>ENA-OQBT01000516-OQBT01000516.1-human-gut-metagenome-genome-assembly--contig:-NODE-516-length-23003-cov-2.164889_pt1 | contig 23003 bp, 29 predicted proteins | sample MGYA00242749_ERZ504557 | MGnify/ENA primary metagenome ERZ504557 (study PRJEB26092, sample SAMD00036243) | human gut metagenome | host: Homo sapiens | study: EMG produced TPA metagenomics assembly of... | reverse complement strand
TGGAAAGAGAAATCATATCAATCGTTTTAAAGAAAATCATGAATGGTCCTATGAACCACTTTCCGATGAAAATCAGTTAGAAGTACTGGCAATGCTGATGGAATGGAAGATGCAAAATTGTGATCCAGAAGATATAGAGAAACATGACGAGATCTGTGTTTCTAAAAATTGTGTGATCAATTATAAAGAATTAGGACTTGTCGGAGGTGTTCTGCGTGCGGAAGGAAAGGTCGTAGGATTTTCAATCGGTGAACGTGCATCAAATGAAGATACATTTATCGTTCATATTGAAAAAGCTTTTGCAGATATCCAAGGAGCTTATCCGATGATCAATCAACAGTTTGTGATCCATGAGATGGAAGATTTTAAATATGTGAACAGAGAAGACGATGCTGGAGAAGAGGGACTTAGAAAGTCAAAATTATCGTATCGACCAGTCTTTATGGTAGACAAGGGCGTTCTTCGTCTAAAATCAGAAGTAAAGAATTGACACTAGGTGCCTAAAAATGTAGAATTGAAGGTAGGACAAACCATTAGGAGGAATATGTAATGAGACATTTGATTGATCCGATGGATTTAAGCGTGGAAGATATTGATAGATTATTAGACCACGCTGATGACATCGCAAAGAATCCTGAGAAGTATCAGGAAGTGTGCAAACACAAGAAATTAGCAACGCTGTTCTTTGAACCAAGTACAAGAACAAGATTAAGCTTTGAAGCAGCAATGCTTGAATTAGGGGGAAGTGTTCTTGGATTTTCTTCTGCTGATTCATCGTCTGCATCTAAAGGAGAAAGTGTTGCAGATACAGCAAGAGTCATTGAATGTTATGCAGATATCATTGCGATGCGTCATCCAAAGGAAGGAGCACCATATGTAGCGTCACAGTATGTAAATATCCCTGTGATCAATGCAGGAGACGGTGGTCATAATCATCCAACACAGACATTGACAGACCTTTTAACAATTCGAAGAGAAAAGGGACGTTTAAGTAATTTCACGATTGGATTTTGTGGAGATTTAAAATTTGGACGAACAGTAGCATTCTCTGATCAAAGCATTATCAAGATATGAAGGAATCAATTATATTTTAATTTCTCCAGAAGAACTCCAGATTCCAGAGTATCTGAAGAAAGATGTTTTTGAGAAGAAAGGAATCACATTTACAGAAGTTGATAAGATGGAAGATGTGATGCCACAGCTTGACATTCTTTATATGACACGAGTACAGAGAGAACGTTTCTTTAATGAAGCTGATTATGTAAGATTGAAGGATAGCTATATCTTAGATATGGATAAATTAAAGATCGCCAAGAAGGATCTTTCTATTTTACATCCATTACCTCGTGTGAATGAGATTTCTGTAAAAGTTGATAACGATCCAAGAGCCTGCTATTTTAAACAGGTATTGAATGGAAAACATGTAAGAATGGCATTGATCATGGAATTACTGGGGGTAAGTGCAGATGAACATTGATAGCATTAAGAATGGAATCGTATTAGATCATATCCGCGCAGGACGCGGAATGCAGATTTATAATAGTCTTGGATTAGATCAGTTAGATTGCAGTGTTGCGATCATTAAGAATGTAAAAAGCAGCAAAATGGGCAAGAAAGATATCATTAAGATTTCAGATGCATTTGAAGTGAACTTTGATGTTTTAGGTTATATAGATCCAGAAGTTACGGTATGTGTCATTGAAAATGGCAGTGTAAAGTCCAAACACAAAGTAGAACTTCCAGAGAAGATCGTGAATATTGCAAAATGCAAGAATCCAAGATGTATTGGATGTTTTTTTTTACATCTGTAGAACAAGAAATCGATCATGTGTTTAAATTGACAGACAGAGAACACCAAGTATATCGCTGTATTTACTGCGAATCAAAGCTTAAAAAATAATCAAAAGAAACAAGAGGTATCCGTGCATGAAACAAGAAAGCAGAACAAACATTAATCGTGTAAAAAAGGATATCAGCAGTCCAGATAGTTTCACACCGCCTGAGGAACTGAAACGACAGCTGATCACAACCATGCAAAGCATTTATGATGAAGAAGATATTGAGGCTGTAGAACGTGCCTATAAAGTAGCATATAAGGCACATGAGAAACAGAAACGAAAGTCTGGAGAGCCATATATCATTCATCCTATTTGTGTTGCGATCATATTGGCAGAATTAGAACTTGATAAAGAAACGATTATGGCAGGACTGCTTCATGATGTAGTAGAAGACACGGAAACAACCCATGAAGATATTGTAAGAGATTTTGGGGAAGAAGTTGCCCAGTTAGTTGATGGCGTAACAAAGTTAGGACAATTAAGCTATTCCAAAGACAAGATTGAAGTTCAGGCGGAGAACTTACGAAAGATGTTTCTTGCAATGGCAAAAGATATCCGAGTGATCCTGATCAAACTTGCTGACCGTTTGCATAATATGCGTACCATGCAGTTTATGCGTCCAGAGAAGCAAAAAGAGAAATCCAGAGAGACGATGGATATTTATGCACCGATCGCACATCGTCTTGGTATTTCCAAGATCAAAGTTGAATTAGATGATCTGGCACTTCGATATTTAAAACCAGATGTTTATGAAGATTTAGAACGCTCTCTTGATTCTGCAAAGGAAGAAAGAGAAGCGTTCATTCAGGAAATCGTTGACGAAGTGAAAGGACATATTGACCACGCTGGAATTAAGGCAGAGATTGATGGCCGTGTGAAACACATGTTCAGTATATATAAGAAGATGGTCAATCAGCATAAGACGATCGATCAGATTTATGACTTATTTGCAGTCCGGATCAAGGTTGATACAGTTAAGGACTGTTATGCGGCACTTGGGATCATTCATGAGATGTATAAACCAATCCCAGGAAGATTCAAGGATTATATCGCAATGCCAAAACCGAATATGTATCAGTCACTTCACACAACATTGATCGGACCAGAAGGACATCCATTTGAGATTCAGATCCGTACATTTGAGATGCATCGTGTTGCTGAATATGGTATCGCAGCCCATTGGAAATATAAAGAAAATAATAATACCAAGGGACTTAACAAAGAAGAAGAGAAGTTAAGCTGGTTAAGAGAAGTGCTGGAATGGCAGCGTGATATGATGATAACAAAGAGTTTTTAAGTTTGCTGAAGACGAACTTGGATCTCTTTGCAGAACAGGTATATTGTTTTACACCGAATGGAGATGTCAAAAACCTTGCGAATGGTTCGACACCGATCGATTTTGCGTATTCAATCCATAGTGCAGTCGGTAATAAGATGGTTGGAGCCAGGGTCAATGGAAGACAGGTACCATTTGATTATCATTTGCAGAATGGTGATCGTGTAGAGATCATTACATCACAGAATTCAAAAGGACCTAGCAGAGACTGGTTAGGAATCGTAAAATCAGCACAGGCAAGAAGTAAGATCAATCAGTGGTTTAAACGACAATTCAAGGAAGAGAATATCGTCAGAGGTAAGGAACTGTTAGAAAAATACTGTAAGAGCAAGAGCATCAGGCTCCCAGAACTCATGAAACCTGAATACATTAAGAAGGTTGAACTAAAATACGGATTTAAAGACTGGGATTCTGTATGTGCAGCTGTTGGACATGGTGGTTTAAAAGAAGGCCAGGTTATCAATAAGATGCAGGAAGAAGACCGTAAGATCCAGAAACAAAAGATCACGGATGAACAGATCTTGCAGAAAACAACAGAAGCAGCACAGGCAGCAGCAAATCCAGAGAAGAAAAAGGATGAGAAATCCAAAGGAGGAATTGTTGTACGTGGAGCGAATGATGTTGCTGTTCGTTTTTCAAAATGTTGTAATCCAGTACCAGGAGATGAGATCGTTGGATTTATTACAAGAGGACGAGGAATCTCGATTCACAGAACAGATTGTGTGAACCTTCTGAATATGCCAGAATCTGACAGGGCAAGACTTATTGAAGCTGAATGGCAGGTAAGTGAAGCAGATACAACACAGACTTACACGACAGAGATCAATATTTATGCCAATAATCGAAAGGGATTGTTAGCAGAAGTATCAAAGATCTTCTTAGAATTAGATATTGACATCATAACGATCAACGTATCAAACAATAAGAAAGGAAGAGCAACGCTTAGTATGTCCTTTGATATTACAGGCGTAGAGCAGTTGAACCGTATTATTGCGAAGATTAGGAATGTAGAAGGCGTGATCGACATAGAAAGAACAGCAGGATAGGTGAAAATATGAGCGAAACAACATTAAGACTTGACAGACCTCTTAAGATGGTAACGATCTGTCTTGGGCAGATGCAGACAAACTGCTATATTGTTGAGAATACAAAAACAAATCAGGCATTCGTCTTTGATCCGGGAGATCAGGGAGAACGTATTATGAATACATTAGAAGAAGATGGAATGGAACTGGCAGGCGTATGTCTGACACATGGGCATTTTGATCATGTAATGGCCCTTCCATATCTGATGGAACAAAAACCAGATCTTGATATCTATCTTTATGAAGATGAAGCAGATGTTCTGGCAGATCCACAGCTCAATCTCGGAGCGATGATGGGAATGAATCTCTCATTAAAAGCGAATCATCTGGTGAAAGATGGAGAAATCATAGATGTATTAGGAACAAAGGTAAAATGTATCCATGTTCCAGGACATACAAAAGGTGGAGTATGTTATTATTTTGCAGATTATGGATGGCTGATCTCTGGAGATACACTGTTCCAGATGAGCATTGGAAGAACAGACTTTCCGACAGGCAATTTGAATGATCTTCTGACAGCAATCAGAGAGAAATTATTCGTACTCCCACCATGGACAAAGGTACTATCCGGTCATACACCACCAACGACGATCGAGGAGGAAAGCAGATGCAATCCGTTTCTGCAATAGATTATGATTGGATTAATTCAGAACAAGACCATTTATGAATATGACATTCGAAGTTTAATATTGGCATTTATGCTTGGAGAGAAGATAGAATTGACGGATCACGTTGATTCTATCTATGATTTTATACTGGACGTGGATTATAAAGATCAGGAAATCGTCATGAATCTATATAAAAAGGGCGAGTTAGAAGATGAGATCCAGTTATTTGGTGATTATGAAAATAAGAAGATTTTTAAAAACCGGATGAAACAAGGAATCTATCAGTTATTTTCCAAAGCATTAGACAAACAGCTTCCATGGGGAACGTTGACTGGGATCCGTCCGACAAAGATTGCTTTTGATGGATATGAAAAGGGTGAGAGCAGTAAAGAGATCATTCACAGATTTCAAAAGGATTATCTGGCATCCGAAGAAAAAGCAAGATTATGTACAGAAACCGTTCAGAAAGAGAAAGAACTGTTAAAAGCATTTCCATACAAAGAAGGATACAGTCTATATATAGGAATCCCATTTTGCCCAAGCACATGTTTGTACTGTTCTTTTACATCGTATTCGATCGATCAATTTGAGAATATTGTACAAGACTATCTTGAAGCTTTATTGAAAGAACTGGATTTTGTGGCAAAGACTTATGCGCACAAAGAACTTCAGACGATGTATATTGGCGGTGGAACACCAACATCTTTAAAAGAAGAAGATCTGGAATATCTGTTATATGAGGTTAATAAGAGATTCCCATTTTCAAAGATCCAGGAGATCACTGTGGAAGCAGGACGGCCAGACAGCTTGAATTTTGAGAAATTAAAGATTCTAAAGAAATATGGTGTGACAAGGATCAGTATCAATCCACAGTCAATGAACGATAAGACATTAAAACTCATTGGAAGAAATCATTTCGCACAAGATATCAAAGAGAAATTTAATCTTGCGAGACAGGCTGGGATCGATAACATTAATATGGATATGATCTGTGGGCTTCCAGAAGAAGGCATGGAAGAACTTTCCTATACTTTAGATGAGATCAAAAAACTTAATCCAGAGAGTTTAACGGTTCATGCACTTGCAGTCAAGCGTTCATCGAGATTGAATCGAATGAAAGATACATATCACTTTGGAGCGAGTGAAGAGATGGTATCTTATGCCGCTTCATGTGCAAGAGATATGAATATGGAACCATATTATTTATACCGGCAGAAAAACATTCCAGGGAACCTTGAGAATGTCGGTTTTTCGAAAAAAGGAAAAGAATGTCTCTATAATATTTTGATTATGGAGGAATTACATGATATTATAGCAGTTGGTGCTGGTACATCTTCAAAGATCGTCCATCAGGAAGACCATCAGGTGGACCGCATCGAAAATCTTAAAGATATAAAGCAATACATTACACGAATTGATGAGATCATTCATAGAAAAGAATTAAAGATGATATAAACAGGAGTTTGATTATGGCAATCAGTTATGGACGAACAGATATTGAGACACCGATCCATGCGGATATAAAAGAAACGATCAGTCATGGTATCATTGTCAGTAATTTGGCTTATCTTGTTGGCAAGGAATTAGGATTACAAGAAGAAGTGTGTTATGATCTTGCGGTTGCAGGAATGTTACATGATCTTGGAAAAGTAAGACTTAATTTCTATATGAATGAGAAAGTGGAAGATGAGATTCTGGCTGTTGACGAAACAAGATATATGAGAATGCATCCATCCATTGGATATGCGATCCTTGCAGATTACGATTATAACCAGACGGTTTTAGACGCAGTTCTATATCATCATGAACATTATGATGGCACCGGTTATCCACATAATCTAGTAGGAAAACAGATTCCATTAGTTGGAAGGATCATGCATGTATGTGATATTTTCGGAGCATTGATCTCAAACAGGGATTATAGAGAGGGATTTGATGTTGAGACTGCACTTGATATCATGATCGATGAAGTAAAGAATTTTGATATGAAGTATTTTTAGCATTCCAGAGAGTCGCATTTTCAGACGGAGTTATGGAAACTGTGATGGAAAAAGGCAATCTGGATGAATTATTTGAGGAGGAACAAGAATGATTACACAGGCACCAAGAGGAACAAAAGACTGGTTTGGAAAAGATATGGACCAGCGCACATATTTAGAGAATATTTTCAAAGATTTATGCGCATCCTATAATATTCACGAGATCATCACACCAGTATTTGAGCATACAGAGCTTTTTCAGAGAGGTGTTGGAGAAACAACAGACGTTGTCCAGAAAGAGATGTATACATTTGAAGATAAAGGACACAGAAGCATTTCATTAAAACCAGAAGGAACAGCAGGAGCGATCCGTGCATATTTACAGAATGGTCTGGCAAATGAGCCACAGCCGATCAAGATGTTCTATATCACACCAGCATTCCGCTATGAAAAACCACAGAGTGGAAGATTAAGACAGCACCACCAGTTCGGAGTTGAATTTGTCGGAGCGGAAAGTCCATTAGCAGAAGTAGAGCTGATCACATTAGTATCCACTTTTATTAAGAAAATTGGGTTAAAAGATGCAAAATTACACATCAACAGCATTGGATGTGAAAATTGTAGAAAAGAATACAACAAAGCATTATTAGCATATTTAAAAGAACATGAAGAACATTTATGTCCTACATGCAGAGAACGTATGGAAAAGAATCCATTACGTGTCATTGACTGTAAGTTCCAGAATGCAAAGAAATCGTCAAAGATGCACCAAGAACGATCGACTATTTAGATGATGAATGTAAAGCACATTTTGAAGAATTAAAGAGTCTGTTAGATGCATTAAATATTCCATATGAAGTTGATACAGAAATCGTTCGTGGATTAGACTACTATACAAAGACCGTATTCGAATTTGTAAATGAAGATGGATTTACTTTATGTGGTGGTGGACGTTACGACAATCTTGTTCATGAGATCGATGGAAAAGTTTCTATGCCATCTGTTGGATTTGGTATGGGTGTAGAGAGAATCCTTTATTTTTTAGAAGAAGAGAAAGTAGATCTTCCATGCACAAGAGATATTGACCTTTATGTAGGAATTCTTGGACAGGAAGCAAAAGCAAAAGCTTACCAGATCGTTGTAGATCTTCGTGATCAGGGATTTGTTGTAGAAACAGATTATCTTGGAAGAAGCGTAAAAGCACAGATGAAATATGCAAATAAGCTGAATGCCAAGAATACGATCATCATTGGTGATGACGAATTAGCGAAGAATGAAGGAAATGTCAAAAATATGGAAACAAGAGAAGTTACGACCATTTCGCTTGATAAGATCGCAGATTGTTTAAAATAAAATCATGCTTTCTTATACTAGTTCGTGACATTTTTGACAAAATCATATATAATGAGTAATAATTACAAGAAAGGAGGTAACATGCATGAGTGAATATGCGATCGTGGCACCAGAAGATTTCGACCAAAGCGTATTTCGCCTGATTGGTAAGGAATGGATGCTTGTTACTGCAAAGAATCAGGAAGGAAAAGTTAACACAATGACTGCCTCATGGGGTGGTTTAGGTGTTATGTGGGGTAAGAATGTTGCTGTGACAGTCTTAAGACCACAAAGATATACAAAAGAATTCATTGACCAGTCAGAATCATTTACATTATCTTTCTATGATGATACTTTTAAGAAGGATTTAAGCTATCTTGGAAGTGTATCTGGAAGAGATGAAGACAAGATCGCGAAGACACGTCTGACACCAACAGATGCGAATGGAATTCCATTTTTTGAGGAAGCAAAGATCGTACTGATCTGTAAGAAGTTATATTCTCAGCCAATGGATCCAGAAGGATTTGTTGATAAATCTTTAGATGAACAGTGGTATCCAGAGAAGGATTATCACGTACTTTACGCTGCAGAGATCGAACAGATCCTTGTAAGAAAAGATTCATAAAAGAATATATAAGGCAGAACCGAAGATACGGCTCTGCCTTTCGTACAAAGTGAAAAGGATGAAGGAGGAAATATCATGGCAGAATCAATGTCAGGTTTAGCCAGATCCCACCGATGTACAGAGGTAAGCAACAAACTTATCGGAACAGAAGTCACTGTCATGGGATGGGTACAGAAACGAAGAAATTTAGGAAGTCTTATATTTGTAGATTTAAGAGACCGCTCAGGAATCTTACAGTTAGTTTTTGATCAGGAAGTATTATCTGAGGAAGACTATAATAAGGCAAACTCTTTAAGAAGTGAGTATGTCGTTGCAGCAGTAGGTACTGTAGAGAAGAGAAGTGCAGCGATCAATGAGAACTTGAAGACAGGAGATATCGAGATTAAGGTACATACATTACGTATCTTATCAGAATCAGAAACTCCTCCATTTCCAATTGACGAGAATCAGACAGTCAAAGATGAACTTCGTTTAAAATACCGTTATCTTGATCTTCGAAGACCAAATCTTCAGAGAAACTTACGCATTCGTAATGATGTAACAAGAATGGTACGTAACTTCTTAGGGGATGAAGGATTCTTAGAGATCGAGACACCAGTTTTAGGAAAGAGTACACCAGAAGGAGCAAGAGATTATCTTGTACCAAGCCGTGTACATCCAGGAGAATTTTACGGACTTCCACAGTCACCACAGCTGTTTAAACAGCTTTTAATGTGCTCTGGATTCGACCGTTACTATCAGATCGCAAAATGTTTCCGTGACGAAGATCTACGTGCAGACCGCCAGCCAGAGTTTACACAGATCGATATGGAACTTTCATTTGTTGATGTCGATGATGTGATCGATGTAAATGAACGTCTGTTAAAGAAGATCTTCAAAGAAGTATTAGATATTGATGTACAGCTTCCTATGCTTCGCATGACTTATAAAGAAGCAATGGACCGTTTCGGATCTGATAAACCAGATATGCGTTTTGGAATGGAACTTACGAATGTATCCGATACAGTTGCCGGATGCGACTTTATGGTATTTAAAGGAGCATTAGAGAATGGTGGATCCGTAAGAGGATTAAACGCTAAAGGTTTAGGAGATCTTGGACGTAAGAAGATCGATGGATTCGTTGACTACGCCAAAGACTTCGGAGCGAAAGGTCTTGCATATATTCAGTTAAAGAGCGATGGAACAGTGAAATCATCTTTCGCTAAATTTATGAAAGAAGAAGAGATGGATGCACTGATCAAAGCAATGGATGGACAGGCAGGAGACTTATTACTATTTGCCGCAGACAAAGACAAAGTTGTCTTTGATGTACTTGGTAACTTAAGACTTCACATTGCGAAACAGTACGATATGATCGACAAATCCCAGTATAAGTTCTTATGGGTTACAGAATTCCCATTACTTGAGTGGAGCGATGAACAGAATCGTTACACAGCAATGCATCACCCATTTACAATGCCATTTGAAGAAGATCTTGAATTCATTGATGAAAGACCAGGAGATGTCCGTGCGAAAGCATACGATATCGTATTAAATGGTACAGAACTTGGTGGTGGATCAATCCGTATCCATCAGGATGATATTCAGGAGAAGATGTTTGAAGCTCTTGGATTTACAAAAGAAGATGCTTACAACCGTTTTGGATTCTTATTAGATGCATTCAAATTTGGAGTACCACCACATGCTGGTTTAGCTTATGGTCTTGACCGTCTTGTTATGTGGTTAACAGGAGAAGACAGCATTCGTGATGTCATCGCCTTCCCGAAAGTAAAAGATGCTTCCTGCCTGATGACACAGGCTCCAGGACCGGTTGATACATTACAGCTAGAAGAACTTGGAATTGAACTTTCAACACCAGAGGAGGAATAATCAGATGGAGAAAATGTTATTTAGCGGTGTTCAGTCTAACTCTGAAGTTGCACTGATCGCAATCAAAGGAATCAAAAACCAGCCAGGAATCGCAGCAAAAGTTTTTGGTGCCATTGCAGAAGAAAAAATCAACGTGGAACTGATCCTTCAGTCCATCGGACGTGGAGAGAATAAAGATATTTCTTTCGTTGTAGCACAGGATGAAGCAGATCATGCCGTTGAAACATTAAAGAAAGCATTTGATGAAGCAGATTACGAAGATATCATCAGTGATAAAGAAGTCGGAATCGTATCTATCGTCGGAGCTGGAATGATGTCTAACAGCGGAGCAGCTTCTAAGATGTTTGAAGCACTGTATAATCGTGGAATCAACATTCACTTAATCTACACATCAGAGATCAAGATCACTGTTCTGATCAAAGAGAGTCGTGTAGAACGTGCAGTAGAAGCATTAAAAGAACAGTTCCAGGAATAATCAGATAGATCAGGCAATCGAATGATCATAAGAATAAGACACAACATACGAGACACAATATTATTTTACATAAATATATAAAGGAGAAAACAATGTTTGATTTTAGCGAAGTAAAGAACTACGATCCAGAATTAGCAGAAGCAATGGAAAACGAATTAACAAGACAGAGAACAAATCTTGAGTTGATCGCATCAGAGAACCTTGTTTCCAAAGCTGTTATGGCTGCAATGGGAAGTCATTTAACAAATAAATATGCAGAAGGATATCCAGGAAAACGTTACTATGGTGGATGCCAGTATGTAGATGTGGTAGAAGATCTTGCAAGAGAACGTGCCAAAGAATTATTTGGATGCGAATATGTAAATGTACAGCCACACTCTGGAGCACAGGCAAACATGGCAGTATTCTTCGCAGTATTGAATGTCGGAGATACATACATGGGAATGAGCTTAGACCACGGTGGACATTTAACACACGGAAGCCCAGTCAACATGTCTGGTAAGAACTATCACTGCGTACCATACGGAGTTAATGATGAAGGATTCATCGATTATGATGAAGTAGAAAGAATCGCATTAGAATGCAAACCAAAGATGATCATGCTGGTGCAAGTGCATACGCAAGAGCGATCGACTTTCAAACGTTTCCGTGAGATCGCTGACAAGTTGGGGCAGTTTTAATGGTAGATATGGCTCATATCGCAGGATTAGTAGCTGCAGGATTACACCAGAGCCCAATCCCTTATGCTCATGTAACAACAACTACAACACATAAAACATTAAGAGGACCTCGTGGTGGAATGATCATGTGCAGCAATGAAGTGAACGAAAAATACAACTTCAACAAAGCAATCTTCCAGGAATCCAGGGTGGACCATTAATGCATGTGATCGCTGGTAAAGCTGTAGCATTCAAAGAAGCATTAGACCCATCATTCAAAGAATATATGACACAGGTTGTGAAGAATGCAGATACTCTTGCAAATGCACTGATCGAAGAAGGATTCGATATCGTATCTGGAGGAACAGACAACCACTTAATGTTAGTAGATCTTAAGAAATATGATCTGACAGGAAAAGAAGCTGAAAAAGTACTGGATTCTGTACATATCACATGTAATAAGAATACTGTACCAAACGATCCAAAATCTCCATTCGTAACATCAGACTTCGTCTTGGAACACCAGCTGTTACAACTCGTGGACTGAAAGAAGACGATATGAAAGTGATCGCAAAAGCTATTCGTCTGACATTATTAGACAAGAAACTTGATGAAGCAAACGAATTAGTATTAGGATTAACAGAAAAATATCCACTCTATGAATAATCCATCACAGAGTCGTATTTGGAGGCAGAAATCAATATGAGGATTACAAAGAAACAAGGGGGAATCATAGGAGGTGCCGTAGCGGTTGTTTTAATAGCAGCCGCTATCGGTGTCCATGCCCATTATCAGAACCGTTGGTATCCGGGGAGTACATTTAACAAGGTTGATGTGTCAGGAATGACATACGAAGAATCAGTGAAGAAAGTAAAGAAATCCATTGATTCTTACAAGTTAAAGATCAAGGGAAGGAATAACGGACAGGAAGTGATTTCCGGTAAGGAGATCGATCTTGCATTTAAGACAGAATCACATGTAAAGGATGCTTACAAAAAGCAGCACAGCCAAAGTGTATTTTCAACGATCTTTGGTGGCAAAAAAAACAAAGTGACAGCAGTTGCATTATCAGAGCAGAAATTAAAGGCCAAATTAAAACAATCCGTTTTGATCAAAGGCAGTGATACATATAAGATCACAAAACCAGTGGATGCAACGATCGTATATTCTGCAGATAAGAAATACGGTGTAATCCAGAAGGAAGATGAAGGAAATTACTTAAACCGTAAAGCATTTTATGACGCAGTAGAGAAATCCATAGAATCTTTAAGTAACACACTGAATCTGACAGATGAAAAGAAGAATCCGGACGTCTATAAAAAGCCTGGTCTGTATCATGATGATGAAGAATTAAAACAGATGCAGACAACCTACAATGAGTATTTATTACATTTCATTCAGTGGGATATGGGCAATAATGTCAAAGAAACATTAGGTCCAGATGCGTTAAAAGACTGCATCAAAGTAAACACAAAGAGACATACTGTAAAATTAGATCAGCCTGCTGTCGAGAAATGGTTAGAAAGCTTTTGCTTAAAATACAAGACACAGGGAATCGCAAGAACATTTAAGACACATTCTGGTAAGAAGATCAAAGTCAGTGGTGGAGACTATGGATGGCGTATCGATTATGACAAAGTTATAGAACAGACAATGAAAGCGTTAAAGAAAGCACCAGATGAATCTGCGATCAAAGCTTATGAGAAAGACCCTTCCAAGGAGAATGAACAGGCTTTACTTACAAGCTTAAAACCAGTCTACAGCCACAAAGGATATCGTATGGATTATACGAACAAGCAAAATGACTGGGATACACAAAACTACAGTGAAGTTGACCTGTCAGCACAGGAAGTTTTCGTCTACAAGAAAGGAAAACTTGTATTCAGCACAACCTGTATCACTGGAAAAGCAACACCAGATCGTATCACAAGAACCGGTGTTTATGACATCAAAGAGAAGAAACTTACAAAGACATTAACAGGTGCGGATTACAGTGTTCCAACAAGATACTGGACAAGGATCATGTGGACAGGAACAGGATATCATTACAGCAGCAGAGGAGACTGGGGAAGCTGGTCACCAACGTATTATAAGACGAATGGATCTCATGGATGTGTTAACTTAACATTATCAGATGCAAGATCTGTATATAACCTGACGAAGATCGGAGATCCTGTATTTATTCATTATTAAAGAAAGAAAAAGAGTTTCAATCAATGAGAAATCAATATGAAAACAAGGAAAAAGTATTATGGTATGCACAGATCATGATCTTTCTAGGTGCTTTGGCAACCTGGTTTAATCATATGGATATGCATACATTTTATACGATCAATATCATTTTATCAGTGATCTCGATCATTTCTCTGACGCTGGATCGCTTTTACTTTAGTGAGAAGATCGGGCAGAAAGTGCATAATTCTTATTCTGTTGCATATGGATTACTAGTGATCTTTACGTTACTACTGGTAATTTTGTATGCGGGAATATTAAAGATCGATCTGATCATGCAAGAAGGGACAAAGATGATCTGGGCATTAACACCAGCATTGAGCCTTCTTTGGAAGACGAAATTCATCGCCTTCCGTGAATGGGATCAGCGTTAGAAGAAAGAGTTTGTTGCTGAAGAACAGATTTATAAAAGGCTCTTGGCGTTATGCGAGGGTCTTTTTAAACATTTCAGAGAAATAACTGCTGCCAGAGAAACCATACATCTTAGCGATATCTGTTATCTTTTTCTCATGTTTTATGATCTCAGGCAAGCTCATATGAATACGAAGTTGATTCAGATAATCCACAGGACTTAGATGAACATTTCTTTGAAAGAGTCGGCAACATTCACTATTGCTTAGATGGCAGTAAGAAGCAATATCAGCGAGTGTATGCTTTTGGTCGATCGTTTTAGTAAGATATATCATCACATCTTTCATACGTTCCAAATCTCTGGATTCTTTTAAGGACAGTTCTTTGGAGAGATTCACATTATGAAAGATATAATAAAAGATCTCGTTTACAAAATGGTTGATCTTCAATTCATAACCATCAACAGGACGGTCACAGATATCATTCATTTTGCGGATCATTTCAAGGATATATTTCTGCCAAGGGACTTTTGGAACGAACGTTAAAAATCCAAAGGAAGGATGATTGACCAGAGGTTTGATATATTTTTGATATAAAGGATTATCTTCTGTCTGAAAAAGAACAGAAGGGCAGATCCGGTAGATAACAAAGCGGCAGTCATAAGACTGATATGCACAAGCGGAATGAATCTCCCCAGTGTTTAAAAAGAAACCTTCTCCAGAAGAAACCAGAAAAGCCTTCTGCCGGACACGAAATTCCATCATGCCAGAGAGAACATATATAAACTCAAATTCATCATCCCAATGAGGAAATAAAACCCGAGCAGGCATCTGTCGGATATCCAATACCTTGCGTTCAAATGAAACGGTTTTAGAAAGCGGAAGCAGTGGAAAATAAGTGATAGATGAATTGTAATATCATAATTCATAGAAAACCTCATAATATCAATATTGTTATAAAAAATGTCGAATTGTGTCATAATATAATTTGATTTTACTATGATTGTTATAAAAATTCAAGAATAGAAAAGGCATTTTCACTGGAATGGCGATAAAATATCCAGTGAAATGCTGATAAAATGTCTGTGTTCTGTGATATTTGATAGAAAGAGCGAGTGCCTTAATAACCTAGAGATTCACCAACAAGGATCACTTTGACACGATCTTTCATCATTGCACTCTGACGTCTTGTCACAACGATCTGACTGCAGATGCAGGTATCTCCATAACAGTCACCACAACGTCCAGTCATAGAACAAGGAGTTTTCAGTCCGAGACGAAGGGTGTTTGGAGGGCTGGCAAAATTACGAACTCTCTTAATACCATCTTCCACATCATTGACAACTTTGTTCATACCAACGATCATGATCACATGTTTAGGACCATAACTTAAGCACGCAACACGGTTACCAGTTCCATCGATATTGATCAGCTCTCCGTCTAAGGTGATTGCATTAGAGCTCATCAGGAAATAATCAGATAAGACAGCCTTAGAAAAGATCTCACGCTGCTCATCAAAATTCTTTGCAACAGAACGATCGATCAGATGATAGTTTCCTTCCTTTAAGGCATCCATCAGTCCAATCTCAGAAACACTCATAGAACCACCCCAAGAAACAGAAGAACCCTCTTTGATATAACTAAGAGCCTGTTTTAGGGCGTCTTCCTTGGTTGCACAGAAAACACCATGCATATTTCTTTTTTCAAGTCCCTTGATAATTGTCTGTGCACGAAGTTTGGTTGCTTCATTTAAAAACATACTCATCATCCTTTCAGTATAAATTTTATGTGGAATCATGATTCTACAGATATGAATTCCACAAGAACTAGATTTAATTATATCATGTTTTCAATGGTTATGTTATAATATATCGTAAAACTTTTAGAAAGAGGTAATTTTTTGAAAGCACTTATTTATCACAAGACCTACCCCGAAAACCAGTGTCGCAAGAGAATTCGACAGCGGCACTGAATATAAATGCAAAAACAGAGAACGGATACATGGAAGGAGACAAGGCAGTCATCACATGGTGCGTCGGACATTTAGTTACCATGTCTTATCCAGACCAGTATGACCCTGCACTGAAGAAATGGGACTTAGAAACCATTCCATTTATTCCAGATATATTTAAATATGAAACGATCCCAGGAGTACAAAAACAGTTTGATATCGTATCTTCACTCCTTAATCGAGAAGACATTGATACGATCTACGTCTGCACTGACTCCGGACGAGAGGGAGAATACATCTACCGTCTGGTAGACCAGCAGGCCAATGTCAGCAAAGACAAGAAGAAAAAACGTGTCTGGATCGACTCCCAGACAAAAGAAGAAGTGATCCGCGGGGTAAAAGAAGCGAAAGACTTAAGTGAATATGACAACCTAGCCGCCGCCGCATACCTGCGAGCCAAAGAAGACTATCTGATGGGAATCAACTTCTCCAGAGTCCTGACACTCAAATATGGCTGGACACTCGGTAACTATTTAAATCAGAAACGAAGCTTAGTGGTAGCAGTCGGACGAGTGATGACTTGCGTTCTCGGAATGATCGTCAAGAGAGAACGAGAGATCCGTACTTTTGTGCCAACACCGTTTTACAGAATCTTAGGACACTTTGACTGCCAGGGATTTGAAGTGGAAGCCGAATGGAAAGCAGTGAAAGGATCAAAGTACTTTGAGTCCAAGAAATTATATAAGGATAACGGATTTCTGGACAAGAACGATGCACAGGAATTCATCAAATATTTAGAAGATGGAAGCAACAATGAGACGATCGTAGTATCCTCATCCAAACGACAGGAAAAGAAGAATCCACCGTTATTATATAATCTGGCAGAACTTCAGAATGAATGTTCCAAACGATTCAAGCTAAGTCCAGATGAGACATTAAAAGTGGTCCAGGACCTATATGAAAAGAAACTGGTTACATATCCAAGAACCGATGCCAGAGTCTTATCCAGTGCGGTCGCCAAAGAGATTTATAAAAATATCGGAGGATTAAACAACTACACTCCATTATCAGGATTTGCAAATGAGATCATGCAGGGCAAGAAGTATCAGGGAATCATCAAGTCGAAATACGTAGATGACAAGAAGATCACCGACCACTATGCGATCATTCCAACCGGACAGGCAGTAGGCAGTTTATCAAGGATCTCAGAGATGGGACAGAAAGTCTACGATGTGATCGCCAGAAGATTCCTAAGTATTTTTATGCCGCCAGCTGTGTACTTAAAGATCAAATTAGAGACACAGACCAAAGGCGAAGCATTCTTTGCAAACTTTAAGATGTTAAAAGACCCAGGATACTTAAAAGTCACAGGAATGGGCGGACAGAAGAAAGAAGCCCAATTAACAGAAGAACAGATCCATGCGATCTCATCTTTGAAGAAAGGTATGCCTCTTCCAGTGAAAGACTATACGATCAAAGATGGAACGACATCCGCACCAAAACGATACAATTCAGGTTCCCTGATCCTTGCGATGGAAAATGCAGGACAGCTGATCGAAGATGAAGATTTAAGAGAACAGATCAAAGGAAGCGGGATCGGAACGAGTGCGACAAGAGCAGAGATCGTAAAGAAATTAGTGTCCAATAAATACATTGCATTAAATAAAAAGACACAGATCGTAACACCGACTTTAACCGGAGAGATGATCGTCAATGTTGTCAGTGCATCCATTGGATCACTCTTAAACCCAACCTTAACCGCAAGCTGGGAAAAAGGTCTTACTTATGTGGCGGAAGGAAGTGTCACAGAAGAAGAGTATATGCAGAAGTTAGACAAGTTTGTCACCCAGAAGACAAATATTGTCAAGCAAAATAACTTCCAGTATCAGCTCAGACAATCCTTTGATCAGATCGCACCATATTATCAGAAGAAAAAATAAAATAACATTCATAAAAACACCTTCCATCACATATATTTGGATTATACCAAAATGGGGAGGTGTTTTTAAATTTATGAAAGAGGAAGAAATCTTAGGAATCCTTCCATTACATATCAGAACGATCATAAAGCAGGCAGGCATCAACTGGGACGAACTTCAAGAAATCCGCCTGCGTATTCAAAAGCCAGTCATTTTAAAATACAACGCAAAAACCTGCTATCTATCCGAACAGGGAAAGATCACAACAAGAAAAGAACAATTACATATCGTAACCTCACAAGAGATCAGACAAGCCATGGAATATATCAGCAGCTATTCGATGTATGCTTATATCGAACAGTTAAAACAAGGATTTTTAACGATCCGAGGCGGACACCGAGTTGGTATCTGCGGAACCGTTGTCATGGATCATGACAAAGTCAAAACGATCCGACATATTTCCGGGTTAAATATCCGAGTCGCACATGAAGTGAAAGGATGTGCGGACACTTTATATTCACGCTGCACCAGAATGGGAAAACTCATTCCAACGCTGATCATCTCACCACCCGGCTGTGGAAAAACAACTTTGCTTCGGGATATGATCCGAAAAATCTCTGATGAAGGACAGACCGTCGGAGTTGTCGATGAACGAAGTGAAATCGGAGCATGCTACCAAGGCGTTGCCCAAAATGATCTCGGGATCCAGACGGATGTCATGGATGCATGTGAAAAAGGACAGGGCATGAATATGCTGATCCGATCCATGGCCCCCGATGTGATCGCTGTGGACGAGATCGGAAGTAAAGAAGATGTGGAAGCCTTATTTTTCTGTGCCTACCGTGGCTGCAGCATTCTGGCAACGGCCCATGGAAAGAACAAAGAATCGTTATCCAAGAATCCCTATATGCGGGAGATCATCAACAAAAAGATGTTTCAGCGCTACGTGATCTTAGAACAGCGAAACCAGCCAGGCTATATCGCACAGATCATGGATGAAAACGGGGTGGTCCTAAATTGATCAAGATATTAGGATCATTGATCGTGATCTTCGCAGGAATCGGATTTGGATTTCACAAAGCCGCAAAAGAACAAAAACGTCTAGAACAGGGAATTGCGATCAAACGAATGTTATACCTTCTGCAAGGAGAGATCCGCTATGGATTTACCCCACTTCCAGAAGCCGTTTTAAAAATATCGACAAAGACAGAGAAGGAATATCAGCCATTTCTAAAAAAGGTGGCAAAGCAGTTAGAGACACACAGTGAAGAATCTTTCGCTAAAATATGGCAACAGACCGCTGATCAGAAATTAAAACAAGTGATCTATGAACCAAAGTTTTATGAAATCTTAAAAAACATGGGATGAAACGATCGGATATCTTGACCAAACAGATGCAGGAGAAAACGATCCTGCTGACAATCGAACAACTTGATGACCAGATCTTCCTTATGAAAGATCAAGTAGTAAAGAACTGCAAGATGTACCGAAGCCTCGGTATATCACTAAGCGTTCTGATCGTGATCATCTTACTATAAAGCAACTACCAGACATTTTTATGACAAGGAGGGGTTATGAGTGTCAATATCATTTTTCGGATCGCAGCCGTTGGAATTCTTGTAACGATCCTTGTGCAGGTCTTAAAACATTCCGGAAGAGACGAACAGGCATTTTTGATCACACTTGCCGGACTGATCCTTGTCCTTGGCTGGGTGATCCCGTATATCTATGATCTGTTTGAAAGCGTCCAGACACTTTTTACGATATCCTAGAGATTGGAGGCGGATACTAAGATGATAAAAGTCGCAGTCTTTGGAATCGTTGCAAGTCTGATCGCCATGAAGATCAAAACGATCCGTCCAGAGATCGCAGTCGTGATCGCAGTGATCTCAAGCATTCTTCTAGCAATGTATGGACTAAAACAAATGGAGGAAATACTAACCGTGTTTGAGATGATCCGGTCCTATTCAAAAATCCCACAAAGCTACTTCCAGATCCTTTTAAAACTGATCGGTATCTCCTTCATCTGCGAGTTCGCATCCAACATCTGCAAAGATGCAGGACAGGCATCGATTGCAAAGCAGATTGAGTTTGCAGGAAAATTAGCGATCCTGATCGTTGGACTTCCAGTCTTTGAATCGCTGCTTGGAACGATCCAGAAACTATTAGGAAATGGCACATGAAACAAAGAATATTCCTGCTAACCTTGCTGTTTTTACTGATCCTTACAAGAACAAATGATATTTCAGCCAAAGAAACAAAACTCAACGAAGATATGTTTACCAATGTGGAAAACACCTTAAAAGACAAAGAGATCGATCTATCTTATACACAATTAGTAAAACAGCTGATCCACGGAAATGTAAAAGGTGTTCTGCATACGATCAAAGCCAAAATGAAAGAGGTCTTTTTAAACCGTATGTTGATCCAAAAAGACCTGATCAGAGAAATCCTGCTGATCGCATTTACCGCAGCCATTTTTAAAAATCTGTCCGATTCCTTTTTTCAGCAAAGCACAGCCAATAGTGCATTTTATATTACTTATGTGATCCTATGCGGTGTCATGGTACATTCCTTTTTTTATTTAAACAAAACAGTGACGCAGCTTGTTACCTTAATGGCAGATTATATGAAAGGAATGATCATGGCATATTCACTGGCTGTTGTCTCAACTTCCGGGATCACGACATCAACGACAGTTTATGAATTTTATCTTCTGCTGATCTATGCAATAACAACCCTTACAAATGTTGTATTACTTCCGATGATCAAGATTTTATTTGTCTTAAAGATCATCAATCATATATCAAAAGAAGAACATTTTTCAAGACTATGTAAAACGCTCGAAGGTGTGATCAAGTTTTTGCTCAAAGGATTCCTAAGTGTATTGTTAGGAGTCCAGCTGATTCAGTCGATGATCCTTCCAGCCGTTGATTCCATGAAAAATACAGTTCTCCAAAAAGGAATGAGTGCCATTCCAGGAATCGGAAGTGGTTTAAATTCAGCAATGACCATGGTCATCGGTTCGGCAGTTGTGATCAAAAACAGTATCGGAGCCGTTGGGATCCTTGTACTGATCGTGATCATCGTCCCACCAGTCATAGAGATCACAGCAGTTGTTCTTACCTATCTGCTGGCAGGGATCATGATCCAGCCATATCCGACAAAAGGATCACCGGAGCGATGGATGCAGTCATTCAAAGCGGGAAATTAATGCTTTCGATGATCTTTACAATGGCACTATTATTTATCCTGTCCGTGGCATTGATCGCATTCTCAACCAACGTTAATTATTATGCGGGGTAAGGATTATGGATTATCTGAAAATGATCATATTTTTTCTGATCTAACGACACTGATCGATCAGCTCTGCGACAAAAGCATCTACCGGCCATATCTTCGGTTAATGACAGGATTTATGCTCATCTCCCTGATGATGCAGCCAATATCCTATTATTTATCTAACGAAGATATCTTGACACAGGCAATCTCAACCGCAGTCAAAGGAGAAAATAACCCTGCATTTTTAGATGGTGCAAAAGAAGAAAAACAAAATCAAATCAAAGAACAGATCACAACGTTATTTTCACAGTACGATCTCAAAGTATTAGATGTTGATCCAAAGGTAAATGAAAAAGGAACCATCGAGAAGATCGACATCAAAACAGACAAGCTTCGTCATACAAAGAAACTAAAAACCGCAATTTCAAACTTCTATAATATGAAGGAATCTAATATAAATATAAGTGAGTAGAAGAAATATGATAGAGAGGGAAAAACTACAACATCTGATTGAAAATATCGGCATTCCAAAACTTTGCCTGATCTTACTTCTTGGCATCAGCCTGATCATCGTAAGCATCCCATCCGGGAAGACAAAGAAGAACACACAAAGTAGTGAAACCACAGCAAAAGAAGATTCTACCGATCTCTATGTGAAAAAGCAGGAGAGGCGATTGGTCAATGCATTAAAACATGTAGAAGGAGTCGGAAAAGTAAAAGTGATGATCACCGTTAATTCATCCAAAGAAGCCGTCGTAAATAAAGACAGTCCCTACGAACAAAGCAGCAGTGAAAAAGAAAAAACGGTCAAAGAAGATGAACAGACTGTCTTAGTCGAAGAAGATGGAAAGAAAGTCCCATATGTGATCAAAGAAGTAGAACCAGTTGTCGAAGGAGTGGTCGTCGTCGCCCAAGGCGGCGGGAATGATATTATCAAGAATCAGATCGTTGAAGCAGTTTCTGTGTTATTTCATATTTCATCTTATAAAGTGAAAGTCTTAAAAATTGGAGGATTCCTAAACATGAAAAAAGTATTTCAGAAAAATCAGATGATCATCATGACCTTAGCGGTTGTGATTCGCTGTTGCAGGGTATGTAAATTATAGTCAGAAATACGATCCGGATGGGACGAAGAATAGTAAGACGAAGACAGTTTCAAAGAACGTGGCAAAAGAAAGTGCGGCAGCAGTAACCGATGATGTGACTGATGTTGGGGAAGCGGTGCTTACAAATGCACAGGTTAGTAATTATGTGGCGAAAGCGAAATTAGAGAGGGAGCAGACACATAGCAAGGCGAAGGATACACTGGAGGAGATATTAAGGATCAGACAGTGAAAGATAGTGTGAAACAGGATGCAGTGGATAAACTGGCAATGTTGTCAGAACAGATGGAGATGGAAACTGCGGGCTGAGAAGTCCTTGGACTTTGGGGGGACTAAGGGGAGTTTTTTGAAATTTTTAAG
>ENA-OQBT01000515-OQBT01000515.1-human-gut-metagenome-genome-assembly--contig:-NODE-515-length-23016-cov-1.746516_pt1 | contig 23016 bp, 31 predicted proteins | sample MGYA00242749_ERZ504557 | MGnify/ENA primary metagenome ERZ504557 (study PRJEB26092, sample SAMD00036243) | human gut metagenome | host: Homo sapiens | study: EMG produced TPA metagenomics assembly of... | reverse complement strand
CTGGATACGTGGGTTCGATTCCCATCACCCGCTTTGGTGAAAACCAAAGCAGTATCACAATCTTTATAGTAGATGCGGGTGTAGTTCAATGGTAGAACACTAGCCTTCCAAGCTAGATACGTGGGTTCGATTCCCATCACCCGCTTTGGAGAAACATGTACAGTTGGTACATGTTTTTTTGTCAGTGGAAATGTTGTCTTAGCAAAAGGAAAAGGGATTTTCGATAATAATGATAATTTTTATCGGCAATCCCTTTTCTTTTTATATTTGCTTTTTCTGTTGTTGGGTCATGAGACGCTTTAAGAGTATTTTGTCTCAACGTTCCTGCACTTAAAGTGGAAGATCATAAATCCGAGTACGAGCATTCCTCCAATTACGGCGACACCGACTTTGGAGTTGTTGGCAAGCTGGGTTGTGATTCCCATCAACATTGTGCCGAGGAAGGATGCACCTTTACCGAAAATATCATAGATTCCGAAGTATTCGCTCGATTTGTTCTTCGGAATGATCCGGGCAAAATGAGATCTGGAGAGTGCCTGAATTGCCCCTTGGAAGACTGCTACGAGTACAGCAAGGAACCAGAATTCCCATGTTTTATCCAGCTGCAGGGCGAAGGCAGCGATTCCGATATAACCTACGATCGATATAGAGATCAGATCTGTCGTGCGATATTTTTTCGTCAGTTTTCCGAACAGGATCGAAAATGGAAAGGCAACAATCTGAGTAAGGAGCAAAGCCAGAAGCAGGCTGTTGTCGTCAATTCCTACATCTTTTCCGTAAGAGGTTGCCATCTCAATGATCGTATACACTCCATCAATATAGAAGAAAAAGGCGAGAAGAAAATAAAAGACGGTTTTATTCTCGCGCAATTCTTTGAAGATATTTCCGAAGCGCTGAAAGCTGCTCTTGATTGGGGAGCGTACAGGTTCAATATAGTAAATCTGTTTATAATTTTTTAAAAGCGGCAGCGTCACGACCAGCACCATACAGCATTTAAAAGGAATGCAATTGCAGTTGCCGCAGCAGTCGACAGTCCGATCGGCTCTGCGAACAGCACAAGGATAAGGCTTGCGATAAATGGAACACAGCTTCCGAGATAGCCCCATGCATAGCCGAGAGAGGAGAGGTTATCCATCCGGTCATCAGTAGTGACATCTGATAACATCGCATCGTAAAAAATGAGACTGGAAGCAAATCCAACTTTGGCAACTACGAAAACAGCCAGAAAGAAGATCCAGGAGGACGGCAAAGCAAGAGCAGCACAGCCAATGACACCGACCATCATGGAGAAGGTAAAAAGTGGTTTCTTGTAGCCTTTTGTATCTGCGATCGTGCCGAGTACAGGACCTATGACTGCAACGATCAGTGTCGAAAGAGACACAGCGTATCCGTAGTAGGCGGTGGAGTCCGAAAGGGAAATTCCGTTGGCAGATGCAATGTTTTTGAAATAGATTGGGATGATCGTTGATACCAGAAGGACAAATGCAGAATTTCCGATATCATAGAGGATCCAGTATTTTTCCAGTTTTGTCAGTTGATTCTTGTCCATAGGGGACTCTCCTTTGTTAAATCGTTATTCAAAATTTCTGTCAAACCGCTCTTCCAGCGGCTCTCCGGTAGAAAGTGCATTGTAAAAGCTTTCGGTCAGGCGGACACCTACCGGAATTGCCTCGATATACAGGTGGCTGAGTCTGCGGCAGATCGGTGCGCAATCCGGATTGCGATGAAAGTTCATCACAAGACCATGAAGTTCTTCATAACTTCCACTGAGCCGAAAGGCAGCATTGATCACTGCGCGGCGCACTTTGCAAGGGCTGATCAGGAAGTTGTTATAAAAGCGGAATGATTTTAATGCTTCGAACATTTCTTTCTCAGAAATTGCAGGGAAAAACTGTGCAATGCAGTTAGAAATTTCTTTGCTTACCTGGATGTGAGAAAGTGTCTTTGTTGTGATGGGATCTTTCTGACAGTGGAGAAGAATACTCCGGTCAAACTCAGTCTCAATTTCCGTATGAGAGATTCCGGTTTCTGTCATCTCTCCGATATATCCGTGGCATTCGCTGTCGAGAGAGTAGTGGCAGATAAATCCGAGAATATAAGCAATGGATGCCTCTCTGTCATTACTGCGGTTGATGACACGTCTTGCTTGTCGGAAGAAAGGAGCAGCAATTTCTGCGTGCATCAAGTGTCCGGCTTTGCTGACTGGATTGCTCTTTAGCGGTCTGTAAAAGAATAAAATGTCAGGACCGTGGAGTCCGATGTCAAAAAGTGCACGGTGTTCTGTGATGATACGCCGAATATCCGGATTTTCTATATTTGCAAGGACTTTTTTTCCAAATGTGTAGTGTGCATAAGCTGCAGGCATGGCAATTCCTCCTTTGAAATTACAATGATAAAGTGTAAGTATTGTATGTTAAGTTTGTCGTATGTATTGTGTTAAAAATTTGTAAAACAGCTGCTTGTTATTTTGTCAGCACTTCGATTCCAGTCTCTGTGACGAGCACCATATATTCAATCTGTGCGGAAAGTCCATCGTCAATCGTGTAGACCGTCCAGTCATTATCCTCATCGACGAAGAAATCAGGGCTTCCTTCATTGAGCATCGGTTCGATTGTAAACATCATACCCGGAACAAGGACCATCTCAGATCCTTTGGGGTTACATAGGAAACAAAGGGTTCTTCGTGGAACTCCAGTCCGATTCCATGTCCGCCGATATCTTCTACGACAGAATACCCGTTTTTCTGTGCGTGCGTGTAGATTGCATCGGCAATATCTCCGAGGTGTCCCCAAGCTTTGCCGCTTTTAAGCCAAGTTCTACACATTCTTCAGTTACGCGAACGATCCGCTCGGCCCGTTCACTGACGGTTCCGATTTTAAACATTCTGGACGCGTCTGAAAAGTAACCGTCAAGGATTGTAGAGACATCGACATTGATGATATCTCCTTCCTGAAGGATGATATTTTTATCCGGGATTCCGTGACAGATCTCATTGTTCAGAGAAGTGCATACACTTTTCGGGAATCCTTCATAGCCAAGCGGAGCCGGAATGCCACCGTGGGAAACGGTGAAATCGTGTACGAGTACATCGATGTCCTCTGTGCTTATGCCTGCGTGGATGTGTTTGGCAACGTGGTCAAGCACAGCGGTGTTTAATTCGGCACTTTTTTTGATTGCTTCAATCTGAGCGGGTGTCTTTAACAGTTCTCTTCCCGGGACAATGTGTCCTGCTTCCCTCAGTTGCTCCATTTTTTCTTCCATCGCCATATGGCAGCGTTTATACTTTTTGCCACTGCCACACCAGCATAATTCATTTCTTTCCATGATGTAAGACTCCTTTTTATAAAATAATGTACATTGTCAGGCAAAGAAAAAAGGGGAAAATACAGTCTTTTCCTTTCTGCCTTGCAATGGTTTAAAATAGTAACAGATGATTTGTACTTCATATAGTATACCGCATTTTTTTGTTGTTAGCACCTGAAAAATAAGATATACTATATTTGTTGAGAAATAGTGACTGTGAATCGGAAGGGATGGGAAATATTTCCATAGAAAGGAAGGGCTTGTATGTTAAGAATAGGAATGTTGACAAGCGGTGGCGATTGCCAGGCACTGAACGCGGCGATGCGTGGTGTGGTAAAGGGTATTTGTTCAAAGATCAAGGACGTGGAGATTTATGGCTTCAAAGAAGGCTATAAAGGATTGATCTATGCTAATTTTGAGATGTTGACTCCGAAAGATTTTTCGGGGATCCTCACGATGGGTGGAACGATCCTTGGGACATCGAGACAGCCATTTAAACTCATGCGGGTTCCGGATGAGAAGGGACTGGATAAAGTGGAAGCGATGAAGCACACTTACCATAAGCTGAACTTGAATTGCCTTGTGATCCTTGGAGGAAACGGGACGCATAAGACGGCGAATCTTCTGAGGGAGGAAGGGCTGAATATCATTACACTTCCAAAGACGATCGATAATGATCTGTGGGGAACGGATATGACGTTCGGATTCCAGAGTGCGGTAGACATTGCGACAAATACCATCGACTGTATTCATACAACTGCTACATCCCACAGCAGAATCTTCATTGTCGAGGTGATGGGTCACAAAAGTTGGCTGGGTGACGCTTCATGCAGGAATTGCAGGAGGAGCGGATATTATCCTGATTCCGGAGATTCCATATGATATCGAGGTTGTGGCAGAAGCAATCCGGAGAAGGACAGAGGCAGGAAAGCATTTTACAATCCTTGCGGTAGCAGAAGGTGCCATCTCCAAAAAGGATGCAAAGCTTTCTAAGAAGGAATACAAAGAGAAATTAAGAAATCGTAAGTATCCGTCCATCGCTTACGCGGTGGCAGAGGAATTAAAAGAACGTACGGGTCAGGAAATCCGGATTACAGTGCCGGGACATACGCAGAGGGGAGGCTCTCCTTGCCCATATGACAGAGTGCTTGCGACAAGACTCGGAGCAGCGGCAGCGGAATTGATCATGACAGAACAGTATGGTTATATGGTCGGAATCCGCAACGGGGAGACGACAAAAGTGCCGCTGAAGGAAGTGGCAGGAAAGCTGAAGACGGTGCAGCCGGATTCCGGCATTGTCCAGGAGGCGAAGATTACAGGAATCAGTTTCGGTGATAAATAGCAGAGGTTACAGGAAATACAAAAGGGAACTGTAGATTGTTTTCCGGAATATAGAAGAATGAAACACCAGCAGGAAGATAAGGAGAGAAAAATATGTCATATACAGCATTGTACAGAAAGTTTCGCCCGGGTGGATTTGAGGATGTAAAGGGGCAGGATCATATCGTACAGACATTGAAGAATCAGATAAAGGCAGAGCGGATCGGACATGCTTATCTTTTCTGTGGGACAAGAGGAACCGGAAAGACGAGTGTGGCGAAGATTTTTGCGAAGGCCGTAAACTGTGAGCATCCAGTAGACGGAAGCCCGTGCGGGCAATGCGCGATGTGTCAGAAGATTGCGGAAGGGACATCGATGAATGTGATCGAGATCGATGCGGCATCGAACAATGGTGTCGACAATATCCGTGAGATTCGTGAGGAAGTCGCATATCGTCCAACGGAAGGAAAGTATAAGGTATATATCATCGATGAGGTGCATATGCTTTCCATCGGTGCGTTCAATGCACTGCTAAAGACACTGGAGGAGCCGCCGGAGTATGTAATCTTTATTTTGGCTACAACAGAAGTACACAAGATACCTATTACGATTTTGTCCAGATGTCAACGGTATGACTTTAAGCGGATCACGATCGATACGATCGCGGCGAGAATGAGTCAGCTGATGGAGACAGAGCATGTGGAAGTAGAAGAGAAAGCAATCCGCTATATTGCGAAGGCAGCGGACGGTTCTATGCGTGATGCGCTAAGTCTCCTCGACCAGTGTATCGCATTCTATCTCGGACAGAAATTGAAGTATGATGATGTGCTGGAAGTACTTGGCGCAGTGACACAGATATTTTCAGCAGGATGCTTAGACAGGTCATGGCGCGGGATGTGGCAGGGGTTCTTCAGACGGTGGAGGAACTGGTCATGCAGGGAAGAGAACTGACACAGCTCGTGCAGATTTTACATGGTATTTAAGGAACTTGCTTCTTGTGAAAAGTTCTGATAATATGGAAGATGTTCTGGATGTTTCCACAGAGAATTTAATTCAGTTGAAGGAAGAGGCAAAGATGATTGAAAGTGATATGCTGTTTCGGTATATCCGTATTTTCTCAGATTTGTCTAATCAGATCAAATACGCCACACAGAAGAGAGTGCTTCTGGAGGTGACATTGATCAAGCTCTGTACACCGGCAATGGAGACGACGCAGGATAGCCTGCTCGATCGGATCCGTGCAGTGGAAGAGAAGGTGGAGAAAGCAGATTTTTCGACGCAGGGAGAGCAGAGAGTTGTCTACGTGCAGGAGGAGAAGCAGGCGGGGCCTGTTGAGCGCCCGAAGCTTGAGAAAGCAATCCCGGATGACGTGCGGGAAGTAGTGCAGAACTTTAGGGGAATTGCCAATGAGGCATCGCCGATGCTGCGCAATTATCTGAAGTATGCGAAGTTAAGTCTCGGCGGAGACGACCGGCTGTTAGTTGTACTGCCGGATGAGATTTCTGCAAATGTTGTGGGGACAGAAGAACATAAGAAGGAGCTGGAAGCTCTGATTGAAAACAGAATCGGCAAGACAGTGACGCTCGATGTCCGTCAGGTAGACGATGGAAGAAGGTTCGAGGATAGTTTTGTGGATATAGAAGATGTGATTCATATGGAAATTACGGTCGAAGATTAAGGAGGATATGATTATGGCAAAACGTGGAGGATTTCCGGGCGGAGGAATGCCGGGAAACATGGCGAATTTAATGAAGCAGGCGCAGAAGATGCAGCGCCAGATGGAAGAACAGGCAAAGGAAATGGAGTCGAAAGAATTTACAGCAACAGCAGGAGGAGGCGCTGTAGAAGTGACTGTTTCCGGTACAAGAGAAGTCCTGAAAGTGAAATTACAGGAAGAAGTGGTAGATCCTGATGATATCGAGATGTTAGAGGATCTGATCGTTGCTGCAACAAATGAGGCGCTCCGTAAAGTGGAGGCAGAATCAGCATCAGCAATGTCAAAATTGACAGGCGGTCTTGGCGGAGGAATGCCGGGACTTCCATTTTAGTGTAAGAAGGAGCGGAGGATATGGACTATTACAGCAGTCAGATCAGTAAATTGATCGAAGAGCTGTCAAGACTTCCGGGAATTGGTGCAAAGTCAGCCGGGAGGCTGGCTTTTCATATTATTAATATGCCGAAGGATCAGGTGGAGCGGCTGGCATCTACGTTGGTGGAGGCGAGAAATAATGTAAGGTACTGCGCGCAGTGCTGTACATTGACAGACAAGGAACTTTGCCCGATCTGCGGAAGTAATAAGCGAGATCAGAGGACAATCATGGTCGTGGAGAGACCAGAGATCTGGCGGCTTATGAGAAGACAGGAAAATATAACGGAGTCTATCATGTTCTTCACGGTGCGATTTCTCCGATGCTTGGGATCGGACCGGGAGATATTAAATTAAAGGAACTGATGGAACGGCTTCAGGGGGATGTCGATGAGGTGATCATCGCCACGAATTCCAGCTTGGAAGGAGAGACAACAGCGATGTACCTCAGTAAACTGATCAAGCCGACCGGAATTAAAGTCAGCCGTATCGCAAGCGGGGTACCGGTAGGAGGAGATCTGGAGTACATCGATGAAGTGACACTTCTGCGTGCATTGGAAGGAAGAACACAGCTGTAAACGTGAAGATGCATTTGTATGAGATACTGCAGGAGGAAACAGAATCAAATATGCAAGGAGGAAACGGGTATGAAATTTTTTATTGACACAGCAAAAGTGGAAGAAATCAAGAAAGCAAATGACATGGGTGTCATCTGCGGAGTAACTACAAACCCATCTTTAATTGCAAAGGCAGGGCGTGCTTTTGAAGATGTGATCGCGGAGATTGCATCGATTGTAGACGGACCGATCAGCGGGGAAGTAAAGGCCAGACCACAGATGCAGAAGGAATGATTGAGGAAGGCAGAAAGATTGCGAAGATTCATCCGAATATGGTTGTGAAGATTCCGATGACGGCGGAAGGGTTAAAGGCATGTAAGGTACTTTCGTCCGAAGGGATCAAAGTCAATGTCACATTGATCTTCACTGCGAATCAGGCGCTGCTGGCGGCGAGAGCCGGTGCAGCTTATGTATCTCCGTTCCTCGGAAGACTGGACGATATCTCTGTGCGAGGCGTGGATCTGATCACAGAAGTGGCAGAGATCTTTGCCGTTTCTGGTATTGACACCGAGATTATCGCGGCGAGTGTCCGCAATCCAATCCATGTTACGGATTGTGCGCTGGCAGGAGCTGATATTGCGACAGTGCCATATGCAGTGATCGAAAAAATGATACACCATCCTCTGACAGACCAGGGAATCGAAAAATTCCAGGCAGATTACCGGGCTGTGTTCGGGGAATAAACGGCTTGCATAAAGAGAAAGCAGCAGATATAATTGAGTAGGAAAACAAAATGTGGAGGCAGTCTAATGAATAAATTAGAATTAATGAAAATGGCGAATGAAATCCGCAAGGGCGCTGTGACGGCGGTTTACCATGCGAAATCAGGACATCCGGGCGGATCATTATCCGCAGCAGATATCTATACATATCTTTTCTTTGAAGAGATGAATGTTGACCCGGCAGATCCGAAAAAAGCAGACAGAGACCGTTTTGTCTTATCGAAAGGTCACACAGCACCGGGATATTATGCGACACTTGCAAACAGAGGATTCTTCCCGGTAGAAGATCTGACAACACTTCGTCATGTGGGATCTTATCTCCAGGGACATCCGGACATGAAGCACATTCCTGGTGTAGATATGTCAAGCGGATCTCTCGGACAGGGAATCTCAGCAGCAGTTGGAATGGCGATCGGAGCAAAGCTTTCCGGAGATGATTATCGTGTATACACACTTCTTGGAGACGGAGAGATCCAGGAAGGGCAGGTGTGGGAAGCAGCCATGCTTGCAGGACATAGAAAATTAGATAATTTAGTTGTGATCGTAGACAACAATGGACTTCAGATCGATGGAAATATTGCAGATGTCAATTCTCCATACCCGATCGACAAGAAGTTTGATGCATTTAACTTCCATGTGATCAATATTGACGGACATAACTTTGACGAGATCGCAGCGGCATTTAAAGAAGCAAAAGAAGTAAAAGGGAAACCGACAGCGATCATCGCGAAGACGATCAAAGGAAAAGATGTTTCTTTCATGGAAAATGAAGCTTCTTGGCATGGAGCAGCTCCAAATGAAGAACAGTATGCAGTGGCAATGGCAGATTTAGAGAAGGTAGGTGAAGCATTATGTCAGATGTAAAGAGAATTGCGACAAGAGAGAGCTATGGAAAGGCATTGGTAGAATTAGGAAAGCTTCACGAAAATCTGGTTGTGCTGGATGCAGACCTTGCAGGTGCTACAAAGACAGCGATGTTTCAGAAGGAATTTCCGGAGCGTCATATTGACTGTGGAATCGCAGAAGGAAATATGATCGGGGTTGCAGCAGGACTTGCTACGACAGGAAAGGTTCCGTTTGCAAGCTCGTTTGCGATGTTTGCAGCAGGACGTGCATTTGAACAGGTGAGAAACTCTGTCGGATACCCGAAGTTAAATGTGAAGATTGGGGCAACGCATGCCGGAATCTCTGTAGGAGAAGATGGAGCGACACATCAGTGTAACGAAGATATTGCGTTGATGAGAACGATTCCGGGAATGGTTGTGATCAACCCTTCAGATGATGTAGAGGCAAAAGCGGCAGTGAAAGCAGCGTATGAACATGAGGGACCGGTATATCTTCGCTTTGGAAGACTTGCAGTTCCGGTGATCAACGATAATCCAGAATACAAGTTTGAACTTGGAAAAGGAATTGTATTGCGTGAAGGAACAGATGTGACAATCATCGCAACCGGGTTGGAAGTATCTGAATCGTTGGAAGCTGCAAAGAAATTAGAAGCAGACGGAATCAGTGCAAAAGTAATCAATATCCATACGATCAAACCGCTGGATGAGAAATTAGTGATCGAATCTGCAAAGAAACAGGGAAGGTTGTTACAGTAGAAGAACATTCTGTGATTGGCGGACTTGGAAGTGCTGTATGTGACGTGCTGTCAGAAAATTATCCGGTGAAAGTGCTGAAGATCGGAGTGAATGATGTGTTTGGAGAATCCGGACCGGCATTAGAACTGATCAAGAAATATGAACTGGATGCGGACAGCATTTACAAAAAAGTAAAAGCATTTGTATCATAAGAGCAGAGACTATGATCAGAAAGAGTAAGAGATATAAAAGTTGGAAGCGTAAAGTCCTCCATGTGCGTAAGGAGTGGCAGGATGAGTTTTGTGAGAGCATCCGTGACATCGCGACACATCCGGTGGTACTTCGCATGAAATTGTATCCCCATCACGGTAACAGCAACTGCTACGAACATTGTCTGCATGTTGCGTATTATAATTATCAGTGGTGTAAGTTTCTTGGTTTGGATGCAAGATCTGCAGCGAGAGGCGCAATGCTTCATGACTTGTTTTTGTATGACTGGCACACACACAGAAAAAAGACGGGTGATCGGTTTCACGGATTGACACACCCGAGAACAGCATTGAAAAATGCAAGTAAGTTTTTTGATCTCAATGAGATTGAGAAGGATATTATTTATCGGCATATGTGGCCTGTGACATTTTTCAGAGTGCCACGGACAGCGGAAGGTTTCATTACCACTTTGACAGATAAATATTGTGGAGCGTGTGAGACGAGTCAGAGAAAGCCTAAGCAACGAAAACAGGTAATGCTCGGATCATATCAATAAAAGTAGAGCAGAAAAAGAACGCGGAAGGGAAAGTACAATGTTTGTACGATTCCTTCCGCTTTTTGTCGAAATATTCCAGCGACCTCTCGACAACAAGTGATAAATTCAGTCGGCTTTGTGTGCTATGCTAAAGAAAATACGCAGAGAGGTGAGTAAAGATGGAAAGAGAGATTCCTAGAAATGTAAGACAGATTGGGAACATATCCGGCGGTCCTAAAATCTATGTAGAAGATTATGTAGATACATTTTTCGGGCAAATTTCGGATCAGACAGAGGAAATTCGGGGAGCATTTTTAATAGGAGAGATGGAAGACAAGGAGCATCCGGATTACATATACATCACAGGAGCGATCCAGATGTATGAACTGAAACGGGACGGAAATACATTTCAGATTACGGAAGAAACATGGAAAAATGCATACGAAGACTGCAAGCGTTATTTTGGAAATGCAACGATCGTAGGATGGTTTGTAAGTGCCCCGGGAATTCCGGCTGAGATCAATGACGAGGTGATACGGACACACGAGAATGCTTTTCCAAATACGTATTCTATATTTGTTATGCGGGATTTGCGGGAGAAAGAAGATTATTTTTATGTGAATAAATTCAATGATCTGATGAAGGTGAGTGGATATTATATTTACTATGAGAAAAATCCTGCGATGCAGAATTATATGATTGCATCGCGCAGAAAAAATGGACTTACGATCAGTGAGTCGGTGGAGGACAGGGCTGCAAAAAGTTTTCGCAACCTGATTCGTACGAAGGGGGAGTTAGAAGATCAAAAACAGTCAATTCATTTTATGCGTATCGCCAGTTCGTTTTTGATCTTAGTCATGCTGGTGATGGGGATAACGATGATGAATAATTATGACAAGATTCAGTCGGTACAAAAATCGCTGGAAGCACTCACAGAATCTGCACAATCGGAACAGGAAGCAAAAAGAGTCAGCGTAGATCGGACGCCTTCCGTTGGATTAAAAAAGGAGCTGGAAGAGCACGCAGTAGAGAAAAAAGAAATCAACAAAGAAGATGCTGCAGCAAAAAGTGGAGAAAAGACCACAGAAGAAAAAACAAAACAGGAAGCATCTGACTGGAAAGAAGGAGCTGCGGAGGAACTCGAGGAGGGAAGCCAGGGAGATATTTATGTTGTGCGGAAAGGGGACACGCTTTTGTCTATCAGCAGAAAAGTTTACGGTACGGATGAAAATATTGCCTCTATCTGTAAGATCAATGGTTTGAAAGAAAATGACTTTATCTATGTAGGACAAAAAACTGCTTCTTCCGTAATCAGAAAAAGAAAATTAAAAACACACCAGAAAGAAAAAGTGTGATATAATGTACGCGAATATAAGTAAAACAGCGGGATAACGATTAGATCCCGAAAAAACAAAGGGGAAAACTATGACTGATAAAATCAATAAAGAATTACATTTGTCAGAGTCGATGCAAAATCTGAAAGAAAAGATCAGAAAGCATAAATTAATGAGGTGGAAAAGAATTATTACGGCAGCATTTCTGGGATTTATGATCATTTTTGGATCTTATCTGCTTTTGGAGTACCGCACATATGAAAATACACGAGTGATTCGTACATACAAAGGAGACAGTTCGGCAGATGGAAGCTATAAGATGTTCGGGGATTCCGTTTTAAAATATACAAAAGACGGAATGACACTGATTGATCAAAAAGGAAAAGAAATATGGAATCACTCTTATCAGATCAAGAATCCGATCATTGAGATCAATCATGAGGTTGCAGCAATCGGAGACAGTGGCGGAAACAGTATCATTGTAATCGACCATGAAGGGATCAAAGGAGAGATTGAGACGACACAGCCAATCGAAAAGTTGTCTATTTCCACGAATGGAATTGTGGCAGCAGTGTTAAAAGATGAAGTTTCTCCGAAGGTGATGTGTTATGATTCGACGGGAAATATTCTGGTGGAAAATAAAGTATCAGCAGCAAAAGACGGTTATCCAGTGGAAATCGCACTTTCCAATGATGGGACAACCTTGATCGTGTCTTATTTACATGTACAAAGCGGAGCGCTTGCTTCCAACGTGGTGTATTACAACTTTGGGGATGCGGGAAGAGAAGAGAAAAATAATCAGGTTGCCGGAGAAAGCTATACGGGTCAGATTGTTCCAAGTGCTTTTTTTATGGATGATGAGACGTTCTGTGCTGATCGGGGAATCTGGGTTTTATATTTATGAGGGAACAGACAAGCCTAAATTGAAAAAAGAAGTAAAATTTGATACAGAGATCAAGAGTGTATATCATACAGAGAAGTATATCGGTTTTGTTTTAAAGGCAAAGGACAAAAAGGGATATGAAATCTGTCTTTATAATCAAAAAGGACAGCGGACGATGTCTAAAAAGTTTCAAGGGGATTATGCACATGTAAAGATGGTCGGAGAAACGGTGATGATGTATGACGGTGTAAATTGCTGTATTTACACTGCGAATGGTGTGAAGCGGTTTGCCGGACAATTTCAAGATAAGATTCTCGATATAGTTCCGGTGGGGGGAATCAACACTTATACGGTCATGAATATCAACGGAATCCAGAAAGTTCGTCTGGTAAAATAGAAGGGGAAAAGAGCAATGGATCAGACAAACTGGATGGCAGTCATTGTTATGGCAATTTTTGTGATCAGTATCTGCAATGGCTATCGAAAAGGGTTTTTCAGGCTTTGTGTTTCTTTTGTTGCGACAATTTTTACGGTGATACTGGTGAGTATCCTTACGCCACATGTCGGGGAAGCAATCATGAAGTGGACGTCTGTGGATGAGGTGATCGAGAAAAATTGCATGGAGATTTTTGCACCGGCGGAGATTGCAGAAAAGGAAGATGTTTCCCTTCAAGAGCAGATTCAGACAATCGAACAGGCAGAACTTCCAGAATTTTTCAAGCAGATCCTTTTGGAAAACAATAACCGGGAAATTTATGGGATACTCGGAGCGGAACGATTTGCAGATTATATCAGCAGTTATATTACGAGGACTGTAATCAATGTAATCGCTTTTTTGACGACATTTGTTTTCCTTACAATCGTAGTGAGGATGACTTTGTTTACATTGGATGTGATCACAAAGATTCCGATCCTGCATGGATTGAACCGATGGGCAGGAGCGGCACTTGGATTTTTTCTAGGAGTCATTTTTGTGTGGATGTTCTTTTTGGTGCTTACTTTGTTTGGAGGTACTCCGTTGGGAGCGGAGTGTTTCCGACAGATACAGTCAAGTAGATTCCTGTCAGAATTATACAGAGCGAATGTGATTTTAAGAGAAATGCTGCTTTAAGCAAGAAGGACTTCGATAACAGAAATAGAAAACATATTTAAAAAGAGGAAGAGGGTCTTTTTTATGAGATGGGATATAGTCATGAGATTATTTTGCCAAATGAGGATTTGAGTTTTAAAATGTTTCTATTTGAAGGGAAGAATGGAAACTATGTCAGAGGAAAACATTGGCATCGCTCAATAGAGATTTTTGCAATTTTTGAAGGTAGTTTACGCTTCTTTTTGAATGAAGAAGAGTATAAAATGAATGCGGGGGAATTCCTTTTAGTAAACTCCAACGAAGTACATTCGATTTTTTCTCCAAAGCCGAATGTAACAGTTGTGATTCAGATTCCACTTGTCGTTTTTAAAAAATACTATACAAATGAACAATTTATTTCTTTTTCGCATGAGCCGCGCGTCCGCAATCAGGAATTAATGAAGCTGATGCATAAAATGTATGATACCTATGTGAAAAAAGAATGCGGATATGAATTTCGAGTACAAAGCTATTTTTATGAATTGCTTTACACACTTGTTACAGAATATAGAAATACGGATATTACTCCTGAGGCGGTTAAAAGTTATCAGAAATTAAGTCGGCTTACGGAAATTACAGATTATATCAAAAAGAATTATCAAAAAGAATTGTCGCTGGAGAGTCTGGCGGAAATCTTCGGATATTCTCCAACATATTTGTCGAAGATGTTTCAAAAGTATGCAAAGATTAATTATAGGGATTATGTACAAAATGTGAGATTGGAGCGTGCCAGTAAGGAGTTAATGGAGACGGATCACATGATTAGCGATATTGCATTGAATCATGGGTTTGCCAATAGCAAAGCCTTTGCAAATGCATTTCGTAAAAAGTATGGAAGATTGCCAAGTGATTTTAGAAAAGAGAAAAACTAAAAGAAGTGTATGCAGAGACAGCTGCTTCCGAATGAAATCGGAAAGAAGTGTTTCGCATACGCTTTTTTTTATGTTGCAAGTCATAAAGAGGTTATTGTGGGAAAATGACAAGAAAGTGACATTAAAAAGGCAATATATTGGTTGAATAGAATAAAAAAACTTGTTAAAATATAGAAAAATTTCCAAAAGAGGGGGAGAAGCTTAAAAATGAAAAAGGTAACGGATGAATCTTTTAAAAAATACGGGAAAGTGATAAGTAATTTAGATTTCTCGGATCTGTTAGAAAAAATGAATGCTACACAAGTTCCGGAGGATGTTATTTATGTACCATCAATGGAATGCTTGGAAAAATCGGATGTAGCACAGAAATTGAAAAATAGTATATACGGCGGCTTAGATATTCAGATAGGATATTGCAACGGACATAATAAGTCATTGAATGCACTGGAATATCATCGTTGCTCAGAAGTGGATGTGGCGGTGGATAATCTGATTCTGTTGCTTGGCTGTCAGCAGGATATAGAGGACGACTTTACATATGACACGGAACGGGTAGAAGCTTTTTATGTACCGGCAGGAACTGCGGTAGAATTATATGCAACGACGCTTCACTATGCACCGTGTAACGTGGAAGATCAGGGATTTCGTTGTGTGATCGTACTTCCAAAGGATACGAACACAGAGCTTACTTTTGAAACATCCGGTGAGGGTGAAGAAAAATTGATGGTCGCAAAAAACAAATGGTTAATCGCTCACGAAGATGCAAAGATTGAAGGAGCTTTTAATGGACTCAAAGGTCTGAATATTACGTTGGAGTAAATCAGGAGGAGAAAAAATGAATAATATGCCAAAACTTAAGATTGGTGTGGTAGCAGTAAGCCGGGATTGTTTTCCGGAAAGTTTATCTGTTACAAGACGAGAAGCACTTATCAAAGCTTATGTTGAAAAATATGGAGAAGCAGAAATCTATGAATGCCCGATTTGCATCGTGGAAAGTGAAATTCACATGGTTCAGGCTTTAGAGGATGTCAAGAAAGCAGGATGTAATGCATTGGTTGTATACCTTGGAAACTTTGGACCGGAAATTTCTGAAACTTTACTTGCAAAGCATTTTGACGGACCAAAATGTTTGTTGCAGCTGCAGAAGAAAGAGGAGACAATTTGATTCAGGGACGTGGTGATGCATATTGTGGAATGTTGAATGCAAGCTACAATCTGAAACTTCGCAATGTCAAAGTATATATTCCAGAATATCCGGTCGGAACCGCAGAAGAATGTGCAGATATGATCCATGAATTTGCTCCGATCGCAAAAGCGATTATTGGACTGCATAGTTTAAAGATTATCAGCTTTGGTCCGCGTCCGTTAAACTTTTTAGCTTGTAATGCCCCGATTCAGCAACTTTACAATTTAGGGGTTGAGATTGAAGAAAACTCTGAGCTGGATCTCTTCGAAGCATTTAATAAACACGCAGATGACGAGAGAATTCCGGAAATTGTAAAAGAAATGGAAGAGGAACTTGGTGCAGGAAATAAAAAACCAGAGATTCTTAGAAAATTAGCACAGTATGAGCTGAACGTTAAAGATTGGTAGAGGAGCATAAAGTACAGAGAATATGTTGCCATTGCAGGAAAATGCTGGCCTGCATTCCAGACTCAGTTCGGATTTGTGCCGTGCTATGTGAACAGCCGTCTTACAGCGCAGGGAATTCCGGTATCTTGTGAGGTAGATATTTACGGAGCTTTGAGTGAGTTTATCGGTACAGTAGTAAGTAATGACATCGTAACCTTACTGGATATCAATAATAATGTTCCGGCAGATCTCTATCGGGAGGATATTGAAGGAAAATTTGATTATACACATAAAGACACATTTATGGGATTCCACTGCGGAAACACTGCAAGCAAAAAACTTTCTTTCTGCGAGATGAAATATCAGCTGATCATGGCAAGATCGCTTCCGGAAGAAGTGACACAGGGAACTTTGGAAGGAGATATTGTTCCGGGCGATATCACATTCTTCAGACTCCAAAGTACAGCAGATTGTAAGCTGCGTGCATACATTGCACAGGGAGAAGTTCTTCCGGTTGCTACAAGATCATTCGGTTCGATTGGTATTTTTGCGATTCCGGAGATGGGAAGATTCTATCGCCATGTGTTGATTGAGAAAAACTTCCCGCATCACGGAGCAGTTGCGTTTGGAAAACATGGAAAAGTATTATTTGAAGTATTCAAATATATTGGAGTTCCAGTAGAAGAGATCGGATACAATCAGCCAAAAGGTGTGAGATATCCTACTGAAAATCCATGGGGATAAATAAGTGAATCGATAAGTTGCCTATACTTTTTGCGTATGGGCAACTTTTTTATGTTCGTAGGAGATTGCTTTGGAATCTTATACGATAAAACATGCTTGCGAGAGAGGTTTTGTTCTTTGGATATTCCAAGAAATATATGTGCGAATATGATATTTTATTGACAATCTCGTTGATGTGCATAAAAAAGTAGATATACAAATGCGTTTTATATGCAAAATGACAAGAAAGTGACATTGAGAGGTTGAAAGTCTGCTAGTGATGCACAAAAAAGATTGCTATAATTTAAAATATAAGAAACAGGAAATCCACAAAAGGAGGAAACAAAAATGAAAAAGAGACTTGCGAGAGTTCTTGCTGCAACCTTAGCAGCATCGACAGTACTTACAGGTTGTGGGGGTGGAAGTGAGAAAAAATCTGCGAATGGGAAAGCACCTGAGAAACAGAAAATCACTGAGGATGTAACAAAGACAGAAGGAGAAATCAACGTTTGGACAAACTTAAGCCAGGACGAGATGAATTTCTATGTGGAGGAGTTCAATAAAATTGTACCGGGCGTTAAGGTAAATGTAACAGTTATGCCGTCCAAAGAATACCGGACAAAACTTCAAAATGCGTTCCGTACAGGAACAAATGCACCGGATGTAGCAACTTTTGAAATTTCAGACTTTGGTGTTTATAAAGATTCCGATATGCTTGAGAACTTAAGCCAGGAACAGTACGGAGCAGATGCGATTTCGAAAGACATGATCCCATATGTAGATGAGTTGTCAAGAGATGGGGAAGGAAATGTAAAAGGTCTTTCATGGCAGTCAACACCGGGCGGATTCTGGTACAAAAAAGCATTAGCAAAAGAATATCTTGGAACCGATGATCCACAGGAATTATATGAGATGTTATCAAGCTGGGACAAAATTGTTGAAACGGGTAAACAGGTTTATGAAAAATCAGGTGGAAAAATTGCTTTATTAGATGACGTGGAATCTGTATTACAGCTCTATGCATCTTACAAAGGACAGGCATGGGTAGATGAAAACAACCACATCATTGATGATGAGTATATGCTTGAGATGTACGAAATGATGGATACTGTTGTAAAAAATAAAGTAGATGCAGAAGCTGATATGTGGTCAGCAGGCTGGACATCCGGAATGTATTCAAAAGATATGTTTATTTTAACATGTCTTCCAACTTGGGGATTAAACTTCTGTATTAAACCAGGTATTCCGGCAGACGAAATGGACAAAGCTGCTAATACATGGGGATATATGCAGGCTCCAATTCCTTACCAGAATGGTGGAACATGGTATGGAATGTATTCGAAATCAGAAAATAAAGATGCTGCATGGGCTTGGATTAAAACTATGACATCCAACGAAGATTACCTTGTAAACGGTCTTGCAAACACATGGGAGATTTCCCAGGATATATCCCGGCAATTGAAAGATGTATTGAAGAGGGACATACAGATATCGTTACAGGAGATCAGCAGTATTTGCAGATTTCTATGAAACAGCAAAAAATGTAAAAGGAGATCCGATGACAAAATATGACCGTCAGGCATGGGCAAGTGCAACTGCACAGATGGATCTGATAGCTACAGGACAGACAACACCGGAAGAAGCAGTAGAAGGCTTTAAAGAAGAAATGAAAAATATTTATCCGGAAATCGAAATCGATTAATTTTTAGCAACATAGCTGCTTCGTGGAGGTATTCGGGAAGAGTACAACGCGAAGCAGCTTTTTTAGTCGGAAGGAGGATTACAAAAAAGTGTCCGCAAAAACAAAGAAAAAACGAAAACAAAATAGATAAAAATAAATGCAGGATATTTCTTTATTGCCCCATATATTATTGTGTTCCTGGGGTTTACGCTGTATCCGATTCTTTATACGTTTAAATTAAGCTTTATGACATGGGATGGATTTGGAGAACAACAATTTGTTGGATTAGCCAATTATGCCAGATTGTTACATGATCCGATGTTTATCAAGTCAATCGGGAATACAATATTCATTGCGCTGCTTTCGATGATACCACAGATGGTATTCGGATTAGTGCTTGCATTTTTATTGAATCAGAGAAGATTAAAAGGATTCTAAATTTCTTTAAAACGGTTTTCTATTTTTCCGAATCTTGTCACAGCAGTTTCGCTCGGTGTTTTATTCAGCTTACTCTTTGACTGGAAAGTCGGAAGCGTGAACCAGTTACTTACCTCTTTGCATATTATTTCGGAACCGATCAACTGGAAAGGAAGTCCGATCTTATCACAGTTGATTGTTGCATTTGTTCTGTTTTGGCAGTATTTTGGATATTATACGATTATCTTCACAGCAGGAATTCGTGGTATTTCTTATGAACTGTTTGAGGCAGCAGAGGTGATGGGGCAACAAAGGTTCAAACCTTCTTTAAAATTGTTCTTCCGCTTATGCGACCGATCATGACCTTCGCATTTGTAACTTCCATCATAGGTGGTCTGCAAATATTTGACCTTCCATATACATTCGGCGGTCAAATGGGAGGAACGAAAGGATCCTTGTTGACGATGGTTATGTATATGTACAATATTGCATTTACAAATTTAGATTATGGATACGGTGCAGCTATTTCTTATGGATTATTTGTGATTATTATTGTATTTTCTATTATCTTTATGAAGTATACAACAGGAAAGAAGGAGCAGTATTAAATGAGTGTGAAAGCAAAAAAAGAAAACCACGCAAAAATCGGCAGGATTTTGACCTATATCGTTTTGATTTTTCTGGCTATTATAAGTATAGTACCATTTTATAATATGATTATTGGATGTACTCATGATAATGCAGCCTTAGCAACATCTTTTCAAATGCTTCCAGGAAGCCATTTGATGGATAATTATAAACGATTACAAGACAATGTAAATATCTGGAGAGGACTTGCGAACAGTATTTTTATTTCGGTTACTTATACATTGATCTCTACATATATTGGAGCTTTAACGGCATATGGATTTGCAAAATATAAATTCCGCGGAAACAAAGTTTTGTTCTGGATTGTACTTGCAACGATGATGCTGCCAGGACAGCTTGGTATCATCGGATATTTCCAGGAGATGAATGGATTAGGATTGCTGGATAGTTATCTTTCTATTATTATGCCGAGTTTTGCAACTCCGGTTATGGTATATTGGATCCGTCAGTATATAGATGCGTATGTTCCGAATGAACTTATGGAAAGTGCGAGGATTGATGGCTGCAATGAATTTAAAATTTTCAATAAAATTATTTTCCCGGTAATTATTCCGGGTGTAGCTACACAGGCAATTTTCACATTTGTAGGATGTTGGAACTCATTTGTTCAGCCGTCTATTCTTTTGTTCTCGCAGGAGAAATTTACACTTCCTATTTTGGTACAGCAGATGCAAGGGGTATACAAGACGGACTATGGTGTTATATATTTAGGAGTAACACTATCAGTTATTCCAATTCTTCTTTTATTTATGTTCTGTTCAAAGAAGATTTTGGAAAGTTCAATGGCTGGTGCAGTAAAGGGATAATCTATGAAATATGATTTTGATGAACAAATAGACAGAAGAAATACAAACAGCGCAAAATTTGATGAGATGGATGCGTTGTTTGGCTCGGACGTGATGCATTTAGGAGTGGCAGATATGGACTACCGCTCCCCAAAGCCAATCATAGAGGCAATGCAGAACATTGTTGAGAAAGGTGTGTTTGGATATACTATTTGGCCAGAGAATTATGAAGAACTGGTTTCTCAATGGATGAAGCGTCGTTATGAACAAGAAACTAAGACCGAATGGGTTGTATTTTCTCCGAGAATTAATATGGCGTTGAATATGGCAGTGGAAACTTTTACAAATGAGGGAGATGGGATTGTTCTTCATACTCCGGCTTACACAGCGCTTCAAAATGCAGTTGAGAAATATAACCGTGTTATGATTGAAAGTCCTCTTGTGTTGGAGAACGGTAGATATAAAATGGATTTTCAGCAGTTGAGAAGAACTCTGGACGAGAAGAAAGCGCAAGGTGTCTGTGCAAAAATCATGCTTTTATGTAATCCACATAATCCAACGGGGAGAGTCTGGGAAATCGAGGAGCTGCAGCAAGTAGTTGATATTTGTAAGGAATATAATCTGCTTTTGATATCGGATGAAATACATGAAGACTTTGTGAAAAAAGGGCATAAATTTGTGTCGTGCCTGCACTTTCAAGAGGATCTTCAGGGACGGATGATTGTGTGCAATTCGATTACAAAGACATTTAACGTACCGGGAGTTATTTTGTCGAACTTATTGATTCCGGCTCAAGGAATCAGGGAGCGGATGAAGGAAACCATGGACCGTTGGGGACTTCATAATCCGAATATTTTTGCTGCCGGTATTATGGAAGCGGCTTATACGCAATGTGATGAATGGATAGAACAGGTCAATGCATATCTGGATGAGAATTATGAGTTTTTGAAAAAATATCTTGAAAAGAATATGCCGGAACTGGAAGTGATCCCATCAGAGGGTACTTATATGGCATGGGTGCAAACAGAAAAGCTTCAGATCAGTCCGGAGGAGTTAGAAAAGTTTTTTATCGAAGATGCAAAGGTATCTGTTTATATGGGCAGCAGATATGGGAAGCATACTGATTCTTTCATAAGGATCAATATTGCAACGTCAAGGAGTTATCTACAGGAAGCATTAGAAAGGATTCGGGCACAGTATTACAAAATAGCGCCAAACAATAAAAAGTAAAAGCAATTAGAGGTGTAGAAGATGGATAGGGAATTTTTGGATAAACTATTAGAGCAGATATCGGTATCTGGCTGTGAGGAGTGTGGACAAGAGGTAGTAAAATCTCACATGCAGCCTTTTCAGATGAGATATGGACAGATGAAATGGGAGATGTAATCTGTATTTTAAATCCGGAAAGTCCGGTTAGAGTCATGCTGTCTGCACATGCAGATGAAATTGGTCTTCTTGTCACGAGGATTACAGAGGAAGGCAGAATTCAGGCGATTGAGCGTGGAGGTATCATTCATCAGAATTATCCGGGACAGAAAGTTCGGATTCATACGCAAAAGGGGATTGTGTATGGTGTTGTAGAGTGCAGCAGGGAATTGTTTAAACAGGATAATTTAAAAGCTTCTGATTTTTTGATTGACATCGGTGCTGCTTCCAAAAAAAGATGCGGAAGCATATGTATCGCTTGGAGATACCGTTGTATTGGATGCAGGAGTAAGGGAACTTGCAAATGGCAGACTTGCAGCGCGGGCATTCGATGATCGAATTGGTGTTTTTGTAATTATGGAGGCATTAAAAAGAGCGAGGGAGAGAGGCTGTGAGATAGGAGTTTATGCTGCAGCGACGGTTGGCGAAGAGACGGTTAAAAACGGGGCATATTGGTCTAGTACACGGATTCAGCCGACAGCAGCCGTCGTTGTAGACGTTACGAATTGTACGGATTATAGCAGGTTCCCAAATCCGGCAGTAGCGGGAGATGTTGTTCTTGGAGGGGGACCATCTCTTTGCAATAGTCCGTTAGCATCCAAACGGTTGAATAAAAAAATGCAGGAATGTGCAGAACGCATCGGCATTCATACACAGCGTGAGGCGGCAAGTGCAAGAAGCTATACGGATGCAGATGAGATTCATTTTTCCAATCAAGGGGTACCGGTAGTATTTACAGCAGTTCCACTGCGCAACATGCATACACCGGGAGAAATTGCGGATATGAAAGATGTAGAAGGCTGTATTGAAGTGATTGCAGAATTTTTATGTTCGTTTACTGAGCCGTAATGAATGTGTGGTAAGTTAACAGGAAGGTAGTTGGAGGAAATAAATATGTTATACATAGGTATCGATTTAGGGACATCGGCTGTGAAGCTGCTTCTGATGGATGGAAGCGGAGGAATTAAAAAAAATAGTTTCAAAAGAATATCCTTTGTTTTTCCCGCACCCTGGATGGTCAGAACAAAATCCGGAAGATTGGTTCGAACAATCTATGAACGGCCTGAAAGAGCTGACTGCAGAATGTGATAAATCGCAAATTGCAGGAATCAGTTTTGGTGGACAGATGCATGGATTGGTTGTCGGATGAAGAAGATAATGTAATAGAACCGCG
>ENA-OQBT01000514-OQBT01000514.1-human-gut-metagenome-genome-assembly--contig:-NODE-514-length-23061-cov-2.511424_pt1 | contig 23061 bp, 33 predicted proteins | sample MGYA00242749_ERZ504557 | MGnify/ENA primary metagenome ERZ504557 (study PRJEB26092, sample SAMD00036243) | human gut metagenome | host: Homo sapiens | study: EMG produced TPA metagenomics assembly of... | reverse complement strand
AAGCGTTCTGCGTAAGATAAGTGTTTGTTTGTACGTAATGATGTGTTATGATTAATAGAGTCCATAGTGATATCGATACCTCGTGTATAAGATTTTAGATTAGAGACCTTAATCATAACACAAATCGGTATTCACTATGGATTTTTTTATGTGTTCAATTTCATTGTACAATTAACCTTATTTTAATTTTAATGTTCACTAGTTATTTTTAGGAGGTAATTATTATGTCGAGCACAAATGCATTAGGAATGATTGAACAAGAGGTTTGGTTGGCGCTATTGAAGCGGCAGATGCAATGGTAAAAGCTGCGAATGTAACACTTATCGGTAAAGAACAAGTTGGCGGCGGTTTGGTAACAGTTATGGTTCGTGGTGATGTTGGTGCTGTAAAAGCAGCTACTGATGCTGGTGCAGCAGCTGCTGAACGCGTAGGCGAACTTTTATCAGTACACGTAATTCCACGTCCACATACTGAAGTAGATGCAATTTTACCTGGCAAAGCTGAATAATTTACCGGTTACGAAATTACGGGCAGTGCGTAAGTAGTGATAGAGAGCGCGTAAAGCGCTCTCTATTCATAAGAAAGGGTTCCTATGAAAGTTATAACTGAAGAAACAATACGTCAATTATTACGGAAACAACAACTTCATAGCGGCGAAGCATTAAAGGTATCTGAACCTAGTATAATTACGCCATCAGCTCAATCCTATTTACGAGAACATCAAATTCAGGTTTTGCAGCTTAGCCAAAATTCAAACGATTCCGATAACTTGCAGACATCAACATCGTGTGCTAGGGAAGTATATTGTCATGATGAGTTAAGTTATCTGGATAATGAAATATTAAAACTTCGAGATTTGTTATATTTCCCTTTGTTAGCGGATGATTTTTTGATGAACAGCTTTGGCAATATTGGCAACGACAGCAATTGGCACTTGAAGAATTTAAAGTAAAACAATATAAAGTGCCCTTACAGATGGAATTATCATTACCGCCGCAAGTATTTAATTTTAAATTATGCTCATGGCGTCTTTGGCAATGCTCAGTGATGTCTCTGCGGCGACAATTGGAATATGTTGAAAGTTTATTAAAGCCGTACAATACAATTTCACAATCGTTTTCTGACTGGATCAGTCAGATAAAAGGAATCCTTGATAATTCGTAAGGAGGTGATAGGGTGAATGTTATAGATGATATTGTTAATGAAGTATTGAAACAAATTGGAGAAGTATTACCAAATAAAGATAAGACTTTTGTAATTGAAGGTTCTGGTCGACATGTTCATTTATGTAGGCAAGATATAGAGCGTTTGTTCGGTGAAGGCTATGAGTTAACTAAAGTTAAAGAATTATCGCAACCCGGACAGTTTGCTTGCCAAGAGCGTGTAAATTTGGTAGGGCCTAAAGGGATGCTAACTAATGTTGTTATTTTAGGACCCGAGCGAGAACATTCTCAAGTAGAGGTTTCTTTAACCGATGCTCGGTTGTTGGGCGTGAAAGCACCTACTCGAGAAAGTGGGGATTTGAAAGGCTCAGCCGGAATAATAATCGTAAATAAAGATAGACATATAGCCTTAGAGGAAGCTGTATTGTCGCTAAACGGCATGTTCATGTAGCAGAGGCTGATGCAGCACGTTTAGGCGTTACTAATGGGCAAATTGTAAAAGTAAAAACTCATACGGATAGACCACTTATTTTTGATGATGTAGTTATAAGAGTAAGCCCTAAGTATCAAACTTTTATGCATATTGACTTTGATGAAGCTAATGCCTGTGACTTGAAAAATGGTGATCTTGGGGAAATTATAGAATAGAGGTGATAGTTATGACATTAAGTGAATTAGAGACTATTGTTCAAACTATTACTAATCGAATTTGGAAAGAAATTTCTGATAAAAATGTTAAACCCAAAATTGGAATTAATGCATTGAGTAGTGATACTAAGGATGCTATGAAACAGATTATAAGACATGAAGAAAAAGTATCCGGTATACAAGCTGAAAACATTAATATTACCGACCATAAGCAAGCATTAAATATTGAGTTTTTGTCATTGCCTGAGTTAAGTGAAGTGGCACATCTTATGCCGCAAAATGATACCACGAAAAAAATTGTGGAATCTTTATTACTGCGAAGGCCGGTGATTATACATCGGATTCCTGAAATCACTAAGATGAATAATGGATCTATTCCATATGCATTAAAGCAACAATGGCAGAGTATATTAAGTAAGTGTAAACAGTTTGGAGTTTCTTTTGGCGATAATGTCCAATCTGTGTATACGGGCAAAAAAAGTAATGAAGTAAAACGGAAAAATAGCAACTCAACATTAAAACCGGTATTTATTACGGTTGCTAAAGTAGTTGAAATGGTAAATTCCGGAGAAAAAATGCCGACAAATGCACGACTTACGCCATTAGCGCAGGATTATATTCGAGAGCATAATTTGAATTTATAAGGAGTGATACTGTGCTGATTGCTAAAGTGATTGGTAGTTTATGGTCTACCAGAAAAGATGAAAAGCTTAATGGTTGGAAATTTATGATTGTTAGAGAGTTAGAAGTCGATGGGGTAACCGAGAAAGAATCATTTGTGGCGGCAGATAATGCCGGATCCGGTATCGGTGATACCGTATTGGTTACATTAGGTGCGGCGGCCAGAATTTCTGCAGAAAATCTTAATACGCCTATCGATGCAATGATTGTTGGGGTTATTGACTCGATTGATACCGCCGGTTAGGAGATGCAACTATGAGTATTAATGAAATTATTATGTATATCATGGTCCTCTTTATGATTATAGGGGGCATAGATAAGTGTATTGGCAATAAACTTGGTTTAGGTGAAAAATTTGAAGAAGGAATAATGGCAATGGGTGCTTTAGCAATGTCAATGGTGGGGATTATTACCATCGCACCTATATTAGCTAAAGTGTTAAGTCCGATAGTTGTTCCTGTTTATACAATGTTGGGAGCTGACCCATCAATGTTTGCGACCACTTTATTGGCCAATGACATGGGGGGCTTTGCGTTAGCTCAACAAATGGCATTAAATCCGGAAGCCGGTTTATTTGCCGGTGCTATCTTGGGTGCTATGATGGGGCCTACTATTGTATTTACAATTCCGGTTGCTTTGGGAATTATTGAAAAAGAAGATCATCAGTATTTGGCAACAGGAGTATTATGTGGCATCGTTACGACTCCTTTAGGTTGTTTAGCAGGCGGTTTGGCTGCCGGTATGAGTTTAGGTATGATTTTAGCCAACTTAGTTCCTATCGTAATTTTTGCAGTGCTTGTTATTTTAGGCCTTTGGTTGGCCCCGGAAATGATGATTAAATGCTTTACCGTTTTTGGACAAGGGGTTGTAATTGTTGCTGTACTTGGTCTAATTTTAGGAGCATTACAATTATTGGTTGGTATTACTGTAATTGAAGGTATTGCACCTGTAACTGAGGGGATTGAAATCGTAGGTGGTATTGCGTTGACTTTAGCCGGTGCATTTTGTTTGGTGGCTTTTATCACTAAAGTATTTAACAAACCGCTTATGAAAATGGGTTCGGCTTTAGGTATGAATGAAGTAGCTGCAGCCGGTATGGTAGCAACATTAGCAAACAATATCCCTATGTTCCAAATGCTCAAAGATATGGATACACGCGGAAAAATCTTGAATGTTGCATTCGCTGTTTCGGCATCCTTTGTCCTTGGAGATCATTTAGGTTTTACTGCCGGTGTGGCTAAAGAGATGATCTTCCTATGATTGTAGGCAAATTGGTAGCCGGTGTAACTGCAATTTTAGTCGCTATGTTTATGTCTAAACGCATTATGGCAAAAGCTAAGAAATGAGGTGCTGAAAATGTCAAATATCACTCGTGAAATGATAGAACATTAGTGCGCCAAGTTGTGAACGAAAAATTAATGGTTACTAAGTCTATATCAAATAGTGGTGTCGGTGTAGTAAAGCTACCAATGATTGATGTAACTGAAGAAGATCGATTGGATACCGGGAACCCTAATGATAAAGTATATACTAAAGATTTGTTTTCATTAGATGAAAGTCCACGTTTAGGCTGTGGCTTGATGTTTATGGAAGACACTACATTCGACTGGACTTTGAATTATGATGAAATTGATTATGTAATTGATGGTGAGTTAAGTATTATTATTAATGGCGAGACGATTACAGCCGGACCGGGTGAAATCCTTTTGATTCCAAAGGGAAGTTCAATTCAGTTTTCTGTAAAAGGTAAAGCAAGATTTGTTTATGTTACCTATCCGGCAGATTGGCAATCGCAAGCTAATAGAATGTTGATGAGTGTTAAAGCGAATACCGGACATTCTTTTATAGGTAAGGAGGTAAGGGCATGACTGAGAAAGAAAATTTAGCCAGTGTATTAGCCGGGGCATATAAATTGGATTATCGATGGCTCGTTATTGATTCGGAGCTGTTACAAATAAGAATTTATAAAGATGTTTCTGACGAAACGGAAGTTCCTTTGGAACTAAATTTTGATCCTCATTTTGCACAGTATATTGTGAATGTGTGTAAAAATAAGGACAATCCAATTGTTATTTCGGAAGTATTGGTTGAATTTTGTGCATCAGAAACACATGCTCTTTATTATGATAAGAAAAGCTATGAGGAACAAGCTATAGCTATCCGTCATAAACCGAATGAATTAACTGCTATACGAGAAGACGGGGAACGTTATTTATTAACGTTAAACGGCGTAGTACGCACAAATCCGGGGGATTGGGTAATTCGTGGTGTTAATGGTGAAGAGTATCCTTGTGACCCTGAAATTTTTAAAAAACTTTATGATATTATAGAAGAAGAACCTAAAGCATAGTTATAAATTAAAAAAACTGATTCAGTTTTCTGTAATCAGTAGTTTAATTAATTCTATGTTGGGAGTGAATCTTATGTCAGACTTAAAAGTAGGTGACAAAGCACCGGATTTTTCCGTTGTAAATGATGTCAATGAAACCGTTAACTTAAAAGATTTAGCAGGGCAAAAAGTTATTTTATATTTCTATCCGAAAGACAATACTCCTGGTTGCTCCATTGAAGCACAACAATTCAATGAAGCGTACAAAAAATTGCAAGATGCCGGTTATGTTGTTTTGGGTGTCAGTCGCGACACGGTAAAACGTCATGTGAACTTTAAAGAAAAATACGATCTGCAATTCAATCTCTTGGCCGACACCGATGAAGCCTTTTGTAATGCCTACGGTGTCATGAAAGAGAAGAAACTCTACGGCAAAACCTCCATCGGCATCGAACGGTCCACCTTTGTCATCGACGAAAAAGGCGTGTTAACCCATATCTACCGTGGAGTAAAAGCTAAAGAACACGTAGGGCAACTATTAGCTGATTTGAATATTCAATAGGTTGTTTCAAATTAATTTTCCACCACGGCTATCGCATGGTGAAGGCAACCTTCCGGCCTGCAGCAAATCGCTCTTAGGCGATTCACTAAGTAGTCTCAATGTTTAGTCTGTAGAAGGGATAAAAGATTTCCGCATTCTTCTGAGTTGCGCCGGCCGCGGGAATTGCTAGTTGCACAACAGTGATCCGAATTACGGCGGAATGTGCTTAGAGAAAAAAGCCCCATATACTATCTTGAATGTCCATTAGCCGAATGGGTTGGGACTGAAAGATAGGTATATGGGGCTTTTATTTTGCAATTCCAATGTAATTAGAATACTGTAGGCGACTGCTATTCCTGAGCCGGTGCCAACGCACTCCACCAATGCCGCCGATACGCTTTTATCCCTTCCAGCACCACTTTTGATGCTTTGGATGCTAAGGCTTTGCTGGCCGGTGGGATGCCTTCCAGGCGATAGGCAATACCCATTTCCTTGTACTTAGCCGTACCCATCACGTGATACGGCAGGCAGTCGATGGTCTCCAGGTTTTTCAAAGAGCCGGCGAAAAAGCCGAGTCGATACCAACGATCTGCGTTATCCGTTATAGTAGGCACCACAACATGGCGCACCCAAATCGGCACATTGTGCTCATCGATGAAGCGGGCAAATTTCAAAAATTTGTTTATTGCTTTGACCGGTCAAGGCGCTGTGTTTGTCGTCGTCGATTTCTTTTAAATCTAAGATAACGAGACTTGTTACGGCCATCAGCTTTTCGTATTGCTCTCGTTTGCTTTCTTCAAAGTAGATACCGCTCGTATCAAGGCAAGTATGAATGCCTCGTTCTCTAAAGTAGCTGAATAGCTCGATAACAAATGGCAGCTGCATTAATGCTTCGCCACCGGTGACGGTGAGGCCGCCGTTTTTTATAAAAACTCTGATTGCGCTCAAATTGTTCCCATACTTCTTCGATGGTAATATTTTTACCTTGCTGCGCATCCCACGTATCCGGGTTATGGCAATAGGCACAGCGCATCGGGCAGCCCTGTAAAAATAGCACCATTCGTACACCGGGGCCGTCAACGGTGCCCATGGTTTCCAGAGAATGAATTCGTCCAATCATAATACGCCTTTCGTAATAAAAAATAGAAGCAAAAGAATTACCAGTAAGAAGCAAAATACAAAATGCGAAGGGCAAAGGGAGATTTTTTACACCCTTATATGACAATAGGCTCCTCGATACGGGGAGCCTATTGCACTATATATAACTACTGAGAAGGGGAGGGATAGAAGTTACATTTGTTCGTGGAAGGTACGAGAAATAACTTCATCCTGTTGTTGTTTCGTCAATTTGTTGAAGTGCACGGCATAACCGGATACACGAACGGTCAACTGTGGATATTTTTCAGGGTGCTGCTGTGCATCGAGGAGCATTTCACGGTCGAAAACGTTGACGTTCAAATGATGACCGCCTTTTTCAGAATAGCCATCCAATAACTCTACTAAATTATCGATTTGTTGTTCGTTGCTCATATTACTTGTCCTCCTTTTCGGAAATGGAAACATTAGGCTCGCGACAGGCCAGGTTTTCATTATTGACAGGTAAACCGGTCGGCATATCGCTCTGTAAAACTGCATCAAGATCCAGATCGATGTCTAAATCACTCATACGAACATGGTTTCGCCATTTTTGCCAAGCGCATCCGGAATGATGGAGAAGGTGTTGGAAATACCGTCGCTCGCATCACGCCAAGGCATTTTGGCAACTGACGCCATGGAAGAAACAGCCCCGTGAGAGTCGCGTCCGTGCATCGGATTAGCGCCCGGTGCAAACGGTGTACCCTGTTTACGGCCGTCCGGTGTGCTACCGGTGGCGTTACCGTATACTACATTGGATGTAATTGTCAAAAGGGACATGGTAGGCACACTTTCGCGTAGGTAGGATGTTTACGGATTTTGTTCATGAATGCGGATACAACGAAGGCCGCCAAATCATCAACACGGTCATCGTCGTTACCGTATTTAGGGAAATCCCCTGTGATTTCAAAATCAACAGCTACCCCGTTTTCATCACGAATCGGTTTTACCTTGGCATATTTAATAGCGGACAAGGAGTCGGCTACTACGGATAAACCGGCAATACCGGTGGCAAACCAACGCGTAACTTTGCGGTCGTGAAGCGCCATTTCCAATTTTTCGTATGCATATTTATCGTGCATGTAGTGAATGATGTTGAGGCATTCACGTAAACGCCGGCCAACCATTCCATCATGTCGTCAAAACGTTCCATTACTTCATCGAAATCAAGGTATTCGGAAGTAATCGGACGATATTTAGGTCCAACTTGTTTTTTGAGTTTTTCATCGACACCGCCGTTGATTGCATAGAGCAAGCATTTAGCGAGGTTACAACGAGCGCCGAAGAACTGCATTTCTTTACCGATACGCATTGGTGATACGCAGCAGGCGATAGCATAGTCGTCACCGCTGTTAGGACGCATCAATTCGTCGTTTTCATACTGAATCGAAGACGTTTGGATGGACAATTTAGCACAGAAACGTTTGAAACCATCCGGCAAGCGAGGGGACCAGAGAACGGTGAGGTTCGGTTCCGGAGCCGGGCCTAAGTTGGTCAGCGTGTGCAAGTAACGGAAGGACATTTTGGAAACGAGCGGACGACCGTCGGAGCCCATCCCGCCGATGGATTCGGTTGTCCAAACCGGATCGCCGGTGAAGAGGTTATTGTATTCGATAATGCGGCAAAACGCACCATGCGAAGTTTCATGATGAAATGGTCAACCATTTCCTGAATTTCTTCTTCTGTATAGCGGCCTTCTTTAAGGTCACGTTCGGCGTAGATGTCGAGGAAGACAGTGTTACGGCCGATAGACATGGCAGCGCCGTTTTGTTCTTTAATAGCGCCTAAATAACCGAAGTATAACCACTGAATCGCTTCTTTTACGTCTTTGGCCGGTTGGCTGATATCGAAGCCGTAAGAAGCCGCCATAGCTTTTAATTCTTTTAAGGAACGAATTTGGTCACGAATTTCTTCACGGTCGCGAATAATCGTAGCCGTCATGTCGCCCATAGTGATGGCGAAACCTTTTTCTTTTTCTTCGATTAAGCGGTCAATCCCGTAAAGGCTACACGGCGATAGTCGCCGATGATACGACCGCGGCTGTACGCATCCGGTAAACCGGTAATGATGTGTGCGGAACGAGCGGCACGCATTTCCGGCGTATACACATCGAAAACACCGTCATTGTGAGTTTTACGATGCTTTTTGAAAAAGTCTTCCAGCTGAGCGTCCATTTCGAAACCGTATTCTTGTAAAGCACTCTTGGCTGTACGTAAACCGCCGTACGGGAACATAGCGCGTTTCAACGGTTTATCGGTTTGAAGACCAACAATTTGTTCTAATTCTTTGATAATGTAGCCGGGGCCGTGGGAGGACACCGAAGTGGCAATATCCGTATCGGCATCGATAACGCCGCCTTTTTCTTTTTCTTCCTCATACAGACGAAGAACTTCTTGCCAAAGTTTAAGAGTACGATCCGTAGGACCGGCTAAAAATGAGTCGTCCCCAACATAGGGTTATAGTTACGTTGGATAAAGTCACGAACGTCAATGGCTTTATCCCATACACCTGTAATGAAGCCTTTCCATGCAGTATTTTGCATTGCGGCACCTCCATTAAGGAAATAAAGAATTATTATAAGATGCTTTAAGTGTATACCGAATTGGCATTTAATTCAATAATTGTAATGATATTAATTTTCGATTGTTAAAATGCTAAAAATAAAAGATGTGTAAAAATAAGACTTTTTATGACATATCTATAAAAATTATGTCAAAAAAACAAAAATTATTGTTAGCTATCATTACGGTGTATGACTAAGAAATGTCTTTTTGGATTGTTTTTATCCATAAAATATGACTTTGTTTCTTATGATTATATTATAAAGCAGGGGATACCAATAGTCTGTAGCTATAGCTACAAAAATAGTGGGAATTAAAAATTAAGCGTGACTCAAGCTATAAGCCGGCATTAAATTTTATATTTAAAATTTTGAATATAAAGTGGACATATAGGAATAAAGCCGTTTGAATTGTGAAATAACACACTTACAAAATGTTTATTGCAAATTTACGTTTTTACTACTAGACAAGATAAATGAAAAATGTTATCATTAACACATAGAAATATTGAAAAAATTAAATCTAGTGGATTGCGGTTGCCAAAAGGCAATCGATGATTATAAAATTCGATAATTCTTTTTTCGTAACATTTTTGTTATGTATTTTATTTTTATCCCCTTGGACGGGGAAGGAGGTATTTTTATGGCATACACATTACCTGAATTACCATATGCTTACGAAGCTTTAGAACCGCATATCGATGCAGAAACAATGCATTTTCATCATGATAAACACCACAACACCTATGTTGTTAACTTAAACGCTGCTATTGAAAAACATCCTGAATTGGGTGAAAAAGACGTAGAAGCGTTGATCACTGACTTAAACGCTGTACCGGAAGATATCCGCACGGCTGTTCGCAACAATGGCGGCGGTCATGCTAACCATACATTCTTCTGGAACATTTTGGCACCGAATGCAGGCGGTAACCCTACGGGCGCTATTGCCGGTGCTATCGATGAAGCTTTCGGCAACTTCGAAAACTTCAAAGCTGAATTCGGCAAAGCTGCTACCGGTCGTTTCGGTTCCGGTTGGGCTTGGCTCGTAGTAAACAACGGCAAATTGGAAATCTTGTCCACGGCTAACCAGGACTCCCCACTTAGTGACGGCAAAACTCCGGTATTGGCCTTGATGTGTGGGAACATGCATACTACTTGAAATACAAGAATGCTCGTCCTGATTACATCGCCGCTTTCTGGAATCTCGTTAACTGGGATCAAGTAAACGCTCATTATGCGGCAGCTACTAAATAAGAGCTGACTGCTTGATGTGAGTCTCGAATGGCTCGTATAATTACATAGTTTGTGAAAACGTCCCCGCTTGCACAGCGTGCAAGCGGGGGCGTTTTTTTGGCTCAATTTATTTTTTGCGGATACGGGAAGTGTTTGATGAAATTGATTAAATCTTTCATCGCGTAGGATAGGTATTTGTTTTTGCGAAAGACTAACCCGATGGTCACGGTAAGGGGTGGATCCATGGAAATCAGTTGGACATCATTTCGCTCTAATTTGGCTATATCCAATAAAAAGGAGAGCCCCACGCCTTTGGCTACGGAATCAATATTTGTTTTAATCTGATTGGACGAGAGTACAATTTTAGGCAAAAAGCCGCATGCTTCGCAGTTGGCTAATACGTTTTTACGATGAACCGAGTCTATTTTCATCAGTATGAGGGATTCTTCTTTGAGTTTATCAAAGGGAACTTGGGCGAGGCTGTGAAAAGGATGTCCGCTGGGAATACATAATTTATGTTCACTTTTAAAGAGGGGCATCGCTTCCAGCTTCGGCGATATATTATCGATAATGACAATCCCCAAATCGGCTTCATCGGCTAACACGCGTTCAGACACACCGACAGAGCCTTCTTCGAGGACATTTAACTCCCACTGGGGATATTCTTGGCGGAAGTGATTCAGTAACGGAGTGAACAAATAGGCACTAATCATCGGCGGGATACCGATGGTTACTGTGCCGGAGAGCTTATGCCGTTCATCTTTTATTTCGGCCACTGAGTTTTCCAGCTCCGCCAATACGTGTTTAATCGAAGTATAAAATTGGTGCCCTTTTTCAGTCAAGGTCATCTTTTTATACTCTCTTTTAAACAACTCAACGCCTAATTCATCCTCTAACTTTTTTATGGCAACGGTAATATTAGGTTGTGATACATAGTGTTGCTGTGCGGCTTTAGTCATGTTACCCAGTTCGGCTACTGAAATGAAAAATTCTAATTGTTTTAACTCCATAGTACCATCCTTGCTGTATAGTGCGAATACAATGATACGCTAAATATACATATTGCGAATATAATGATGAACTATATATAAATTATATTTAGTCCTATAAATTAAATTTATTGCATAATTATTATAACATATTTCACAAAAAAGTTATAGTCTTGTTATGCTTGTGCTAACAAAAGTTGTTACAACACAATGGATAAAAGTTTAGTGTATTTCAAATTAGGAGGGTTAACATGAGAGTATTACAGACAGAAGCCTTAATTCCTGTCATTGAAAAGTTGTGTATCAAAGCCTGCTGTGAATTGAATGATAATGTAATGGATGCATTCCGTAAAGCCGTTGAAAACGAAGAGTCGCCAATTGGCAAAAAAGCCTTGGAAATTATTGTTAAAAACGGTGAATTTGCTAAAAAAGAACAATTGCCATGTTGCCATGACACCGGCGTAGCTGTTGTACTCTTAGAATGTGGCCAGGAAGTGGCTTGGGAAGGTATGCCACTGGAAGATGCCGTTAATGAAGGGGTTCGTCGCGGTTATACGAACGGTTATTTACGTAAATCGGTAGTAGCGGATCCGTTGAATCGTGAAAACACCAATGATAATACACCGGCTATGTTGCATGTTGAAATCGTACCGGGCGATCAAGTAAAAGTAACGGTTATGCCTAAAGGCGGCGGCAGTGAAAATATGGGTGCCTTTAAAGTATTATTACCGGGCGAAGGCAAAGAAGGGGTAAAACAATTTTTACTTGAAACCGTAGCTAAAGTAGGCGGTAATCCTTGCCCACCGTATATTATCGGTATCGGTATCGGCGGCACCATGGATACCTGCGCTTGGATGGCGAAAAAAGCCTTACTTCGTCCTATCGGTGAACACAATCCAAATCCATACTATGCTGAATTAGAAAAAGAATTCTTGGAAGCAGTTAATAAATCGGGCGTTGGTCCTATCGGTATGGGCGGTACGGTAACGGCGTTGGATGTGCATATTGACTATCATGGTGTACATATTACAGCCTTGCCGGTAGCTATTAATTTCCAATGTAATGCAGCACGTCAAGCAAGTGAAGTTATTTAGGAGGCTATTATGGAACGGGATGTACAATTACCATTAACGAAAGAATTTGTAAAACAATTAAAAGTAGGGGACGTTTTATATTTATCCGGCTATGTATATACTTGTCGTGATGCGGCTCATAAACGTATTCAGGATTTGTTGGAAGCCGGCGAAGAATCACCGTTAGACTGAACCAATCAATTGGTATATTATGCCGGTCCATGTCCACCGCAACCGGGCCAGGTATTTAACTCCAATGGTCCTACAACTGCGGCGCGTATGGATCCGTTTGTAGAAATGATGTTCAAATTGGGCGTCGTAGCTTTCTTGGGGAAAGGCGACCGCGCACCTTACGTAGCTGATTTATGTAAAAAATACGGTGGTGTATCCTTATTAGGTGTAGGCGGTGCGTCAGCCATCAACGCGGCTCGCATTAAGTCGGCTGAAGTTGTTCTGTATCCTGAATTGGGCACTGAGTCTATTAAAAAGTTATACTTTGATCGTTTCCGCGTAATCGTAGGGATTGATACAGAAGGCAATGTATTGCAGAAACAAGAAGTAGCAAAATATAAACGTGATTAAGCGTAGAGCGCTATTTACGTTCGTGTGATTAGAGGTCATACCTTTAGATTAGGGACATAGGGATAGTTATGAACAATAAGAGTAAAACGATAGCGTCTTGGATAATACCGATTATGGTCGGTGTTATTATAGCCGTTTTACCGGTGCCGGCAGGCTTGTCCACGAAGGCATGGTATTTGCTGGCTATATTTTTGAGTACGATTATTGGGTTCATAATGCAACCGCTGCCGATCGGCGCCATTGCATTAATCAGTATTACAATCACCCAATTAGCGAATGTTTTAAAACCGAGTCAAGCGTTAGCCGGCTTTGGCAATAGCAGTATTTGGTTAATTGTGGCAGCCTTTTTGTTTGCGAAGAGTTTTATAAAAACGGGGCTCGGTCGCCGTATTGCGTTTTGGTTAATTACTAAAATGGGAACGAGCACGTTAAAGTTGGCCTATACGATTATTTTGAGCGATTTGATTATCAGTCCGGCCACACCGTCCAATGCAGCGCGCGCCGGCGGTATATTGTTTCCTATCGTAAGGGGCTTGGCGTCGGCCTTTGATTCCGAACCGAATAAAAATCCTCGTCGGGTTGGCGCCTTTTTGATACAAGCTGAATATCAGGGGAACACCGTAACATCGGCTATGTTTATGACGGCGATGGCAGGGAACCCATTGGCCATCTTGTTGGCCAGTCAGGCTTTGGGTATTAATATGACGTGGGGCACTTGGGCGTTGGCTGCCATCGTGCCCGGTCTCATTGCGTTGGCCGTGATTCCGTATTATCTGTATAAAGTGTATCCGCCGGAATTGAAGAAGACGCCGGAAGCACAAGCCTTGGCACAGCAAGAGTTGGCGGAGATGGGACCTATAAGTTATGCTGAAAAAGCCGTAGCCTTTATATTCGTAGGGGCGTTGTTGTTGTGGAGCACATCGAACCTTACGGGCTTAAATGCAACCGTAGTTGCTTTATTGGGCGTGTCCAGTATGCTGGTAACCAAAATTTTGTCTTGGCAGGATGTATTGGATGAAAAAGGTGCTTGGGATACTCTCGTTTGGATGGGGACTTTGGTAGGCTTAGCGGGTCAGTTGGCTAAATCCGGCGTCATCGATTGGATGTCGGGGCATATCAGCAGTGCTTTAGTCGGTGTATCCTGGCTCGCAACCTTGGTTATTCTATTGCTCATCTACTTCTATATTCATTACGGCTTTGCCAGCTTGACGGCTCATATTACAGCATTGTACTCGACCTTTATTACAATCGCTGTAGCAGCCGGCGCACCGGCCTATTTAGCAGTATTGGTGTTTGCCTTTGCTTCTAATTTATGTATGTCGCTGACTCATTATGCAGCGGCGCCGGCGCGATTTACTTCGGGGCAGGTTATGTACCACAGTCGACGTGGTGGAAGTTGGGCTTCCAAGTCTCTGTAATTAATATAGTAATCTGGTTTGGCATTGGCTCCGTCTGGTGGAAGGTATTGGGCCTTTGGTAAAAGCAGATCGATATGCTTTGGTAGTGAAATTTAATAGTGATATATAAAAAGTGACTGTAGCTAATATGCGAATAAGCATTTAGTTACAGTCACTTTTTAGGTTATATAGATATTGCTTTAGATAAGTTCCTTATTGTTTTCAAAAAACTGAATGAATTCCTGCATGGCCGGTGTCCGAACAGTCTGTTTATTCGTTGCCAGAACAATGGTGATAGGGAAGGTAATATCTGTGAGGAGACGAACCAAATTATCTTTAGGGGTAACAACTTTGTCGGTCATAAAGGCAGCGGCAGCCGAACTTCCGACTAATTGCTTGATAGTGTGGATTTGATTCGTGCGTAAGCGGATTCTAGGGTTCACGTTATAGAGCTGGAAATACTTGGTAATGATGGCCTGTATATAGGATGTTTCTTTGTAAAAAATCATAGGGATATTTTTATAATCATTTAAGGTGAGCAGATGATTCGGGCGACTTTCGGCAAGTTTCACCAACGGATCGTCCGGACCGACATAAAGATGGTATTCGGTTTTCAATAATGTAGTAAAGTCTAACAATTGGGCGTCTGATTCATTTTCAATGAGGAATGCTATATCTAATTTTTGTTCTTTTAGCATTTGTTTTAAGCGAAGAACGCCGGATTCATAAACTTCAAACTCTATATGGGGATAGCTTTTTGAAAATGGTTAAAGATGACCGGAAATATAAAGGGACTCATCATAGGGGCTACGCCTAAGCGAATAAATTGGCGACCTTTCTGTAACAGCTTGATGCGATCCTCCAAGTTAGCGTGTGATTTAATAGAGCCGTTACTTCCATGTAAAATTGCTTGCCCGTTTCGGTTAATGTCAGTTGACGTTTGCTTCTATCGAAGAGGGACAGTTGTAATTCGGTTTCTAAATTTTTTAAAGCCACGGAAAGGCTGGGTTGTGTAATTAATAGTTTTTTGGCCGCTTCATGGACCGATTTAGAGTTAACGACGGTATAGAAGTAGTTCAGCTGTGTCAGGGTAATCGTATTCAATAAATCCAAAACAGAGCCCTCCTTTAATTGTATGTGCCAAGTAATTGTATTTTATAAACTATGATAGTTTTAAACTATTAAATGATTATTTATTAATATTTTACACTATATAATATCGGCTGTATACTTTGAATTATAAGAAAGCAAGCATAAGCAGTGTGGCTAACATACAAGCCGTAGGAAATGTAAAACTTAGGTATTGATTATTAATGGACAAGGTTAAATGAGGAGGATATTATGCACGCTATTGAAAATTATTGGCAAAAAAAGCCGGTTTGGATTCGGTTAAGACCGGCCAAATTATTAATTGTGAGATTGACTTAGCCGGGATTAATGATTTGTATTTGCAAACGGTTCGTTCCTTTTTTGAAATGGGGGCGACTAAAGTGAGTCATCCGGATCGCATTGCTATGTTTTTAGACCATTATGCACCGGCGTCTACGATTACTCAGGCGGATAATCAACGCCAATTCAGAGAGTTTTGTGAAGAACAACATATTGAAAAACTAATGGATATCGACCAAGGTGTTTGCCATCAGGTTGTGGCCGATAAAGGTTGGTCAAGACCGGGGGGCATCATTGTTATTACCGATTCCCATACAACCACCCATGGTGCCTTTGGTGCTTTTGGTACCGGTGTAGGTGCTACCGATTTAGCGATTATTTTGGCAACCGGTCAATTGTGGTTCCGCGTACCTGAAATTATTAAGATTAATTTTGAAGGGACTTTACCGGAAGGCGTTTATGCGAAAGACATTATCTTACATGCTATCGGTCAATTGAAAGCAGACTTTGCCGTATATAAAGCGGTTGAATTTGCAGGGCCTGTCATTGATGCGTTGAGCGTGTCCGAACGCATGGCATTATGCAACATGACGACTGAAATGGGGGCCAAAACTTCCTACATCCAGCCGGATGCGGTAACTAAGGAATTTTTGGTAAGCAAAGGCTTAGTGGAAGGGCAAGACTATGAAGTTTACACAACGGATGCGGACTTCAAATATGCCGATGAAATCACTTTTAACGTGAGTGATCTCACACCTCAAGTAGCGGCACCATCCAGTGTAGATAATGTGTTTGATTTGAAAAAATATGAAGGTCAGACGATTAATCAGGCTTATTTGGGGTCTTGTACCGGTGGCCGCGTAGAAGATTTAAAAGTGGCCGCTGAAATTGTGAAAGGGAAACATATCCCACGTCTTGTTCGTTTTGTCATTGTACCGGCTTCTAAAGGCGTATTTTTAGAAGCTATGGCTAAAGGCTATGTACAGACCTTAGTTGAAGCGGGGGCTACGTTCGTAACACCGGGTTGTGCGGCATGTTTAGGGACTCACGAAGGTATGATTTCATCCGGTGAATATTGTATTACGACAACTAATCGTAACTTCCCTGGCCGCATGGGCTCTACAGATGCTCATATTTTCTTGGCCTCGCCGGCAACCGTGGCGGCATCGGCTATTAACGGTAAGATTACCGATCCCACACTATACTTATAATGGGTAAGTAATGGTATACAGTGAAACGAGTAATAGTCAGTGAGGAGAATAGTTATGGACAAAATTATTAAGGGCGAAGTATTTACTTTTGGCAACAATATTGATACAGATCAGATTTATCCGGGTCGCTTTGTAGAACTTACCGATTTGAAAGATATCGTACCGCACACCATGCAGGGTGCTGCCCCAACGTTTGCGAGTACATTTAAAGCCGGTGACATTGTTGTGGGCGGCACCAATTTCGGTTGCGGCTCTTCCCGTGAGCATGCGGCAATTTGTTTGAAAGGCATTGGAGCCGGCGCCGTAATTGCGGAATCATTTGCACGAATTTTTTATCGGAACGGCATTAATCTCGGCTTGCCGCTCGTAGTGTGCCCCGGTATTAGTAAATTGGATTTAAACCATAAAGAAATCTCGCTAGATTTGGAAGCAGGTACGCTCACAGCAGACGGTAAGGTTGTGGCTCAAGTGGAACCTTTCACGCCGTATGTGTTATCTATTCTTGAAGCGGGTGGCATCAAGAATATGATTCGGGCAAAACTGAACGCCTAATATATAGGAGGTATGGGTATGTTGGAAGATAAATACTTTCCGGGATTTACACAACAATTTATAGAAACCGAGCCCGGTGTTCAAATTAATACTTGGATAGGCGGCCATGGGGATACGGCGGTGCTTTTATTGCATGGCCATCCGGAAACACATTTAATCTGGCGGTTCTTGGCGCCACGCTTGGCTGAGCAATATACGGTGGTTATGACGGATCTTCGTGGTTATGGCGACAGTTCAAAGCCAAAGGGTTTACCTGACCATGCTAATTATTCGAAACGCGTTATGGGGGAAGATCACTTTACGGTGATGAATAAGCTTGGTTTTGAAAAATTCCATCTCATTGGTCATGATCGCGGTGCTCGTGTTTGTCATCGCATGATAGTAGATAAACCGGAGCGTATTTTAACATGCACGATGATGGATATTTTACCAACATTGGAAATGTATGCTGATACGAATGAAGAATTTGCTACTAAATATTATCATTGGTTTTTCTATATTCAGCCAAATGGTTTTCCGGAAACATTATTGGGTGCGGCACCGGAATATTTTATTCGTTTTAACCTGGAGAGAAAAATCGGACCAACTGCACGGGCTAACTTTCCGGAAGACGTAATGCAGGAATATATTCGTTGTTTTTCAGATCCGGCTACAATTCATGGTATTTCGGAAGATTATAGGGCATCAGCACGATTGACCGTGAGTTTGACAAAAAAGATATTGACGATAAGGTAGTTATAAAGACGCCGTTATTAGTTATGTGGGGCAAAAACGGTGTAGTCGGTAAGCTTTGGGATGTATTAGCCGGTTGGCAGGCTAAAGCGGAACAGGTTGAAGGCTATGGCATAGATAACTGTGGGCACTTCGTACCGGAAGAGCAGCCGGATATGGTTAATCAGCATATTCTAGATTTCTTAGTAAAATATAAATCATAACTAATAAATTATAAGTATCTTGAATTTAATAGTGTATATTATCGGTAAAGAAAAGCTGTCGAGCCAGGCGGCTTTTCTTTTTTTGCCATAATTTTAAGGACAAAACTATTGAGAAGTGGTATCATATACATAGAAACGAAATTATTCAATATAATAGAATGCAATTGATTACAATATAAAAGATTGCAATTGATGCAATATAAATCAGCGAGAATGCTGAACGTGTTTTTAGAATTAAACTCGTAGTATAAGAAATAAGGACACAACATGGATAATGAAAAGAATTTACGCATATTAAGTATTAATCCGTTTGCCTTGGCGCAGATGGATAATCCGACGGACGAGATGAAGTTGACCGCCCTACGCAAAAACGGTATGGTGCTGCAGTTCATCAAAAATCCGACGCCTGAAATGATAGATATAGCTCTGTCGAACGCTCCGCGGGCCATTCAGTACATTGAAAACCCGTCCCATGAGGTACTGGAACAAGTGGTAAGCAAAGGCTGGAATAATTTGGGCTTGATTGAAAATCCCGACGAATCGTTGATTCGCTTGGCCTTAGCCGAGTCGGGCTGGGCCATTCAATATGTAAAAGACCCGAGCGAAGAGCTTCAGATTTTGGCGGTCACGTCGAATTATGATGCCATCAAATTTATTGAGAACCCGTCCAAAGCGGTGCAGCTGGCTGCGGTGGGTCAGAATTATCAGGCTCTCAGCTATATTAAAGATCCGGTACCGGAAGCCATTGATTTGGCGGTCACGTTAGACCCTCAGGCGGTACGCTTGTTGGGGACGGTGACAGTGGACCAGGCACTCCATTTTATTCGGCATCAGCAGTCTGATTACGAAGTATTTGCCACCGGATTACATGATTCCGTCGATTTACTTGGAAGAACGTTTGAAAGAAATTTTGGCTGATGAAAACACGAGCGAACAGTACGTGCGTGATTTACTTAATTGCACGTACATCGGCAAGCATAATAAAGGGTTTGAAGCGGATGTGGTCGGTCTTATCGATCAATTCGGAACTCAAAAAGCACGCCGTATTGCGGTAGATGAGCTTTTAAAATTCTAAAGACTTTTAATACGGCGCATCGCGGTTGATGAGCTTTTAAAGTTTTAAAGGTTTTTAATACGACACATCGCAGTTGATGAACTGTTGAAATTTTAATAGAGTTCGGACGCTTATATAAAAGCTGTCCCGGATGAAAATCACAATCGAAAATATATTAAATAAGGGAAAAGGAAAACATATATGAACTTTGTAGAAACAATGAGAAGTGTTGAGTTGGTATTATCGGCCGGTCAGGTACCGCTTTTAGTCGGTGAAACGGGAATTGGTAAAACCTCCTTGGCACATCGTTTGGCTGTAAAAAACGGCTGGTCGCTCGTAACCATCGACGGCAACTTATTAAAAGAAGGCGAAATCGGCGGTTTGCGACGGTAGACAGCTTTTCACGAAAAATGAATGACGGCACGACGGTTACGGAAAAAGTGACAGTCTATGCCATTCACTATAAATTAAAACAGATTGCCGACTATATGGCGGCGGGGCAGCAGGTGCTCTTATTCATCGACGAAATCAACCGCTGTGAACATGCGGTACAGCAGGAGTTGATGAACCTTATTTTGAACCGTGAAATCAACGGTTTTAACCTTGGACATTCCGTACATATTGTAGCGGCCATGAACCCGACTAACAGCTACGATTACCAGACCGTTGAAATGGACGTGGCCCAGCAGAACCGTTTCGTGTGGCTCCAGATGGAGCCGGATTATATGCAGTGGCTCGATTGGGCGGCGGAAGCCAAATTGGAACCGATGGTTATGGAATTCATCAGTACCTATCCGGAATATTTGCACAAGATGAACGAAGACGATATTTACGCAACACCGCGTAGTTATGAACGTGTATCCGCGTTGTATGCCATGTACAAAGCGAATAAAGAGGCAGTCGGTAAAGATGTGTTCTTCAACGTTATTCGCGGTAATGTGGGTAAGGTGATTGCCCAGGAATTTGTGAGCTTCGTAGAAGCCGACCATGAACCGTTACTCACTTATGATGATGTATTTAACGGTGAAACTATGGCAGAATCCGTTCTTGAACGACTCAAAAAGGAAAGCCATACTCGTTTGTATTTGACGGCTAAAAACTTAATGCGCGTCATTGAACTGCGTGCGAACCAGTTGTTTGTAGACGATGCAGCGGCTCAGGCTGTTATTAATCGCTTTATGGACTTTTTAAAAGCCTATCCGGAAGATTTACAGATGGCTGTGATGAAGGATATCCGTAATACCTATCCGCGTTTTTATAAGGAAGCCATCAAAAATGATGAGTTCGTCAATAACTTCTTTGATTTACAGCGGAGCTATAAGCTATGAATGGTAAAATAGATATTGTAACGCGGCGGACGTTAAAACCTGATTGGCAAGTCAATGCCGAAAAGGATAAAAACGGCGGAGCCAAGCTTGAAGCCGGCAACCTTAGTAATCAGGATCCCCTTGAAGCGGAACGCGTGGCTCTATTGGCGATTACCAAAAACTGGTAACGGCTTGGCAGCAAGAGCGTGATGCGCTCCAACGGGCCCAGGAAATTAAGGATAATGCGTATACTAATTCCATCGGCTATGCCATTACGGAAGCGGCGGCGTTGGCTGCGGGCAAACGTGATTTGACGGCCGGAACGACCGATTTTACCGTCGATAAAGACTATGAAAACCGTTTTTTCAAACTTGTGTCAAAATTGAATTTGCGCCTTATCGAAAGCGATTCATTCTTCGGCTATTTCTTTTTACAGGTCGGTCAGGAATTGCGCTTTGGTATGACCAGCGGCACGGGCATTAATTTTAAAGGCAGTCGCTATGTGATGTACTTTAACCCGCTCATTTTTCTCGACATGACGCCGGCGCAAATGATTAGTTCCATTAAGCATGAAATTCTTCATGTGATTTCGCTCCATTTGGTGCGCGCTAAGCGTTTATATCAGCGGTACTCGCCACTTGCCATTAATCTGGCCATGGACATCGTGGTTAATAACTATATTGACCCATTGCCGCCCAATGCGATTGACGTAAAGTGGCTCAATAAGAACTTCGGCACTACCGTGGTGGCGTTTAAGCCACTAGAATATTATGTGGACGAGATTCAGGCACACATAGATATTGCGCGTGAAACAGACGGCGAAACGGAAGTGGAAGACAGCTTAAGTGATGCGGCTATGAGTTCGCCCGGCGTGGCCGAAGCCTTTGATATAGCCAACACGCCATGACCTTTGGAGCGAGTCCGATGAAGTGGATGGCGATTCCCAACAACAGCTGACCAATAAGATGGTGGAGAATTCTGAAAAAGGCGAATTGGCCGGGTATTTGTCGGGCCTTTTGAGTGATATGAAAAAACATCGGGCATCCTTGCCGTGGTCAGTCTACTTAAAACGCTTGGTCGGTTCCGTTGCGTGGGGGCATAAAAAAACGACTACTCGTCGTAGTCGTCGTCAGCCGGAACGATTGGAAATTCGCGGTACTTTGCGCAAGCGTCGTGCTAAAATTGTGGTTGCGCTTGATTGTAGCGGCAGTATTACGGATGGTGCTTTCCGTCAAGCCATGTTGGAAGTACTGGAAATTACCAAGGCTTATGATTTTGAAATTACCGTGGTGGAATGCGACAGTGTCATTCGCCGCACCTATCCGGTAAAAACCATGAACGATGTTGAGCCGCGTGTAACGGCTCGTGGTAGTACGCTTTTCACGCCGGTAGTTCATTATGCTAATCAAATGCAAGCGGATTTGCTCATCTACTTTACGGATGGTAAAGGTGAAAAACATTTGAAAGTCGATCCGAAGCATTATAAAATTCTTTGGGTTTTGGTAGGCGAAGAAGCTAAACTATCACTCAAGAATTCGTGGGGTCTCGTTAAACATTTGAATCAGACATTTGAAGATTATGATATGACTGTCGATTATGAACGGGTGGACGGTTTCTCCATGAATAACCAGGAAGGGTTCTCCATGGCCAATCAGGAACGGGATTGGGATAAATAAGATAATAAAATATGTGGGTTGAGTTTTTGTTGTTCTTCTTCGAGTATAAACTTAAAACATTATTTTTCTGCCACCGGTTTCCGGTGGCAGTTTTTTTGTCTTATTTATGCTTGTTTGATTTGTTATTTACAAATTGATTACCTTTTTATATAATCAACGTAATAAATGATGTAATAAATGTGAATGCTGTTTTCGGTGGAACTATATTCTTTAATCAGTTGAGGAGTGTTAGCATGAAACAGGCATGGATTAAATTGACAGTAATAAGCAAAACCGAATTGAACGAGTAACGACAGAAGGTATTCCCCTGTCTATTGCAGAAGATGATGCAATGGATTATGTGGACCTTCTTTTTTTACTACCAATATTGAATTAGAGGATAGTAAGGATATGGATTGGTATCGTGGATATACAAAACTGAAGAATAATAAATATTTAGTCTTTTTTTGTATAAGTGTTTTAATAATATTTTTTTTTGGTTAATTTGTACAATGAAATTGAACACATAAAAAAAAACCATAGTGAATATCGATTTGTGTTATGATTAAGGTCTCTAATCTAAAATCTTATACACGAGGTATCGATATCACTATGGACTCTATTAATC
>ENA-OQBT01000513-OQBT01000513.1-human-gut-metagenome-genome-assembly--contig:-NODE-513-length-23079-cov-1.871819_pt1 | contig 23079 bp, 29 predicted proteins | sample MGYA00242749_ERZ504557 | MGnify/ENA primary metagenome ERZ504557 (study PRJEB26092, sample SAMD00036243) | human gut metagenome | host: Homo sapiens | study: EMG produced TPA metagenomics assembly of... | reverse complement strand
CCAGCTTCGCAACCCGAATTTCAGAGGTCGGACGCAACGCCAACGCTCAGAAATTTGGGCACAAACTGACAAAAAAATCTTCATCGCAAAATCAAGTACAAAAAGATTCCGAGAGTACATATTCTAAAAACGGCGCAAAACAAAAAAATATGTCTTGCGCCGGAGAGTGCTAGTAAGCCAACGAATTGCTACGCAGCTGCGCTGCTCCCGCAATTCTAAAAACATTCAGAATCCGCAGGTTTGCAATGCAAATCGCTTCTTCTTCATGTTTTTGGCGGGAACTAAAGTCAGATGCCTTATCGTGCAAGCACGAACAGCACCTGCACTTTTGTTCCCTTGGCTTACAGTTCGCAGTTATTAACAGTTCTTGGGAATGGGATAACGTCGCGGATGTTGGACATACCAGTCAGATACATTACGCAGCGCTCAAAGCCAAGTCCGAAGCCTGCATGACGGGTAGAACCGTATTTACGAAGATCCAGGTAGAATCCGTAATCCTCTTTCTTAAGTCCCAGCTCATCCATTCTTGCAACCAGCTTGTCATAGTCATCTTCACGCTGGCTTCCGCCGATGATCTCGCCGATTCCAGGAACCAGACAGTCTACAGCAGCAACAGTCTTGCCGTCTGGGTTCATCTTCATGTAGAATGCCTTGATCTCCTTTGGATAATCAGTAACAAATACAGGTTTCTTGAAGATCTCTTCAGTCAGGTAACGCTCATGCTCAGTCTGCAGGTCGCAGCCCCAGGATACCTTGTAGTCAAATTTGTCATTGTGCTTCATTAACAGCTCAACAGCCTCAGTATAGGTGATGCGTCCGAATTCAGAGTTGAGAACGTTGTTTAAACGGTCTAACAGGCCTTTGTCTACGAAGTTATTGAAGAAGTTCATTTCTTCCGGAGCATGCTCTAAAACGTACTTGATCACATATTTTAACATGCCTTCTGCAACACGCATATTATCATCCAGGTCAGCGAAAGCCATTTCCGGTCGATCATCCAGAATTCAGCAGCATGACGGGTGGTGTTGGAGTTCTCTGCGCGGAAGGTAGGTCCGAAGGTATAGATATTGCGGAATGCCATAGCGTAGGTTTCACCATTTAACTGGCCGCTTACAGTCAGGTTGGTTGGCTTTCCGAAGAAATCCTGCTTGTAATCAATGGTGCCGTCCTCATTTTTAGGTACGTTGTTTAAGTCTAAAGTAGTAACCTGGAACATTTCTCCTGCACCTTCGCAGTCACTTCCGGTGATCAATGGAGTGTGGACATAAACAAAGTCCTTTTCCTGGAAATACTGATGGATAGCATATGCGATCAAAGAACGCACACGGAATACTGCCTGGAAAGTGTTGGTCCTTGGACGTAAATGTGAGATGGTGCGCAGATATTCAAAAGAGTGGCGCTTTTTCTGCAGCGGGTAATCAGGTGCAGATGCACCTTCAACAGTAACCTCAGTAGCCTGGATTTCAAAAGGCTGTTTTGCCTGTGGAGTAGCAACTAAAGTGCCTTTAACAATAATGGCAGTTCCAACACCTAATTTGGAAACCTGTGCGAAGTTTTCCAGAGTGTCATGGTAAACAGCCTGAAGGGTCTCAAAATAAGTTCCGTCACTGATAACGATGAAACCGAATGCTTTAGAATCGCGAAGGCTGCGGATCCATCCGCCAACGGTAATTTCCTTGTCCAGGAACTTTTCCGGATTTTTATAAAGTTCTCTTACTGTAACTAAATCCATGATGAGTAATATCTCCTTTTCTCCAATACAAAATTTCTAAAAGCAAAATTGCAATATTATTAGGTATTATAAGGTATTTCACGTAATGTTTCAAGGTTTCATTGCGTTTCTGCGGGTTTCTTAGGGCTTATTTGAGTTGCATTTCTAGGCAAGAAAAGAGCAGTCTCACCTATCAACGCACTTGGTTGATGGCAGGGGACATATAGTGCCCGGAGGATTTTTAGGGCACAACATCTTGGGAAAAGTGTAAAATATAAAACATGATATCGAAAAATGTCGGAAAACTGCATAAAAAACACAAAATATATTTAAATATTTGTGTACTATTTATAAAGTTTGTGGTATAATTATGTTTACCAAAATTATATAACAGCAAGAGGTGATAACGTGATTAAAAAAGAAATGATTGCCATGCTTTTAGCTGGCGGACAGGGAAGCCGTCTTGGCGTTCTTACACAGAAAGTAGCCAAGCCGGCGGTATCTTTTGGGGGGAAGTACCGAATCATTGATTTTCCGCTGAGTAACTGTATCAACTCAGGTGTTGACACCGTTGGTGTCCTGACACAGTACCAGCCTTTACGTTTAAATTCACATATCGGAATTGGTATTCCGTGGGATTTGGACAGAAATGTTGGTGGCGTGACGATCTTACCTCCATACGAAAGAAGCAAAGGAAGTGACTGGTATACCGGTACTGCCAATGCGATTTTTCAGAACCTGGAGTATATGGAAGCATATAATCCAGAGTATGTGCTCATCCTTTCCGGTGACCACATTTACAAAATGGACTACGAAGTGATGCTTGATTATCACAAAGCAAACAATGCGGATATCACCATTGCTGCTATGCCGGTACCGATTGAAGAAGCAAGCCGTTTCGGTATCCTGATCACAGACGAGCACAACCGTATTACAGAGTTTGAGGAAAAACCAGCTGTTCCAAGAAGCAACTTAGCTTCCATGGGTATTTACATCTTCAGCTGGCCGGTTCTTAAGGAAGCCCTGATCAAGATGAAGGACGAGCCTGGATGTGACTTTGGAAAACATATCATTCCATACTGCCACGCAAAGGGTGAGAGGATCTTTGCGTATGAGTACAATGGTTACTGGAAGGACGTAGGTACTCTTGGCTCCTATTGGGAAGCAAATATGGAGCTGATCGATATTATCCCTGAGTTCAACCTGTATGAAGAATACTGGAAGATCTATACTAAGAGTGATGTGATCCCGCCTCAGTACATAGCTTCCGAAGCCCATGTTGAGAGAAGTATCATTGGAGAAGGAACTGAAATTTATGGTGAGGTTATCAACTCTGTTATCGGCGCAGGCGTTACCATTGCAAAGGGTGCTGTAGTTAAGGATTCCATTGTTATGCAGGGAAGCGTCATTGGAGCAGGTACGTCTGTTGAAAAGGCCATTATCGCAGAAAATGTAAAAGTTGGTTCCGATGTTCAGATCGGTGTTGGCGAATACGCACCAAGTACATATGACCAGAAGGTATATCAGTTTGATCTGGCCACCATTGGTGAGAACTCCATTATCCCGGACGGCGTAAAGGTCGGAAAGAATACCGCCATAGCAGGCGAGACCACCGTAGGCGACTATCCTGATGGATTACTGGAAAGCGGAAATTACATTATAAAGGCAGGTGGCGTGAAATGAGAGCAATCGGTATCGTATTAGCAGGTGGTAACAGCAAGAGGATGCGGGAACTGTCCAATAAAAGAGCAGTGGCTGCTATGCCGGTTGCAGGAAGCTACCGCAGTATTGACTTTGCATTAAGCAATATGACAAACTCCCACATTCAGAATGTGGCTGTATTTACACAGTATAACTCCAGATCCTTAAACCTTCATCTGAGTTCTTCCAAGTGGTGGGATTTCGGACGTAAGCAGGGCGGGCTGTATGTATTTACACCATCCATTACTCCTGAAAACGGAGACTGGTACCGTGGTACAGCAGATGCTCTCTATCAGAACCTGACCTTCTTAAAGAACAGCCATGAACCATATGTAGTTATCACCTCTGGTGACGGCGTCTATAAGCTTGATTACAACAAGGTTCTGGAATACCATATTGAGAAGAAAGCAGATATCACTGTTGTCTGCAAGGATATGGAAGAGGGGACAGATGTTACCCGCTTTGGATGCGTTAAGTTAAATGATGACGGACGCATTACTGATTTTGAAGAAAAGCCTATGGCTTCTGATGCTACCACCATTTCCTGTGGTATCTATGTCATCCGCAGAAGACAGCTGGTCGAACTGCTGGAGCGCTGCGCGGCAGAAGACAGATACGACCTGGTAAATGATATCCTGGTACGTTACAAGAACTTAAAGAGGATCTATGCTTATAAGTTAGAAAGCTACTGGAGCAATATCGCTACTGTTGATTCCTACTATAAGACCAACATGGATTTCTTAAAGCCGGAAGTGAGGGATTATTTCTTCAAACAGTATCCGGATGTTTATACGAAGATCGATGATCTTCCGCCAGCAAAATACAATCCAGGCGCTGTTGTAAGGAACAGTCTTGTATCCAGTGGTTGTATTTTAAATGGTACGGTAGAGAATTCCATTCTCTTTAAGAAAGCATACGTAGGAAATAATTGTATCATTAAAAACTCTATCATTTTAAATGACGTTTATATTGGTGATAATACAGTGATCGAAAACTGTATTGTTGAAAGCCGGGATACCATCCGTGCTAATACAACTTATATTGGAACACCTGAGAACATTAAGATCGTCATTGAGAAGAACGAACGTTATACATTGTAAAAGTTACAACATAGTGCGGCCCGTTCTTCTGATTCCTGCAGAAGGGGTGCAGCACGGGGGCTGACGGAAGAAACGGAAGGAGTATTGAAATATGCAGGTAACAGATGTGAGAGTAAGAAGGGTGGAGAAAGAGGGGAAGATGAAAGCAATTGTCTCCATTACCTTAGATAATGAGTTCGTGATCCACGATATTAAAGTCATTGAAGGTGAGAAGGGACTGTTCATTGCTATGCCCAGCCGAAAGGCAGCAGATGGTGAATACCGTGATATTGCCCATCCGATCAATTCCGGTACAAGGGAAATGATACAGACGATCATTCTGGATAAGTACGAAAGTACATTATTGGAAAACGAAGAAGAAGCGCTTGCATAAGGAAGCGATAAATAAGCTACAGTAAGAATACCCTGGACCAGCAAACATGGCAGAAGCCATGACTGGTCCGGGGTATTTTTATGCCGCTATAAATGAAAGTCAGTTGTTACGTGCCTTCGGCACTTTCACAATTGCCGCCCACATTCGTAATCCGGGCTATCGTCCTGCTTACTCATGCAGGCTTAATTGCCAAATGTCTATACGTCCGTGCGTGTAGGCACGCAGTCCGCATAGCCGCTGGGCAACATTTTCACGACAAATACTTTGAAATTCAAAATAATAGCATTGCATGTGGGAATCTGCTGTGCTATAGTTAGGGCGTAAATGTATACTAATAGACATTAATAAACAATGTGTATAGAAACTTCTAATAGCAGGTTTAGTTATAAGGAGAAAAGCCATGATTTCATACGAGAATACAAAGACAGTACAAGACCTGGTCTGGAATACGGGAAGAGAGTATGCCGGACGGGTATTTTTACGTTATGAGGAAAATGACGTAGTATATGAAGTGCCTACGGTGAATTTGCGGATCAGTGCCATGCTGTAGCCGCCTGGCTGCGGGAGCAGGACGCAGCAGCAGGCCATAAGGTGAGAGTGGGATTAATAGGAAGCAGCAGCCACCATTATCTGGTATTTCTGTTAGGTGTAATGGCCAGCGGAAATGTAGTAGTTCCTCTGGATGTACAGTTGAATGAGGAGACCTTTGCTGATAATGTAAAACGCTCTGATCTGGATATTTTATTTTATGACTGGGATCACTATGGTCTGGTGGAAGCAGTAAAAGAGAAATGCCCCCGCCTTCGCGCCTGCATTTCTTTACAGCACGGAAAACATGTGCCGTGCTCAGACCAGATCTTAAAAGGATATACAGGGATCAGCGTGGATCCGGTGGTTTCCGAGGAAGACTGTGCTATGGTGCTGTTTACATCAGGAACAACAGGCAGAGGAAAGGGAGTTATGCTTTCTAACCGAAACCTGATGGATAATAGTTTCTGTACTACAGATAAGGATCACCCGGAAAAGGAAGTTTACCTGAATATTCTTCCGATCCACCATGTATTCTGTATTAATGGTGATGTATTTACGGTAATGCGTTATGGAAGTATTTTGTGCCTGAACCGGGATATGGCCCGTTTGGCTGCTCATATCCAGTTGTTCCAGCCTACTGTGATCCGCATGGTGCCTATGGTGGCAAAGGCTCTTTACAATAAGATCGCTATTCTTTCCAGACAGGACACAGGCCGGTCTATAAATTCCATTAAACAGGAGGTGTTGGGAAAAACGCCTGCACAAGATCATCAGCGGTGGCGGTTATCTGGCACCGGAGCTGGCTGCTGATTTCAACCGTCTGGGTATTTCTATTGCCCAGGGATACGGAATGTCGGAGTGTTCCCCAAAGATCTCATCCCCGGATTGGAGCAGACCGGATAAGGTGGCATCTGTAGGAAAGATCGTGGACCGGTGCCAGGTGCGTATTGTGGACGGTGAGATCCAGGTAAAAAGCCCCTCAGTGATGATGGGATATTATAAGGAGCCGGACAAGACTGCAGAGGCGATCACAGAGGACGGCTGGCTTTGTACAGGTGACTTAGGCTATGTAGATGAAGAGAATTTCCTGTATCTTACTGGCAGAAAGAAGAATCTGATCATTTTAAGCAATGGTGAAAATGTAGCTCCAGAGCAGATAGAGAACCTGTTTGTGGACGACCGCCTGATCGAGGATATTCTGGTGTATGGGGAAGATGATATGATCGCAGCAGAGATCTATCCAAACTTTAAGTACGCAGATGCTGCCGGTATCGACCATATTGAGGAGACAGTGGCACAGATCATTAAAAAGCACAATGAAGGACTTCCTTCTTATAAAAAGATCGCCCGTTTCCACCTGCGGGATATCCCTTTTGCCAAGACTTCATCTAAAAAGATCATCCGCAGCCAGTATTTCAGCCAGAAGAAACAGGAGGCAGAGGAGCAGGTCAATGTACATAAACCGGAAAATGATCTCCAGCAGAAGATCTATGATGCAGTATCTGCTGTGTTAGGACACAGTCGTTTTGGTATTGATACAGAGCTTTACAGTGCGGGGCTGGATTCGTTAGGAAGCGTGCTGCTCCTTACAGACCTGTATGAAAAGCTGCAGCTTTCTATGACCTTAAATGATCTGCTAGAACATGCTTCTGTTTTGAAGCTGGAAGCTCTTTATAAAGAGCGGGCTGCTGAAGAAAAGAAGGGGTTTGAAGTCCGGGATATTTACCCACTGACCAACCTGCAGCTGTATTTTGCCTATGTAATGCGTGGAAATACTACAGCTAATCTGCCATTTTTATTTAAACTGGATCCACATGTAAATGTGTATCTCTTAAAAACAGCAGTAGAAAGAATGTTTGATGTACATCCGGAGTTGAAATGTGTGATCCAGCTTCATGAAGGCGCATACAAAAACTTTAGAAATGATGAGAAAAAGGTGGATGTTCCTCTGATCACCTTAAGTGATGACCAATGGGAAGAGACAAGAAAGGGGTTGTTACGTCCCTATATGTATACAGAAAATGAGCCTCTTTACCATACAGGCATCTATATGACAGAGTCTGCTAACTACCTGTTCCTGGATATTGCCCATATTATGGGAGACGGCATGACCATGAATGTACTGTTTGAAGATATTAATGCTATTTATGCCGCAAAGCAGGTAGAAAAAGAAAAATATACATTTTATGAATATATTCTGGATGAAAAAGAACGGGATGCCAGAGGTCTCAGGCAGAAAAATGAAGCTTATTTTGCAGACCTGATGAAGGGCTTTAAGATCCGCAAGAGTATTCTTGCAAGAAGTGACTGCCATGATCTGGAACAGGGAGAAGACGGCGTTTTAAAGGAGCATTTTAAGGGAATCAACAGGGGCAGATTGCTGGCATTCTGCCGCAGAAATGGTATTTCTGAAAATGTAGTGTTCTTAACTGCTTTTAATTACTCCATTGGTCTGTTCAGCAATGAAAAAGATACTGTAAGCACCAGTATCCACAGTGGAAGAACGGACAGCAGATGGAATCGTCTGGCGGGACCATTATTCCTTACCTACTATTTCCGCTGCACCCGGAAACCGGATGAAAGCGTAAAAGAGCTGCTTCAAACCTCCGGAAAGCAGATCATGAAGACCATGGGCTGTTATATTTCCAATCTTCATGCAGATGAGATGTTCTTCCAGTACCAGGGGGATATTTTAAACATCAATAAGATTGGCGGCTGGCCGGTTAAACGCGAAAAAATACAGTTAGATGCACTTCCATTCCATTTGCAGGTTATGTGGGATGAAAAGGGATATTATTATGAGCTGCGTTATTGGAAGAACCGGTTTGATACACAGCTTTTGAAGCTGTTTATGACAGTCATGGAGCAGATCGTAGCAGCTATGGAAGAGGAAGGCCAGGCAGCAGGTCTGAAAAACCGTCTTTCCCCAGATTTGTTCCCTTTGCATTATCGCGTAGAAGCAGGAAAAGTTAATGAAGCAGCCGGCTGTGAACTGATCCCGGAAGTGGATGAAGGTGAGCAGATAAAAGCATATATACTGGATGAAAGCTGCCGTAAACAGCCGTTTGGAGCCTGGGGCAAGCTGTATATCATGGATCACCCCACTCTTGGATGGAGTGATAAGATCACCAATCCTTATGGACTGGGAATGCTGTACCAGACAGGAAGAGAAGCACGTATCATGCCAGATGGCCGCCTGGAATTTCTGGAACAGGGCGGACGTACTGTTATGCGGGAAGGTCTCACCGGCAGAAGGTTCTTAGACCTTTATAAGCTGGAACAGGCTTTAGCGAGTGCAGGCGGTGTTACAAAGGCAGAGGCCTATGTCCGTTATGGGGAAGGAAATAAGCTGGTGCTCCAGGCAGATGTATGGGGTGTTTCTGAAGCTGATACAGAACGCTTGAAGACTTATGTAAGAGAACGCTGTGGGGAAGCGCTGGTTCCTGAGGTGATAACTGTATTTTAATAGACTTTTGGTTATTGTAGTTTTTCTCAAAACAAGGTAAAATAAAAATAAGGTCCAATTTTTAATGGGTGACAGAACGCAGATCACAGATCATTCTATTTAAGATGTACTTTCAAATCATGAACAAAAAGATTCCGGGAGTACATTAACGTGAAAAGGAGAGTTTTGAGAATGAATTACGATGTAATTATTGTGGGAGCCGGTCCTGGCGGAATCTATTCTGCTTATGAGCTGATGAAGAAATGCGGTGATAAAAGAATTGCTGTATTTGATTCCGGGTATTCATTAAAGAAGCGTCACTGCCCTATTGACGGCGAAAAGGTCAAAGCCTGCATTAAATGTAAGTCCTGCTCTATTATGAGCGGTTTCGGCGGCGCTGGTGCATTCTCTGATGGTAAATATAACATTACCAATGATTTCGGTGGTACTTTATATGAATATATCGGCAAAAAAGGCTGCTACTGAGCTGATGCAGTATGTAGATGAGATCAACATGGATCACGGCGCGAAGGTACTAAGATGTACTCTACAGCCGGAACTAATTTAAAGAAAGTCTGTTTACAGAACCGTCTGAAGCTGTTAAATGCTTCTGTCCGTCATCTGGGAACAGATATTAACCTGGTTGTATTAGGCCAGTTATATGATGAGTTAAAAGAGCATGTGGACTTCTATTTCGAGTCCCCTGTAAGCCATATTGAGTGCCTGGAAAATGGGGGATACAGAGTATGGAGCAATGACCAGTCTTATGACTGCGGGAAATGTATCGTATCTGTAGGCAGAAGCGGCAGCAAGTGGATGGAGCATATCTGTAAGGAACTGGATATTCCCACCAAGTCCAATCGTGTGGATATTGGCGTGCGCGTAGAGCTTCCCGCAGTGCTGTTCTCCCATTTAACAGACGAGCTGTACGAAAGCAAGATCGTATACCGTACAGAGAAGTTTGAGGATAATGTACGTACCTTCTGTATGAACCCCAAGGGAATCGTTGTAAATGAAAATACCAATGGCATCGTTACTGTAAATGGACATAGCTACGAGGATCCGGAAAAGCAGACAGAATGCACTAACTTTGCGCTGTTAGTTTCCAAGCACTTTTCTGAGCCGTTTAAGGACAGCAACGGCTATGGTGAAAGCATTGCCCGTCTTTCTAATATGTTAGGCGGTGGTGTTATCGTACAGCGTTTCGGTGACCTGATCCGCGGAAGACGAAGCACTCCAAAGCGTATTGAGGAAAATACCTTTGTGCCTACTCTTTCTGCAACACCCGGCGACTTAAGCCTTGTTCTTCCAAAGCGTATATTAGATGGCATCATCGAAATGATCTATGCCCTGGATAAGATAGCACCGGGAACTGCAAATGATGACACTTTGCTTTATGGTGTAGAAGTTAAGTTCTACAATATGGAAGTAGACGTAGACGAGAACCTGGAAAGCCGTCACAAAGGACTTTATATCATCGGCGATGGCAGCGGCGTGACACATTCTCTTTCCCATGCATCTGCAAGTGGTGTGTATGTAGCACGTAAGATCGCGGAGAGCTGGAAGGATAAGTAAGATAAGCTAGTACATCGTTTTCGAAATTAGGATTTAGTTCAATAGGGTCCGAAAGGGCTCCTCCATGTATAAACGCATTCACGGCAATTTAGGACCTTTTGTTCCGCCGCCAGTTAGACAGGGCTCCGGCAAACTCACACGCTTCGCGTGTTCAAACAATGCCTCCACCCTGTCCGCTATGCTCACAAAAGGTCCCCAATTGCCTAACGAATGCTTATTATACATGGAGGAGCCCTTTCTACTGTATTGGATATGTCACATAAAAAATGCGGTACTTAAGTACAATCCCCCTCCTGCATGAAAACTGTTTATTGGTTTGCTCCTACATTTTTTATTGCCAATAACGTAGAAAGCCGCCGGTGCACATGACAGAATAAGCATTTAATGCAGAGTAAGCAAAAGACGAAGGATTGAGCTGGAAACAGAAAGGAGATATGGACTGCTGCAGGAGAGGAAAACTGTTTTGCAGCAGTTTCTGTGTGTAGTGGATGGATATTTTAAAATTAGTATTAGTATTTTGTGTGATCATAGGCGTAATGTGGATGAAAAAGCCTATGTGGATGGCTGTGATCGCGGCATCTGTTGCAACGATCCTTTTATATGCCTTTCTCCTGATGTGGCGATCCACGGCATCATAAAAGGGGCTACAGCCAGAGCTACCATTGAAACGCTGGTGGTATTTTATTCCATTACATTTTTACAGAGGATGATGGAGAAAAGGAAAAATTTAAGCAATGCCCAGGTTGCAATGAACGGTCTGTTTAATAATAACCGGGTAAATGCTTCAATCGTTCCTTTTCTTTTAGGTATGCTTCCGGCTGCCAGCACAGTATTGATCTGCGGCCCTATTGTTCGGGAAAGTGTAAAGGATTCTGACCTTAGTGTGCCGGAACAGGCATGTATCACATCTTATTTCCGCCATATATCAGAAGCTTTTGTGCCTACTTATACCAGCATTTTTATTGCGTTGGGGATTACAGAAGGCCGTGTCAGTGCAGGAACCTTTATTTTAGCTATGCTGCCTATGGTAGCGGCACTTTTTGCTGTAGCTGGATCTTTTATCTACGCCGGGTGCCTAAGGATACAGGAATGGTGCCGGATCAGCCAAAAGGGTATTACTGGAAGCTTCTGGTACAGAGTATCTGGGCCATTGCACTGACTATTGCATTGATCCTGATCTTTAACCTGCCTGTATGGGGCGCAGTGTGATCTGTATTTTATTAAATGTATTTGTAAACCATTTTAATGGAAAAGAACTGGTTCCGTTTATCCGTACTGCTTTTGAGGCCAGACTACTGCTCAGTACACTGCTGATCATGATCTTCAAGGAGCTGCTTACAGAAACAGGTGTTATCACATCACTGCCGGAGTTTTTCTCTGCGCTGCCGATCCCTACATTCCTTGTATTTGTGCTTCTGTTCCTCTTTGGAACTATTGTAGCTGGAACTCAGGCTATCATTGTATTATGTATGCCTATGGCAATGGAAGTGATCACTCCAGGGCATACAGGACTGGCGCTGTTTACCCTTTTAATGTGTATCGGTTATGTGGCAATGCAGATTTCTCCTACTCACATATGTCTGATTCTGTGCTCGGAAGATTATAAGGCTTCCCTGGGCAGTATGATACGCAGGACGATCCCGATGGTTGCTTTATTTACACTCATCGCCATTGGATATTATGGGGTACTCAGCATGATGGGATTCTAAGGCAGCCCACTTTTATATCTTATGTACTCTCGGAAAGATGATCAAAATGTGACCTTGATTTTGTGTTTTTGCTGTGCTATACTTCTACTCGTTGCAAAGCCTGAAAAACCAAGGTCTTATAAGGCTTTCGCCGATTCCCGGCGTAAAATGAATCGAGTGTTCGTGACCTTCCACTCGTAAAACAAAACTAAAGGAGAATTGAAAAATGAACAAACAGTATTACCAATCAAGAACTGGCTTTATTACCCAGAGTGCGCTTATTGCAGCTCTTTATGTGGTGCTGACTATGATCGTTGCGCCTATCGCCTTTGGCCGATCCAGTTCAGAGTCTCAGAAGTATTATGTGTGCTGCCGTACTTTTTAACCAGTGCAGTTCCGGGTGTTACCATTGGCTGCTTCCTTGCTAATCTGCTTTGCGGTGCAGCAACGCTGGATGTAGTGTTCGGAAGTATTGCAACTCTGATCGGGGCAGTTGGTTCTTACTATCTTGGAAAGAAAAATAAATGGCTGGTATGTCTTCCGCCGATCCTTTCCAACACCATTATTGTTCCATGGGTACTGCGCTATGCATATGGTTCCACAGATCTGATTCCATATGCCATGCTGACTGTAGGGATCGGAGAGATCCTGCTATCGGTGTACTTGGAAATATCCTGTTAGTGACACTGGAACGTCATTATAAATCAGTGCTGTTTGCAAAGTAATATTGGAAAATATTAGTAAAATGTATCATTTGTGAATGATGAAGATCCCTCTGGAGTATTTTTAATGCGCCAGGGGGATCTTTTGCGTCTGAACTCTGGACATTTCCCTGTAAAACTGCTATTCTGGATATAAGCAGGATTTCAAATAAATTTCTAAAGATTCTAAAATTCTAAGCTGTATCAAACACAGCATCTTATCTGAACTCTTTGCTTAAATCACTGATTAATGGATCGGGCAGAGAGTACGGAGAAAAAACTTTCTGCCGCACAACAGAAAGGACGATGCCTATGACACAAAATGTATGGGAACAGGAAGCAGTAAAAGACTTGGTGCAGTTAGAAGAAGGAGAGTTTAATCTCTGCGATTTTGCATTGTTTTTGTCGGTTATGAAAAATGAAACAGCCCACAGGAATGTTTTGAGTATCATAATGGGTGAAAAGGATCTGGAATTAAAAGAGGTACATGTGGAAGAAGTTATTTTAAACCGCAGCGGACAGCGTGCCATCGCCTGGATGCCAGAGCCACAGATATATCGGGACGCAATTTCGCAACAGAAATGCAAAATGACGCGGAGTAGGATGATATGCGCCGCAGGGCCAGATTTTATTAGGGCTGATGGATACACCTGTTTTGAAATCGGGAAGAGAAACGAGATATAAATATCTTCCGCCAACGATCATTACATTCATCACCCAGAAGGATATTTTTGGAAAAAGACCTGGCAAAGTACACATTTACAGAGCAATGCGAAGAGATAAAAGATCTGCATCTGGAAGACGGGACAACAAAGATATTCCTAAATATGTCCAGTAAGAATGGTGAACCGGTACTGGTCAGCCTGCTGCAGTATATGAAGCATACGACTTTGGAAAATCCAGAGATCCTGGTAAAAGATGAGCGTATAATGCAGTTAAATGAGATCGTGACAGAAGTAAAGCAATCAGAAGAATGGGAGGCTGTAAGGATGAGCATCTTATCAATAGGATTGGAGCGTGGAGAGAAGATTGGATTGGAAAAGGGACTAAATCAGGGAAAAGCACAAAGTATCCTGGAACTTTTGGAAGAAAGTGGCCCAGTAACTATGAAAACTCGTAAGATGATCTTAGATGAAACAGATGCGGAACGTCTGAGTGTATGGCTTAAGGCAGCTGCCAGAGCAGGATCTGAAGCAGATTTTTTAAGTAAAATATGCTGATCAGGAGATGGCAGTATATAAAAGAAGAATTCGACGAAGATTAAATATCTGGGGAAATTTTTCCCCAACTCCTTTGCTATGATCTGGTAACAGAGATAGCAAAGGAGGAATTGCTTATGAATACACTGTTTACCAGCCGTTTAAATGGAGTTTTTATTTTAAACACATTATTGGAGCTGCATACGCCGGTTACAGTGTCTGAACTGACCGGGATCATTAACCGCAGGATGATCATGTAACGGCCCCGCAGAAAATGGTTTCCCCAGATACGGTAAAGCGTTTTCTCAATGATTTTTACCAGACCACTTCCGGAACTGATTACTGCAGCATCCGGCTTTTCTGCTTTAAGAAAAACCGTTACGGCAGTCTGGTTCCGGATCATGATCTGGAAAATGTGACTTTATCTACGTATGTAGCTGCCTGTCTGGAGCTTACACCTGCTATGAATGTTCGTGGAAGATTAAAAACCGATCCTGTTATGCACCTTCACACGGCCTGAGATCTGTTTGTTTTCTTCCCTTGCCCGCCGGATCGCGCCTTCAATGTCGCTGATCCGGCATTGTTTTATGGCTTTTTCGCTAAGGGTATTTTTTTGTTCACCGTTTTCGCTGCCCATGAGCCGTTTTGCCATCTGGACAGAGACTTTTTCAAATAATGCTCTGGCCTCACGGCCATTTCCGAAGTTTTCATCATTTACCCGGTCTGCAAAATAGGCAGTAACCGGTTCTTTCCAGCCTTCTGGCAGTTCATAGCCACTCATTTCCACATGCTTTTTAAAGATTTCAGCCATTTCCGGGGCTGTATAGGACGGAAAATAGAAGGTGGAGTTAATACGGCTTTTGATACCGGGGTTGGCATCAATAAATTCCTTCATTTTATTATTTTTTTCGTCTACATCTGTTCCGCCGTATCCGGCAAAGATTACCAGTTTATCTTCTGCATGTTCTTCCAGTTTTTATCGCTGTCTGACTCAAAGGTGTCAAATCCGCCAAATCCGCCAAAAGAGTTAATGGAATCAAAGTTATTTTCTTCGTGAAGGATGAGGATGTAGACCTGTTCATTGCTGCTGAAGTTATTTAAGGTTTCAATGATCCGTTGCCACATGAAAAAGCCGGAGTCATTCATGGTGATGCACACCGGTTTGTCCTCATTTTCTGTCCAGTAAGGAACAAAGGTGTCGTTTGTTTTCTGACTGGCCATGAAGGAGCTGCCAAAAGCAGAGAAACTGTCTTCATGCCAGTTATAATAGTCGTCGGCTTCATTATATGGAATAATGGGGAGGCATTGCCAGCTCTCTGACCACTGGATGCCAGGCTCTGTGGGGGTGGCGCCAAAAGGTTCTGTTTTTTCATTCCCATCAGACATCCCGTCTTCCCATTCTCCACGCTGATTGATTTCGTTGTAGATACCTGCTAAAAGGCTGATAGCCAGATATCCTTCTTCCAGTTTGGAAGCGTGTACCAGGATATATTGTGGTTCCCGGGGATTATTTATAAATTTCTGGATCTCTTTAAACTGCTCTCCGCCGTCTTTTAAGATCTGTGCAAATCTGTTCTTTATGGCCGCTATGATAAAAGGTTAAAGCTGGCGCCCACCAGTGATGCCCCCCGGGCCATCGATCCTTATGCAGTTATGTCAAGTAATGGTTATTATTATCTTATAGCAGGCAATCCTAAATACCCGGACGGCTGACAAATTTCCGCATTGACCGCATTTTGCAGATACAGATGCTGGATGAACCCAGAAAGCCGCTGCCGGACCAGCTCCTTCCTTATTTCCGGGATGCAGCTCATGAGGTTTTTCAGGCCAGTGAGTACCGAAATGACCATCCGGTAATGTATTCAGATGAAACAGTGCGGATCCATTTAAGCTGTAACCCGGCGATCATCAACAATCTGATCGATGATTTTGGATGGAGCATCCAGTCCCGTGATATAAAAGATCCGGATCATCCTGACTGGGTCCATGTGACAGCCAAGGTGAGTCTGATGGGTGCTGCTATTTTCTGTACTCATCACTGTAAAGACTGCAAAGTAATAGGGCCGGACAAACTGAGGGAAAAAGTGATCGAAAACCTGAAAGCAGGACTGGCGCTTTATGAATAAAAGCTGATATTCTCCCATATATTTAATTGATACATATGCTGCTGTTGGGATCAAAATATGTGCCGGTTAAATATTATGGGGGTGATCTTATGGAAGAGAAAATATCGTCCGGGCGGCTTCACCGTCTGGTCCTTTCGGACAGGCATGCAGGCTCTGTGACAGGAGTCAATGATGTAGTGTCTTTTGATGAAAATGAGATCGTACTGGACACTGAAATGGGTCTTCTGACCATAAGGGGAAAGGAGCTTCATGTAAAGAGGCTTACGCTGGAAAAGGGGGAGCTGGATCTGGAAGGCAGATAGACAGTTTAAATTACAGCTCTAATGCAGCACTTAAACATTCCGGGGAATCTTTCTTATCCCGGCTTTTAAAATAAGAGCAGGGCCGGAGGTATTTGTTGTATGAGTATGCAGATCCGTTATGAAGCGTGGCTGCTTTTATTAAGCCTGCTGGTAGGTGGTTGGCTAATGCTGGTGTACGACCTTTTCCGGGTACTGAGGCTTATGATAAAACACAGTTCTTTTGTAAGGGGAATTGAGGATTTTCTGTTTTGGATCTTTGCAGGGGTTGTCACTTTTATGCTGCTGTATGAGCAAAATGACGGTGGATTGCGTCTATATGCTATTGTGGGTGTCCTTGTGGGGATGTCGCTTTATGACAGAATCGTCAGCCGTTTTCTGTTTGCGGTCTTGAAAAAGGCCGGTAAATGGTTTAAAATAAAAAAATGAATAAAAAGATGGTGACGAACAAAATGAGCTCTTACGGAAGATCAAAGCGTGTAAAGCGCGAAAAATGGGCAAACAGAATGGCCGTACTTGGCGTTACAATGGTAGTTATCTGTCTTGCAGCTGCAGTAAACGCAAAGGGCTCAACCTTGAAGAAGTCGGACCTGGATTATCAGCAGAAGGAACAGCAGCTGGAGGCACAGCTGCGTGATGAAGAAGAACGGACGAAAAAGCTGGAAGAATACAAGGTTTATGTAAAGACCAAGCAGTTTGCAGAGGAAGTTGCAAAGGAAAAACTGGGACTGGTAAATCCAGATGAGATTCTTTTAAAGCCTAATAAATAAAACAAAGGCAAACTGTAAAAAGGTGTCAGGTCAATTGCAGAATATGTCGAAACATTTTCTGGGAAAAACATGAAAATATGACAGATATTTCCCTCCTAGGTGCGTATACTGGATGATGCGCAGATTAGGAGGGATTTTTTGTGTTGTCAGGCAGAAATGAAAATGGGATCAATTATTATACAGCCAGAAAGTTAAAAGATATGTCACAGTCACTGGAACAGCTGGCAAAAGCCTTTGATGATGGGGCAGGGGAAACGGGCAGTCTTACAAAGGATGACGGGCTGGCTGCCATGCAGACCTGCGCAACACTGGTCTGCGGCAGTTGCGGCGGGTGCAGTCTTTATGAGGACAGCGAAAAAGAGGACAGTTATTATCTGTATTATCTTTTGCGTATTTTTGAGCAGAACGGACATATCAGTGCTGAGGACATGCCGGAGCTTTTTAAGAAGGACTGCCGTAGAAAACGGGATTATTTAGAACAGTTAAATCGCAGCTTTGCCAGGGCTGCCATGAATCTTTCCTGGAAGAACCGTTTTTTAGAAAGCCGGGATGTGGTCATTTCACAGTTTAGGGAACTGGCAGTGATACTGGATGAGTTTTCCAGACAGATCGGCGGGGCTAAAAATATTACAGAAAGAATATAAAGGGGCCATAAAAAAAGAATTTCGCAGATACCACATTTTAGCAGATAGCATGCTTTTACTGGAATATGACAACGGACGCCGGGAAATCTATCTTACAGCAAAGACCACCAATGGCCGCTGCGTTACTTCAAAAGATGCGGCAGAGCTGATGGGAGAGGTGTTCCCGGATACCGCCTGGCTTCCAGCTAAAGACAGCCGGAGCATTATTACCCGGAAGTTTGAAACTGTGCGTTTTGAGGAAAAAGGCGATTATTACCTGACCTGGGGTGCTGCGGGGGTTCCAAAACAGGGAGAACGGTATTCTGGGGATAATTACAGTTTCTGCGAAAGAGGCAGCAGTCAGGTGATGTTCAGCCTGTGTGATGGAATGGGATTTGGGGCAGAGGCCAGTCGGGAGAGCAGGCGGATCGTGGAATTGCTGGAGACTTTATTGGAAACCGGTTTTGCCCCCGCTCGGCCTTTAAACTGGTAAATACAGTGCTTTTGCTGGCAGGTGGAGAACAACACCCGGCAGCCCTTGACGCAGGCTGTATCGATCTGTATACAGGGGCCCTGGAAATATTCAAACTGGGGGCACCTGGGGCTTTTGTAATGGGACAGGAAGGCATCCAGGTCTTAGAAGGGAGACAGGTTCCTGCAGGCGCATTAGAACAGGCAGAGCCGGTATTATTATCCCGGAAGCTTTGGGACGGGGACCGGCTGATCATGGTAACGGACGGAGTGTTAGATGCACTGCCGGGAGACGATAAGGAGCAGGTCATGGGGCAGTTTTTAGACAGTTTAGAGGAAATGCCCCCTCAGGATATGGCAGAGCATGTGCTGGATTTTGCGCTGTCTTTTGTGCCGGGAGCCAGAGATGATATGACAGTCCTGGCAGTCCAGGTATGGAAAAAGTAAGTTACAGTTCAGCCATGACATCTTCTTGTTTCCATATTCATGAAAACAAGAAGCTTGGTGGTTCCACCATATGCTGATTTGGATGAGAAAGTGCTTATGCAAGCAAGCTTGCAACACACTCCCTCATTCAAACCAGCGCATGGCTGAACTGTAACAAAAGTAAAGATCTAAAAGGAAATGCCCCTTGCTTATGGGGAGAGATACAGGTATATTAAAAGTGCGCGAAAGCAGCATAGCTGTGATAAAGGCAGATATGGTGCAGACAAATAGAAAAAGCGCAGGAGAAATAAGATCATCATGGAGAAGCTGAAACAGAAAGTAAGGCAGACCATAAAAGAACATCATATGCTGCAGCCGGGTGATCCTGTGATCATTGCGCTGTCCGGCGGGGCAGACTCTGTCTGCCTTTTAAGTCTGCTTGCAGATATGAGAGAGGAATTTGGATTAAAGCTTAGGTCTTTGCATGTACACCATGGTCTTCGCGGGGAAGAAGCGGACCGGGATGCAGCCTTTTCACAAAAAATCAGTGAAGCTTTTCATGTCCCCTGTCATATGATAAAAGCAGATGTAAAACAATATGCTTCTGAAAATGGGCTGTCAGAAGAAGAGGCCGGACGTCTGATCCGGTATCAGGCGCTGGAAGAAACTGGAAGAAACTGGGAAAAAGAAACAAAAAGACCGGTTAAAATAGCAGTGGCCCATCACAGCCGGGATCAGGCAGAGACTATTTTGCTGAATTTATTCCGTGGAAGCGGGCTTGGAGGTTTAAAAGGCATTCCTTATGTACGGGAAAACATTATAAGACCTCTTTTAGATGCAGAGAAGGAAGAGATACTGGCATATCTGGAAGAAAAGGAAATTTCCTGGGTCAATGATTCCAGCAATGATACGGATCATTATGCAAGAAACCGCATCCGCAGTCATATCCTTCCGGCTGTTAAAGAAGAGATAACCACCGGGGCGGAAGCGGGGATACGAAGGGCCGGATATCTGGCAGGAATGGCAGATGCCTATTTAAAAAAACAGGCAAAAGAATAGGATCAGGGAACAGGTCACATTGGCAGATGATCACTGTATGATCCCGGAAGAACCATTTAAGCAGGCAGATCCGGTGATCCAGCTGTACAGCATCATGGAACTTTTAAAACAATATGCCGGATCGGCAAAGGATCTGAGCCTGGTCCACGGGGAACAGACGGCAGAACTGTTTGGGAAGCAGACGGGACGCAGGATCAGCCTTCCCTATGGCCTGCAGGCGGAAAAAGTATATGGCGGGGTAAAGATCGGGGTACATGAAAATGCCGGGAAAAATAAAGGATCAGATGACGCTGTAAAAGAAACGTTAAAAACTTCCCTTCCGGAGCCAGAATTTGAGGTTTTTTCTTATGAAAAAGCATGGAATTTCCGCAAAAGATGTATACGAAATGGTTTGATTGTGATAAAATAAAGGGTACGCCCGTTGTCAGGACCAGACAGACCGGAGATTATATTATGCTGGATAAAGACCGCAAAAAAGCGCTTCGCCGCTTTATGATCGATGAAAAGATACCTGCAGATAAGCGGGAGCAGGTGGCACTGCTGGCAGACGGAGACCATATCATGTGGATCATAGGGTGGCGCATCAGCAATTATTATAAGATAGGGCCAGATACAAAACGAGTATTACAGGTTAAGATCAAAACGGAGGATAAATCATGGCAGACAAAATTCGTGTGTTATTAACAGAAGAAGAAGTAGATAAGCGGATTAATGAGGTAGCAGAGTGCATTAATAAAGATTATGCTGGAAAGAGCATTCACCTGATCTGCATTTTAAAGGGAGGCGTATTTTTCACCTGTGAGCTGGCAAAGAGACTGAAAGTGCCGGTTTCTATGGATTTCATGTCCGTATCCAGCTATGGCTCAGGTACTGTATCCAGCGGAGTAGTACGTATCATTAAGGATCTTGATGAGCCGTTAGAGGGAAAAGATGTCCTGATCGTAGAAGATATTATTGACTCCGGACGTACTCTGGCATACCTGATCGAGGTATTAAAGCAGAGAGGACCGAAGGATATCCGTCTGTGTACCCTTCTTGACAAGCCGGAGCGCCGTGTGAAGAAGCAGGTGACTGTAGATTATACATGTTTTACTATCCCGGATGAGTTTGTAGTAGGTTATGGTCTGGATTATGACCAGAAATACCGCAACCTGCCATACATCGGCGTGGTAGAGCAGGAGCCTGAACAGTAAATTTAAGGAGGCAATTCGTTGAGACAGCAACAGACATTCAGAGGTTTTATGTTTATTATCCTGATGCTGTTCCTTCTGATGCTTGCATTGCGTTTTCCGTATGCAAGACAGGCAGAGGCGGTGACAGCCAGGAATTTACCCAGGTTCTGGAAAGCGGAAGCGTGACAGATGCAGTGATCAGTCCAAATCCACAGACACCAAGCGGATATGTGACAGTTACACTGGCCAATGGTCAGTCCGTCCGCCAGAATGTATCTGACGTAAAAGATGCAGAGCAGCTTTTAAAGGACAATAACATTGATTATTCCATGGAGGAAGTACCTCAGGAGAATACACTTCTTACTGTGGTAATGCCTTTCATGCTTTCAATCGTAGTAGTTGTTGTGATCGTTACTATGATGAACCGTGGGGCAGCAGGAGGCGGTTCAAATGCCAGAATGATGAATTTTGGCAGAAGCCGTGCAAAGCTCAGCCGTGACAGCAAGGTGAATTTCACTAATGTAGCTGGTCTGGAAGAGGAAAAAGAAGAGCTGGAAGAAGTAGTGGATTTCTTAAAAAATCCTCAGAAATACACCAGCGTAGGTGCGCGTATCCCTAAGGGAATGCTTTTAGTAGGCCCGCCTGGAACCGGTAAAACCCTTCTTGCAAAGGCAGTAGCCGGGGAAGCAGGAGTTCCGTTTTTCTCCATTTCCGGTTCTGACTTCGTGGAAATGTTCGTAGGTGTGGGCGCTTCCCGTGTCCGCGATCTGTTTGAAGAAGCAAAGAAAAATGCCCCATGTATCATTTTCATTGACGAGATCGATGCAGTGGCCCGCCGCAGAGGTACCGGTATGGGCGGCGGACATGATGAAAGAGAGCAGACATTAAACCAGCTTCTGGTTGAGATGGATGGCTTCGGTGTCAATGAAGGCATCATCGTTATGGCTGCTACCAACCGTGTAGATATCCTTGATCCGGCAATCCTTCGTCCGGGACGTTTTGACCGCAAGGTGGCTGTAGGCCGTCCGGATGTAAAGGGAAGAGAAGAGATATTAAAGGTACATTCGAAAGAAAAGCCATTAAGTGAAGATGTAGACCTTCACAGAGTAGCACAGACAACTGCCGGTTTTACAGGCGCAGATCTGGAAAACCTGATGAACGAGGCTGCGATCATCTCTGCAAGAGATAACCGCCGTTTTATCCGTCAGGCAGATATTGACAAGGCGTTTGTAAAGGTTGGCATTGGTGCTGAGAAGAAGAGCCGTGTGATTTCTGAAAAAGACAAGAAGATCACCGCTTATCACGAAGCCGGTCATGCGATCCTGTTCCATGTGCTTCCTGATGTAGGACCTGTGCATACAGTTTCCATTATCCCTACAGGTGTTGGTGCAGCCGGTTATACCATGCCGCTACCGGAAAAGGATGAAATGTTCAATACAAAGGGCAAGATGCTTCAGAATATCATGGTGGATCTGGGAGGACGTATTGCAGAGGAGATCATTTTCAAGGATGTGACCACCGGAGCTTCCCAGGATATCAAGCAGGCAAGCAAGCTTGCAAGGGCCATGGTCACTCAGTATGGTATGTCTGACCGCGTGGGAATGATCCAGTATGGCAGTGATGAGGATGAAGTATTTATCGGCCGCGACCTGGCACACACCAAGTCTTATGGAAATGAGATCGCAGATGTGATCGATGAGGAAGTTAAGCGGATCGTAGATGAATGCTACAGCAAGGCGAAAAAAATCATTCTGGAACATGAGGATGTGCTCCACTCCTGTGCTGCTCTTCTTATTGAAAAAGAGAAGATCGGACAGGAAGAATTTGAAGGATTATTTAAAAATCATGAACCTGTCATGCATAATGACGGTGAGGTGTAAAACAGGATCAGAAAGTGTCTGTCAATTTTGACAGCAGAAAACAGTAAAAAAAATTCATATTTGTGCACACTTTTATGGGGGGTTATGCTATTATAATAGACGTAACCCCCCAATACATTATATAGTTTTTGCTACACCCCATAAGAAACGAAATACCTTCTCCTGAAAAGCCTGGCTACCCCGCCAGGCTTTTCCCATGTCTGGACACCTGGAAAAAACTGGGGTTTAG
>ENA-OQBT01000512-OQBT01000512.1-human-gut-metagenome-genome-assembly--contig:-NODE-512-length-23103-cov-3.124086_pt1 | contig 23103 bp, 22 predicted proteins | sample MGYA00242749_ERZ504557 | MGnify/ENA primary metagenome ERZ504557 (study PRJEB26092, sample SAMD00036243) | human gut metagenome | host: Homo sapiens | study: EMG produced TPA metagenomics assembly of... | reverse complement strand
TTTAAAAAATTTCCAAATAATTCGGGGAGGAATTTCCCTTTTTTTCACAGTTTTTCACAATTCATTTGAATTGCTTGTTGGGTATTGGGCTATAGTACGGGAACCCGGGCGGCAGGCACACACAGGCTCTGGTGGCTACGCTACGCTGCAAGATTCTGTACGAAATTATGCTTGCAGGGTTTCTTTGCTTGACGAAAGCGGCTTTTATGCGCCGTCCATGGCGCATACTACCGGTCACAAAAAGCGTGACCAGTAGCAATTTCAGCCATTTTTAATGCATCAGAAGATGCATGGGGCTGAAATTGCATAAATATAGGTTATGGCGCATAGCTTGACAGCATAGTGTCAAGCTTGCGTTTTCATAAAAGTGCTATTTGATATGTTTGCCCAGCCGTCCATGGCTGGGCATTTCTGTGCTTCGTGGGCATAATTTCTACAGTATCTAGCAGCTTCGCTATTCGCCCTCCCGAGCCTGTGTGTGCCTGCCGCCCGGGTTCCTCACTCTGTGGCTCTATTTACCTTCTTGTCGCTTTCCCCTCGGCTGTTGCCGTGGGCTCGCTCTGTGTGTGCTGATTATCTGTGTATGCTTTGCCCGGTCTCCGCCGGGCTCGCTTGGATTTGCTCGCTCTCCGCGAAGGTTTGCTCAGGCCTAGCCCAGCATCACATCGAGTGTCATCATGAGGCAGAAGCCCACCATAAATGCTATGGTGGCGCGGTTTGAGTGTCCTCCCTCTGACATTTCCGGCACGAGTTCTTCTATGACTACATATATCATGGCTCCGGCGGCGAAGCTTAGCAGATACGGCATCACCGGCTCTATTATTCCGATGGCAAGTATCGTAAGTATTCCCGCTATCGGCTCGACTATTCCCGACAATACTCCGTATACAAAGGCTCTAAGCTTTGAGCTTCCTGTGCTATGTAATGGCATGGATATGATTGCGCCCTCCGGGAAATTCTGTATGGCTATTCCGATTGCCAGTGAAAGGGCTGCTGCCTCGTGATGGTGGTGGTTCCTGATATCCAGCTTGCGTAGAGCACTCCGACTGCCATGCCCTCCGGTATATTATGTAATGTAACTGCAAGCACCATCATTGTCTGTCTGCTTAAATTGCTCTTTGGACCCTCAACTGAATTATCGAGATGCATATGTGGTGTGATTGTATCCAGTATCAATAGGAAAAACATTCCAAGCATAAAGCCTGCTACTGCCGGGACGAACTGCATTTTCCAAGGCTCTGTGACTGCTCAAGTGCCGGAATCAGAAGACTCCAGACTGATGCCGCAATCATTACGCCTGCTGCAAAGCCACTGAGCATTTTTGTGGTCTTTACGGAAAGCTCATTTTTCATAAAAAGTACACATGCCGCACCGAGCGACGTGCCTATAAATGGTATTAATAACCTAATATGGTTGATGTAATCATGGTTGCCTCCTATTCTGCTGTTTTTCTATTTTACACAAACTTCCCATATATAAAACTATATTTACCGGAGAGTATACAGTTGTTCCGAAGAAAAAAATATGAGGAATACACTGTATGCTAGGCCGGTATCACAAAATAAAATATGGGAAGTTTGAATATCTTATTATTCAACATATTATTTCTTATATCGTTTCGTATATCATTTTACAGTAACTGAATATTCAAAACCACTTAATGAAAAACAGCTGTATGTAATTAGTCTTCTCTAACCCGATTACAGTTTAATACACCTATATAATTTCGTCAACCGGCTTCTGTGAGCCTTACTCGTTACTGTTCACACCTAACAGTGTGACCAGCAACGATTACAGCCCATTTAAAATACTCCATAGCTTAGATACAATCGAGTTATACTTCTTTGCACAGCAATGCCCTGACAAAACGTCAGGGCCGGGTATCACATGCCACAGATGGCATATAAAATGGCTTCTAATACCGATTCCTGCAAAGAGGCTGTCTTCCCACACATATATTATCCTTTGTACGGTCACGAAGCTCCGGCACCGGATTTGGCGCCACCTCAAAGCGATAATCCTCCCCGTTTTTGCGGATATAATCCTCAATAAAGGTATGGCTCATTACATTTCTTACCGGGTCATTGACCATGCGCTGATATCTGATAAATGTTTCAGGAGCATTGGTTCTTACATCCACATACCTTTCACGACATGCTGTGTCGTTTACCGTACTGCCAAGCACACACCTGACATACTCAATATTGCTCTCCATCACAAGAGGAGCCGGGAACTCAGCGTCAGGGATGACCTCCTGCCAATCCTTTTTCTCGTACTGTCTTAGCAGCTCAAGTGCAATATGCAGATGCTTAAGCTCCTGTTCAAACATAAACTGCCATATGCCACGTATTCTTGTATCCGTCTCCGTTTCATAACAGCTCCAATACAGCCAGCACTCGACATACTGATGCACAAGAAGATTTTCAAGGCGGCTCATGCATGGCTTCAACAGGCTGCCATACTGTGTGACATGCTGTTCCTCGACCATTCCGATTTCCTGATAAAGTCTGCGTCCCATCTCATCAGCCAAAGTGCCGCTGTGTTCATATAGTAGTTCATAGTCTGCTGTTCTGCTGCTGTGATTACGTTTGCAGCCAGCACATCCATTGTCGCAGGGCATTTATCCGTCATCGGATATCGTATTGAATCATATGGATGCCTGTGGTGTGAAATAGTCGGTCTGCCCGGTGTGATTTCCGTATAGCCTCCGACAAGCTTCTCTGCGTGCTCACCTGTGGTAAAATCAAGATAATCTGCATAGCGGTACAAATGATCAAAGTCCTCGAGCAAGGCAAAATCGAGCGCAGACTTAATATTTTTGTCATTTACTCGTTTTGCAAGATGAGCAGTCAGGTCAACCGCAAGCTGCTCGTAGCCTATGGTGTGCTCCAATGCCGACTCATCTGCCGGCTTTAAATGTGTGAGTATTTTCTGCTGCTGTTGCTCACTTTTCCTGATGTATGCAAGCTTTCGTCTAAGCTCATCATCACCTACGCTTCTTGAAAACTGATGTGAAAACCACACGTTTTCAAATTCTGTACCATTCATCAATATGATTCTCGTCCTTGTATACGGATTTACCTCATTTTTGTTATATGGTTTTACCCAGAATTTCTCCCAGTCAACAAATAAATCGCCGGTTCTCTCCGGCCTCATTTTAAATGGATTCATAATACAAACATACCTCCTTCATGCTATTGTATGCACGAAGGAGGTATGCTGTGCGAATGAATCACATTCTAATAATTTGTCAAATATATATGTGTATTTAGAGTTTTCCGAATCAGCCTCATAAGAGCCTTTCCTGCTCTATTGTTTTATCCGATTCAAGAATTGCTTCTTTTAATTCGGTAAGCAATCCTGCGTCCTTTTTTTGCAGTTTTTCCCTAGTTGAAGCCTTAAGTGGTATTCCAGCGTCTTTTTTTAATGCTTCCTCAAAATCCGCTACCCCCATTCTATAAGGCATTAGTTTTTCAAAAATTCTATCCTTAATAAACAAGAATATGCTTATCCCTCCAAAATCCATATCTCCCCAATGGAGGAACTCACATTCCTTAGATACAATAAGGCTTAATTTCTTTAGAAAATACACTTCCTTAGGAGTAAAATAACCATGACAAAAAATATACAAGGTATTCTCATCATATTGCATACTTTCATAGTTAGCCTTATTTTCTATGGTCATAATTCTTTTGCATCCTACAAGCGAAACCGGACTTGCATGCTCAAGTGTCTGCGTATTAATAATGGTTCCATAAATCTGCTTTGACGTATCAATAACACATGTATTATCAATTCTATATGACAATGGTCCCTTCCATTCCATTGTCTGTGCATATGACATAATACCATGCATCTTCAAAATTTCAAGCCCCGACTTCTTTTTATCCTCTTTGGCATCATCTTCCTCTCCCTCTGTATCATAATCCTCCATATCCTTCTCATAATATGGAGAATATTTAGTCAGAATTGATACCATCTTTTGTCGATAGCATTTTTCAAATTTCTTTGAATCTTTAAAAACCTTTGCACTAAAAACACGCTCCCACACAGGCTCCTTTATTCTTGTTATAGCATTGATACACTTAAAACGCATATCCTCCTCAGCCTCTGTGACACTCTTTCCGGCTTCCAGACGCCCCAAAATATCATCATAATATCTGCATATCCAATCGCAGTCACCAACCTCTGATTTCCACTGCTTTACAGACTCTATCAATCTTACCTGTTTTGCTCTTGAATCCTCAACTCCCTCAAGCCGACACAGCTCCGGTATGCTGCTTACATCACAATCAATTTTTTTTAATATCGCTGTTGACCTGAATCCAATTAATTCTTATCTTCATCGTGGCCTGCTTGTGTATTATTCTCTATGAACCTTGCCTGATCGATTAGTTTCCGGCGTCCACCAACAAATTCCATCATTTCTGTTATTTTGTTCAAATGTTTTTCTTCCGGTTAGTTTTCCTGACCGGTATCCTTCGGTGTCTGTTTTTTTTATAATTATAGCCTGCAAGCGTGTGCTTAATTGGAGTTTTTCCCATAGCATAATACCCCTATAAAACCATTAATACGTCCTATCACTTTTCCTCAAACAGCTCGATTTCCTCGCCAAGTGGTCCTTTGCAGAATGCTATGCGCGCCGGAAATACCGGTGTTGATGCGATTTCTATATCCTTCGGCTCAATAAATACCTCGTATCCTGCTGCTTTTACAGCCTCTACACACGCATCCACATCATCTGTTGCGAATGCGAAATGACGAATCACACCTTTGCCCGGTGCATCATCTCCATCGTTAAAAATCTCAACAATTCCGTTTCCGGTATCAAGCATGATTCCTGCCTGCCATTCCCTTGCGACCGGGATTTCCAGAATGTTTTTGTAGAAATCTATTGTCTTTTCATATTCCTCTGTGCTGCTGCACTTCATAGATACGTGATGTATACCTTTTATTAAGCTCATTGTTTTTCTCCCTTTAATTATTTGAAGCTGTTTTGTGATTTATAGTGATTTCTGCCTACTATGCTATCAACCTATGCTATTGTACATTATGCCAATTTAGTCCTACTTAGTAAAATGATGTGAGAGTCAAAAGGTATCCAATTCAGGATCCCTTAAATCATATTATATCTATAAAATTTTCTATTGTCCATATATACAGACGATTATGATTGCGACTCGCAGCTATGAAGGTACTGAACAGTTACGAAATTTATTTGCAAATTCGTGCGCTTCATTATACTATATACTCATAGTATCAGAAAATAAGTACAATCTACAGGAGGATTATCATGATAATAAAAAACGGTATTGTAGCAGACCCTGCTTCAGGTCTCTACGAACAGATGGATATACTTGTAAAATATGGGAAAATAGTAAAAATAGCACCTGACATCTCATGTGCGTCAGACGCTGCTGCAACAGAAAAAGAAGAAATAATAGATGCATCCGGAATGATTGTCGGACCTGGACTTATCGACACACATGTGCATTTCCGTGATCCGGGCTTCACATACAAGGAGGATATCCACACCGGTTCCCTGGCTGCCGCAAAGGGTGGCTTCACAACTGTTGTATGCATGGCAAACACAAAGCCTACAGTGGACAATGTGGATACTCTAAAGGACAACCTCACACGTGGAAAGCAGGAAAAAATCCGTATGTATCAGGCCGCTGCAATATCACACTCCCTCAAAGGACAGGATGAGGTTGACATGGCAGCTTTAAAGGAAGCCGGAGCATGTGCTTTACCGATGACGGCATCCCGCTTACAAATGCTGCTTTCTGCTACAGAGCCATGCAAAATGCTGCAAAGCTGGATATGCCGATAAGTCTCCATGAGGAGGATCCTGCATTTATCAAAAACAACGGCATCAACCACGGAAAAGTATCTGACGCTCTCGGTATCTACGGTTCACCATCCATCGCTGAGGAAGCCCTTGTCGCAAGAGACTGTCTGCTTGCGCTGCGCAGTGGCGCCGACGTTGTGATACAGCACATCAGCTCCGGTGTATCTGTTGATATAGTCCGCACCTACAAAAAGCTTGGTGCAAGGCTCCATGCCGAGGCCACTCCTCATCACTTCACGCTGACTGAGGATGCTGTCTTAGAGCACGGCACCCTTGCCAAGATGAATCCGCCTCTGCGCACTGAAGCAGACCGTCAAAAGATTATAGAGGGACTTATCGATGGCACAATAGACCTTATCGCAACAGATCATGCGCCTCACAGCACCGAGGAAAAATCAAAGCCTGTAACCGAAGCTCCAAGCGGTATCATCGGTCTTGAGACATCTCTTGCTCTTGGTATCACAAGCCTTGTCAAACCGGGCCATCTGAGCATGCTTGAGCTTTTGGAAAAGATGACTATCAACCCTGCCAGACTGTACCACATGCCTTACGGTACTATCTCAGATGGTGCTGCTGCAGATTTTGTCATCTTTGATCCTGACGAAAAATGGGTACCATGCGAATATGCATCAAAGTCATCAAACACACCTTTTACCGGCATGGAACTGACCGGTAAGGTTAAGTACACCGTATGCGATGGAAATGTGATTTATTCGGATAAATAAATTGTGTAATCACTATTAAATAAGCAGATTGTGAACGCATGTGTTCACAATCTGCTTATTTCTACTTCTCCACCAGCTCCAGGCAGTCTCCATAGTGCATCTGCAGTGACTTTAAGTCATAATCATCACATAAAATATTCTGCCATTGTGCACTGAATCCACTATCCTGCCATGGTCGAGCACTGAAATATATTTACCGTCTGCTTTTCGCATATGAAAGAAAATATAATCATTTGAGTGTCCTCCGTTAATCTGCGACCATATGCTTTTTTGACAGCTTTCCTGTTCATCCGGGCGTATCAGATTGCGGAAGCTCTTACCTGTATATGCAAGCAGCTCATCCATGTTTTTACAGCCTGTAAGCCTAAGCAGCTCATTGTTTGCAAGCAGGATCTCATCATTTTCTTTATCTGCCCTGTAAACAATGAAAGCACCCGGCATATTGTCAATAATATCCTTCACGGCAAATCCAAGCTTCGCACGGCTCTTTATACGCTCACCCTCACGGTATGCCATGCAGCCGTTCTTCCCACGCATTTTCACCTCATAAAGTGCCATATCCGCACACCGCATGAGCTGTGAACGGTCATCAGCCAAAACAGGATACTCCGCAAAGCCCAGTGAAATTGTAAATGTATGCGCTTCACCTTTACAATAAAATTTCCTGGTTTCTTCTGTAAACTTCTTAAGGAAAGGCTTAACCTCCACTAACGTGCAATCCGGCATGAAAATGCTAAACTCATCGCCTCCGTTTCTGCCTAGTATAACATCCTTTGAAAAATATTGCTTCATGCTCTCTGCAAGCTTCTTAAGTGCACCATCACCTGCCGCATGTCCATACATATCGTTGACCAGCTTGAAATCGTCAATATCAAGCATTGCCACAACACAATGCTTTTGCGGATTCTGTCTCATATATTGCTCAACCTGCTCATCAAAGCCGTGCCTGTTGTAGATACCGGTCAGTGCATCAGTCACAGCAAGTCTCTTGAAATTCTTCCTGTTTTCATTGATGAAAATCAATGCTGCTGTAAGCCCTGTCAAAAGCAGGACTATAATTACACCTCCGATGAACAGATATAGCAGATATCTGTTATTGTAAAAACCACTCTTTGGGAAAATCTCAAGTCTCCATTTATCTCCATACACGTCAAAGTCATATATTACCGGATCGTTCAACTCTTTCTTTGAACCGTAAACCCACTCATACGTATCATCCCTCGGTGAAGCACACTTCTGCAGACTGTACTTATATCCAAAATTGGAAAGAGCCTCTACAGAATCAGAAAAAATTTCCGGAACCTTCAGTATAACAATTGTGAAGCCCCAAAAGCTCTTCTGACCATTTTCATCCTCTAAATAAACCGGATTGCGCACTGCTATACCATATCCGCCCTGCTTCAGCTCCAATGGTCCCTGCATAATTACAGTGTCATTATCTCTCGCATAACGCGAAATCTCTCCCCTGTCACTATCATTTATCAGATCTATCTTACCGGATTCATTCATCTCCTCCGGATATATTTCAGTCACAACTCCATTCGGTGCTATCTGTATACTCTGAATCGAATCGTCCATCATATTTGCTGCAACATCATAAAATCTATTAATATTTCCATCACCACTTATGACAACCTGCTCTAAGGTATCGGTAACTCCTATTCCCTCCATAAGCTCGCCATTTATACGCTCCGCATATGTCATCGCATTGAGCTTTGCATTTGTCCTGTTCTGCTGTTCCTGACTCTCGCCGACTACATATATAGCGCCGATTAACACACACATGCTCAATATAAATACCACTGCCGGAACAATGAATCTCTTTTTTAGCTTTTTCATTTGTATCACTTCCTAAAATCAATGCCTATCTGTTCCATATGATTTTAATATTATAGCTTTACGATAATGAAATGTCTATAAATTTACATAAATTTCCAACACTTCAAACACATAAGCAAAACTAAAATAAGCCTCACTCCTTTAGTAATGTATCAAGAGAAATATACACTATGTCCCCTGTGGATGCTATGGTGTAAAATTGACAACCACATAAATAACGTCTATAATACATTTATTACAGCCGTAAGATTTAAGGAGGGATTTGAAATGAGAGATTTACCACAGATTTCTGAAGCTGAGTTTGAAGTTATGAAAATCGTATGGAAACATGCACCGATCAGCACCAATGAAATAACCGATAAATTATTACAGACTACGAGCTGGAGTCCGAAAACAATACAAACTCTAATTAAACGTCTAGTGAACAAGGGCGTTCTGACTTATGAAAAACAAAGTCGGGTGTTTGTTTACACTCCAGTTGTGAAAGAAAGTGAATACATCGGTCAGGAAAGTAACTCTTTTCTAGAACGATACTACGATGGAGACATCACTGCCATGCTGTCTGCCTATATAGAAAATGACAGACTGTCCGAAACGGAAATAGACACTCTCCGCTCTCTTCTTTCCAAGAGGTCAAAAAAAGGAGGCAATTAACATGGCTGATTTTATGATACGCTTTTTAATATGCAATGTATTTATCAGCGGTATCATCGGAATTCTTTTGATAGCTAAGCGGATATTCAAAAACAACCTATCCAGCCGGATGCAGTATAATCTGTGGTTCCTGCTACTTGGATTGTTGGTAGTTCCTTTTATACCGTTCCGTTTCATTGGGTTTCCGCAAATCCTCTCGTGGCTCAGTAGCCTGAAAAGTTCTCCTACTTCTGGCACCGGAACCGCCATAGGAGAAGCTGTTGGGATCAATCCAGCCAGAAATGCAGACTGGATGAATGACTTTGCCCTTTCGGTAAATAGTGAGACACCATCCATTGCCGGATATATATTATTAGTGATATGGCTTGTAGGCATCCTTGCAATGATTATATTGGTAATCAAATCCTCTATCCGCTTACAGAACTTGAAAAAATCTGCACTTCCCCTTCAGAACCCGGAAGTCCGAAAACTATATCATCGATGTATGGAGGAAATGAGAATTCACAGAAATATCCATGTTTACAGTACTGCATTTTTGAAATCCCCGATTATTGTGGGACTTTTGAAACCTTGTATTTATCTGCCGATTCATCTCATCTCAGATTATAACGAATCGGACATGCGATACATGCTGTTACACGAGCTACAGCACTATAAGCACAAAGATGCTATTGCCAACTATCTAATGAACTTTGCCGGAGTAATATATTGGTTCAATCCTCTTGTCTGGTATGCTCTGAAAGAAATGCGTAATGACAGAGAGGTTGCCTGTGACACCTCTGTTTTAAAGATGCTTGAGGAGGATGATTATGCAGATTATGGTAATACACTGATCAATTTTGCAGAAAAGATTTCACTTACTCCATTTCCGTTTGCCGCCGGTCTTGGTGGAAACATGAAGCAGATGAAACGGAGAATTATCAACATTGCATCTTATGAGAAGCCGACATTTATAAAAAGAGTAAAAGGTATGACTGCATTCATGTTGACTGCTGTTCTTCTCCTTGGATTCGCACCTTTTATTTCTACATACGCAGCAGATGGAAGCCACTACCAATGGGATTCCTCTTCTGAGAATATTTCCTATGTAGACCTCTCCACATACTTCGGAGAATACGAAGGCAGCTTTGTTTTATACGATTTGGAAAACGATGCATGGAGTATACACAACAAGGATCATGCTACCCTGCGAGTTGCGCCAAACTCCACCTACAAGATATACGATGCATTGTTCGGATTGGAAGAAGGCATCATTACTCCTGAAAACTCCTTTATTGCGTGGAATGGAGAAAACTATCCATTTGAAGCATGGAACGCAGATCAGACCTTACAGTCTGCAATGAACTCCTCCGTGAACTGGTATTTCCAGAAAGTAGATGAACAGCTTGGAGCCTCTGACGTTTACAGCTATATTCAAGAAATTGGATATGGTAACAAAAACATGAATGGTGATTTCTCACTTATTGGATGGATCCTCCTTGGAGATCTCTCCAATAGAGCAGGTCGAACTTTTAACCAAGCTGCATAACAACAGCTTCGGCTTCGTTCCTGAAAACATCAATGCAGTAAAAGATGCCATCTGCCTTTCTTTTTCCGATGCTGGAACCTTCTACGGAAAAACCGGGACTGGCCGTGTGGATGGTCAGGATGTGAACGGATGGTTTGTTGGCTTTGTAGAAACTGCCGATAATACATATTTTTTTGCTACCAACATCGGTGCAGACAGCGATGCTACCGGAGGCAACGCAACTGAAATAACCATGTCTATCTTGTCAGACATGAATATCTGGAAATAAAACATAATAAAATCGGGTAAAGGTCATAGTCAGTCGTACTATCTTTTACCCGATTTTTGTGTCTTAACACTATTCGTATCTTTTATTTCTTATTGTAAATCTCCTTCGCCTGTACTTAATCCCTCATACATCCATGTCTTTCCATTGTCGTTAGATATAAATCTCAAGCCTTCGTAACTGCTGTATTCTGCCTTGATGATTACAGTCCATTGTCCATCGGATACTTGTGGCATCTCTGCGTAATCATAATCTGCGATTGTGTATCCTAATTCATCAGCAGTATCCGGCAGTTCCGTAACCTCTTCCATTGGAAATTCCATCTGTGTAAAAGTAACTCCGCCATCTGATGTCACATATAAAGTTGATGCATCCTGTGAAGCGCCTGTCATACCAATCACACCAAGATTTTCATCGAAAAATTCTATTCCCAGTGCCACGCCAATATTGTTGTTAAACGGATTGGCATTTATCACATTCCATGTTTCACCACCATCTGATGACTTTTCCAATTCATAATAACGGCTTCCTGCTGCCGCATCAGTAACTACTAATCTCCATCCAATTTCTTTATTCTCAGACAGCCAGTAATATACAGAACCGTCGGAATTATCTACATACCAGGATTCTGTTTCTTTAGCATCATCAATAGTCTGCTCATTCTCCCTGTCGATGATAGTTTCTAATGGAATCACTTCCGGTTCCATAAAATAACGTACCGGAGTCACCTCAGATTCACTTGGAATATGAAGCGAGACTTCATATCCATAAACAGCTCCACCATTCAGTTCAGAATAAATGGCATTGTCTGTGTTGTCCACTCCGTCACCATCCACATCACCTTGAAGATGTACAAATCCTTCCATTGTGTTAAATTCCCGCTTGCCATAATAGAGAATTTCATAATCGTCTGCATATCCTTCCACAGCCCAGTTATTTACTCTTGTTTTGTAATCAGCGTTTTTCAATATTTCAAGCATCGGCTGTAATCTCATGTCATTATCGTAAGATTTGCTCGCAACTCCATTAATACACACAGTCATTTTTGAATCTGCATCCACATCATAGTCAATAAGGAATGTATTTTCGTCTCCATTTTCATATCTTCCATACATATAAGTATAAAAACTCTGAATTTCACCATTTTTGTCAAAGGAAAGCTGGAACTTATTTTGAACATAAAGTTCATCTGGTAAATCCAACTCTGTCTCAATGTCTTCCAAGATTCCTTCTACACCTGTCTCAAAGAAGTTGGTATGAGTAAGTTCAATTTTCTTCTGGTTACGCCATTCGTCAATCTTCCATGACAATGCACCATTATAAGGGATTGCCGAATAAATAATCCTGCCTCCAAACAAAATGGTCAGGGCAACAACTACAATACATTTCCCCCAGAACATTTTACCTTTTTCAATTTTTTCTTCTTTTCTACTGCTAACAATTCCAAAAATGAATGTTGCTATAAGAACAACACCCAAAATCAATATTGGAATCAAGTCCACTTTCGTCCCACCGTATTGACATAGATTTGAAATGCGAATCAACAGCACCGCATATATAGCAATTCCAATAAAACCACATATATTAGAAATTTTCTTCATATTTACCTCCATGCATTTTGCTTTGCTGATATGGTCATATTCTATTTTCAATGTACATCTCTGTTCTTAAATATTACTTTCGTAAGATTTGAGAGCAAAAAATTTTCTTATTTTACGTCTATTCTCTGTTTCATATTCCTCCTTCTCTTTTATTACATATGTAAAATTTCAAAGCAAAAAAATTTCGCATTGGAATCTGCTGCACTTGTATAAATATTACATCAGTAAGATTTAGATGTCAAGTTATCTTTATATAAAAAGGCTTCTGCCGGGAAGTATCATACATTTTCGCGAAAGCGATACCATTTAGCAAAAGCCTATTATTCAGCAGTGTTTCAAAACACCCCACTGCATCAATATTCAAATGTTTCATTCAAAAGACCAGAAAACACACATCCATTTTTCTTCTGAAATCGCAGAAACCTTTGATTTATTGGGCTTTTCTCGACAGAAGGCAGACTGTTTCTATATGTGTCGATAGGGTAATTGAGATGCACTTTCCAGAGTTTTCACTTTACTCTGGGAGCGAAAAATGTTGCAATCCTCTGTGACGAGGCTGCAAAAAATTGACATGATGCTCTCTCTTATGCCCCTGCATAGCAAAAGATTGCATTGTATTTTAGATGTAAGCCAGACCAGCTTACGATTACTCTGCTCTTTCTCTATGGTCCACTACTCATCCCTTGATGATAACTTCTAAGATATTGTACCATAAATTGTTTATTGGGGAAATTACTTCCCGATAAAAATGGGCAGAAGAAAACCTCCAAATCTGTTGTGGACTTGGAGGCATTATTCCAACCATTTACTATCTTAAACAATAATTTGTCTCTTTATATTTTGTCTCAATAAAAACATCTAACAAAGCTTTTTGCTCTGTAGATAATTCAGCATGATCTCTAATCCATAAATGAATTGCTTTTCCTATTGCATAAGATAATTTTTCCTGTTGCGATGCACTTATATTATTTCTAGAAACATTCGGGATAAATTCTCGATTAAAAATATTAATAACGGCTCCCTTTAATATTACTCCATCAACAAGATATGGTATCTTAATCCTTAATCCTGATAGTAAAACATTCTTAACATAGCATGTATCAGTATTTTCCCAACTAAATCTTCCTTTAAATGTATTTTCCTCATTATAAGGCAAAACAGCATTTGATTCTCCTGTGACAACCCCTTTTTTTATAATTTCTGGCTTTACTGGTGTTAAAGAGCCATGATGAAACTGATTTCTAAATCCGCCTAATGTATATCCACCAATAATGCTCTCACTTGACTCTTCTATTATAAAATCGTAATCTTCAAACTCATCTTCATCTCCCCATATATTTATAGCTTCATAATTTCCTATCTTATCAAGTGCTTCTTGGTAATCTTCTAAAACATCATAGGCTTTAAGGAATTCACTTTCTTCATCTTCTGTAATAATCGGAATTTTCAAGAATGTAATTTTCCCATCTTTAACAAAGTTTTTAATGGATATATTTTCTTCATCCACCGAATACTCCTCTTCATTATAGCAATAACTCTCGTACCCATTTATGTCACTTAAATATTTTGCAAAATTTATTTGTTTATAGCTACAATCAATGAATGCCTCTATACCACTTAAGTATTCTGAAAGACATATGTTTTCTGCAATTATTGTTTCAATCCTCTTAATATTACATTCCAATGGCATTGATACACCTTTTTCCATTGTTGATATTTTAATCGGTATTCCACAATCCAAAAAATTATTTTCTATAAAAGATACCAATCTTTCTATATTATTATTGAACACACTTAAACATTGGTCATAATCTAAAATTATTTCTGTTCCCTGCTGTCTTACAGTATCTTCATAAGTAAGGCATATGTACTCACTGTTTCTTTCAAATGAAATTCGATTCATTTTCTGTTCATTATAATAAACTGTATTAACCTCCACTTTATCGGATAGCATAAAACATGCCAAAAAACCTATTCCATAATGCCCTATTGGCGAATATTCTCTATCTTGTAGCTATAATCATCTGACGCATAATAAGATACACCAACATTCAGAAAATACTTTTTCAAAATATCTATAGACATACCACTACCATTGTCCATAACCATAACTTTTTTTCGATCTTTGTCCAAAATCACTGAAATATATGGCTGATAATTTTGATATCTAAATTTTTCCATTTTAGTGGCCGATTCTTCCATAGTCTTACATGCATCAATTGAATTTTGTATTAATTCTCTTAACCCATATTTTCTATCACCATAAATATGCTCTCCCATCAATAAATTGGTCACTGCATTATAATCCAAAGAAAGTCTTAAATCAGAAAAACTAAAACCCTTCGATTGAATTTGGTTTACTACATTTGTTTTTAATGGTAATAGATATTTCTCGTCTACAAAACTTTCACATAAATCTACAGCATTTTTTAATTCTCCATTAATAGCATCAAAGTATTTTAAAAGTTTTCTATGAACAGATGGGTCCTGACTTGTACCCTGAAAGAAAATTTCTAATTCATTTGTTTTAGGGTTTCTTCTTATTTTATCATAGTTCTCTATCACAAAATGTTGTTTCCATTCTAAATCACTAAATTCCTTTGGGTTCAATATTTATATAAATATAATGGTGCTCTTTGCTCATCAATATCCAAATAGTCAGATATTCTAAGTAGCACAGAGATATACTGTGCATTAAGATCAAAATGTCCCTTTTTTTCATCATTATGCAAGTTCTTTTTTATCCATTCAAAATCTTCATTATGCGACATGCATATTTGTGCAAGTTCAGATTTAAATGAAATATTTGTTGATTCTGGAATCAAAAATAACCTTTCATCCATCTTTGTCTCAATATAATCTCTCGCACGTTTACCATGTACCGGCCTTACGCACTCTTGCAAAGCGGTCATTTCATCCCCATATTTCTCAAGTACTTTACTATATTTTCTTTCACCCAATATCGCATGGTCTGCTTTGATTTCCTTAATTTCGTCCACATTTGCAATCATTCCAATATCATGCAACAATGCACTATATATAAGTAATGCTACTTCTAATTCACTTAATTTATTTATATCCACAACAAGTGCATACATATATTCCATCACATTTATAGAATGTCTTACACCATGAACTGTATAACTTGCAAAAACATTATTAATTTGCGGTAATATCGTATTAGCATATTCTATAGTTTCATCTAACTTACTTAAAAATTTACTATCTTTTTCCTTTAACCACATATATAAATGGCTTTCCTGTACTTTTTCTATCATCTTAATCACTCTCTATTAGTTATTACCTAATTCCAAATATCCATCTAATTTCAATATTCCTAATATAACAGGAGCCTCCAAGTTATTTAAACTCAAAGGCTCTCTTTTTCTTACATAACTTTATGCAAGTGCAGGTTCCTTCCCTGCAATAATCGCTTTCACTTCTTCTATATCCTTATCTGTGGCTGAGGCTATCTGCTCTGCTGTAAAACCATTCTTATACATTTTTATAATAAGTCCTGCTTCACCTTCCGCACGTCCAATCGCAATACCCTTTTCTTCAATTCCCTGACTCAAGTTACACATAACGCTCACATCCTTCCTGAAGTTCTCCTCAATAGGAATATCGTATTCATTTCCAATTATGTTTAGTTTTTCATCTATTGTAAGTTCCTGTGACAGCAACGCTCCTAACAGACGGTGCAGTTCATATGTCTCATCATGTTCCGGCAGATTCTTTGCCAGTCCAAGCATTATGATATTCAGCAGATCAAGATTTCCCTTCCATTGATAGGAACCGATCAAATCTTCTTTTGTGAGATGCACATGGCTCATGCTGCTCTCTTCCATGTTCATACATACCCAGATCGAATATACACGCTTAATGTCATCGTAGCTGGAATTCTCAAAATCACGTTCTTTTTGTGATGAGATCAGTCTGCTCACATAAAAGATTGCCCGGTTTAAGATTTCGTATCCCTTCGGCTCATCTTTCTGTGCTTCCACATTTATGATGATCTGTGACAATCCGTCTCTCATACGCACATAAAAAACGATATCAAATCTTACCAGACCTTCATTGATCTCTTCATTTTCTGTGTTGAAACCGACCAGTCTCTCACCATTTTTTTCGCTGGCTGCATTTGTGAGTCCAGGCTCTACCGGTACCGTACTGATATGTGGTGTTCCCTCAATGCAGTCGACCACATCCTTGGGATTCATGCCCTTAAACTCATCAACTGTTTTTACCAGTATATGTGCCAGTATGCTTTTCTGTCCTAACAGACGCTTTGCACTCGTATCATACTGTGCTTTTGAATCTGTTGCTTTCACTGCATTTTTCAATTCTGTATTCACTGGCCTTCCTCCTTTTTGTAACAGATATAGTCATCCCCAAAAAGGCATCTGACCACACCTATATTATAACTTACCCATTTCTTTTATACAATCAATTTTTACATTTGGAAAATGAACATAAGAAAAACTCCAAACCTGCCATAGACTCGGAGTCTTGATTCCATCCATTTTTACATTGTCTGCACTGGAACATGTTGTTCCTGCTCCTCATGTTCCAAAACATCCTGTTCTGGCACAGGCTCTATACCGTTTGCTTGCTCCTGCCCTTTTGCCATATACCGGATTTTAATGCTGCTGTAATCAACCCCTGCTGGTTCCAGCACTTTTTTCTCTAACACGTTTAACATCGCTTCGGTGTCAAATTTTCCCTCAAAATAAAGTTCCTCATCCACCTTTATCGGTACATCCATTTCTTCCGGTGAACTGCCAAGGATCGTCCTCCAGCGTCCGGCTACTTTTCCACACATTTCCATAAAACGCTCATGGATATCCGGCTGTTCATTACAGGCCTGCAAAATCTTTTGTGCCACCTTTCTCCATGTAGGTGTTTCTATCCATTCTCCCCGCGCGAACTGGACTGCCAGCGGTTTTTTCCCTTTCAGTTCTGCCGGGGACACTGTGATAAGACTGCTTTCCCGGATTGTATCTTTCATATTTGTCCGCAACTCCCCACTCTGGTGCATCTGGAGCAGTGCATCACATTTCGTATTTACAAGCTGTAACATTTCCTCCCTCAGTTCTTCTATCAGTTGCTCATAATTCATACGCTTTTCTCCTCCTGTCGCACACTTACTTCATGTACTTTTTTATATCCACTTTCTTTTACTCATTTTCCGTTATATGCTTTCTGCTCCTGCTGTCCTTTCCTATTTTTATGCCAACAATAACGCCCGGATCATCGGGCATTTTATTCTTACCATAAACTGGCAGGAACAACGTTTCCTATTTACTTGCTGCCATTCCTGCCGCAGCCTTACTCATATCGAATCTCCTGTTCCATGACTATGCCTGACTGGAACTGTATCAGCAGTTTCTCGCTGGATTCCACTTTGATGGTGGAGATCAGCCGTCTCACAAGGTCATTGTCGAACTCCGGTATCTGGCAGGTGCTTGTGCTTAAGTAATGGTCGATATCTTGGATTCTCTGTTCATAACTGTCAGCCATCCGTTTCTCGTTTCTGGCTGTTTTCTGTGCCTCTTTTAAGGCATTGATTTCTTCTGCTATGATTCGGTAGCGTTCATCAAACTCCGGTGTGTAGGAACCGGTCTTTGCATTCTCTGCAATCAGTGCCACCATCTCTTCCTGTTTTTCTTTTATCTTTTCCTCGTATTCCCCGGACTCTTTTGCGGTGCCATAGCTCCCGATGACATGGATGATGTTCTGCCGGAAGTGTTCCATAAATTCCATATCATCACTTGTGATCCTGTGGATGGCTTCCATCACCGCCCTGTTTAATGCGTTCTCTTCGAGTGTCTCGGATTCCCCGCATTTCTTCACTCCGTTGGTCAGCCGATTGCTGCATCTCCAGACCACTTTCTTTTTCCCGTTTCTCGCCCAGGTGACTCTCCTGTACTCCTGTCCGCATTTTCCGCAGATCAGCATGCCGGTCAGTGCATAGGTGGAGGAATACCTGCTTTTCTGGTTCTTCTTCCGGGTGACAGCCGCCTTGCATAAGGATGCCCTCCGCATCATCTCTTCCTGTACCCTGTAGAACAGCTCTTTCGGAATGATTGCCTCATGGTCATCTTCCACATAATACTGCGGTACGATTCCAGTGTTCTTGACTTTCTTTTTTGTCATGAAATCCACCGTATAGGTTTTCTGCAGTAATGCATCTCCCATGTATTTTTCATTGCGGAGCATTTTGTCTATTACCGTGGAATGCCATTTGTCCTGCCCTGTGGCGGTCTTGATTCCCTGCTCTTCCAGATGCTTTGCGATCTTCCCGGTACTGTAGCCTTCCAGATAAAGGCGGAAGATCAGCTTTACGATCTCTGCCTCTTCGGGTACGATGACCAGGTCACCATCCTCGTTTTTGGTGTATCCCATGAACTTTGTGCAGTTTACGATGACCTTGCCTTTTTCAAATTTCCTCACGACTCCCCAGCAGATGTTCTCACTGATGTTGCGGCTCTCCTCCTGTGCCAGGCTGCTTAAGATGGTGATAAGGATTTCGCCGGTTCCCTCCAGTGTATTGATCCCCTCTTTCTCGAACACCACCGCCACATTCTTTTCCTTCAGTTTTCGGATGGTCACCAGCGAGTCTACCGTGTTCCTCGCAAACCTGCTGACCGACTTTGTAAGGATCATGTCGATTTTTCCGGCAAGGGCATCCTGTATCATGCATTAAAGTCTGCCCTCTTTTTGGTGTTTGTTCCACTCTTTCCGTCATCTGCATAGATGCCGGCATTTTTCCAGTTTTCGTTTTCAGATATCTTGCTGGTATAATACTCCACCTGTGCCTCATAGCTGCTGTCCTGCTCTTCCAGTTCCGTACTGACACGGCAGTAGGCAGCGACCTTCATTTTCTTCTCTGACAGTTTCACATTCCGGTCATACTGCACCTTGGCAGGTATCATGCTGATCTTTTTTGCTGTTTCTGCCATCTGCTCTCCCTCCTAATCCTTGTACCCGGCTGTGACACGGCTCCCATTGATAAGCTCCACTTCTGCCATGTTTCCGCCATGCACCCAGATGCGTGCGATTATTTTTCTATATAAATTTTCATCAAATGTTTCCAGTTCCTTTTTCCCTGCAAGGATGTTTTTGACCTCCTCTGTCCGGAACTCCCCATCCCTGACCTCCAGTGTCCGGTAGCGTTCCTCTGCCCTTTCATAGAGCAATTTCATCAGGTCTGTTTCTGTGCGTTCCTGTTCTTCTTTCATCCGCTGCAGGTTCCGCTCCAGAACCCGGTACTGAGGGCTGACCTTTTCCTCCTGCCTTTGTACCCGGAGCAGGCCTTTGTTTCGTATCACTGCATTGATGGCTTCCACACACACCTGCTTTGCCTGCCCGTCTGTAATAAAACTGTTCCTGCAGTTTTTTGCTCTGCCAATCACATAACTCTTGCACTTCCACTTGGCAGTGCCGCCACGCTCTTTTTTGTGGCTCGGCTGGATATGGCTGCATACTGCCCCGCATTCTGCACACCAGATGACACCTCCGAAGAGGATTCTCTCATCCTGCCGGACCGGTGGTCTGCCCTTCCAAGCTCTGCCCTCACCTTTTCCCGTCTGCGCTGGACTCTCTCAAACAGTTCCTCTCCTATGAGCTGCGGATAGTATTCTGTGCCAAGGTAGCTTGGGTTTTCCAGTATCCTGCCAATGGATGCATGGGTCCAGGACACTTTCCCTTTTGCATTGCATATTTTTCTCCCTTTCAGGTTCTGGGCGATCCTGCCTGCCGCCACTCCGCTGTCATAGTCTGTAAATATCTGTTCCACAATCTTTCTCTGCTCTTCGCAGATGGTGATTTTTCCATCCACAACTTTATAGCCGATTGGCATGTGCACTGCATCCTGTCCACCTCCCCTCTCCGTCAGTTTCAGTCCGTTGTACAGGCAGAAGGTGATGTCGTGTTCTTTGGAGACCACGATCTTCTCCGCTGTCATTTTAAACAGTTGCTCGTCAAACTCCTCCATTAATCCGTCCTGTTCTGCGATCAGTTGGATAAGCTGTTCGGTCCGCACGATTTCTTTTGTCCTTCTCAGCTTTCTGGTCAAAAGTGTCTTTTTTCTCCTGCATTCCGTCAGTTGCCAGCCAAGCTTGCTACTGCTCTCCATAAAAAGAGCAGAGTCCATATATCCTTTCCTCATGACTTGGTTTAGGATTTGGCTCTGCCCGCTTATATCTTTGATTTCCTTATCCAGTTGTCTGATTTCCTCACTGTCCTGCCTTGCTGCCACAAGTTCTGTCAGCTCTTTTAACAGCGGCTCTAATATCGTTCCCTGATTGGTGTACAGCTTGTTCCACATGTCTGTAAAAGCCCGGTGCAGCACATCCTCCCGGATGGCTTTCAGGCAGCAGCGCTCTTTATCCTCCACATGTCCGCTGCACGTCCAGATGATTTTTTCATATGGTTTCCCGATGTAGATTTTCTGCCGCCGGAAGGTTCTTCCGCACTCTCCGCAGATGATTCTGCCGGAAAACAGGTATCTTTTGGTGTAGTCACTCTTGTTCATGTGCAGTACATCCACCCGGTATGCCATCAGGTTGCGTACCGCTTCTGCCTCCTCATGTGTGACGATTGGCGGATGGCTGTCTTTGATGAGATACTGGTTTCTCTGTCCGTTGTTTACCCTGCGGACAAATGGGAACCTTGTTTCTGTATATGTCCTCTGCTGAAGCATATCTCCCTCATAAATGGGATTTTTCAGAATGTCCTGTATCACCCCGTCCTGCCACTTTTCTGCACCCCGGATTGTTGGAATGCCTTTCTGGTTCAGTGCCTTTGCTATCACATACACTCCCATGCCGTTTAAGTAAGACTCATAAATCCACCTTACGGTTTCTGCCTCGGATTCTATGATGACTAAATTTCCATCCTCGTCTTTTCCATAGCCATACGCTGGCGTGGATATGATATAGGTTCCATCCTGAAAGCGTTTCTGTATCGCCCAGCGGTTGTTGCTTGAGATGTTTTCTGATTCCCCCTGCGCCACCGATGCAGGATGGTAATGAACAGCTCGCTTTTTTCTGACAGCGTGTTGATATTCTCTTTTTCAAAGTAGATTCCAACGCCGATCTCCTTCAGCTTTCGGATGGTCTGGATGCATTCCACCGTATTTCTTGCAAATCTTGTGATGGATTTCGTAAGGATCAGGTCGATGTTCCCATCCTCACAGTCTGAAATCATCATCTGGAACTCATCCCTGTGCTTTACGTTTGTTCCGCTGATTCCTTCATCCGCATACACCCCTGCAAACTCCCACAGGGGGTTGCTCTCGATTTTTCCGTATAGTACTCGACCTGTGCAGTATAGGAAGTTGCCTGTGCCTGACTGCCGGTACTGACTCTGGCATATCCGCACACTTTCAGCCTGCGTTCTTCCTGTGTATGTTTCTGCGCTTTTGCTGCCTTTATGACAGTCACTTTTTTTGCCATGCTTTTTTCTCCTTTCCCAGTATTTTCAAGGTTTGCACTCCCTGTCAGCAACATACACTACCACATAGTCCTTTATATATCCAGTGTTATTACAGATATACTTTTGCTAATTCCGGGGAGAAAGTCTTGACATTCAAAACCCGGATTTTTTCCCATTCTTCCTCGGTTAACAGCTTATCTTCATGCATCCTTTTTAAGAGAAATTCGGCAATCTTATACCGCACCTCATTCGCTCCGCCTTCCATCATCTTTTCCCTTTTTCCTCCCGCAATTTAAGAACGTTAAATTCATTCTCCCAAGCCAAACACTTTTGCCCAGAAGAAACACCTTTACATCATCCCGATTTCAGCCATGGTTGCAGCCTCATCTTCTTCCCGGAAATACTGTTCCGATACATCCCTGCTGACTGAAAGCACCTCTCCTGCGTCCTTTTCTCCCATCTGGATTGGGATTAAGAACGGATGGATTTCCTTGCAGAATTCCTGATTCGGACAGCTATTGATAAAATAGCCGCAGGTATCTAATATCAGCCTGTCACACATATCTGTGATGACGATCTTTTCAGCCTCAAACATGTGGCTGCCGATATAATTTGTGATATTTTCTGCCGTAGTCGAGATATAGTCCTCTTTCCGCTCCCCTCCATCACTCGGATAAAGATAGGCATATCCTGCCCTCTCCGTTTCAAAAATCCTTAACATCATTTCGGTATCTTCTTTCTTCATCTCCTGTTTTCCTCCATTCCCCATTTTTCAGCTTTTCTTAACTCCACAAGAATACGGCGGAAGTTCCCCTCCGCCGCATGGTTTCTGTAATTAAGTCTTACTGCCATAATCCTTCACTTCATAAATAAAAAGTGTCTGTCCCTATTCGTCACTACTCCCCGGAACCAAAACGCCGCCAAAACAGAGAAGAAAAAATCCCAAAGCCGGCATTTCATGGGCAGTCAGTCCAGACTGTCTTTGGTCCCTGCCACTCGGACAGGCAGACATCACAGGTATCTCACCTCCACACTGCGTGCTGGCTAATCTCAAGGTGTATCATTATAGGCCATTCCCCTCTTCGCGCTGTCCACCACAGACAGGCTGTACCCCGGCTTTCCCGCTCGGCTCCTTAGATGCGATCTTTTTCACAGCATGGCTGGCAGAAAGAACATCTGCCGATTGCTGCAGGAGTGTCACT
>ENA-OQBT01000511-OQBT01000511.1-human-gut-metagenome-genome-assembly--contig:-NODE-511-length-23117-cov-5.780470_pt1 | contig 23117 bp, 28 predicted proteins | sample MGYA00242749_ERZ504557 | MGnify/ENA primary metagenome ERZ504557 (study PRJEB26092, sample SAMD00036243) | human gut metagenome | host: Homo sapiens | study: EMG produced TPA metagenomics assembly of... | reverse complement strand
TCTTTCCGGTGTTTGTAAGTGATACAATCTGCAAGACCTCATCAATTCTGTTTTCATCTGTACCAAGCAATAATTGTCTTACCTTCAAATTCTCTCTGGCGGAAAGATTTTCATAAATAGGCGGATTCTCAATTAGCGCTCCTATTTTTGATAAATCTTTCCTATCCCAAAGTTTTCCATCAAAGTAAATCTTTCCTGCAGTGGGTTTCATCATACCGGTCAACATTTTCAATGTGGTAGATTTTCCCGCACCATTCGGTCCAAGCAGTCCATAAATCTGTTTCTTTTCTATATTAAGTGAAACATTATTTACCGCTTTCTGCTTTCTAAAATATTTACACAAATTTTGTGTCTGCAACATCATTTCCATCTTTACTATCCTTCCTTCCATATTTCATTTCTTACTGAAATATAACCTAACAGAAAAAAATAAAGATTTGATGAAGATTGCTAAATAATTCGTCTACTCTATTTTTATTCTCGTATGGAATAAACCATCATTAATAAGGGTAAGATCACTGGTGCAGTTGACATTGACAATATGTATGAATTTGCTTCTTCACACTGCAATGATTTCAAGGATCTCCGCGATGATGAGGACATTGTTATCAATCGGGAGTGGATCCTTAACAAACTTGCCGAAGCAGAAAACGAATAGTATATTTGGTGGCTACACCCCCAAGCCCCTGTAGAACAATAACGCCGGTACTGGATATCAAAATCCCGCACCGGCGTTATTAATTGTAATTCTTTTTTCTACTCAAATAAACAGCTTATCTGCCCTACAAACTTGAATTTACTTTAATAAATATTTTTCAAACGCTTTATGATTATCAAAGTGGACTTCTCTAAAAAACAGAACTAACCAAATAATATAGGTTGGTATAGCTATATATGGGGTTAAAAAGCAGGATAATAATGCTCCTGCCAACATTATAATAGCCCACATAAAGCACTGATTTCTTATATCACGAGAGATATAAGCTTTATCATACAATGCCTGTTCTTCTTTAGAAAATGAATTAAATCCCGAAACAAATTTTGTTGCTTTTTCCTTAAAAATCGCAAATAACACACCTATAATCAGAAATGGTATTACCAAAATTATACACGACCAAAATCCTATATTCATAATACATACCTCCGCTTCAAATTCCGATTTTTCGTTCTCTACGACTTCCCAATAAACGGGAATTTGTCATATCCCTATTTCTGAGTAGATTTTTTCGACAAACGGTGACTTATGCTCGATATACTTCTCAATATCAAATGGATAGAGTGCAGCGCCTTCTTCTTTAATTCTACTGTATTCACGCACAGCTTCCGGATGAGAACGCAAATATTCACGGAAAGCAATATGCCTTTTCAGTTCCTCAGAATCTCGCGGGCATACATATAGATGATGCTTCCGCAAATGGGTTTTGCCTTCATATTTAAATGCTTCCCGTCCGGCAATACCAAGGTTTCCTTCATGGTGATAGTCGATTCTTTCTAAGGCAGAGATTACAGCGTCAAGCATGGAGTAATCTTTAATGACGACATCAATATCAATAATCGGTTTCGCTGATAAACCATGCACTGAAGTGCTGCCAACATGTTCTATCACAAGAGCCAGTTGATCAAGAGCTTCCTGGATTTCACTCTTGATTTCACAAAAATCCCGTGTCCAGTGTTCATCATAAGGTAGCACAACAACATGCTTTGTAATCATTCTCTTTACCTCCCCAAATTCCGATTGAGATTTCACCTGTTTTAGGGAATTTAATAACTGTTATATTTTGTTATTAAATTCTCTGCAAACCCTTGAAAACACTGGATTTATCGCAGGTGAGCTTTCCCTTATTGTTTCCCTTGTGTTATATCGTCCCGTCAGCGTTTACGAACTCTGATAAGGCAAATACAAGGGCAAGAAAAATCTATAAAACAGTATAACACAAAATAAAAGTGACATGGTGAACTGATTGAAATGCTTCTGATTTTTGTAACAAATGACTGATTGAATGATAAGGAGATTCTATACGATGAGAACAATATTTGCAGAATACAATCCACACAGAAACAGCATTGATATTTATACTTCTGCTGGTTATATGCTCCGCATTGACTGTTGGGAAGCCGAAAAGGATTTAAAAACCACACCCGGATCAGACTGTGCATTGAACGCACTTGCCATTGATAAACCGCTTGAATATGCAAAATTATATCTTGATGAAACAATGCAGATATGGGTAGATGCAGAAGATTCATTAGAACTATGGTGATTTTTTCAACAGCACTAAGGTTACTTTTTCCCAATCTCATTTATTGAGAATCGTCTTTTTACCGTGCATATATATTCAATATCTTTTTATCTATTATAATGAAATCAAGGCTGGTCTAATGCCAGCCCTACAAAAATGAAAATTCACATAGAAAATAAATTTACAATTTTTCCGATATAAACCTGTTATCAACAAATACAAACATAATTTATATTATCGTATCTATTGATATGATATGTATTTCAAAGAGTTACCAGAAGTTTTTGAAAACTTTTCCCTTGTGATATTATCTAAAGCTCCTAATTTTATACTTTTCCCATGATGGAGCAGCTTATTTGACCGTATCTTTAATAGCTGTATTTTTGTAATTAGATGTAACACCACCGGATTTTCATCCGTTGAATCATCCGCATATTTAAGACAATAAGAAAGACCGGTGCCATTACCTCCTGTCCACAACATATTATCTGTTGTGAATATCTGATATACCTTCGGTGTTTCTGCCGTATAAAATGTCTTTTCCCCAGATGCAGGCGTTTTCATATTATTGCCTTTTTGTTGGCGGTACATTGAAGATACCGTATTTAGACCAGAACCAATGTGCATACTTCTGTTCCTCCAATCATTTTATCTGAATTGTAAATGTACTGCTTCTGATTTTGCTCCAATATGGTTATTAGGGGCACAAATTAAAATCAAAAAAGAGCCGATAACAGCAGTATTTCAAACTGCATATTATCGGCTCTGCGTCTGTGCGTCTGGCTCTTTTAATTAAATTATTTCTGTTGTTTTTTGGCTTTATTATATGTATTAGCTAACTGTCCACAAGCTGCTTTAATCTCTCTACCATGAGAAACTCTCATGGTAACTTCAAGTCCTGTTTGCTCTAATTGATGTTTGAACGCAACCATTTCTTGTTTTTTGTGGTGCTCTAATTTTTGAATTACTCGTCGGGTTGTATTGCAGCACGTTAATCATAACATTTTTGCCCTTAAACCATTTTGCAAGTTGCCTTATATCTGAGGAACGGTCATTTATACCTGGTAAAAGCAAATACGCAAATACCACTTTTCGATTATGCCTTTGAGAATAGGACAATGCTTGCTTAACAACATCTTCAATAGCGTACATGTGCATATGAGGAATGATACAGTTTCTCGCAGCCTGTGTTGCTGCATGTAAAGATATTGTCAACTGAATTTTTAGATGTTCTTCGCGCAATTTTTTTAATTGATTAACTGGACCAACTGTTGATACGGTAATGCCGTCGGTTGGAAAGTTAAGTCCATTTCTATCTCGAAGAATATGGATTGCTGCAATCAAGTTGTCGTAATTGAATAAAGGTTCTCCCATTCCCATAAAAACGATACGATTTACTTTTTGACGTATCAATACAACCTGCTGCACAATTTCAGACGGTGTTAGATTACGAACAAAACCATTGCGTCCGGACTCACAAAAAATACAGCCAACAGAACAACCAACTTGCGTACTTACGCAAACAGTCCCACCATCTCGCCGTTTAATAAAAACCGTTTCAATATACCTGTTATCTTTCAATTCATAAACATACTTTTCAGTATCGCTACTTTTATAGACTTTTTTTGTTGATATTGATAGATTTTCTTTGTGAAATGGCTGTTTATACAATTCCGTATATAAGGCTCTTGCTTTATCCTCTCCAATTACTTCCGACATTTCTTTGTAAGTAAATCCGTATGGGTCATTCAATATTTCCGTAGGTGTACTTTTAGGTAAGTGTTTCATTTAAATATCCTTCCTTTTCAAAATTAAAAAGTTTGTTTTTCAGAGTTTTTGATTATGATTTCTAGTTTTTCAACATCAACGATATGCGTTAATTTACATTTAGGGCAGAAAAGAGGAAAATTTCTTAATACCGTATTATAAAATACTTGAACCCTCGTCTTTCCGTTACAAATTGGACATTTTATCCAATATTTTTCAAGCATAATATTTCTCCTTTTGCGCAAAAAATGCAGGTCAATTCTCAACATGAGCATTGACCTGCATTTATACATATAATACTACAACAAAATTAAGGCATAGTTTTTATACTATGTCTATACGTCGTTAGTTTTGTTGTATAGCATACGCAAAATAAGCATGACAAAAAAGCCCATATTGAAAATGGGAAAAATCTTTTTTGATTTCAATGCTTATCGAATACGCATGCTATGTAACATAAACATTCCCCCCCCTTTTATATAATATTATATACAAAAGCAGCTTGTTGTCAACATATATATATATGAATTATTTTGGCTAACTGATAGAACTACGTAGACATATCCAAGAAGAAAGGGGAACAGTAAAATGTAATAGGGTGAATAACTATGGCAAAAAGACCAGTACCACGATACGACTTTAAGGCTTTTGGGGCAGCGATAAAGGCAGCGCGTGAGGGATGCAAGGAGAGCCGCAAGAAAGTAGGCGACGAAATGTTTATCTCGCCGCGCTACCTTGCGAACATTGAGAACAAGGGGCAGCACCCAAGTTTACAGATATTCTTTGAGCTGATACAGCGTTACCATATATCCGTAGACCAATTCCTTTTAGAAACGCCGCCGGAGAAGAACACGCAGCGGCGGCAGCTTGACGCGCTTCTTGACGGTATGAGCGATACAGGCATACGGATTGTAACCGCAACGGCAAAGGAGATTTCCGAAGTCGAAAAAGAGGGCGAATAGGAATGTCCGACTTAAAACTGAACAGGATTTAGAAAGCGTTGTAATCTTTTTTGAGGTTGCAGCGTTTTTCTTTTGCGTAAGTTTGGCAAAATCGCTTTTTCTCCGTAGTAGGTGATAAGAGCCTAAAGGATAAAAACATTCGTAGCAAGCATAGGAAGCGGGTACCACTTCCGTATTTTCGCCCTCCCGCGCTGCGGCGCGTCGGTTGAAAATTGCTTGTTGGGAAGTCTCGGAACGGAAAGGAAAGGAGCGAACACATGGACGGACGCAAAAGGACAGTGCAAATCAAATTCAGAGTGACGGAAGCGGAACGGGATTTAATACTGGAAAAAATGAAGCTCGTACCCACCCGGAACATGGCGGCGTATCTGCGGAAGATTGCCATTGACGGGTATATCATTCAGATAGACCACGCCGATATAAAGGCTATGACCGCAGAGATACAGAAAATCGGTGTCAACGTCAACCAGATAGCACGCCGCGTAAACGCGACGGGGAACGCATACCAAGAGGACATAGAGGAAATAAAGGGGGTGCTTGCGGAGATATGGCGGTTACAAAGATTAAGCCTATTAAAAGCACTCTAAGCAAAGCCCTTGACTATATCGAAAACCCGGACAAGACGGACGGGAAAATGCTTGTGTCCTCTTTCGGTTGCTCCTATGAAACGGCAGATATTGAGTTTGAATATACCCTGTCGCAAGCACTCCAAAAGGGGAACAATTTAGCCTTTCATCTGATACAGTCCTTTGAGCCGGGGGAAGTCGATTATCAGAAAGCCCATGAAATCGGAAAGCAGCTTGCCGACGCGGTAACAAAGGGGCAGCATGAGTATGTACTCACGACGCACATTGACAAAGGACACGTCCATAACCATATCATTTTTTGCGCGGTGAACTTTGTAGACCACCATAAATACAATTCCAACAAAAGGAGCTATTACGGCATACGGAACATGAGCGACAAGCTGTGCCGGGAAAATGGCTTGTCCGTTGTCGTCCCCGGCAAGGGCAGCAAGGGAAAGAGCTATGCGGAGTACCAGGCAGAAAAGACGGGTACAAGTTGGAAAGGCAAGCTGAAAACCACTGTTGACGCGCTTATCCCCCAAGTTTCCAGTTTTGAGGAATTGCTAACGCGGTTACAGGCGGCGGGCTATGAGATAAAGCCGGGGAAATATGTATCATGCCGCGCCCCCGGACAGGAACGCTTCACCCGCCTTAAAACCCTCGGCGCAGACTATACAGAGGAAGCCGTAAGGGAACGGATAGCGGGCAGACGGACAAAGGTGGCGAAAGCTCCCAGAGAGCAGCGCGGCGTGTCGCTGCTTATCGACATTGAGAACAGTATCAAGGCAGCGCAGAGTAAGGGCTATGAACAGTGGGCGAAAATCCACAATCTGAAACAGGCAGCTAAAACAATGAATTTCTTGACGGAACATAAGATTGAGCAGTACGCGGATTTAGTCAGCCGGATTGAGGAAATGGCAGCGGAAAGCGGACAGGCGGCAGACGCATTGAAGAACGCCGAAAAGCGGCTTGCGGAAATGGCGGTGCTTATCAAGAATGTTTCCACCTATCAAAAGACAAAGCCTGTCTATGACGCATACCGCAAGGCAAGGAACAGGGAGAAGTACCGCGCCGGACAGGAACAGGCAATTATCCTCCATGAAGCCGCCGTAAGGTCACTGAAAGCGGCGGGCATTGCGAAGCTCCCGAACCTCGCCGCGCTGCAATCGGAGTATGAAGCCCTCCAAGCGCAGAAAGAAGCCCTTTACGCCGACTATGGAAAATTGAAAAAGAAAGTCCGGGAATATGATATTATCAAGCAGAACATTGACAGCATTTTACAGGCAGACAGACAGCCGGAACGGGAAAAGGAAACAGAACGCGGATAAGGATAGCAAAATCCCCGCCGCTGTGCTATGATAGGGCTATCAAAAAGCAGAGGAGCGTTGAGCATGGAAAACCAGAAAATGCCGGAATATGAAACCATACGCGCCGCCGTTGCCGGGGAGAAATGGGCGGTGGAGAAAGTCGTGGATTGCTACAAGGACGAAATCGACAGGCTATCGACGGTAGCGGTCAGACAGCCAGACGGAAGCACGAAACAGGAAATCAACGAAGATATGCGCCAGTCTATCACAAAGAAGCTGATAGAAGCCCTCCCGCAGTTCCCGCTTGAAGAAATGGAAAAGGGAAATGTCAGATAGGCAAAAAAAGAACAGGGCGCGGAAGCCAGTATATGACTTCCGCGCCCTGTCTTTTTATGGGTGCTGTTTTCGTGAATGTTACGCAGTAGAACGCCATTTTCGGGGGTAAAGGTATAAAGTATCGCCTATCCGATTTTCACGCCCGGAAAGCCCTGTAAATCAAGGGATTTTCCGCACCTACTGCGTAACAGGGGTGCGTCTTTTCCTCATGCGCTCGGCAGCTTGTCTGCGGGTGATACGCTTCCGGCAGACGGGGCAGTATTTGACACTGTTAGAGGTTGACGCAAAGAACGCGCCGCACTCGGTACACTTCTTCTTGTCCCCTGTCTGGTAAAGCTCCGCATAGAGTAGCCTGTCGGCGGGAAGCACCGCAGCCGGAACCACTTGCAGAGAAGCGAATAGGAAATGAGCTGCGGACAAACGCACTCGTCCCCGTCGTCCAGTAAGATACAGTTCCCGTTATCATAATTGCAGCACGTCCGGCGCACAAGGGCGTTGACTTTCCGGCTCTGGGGCGGCGTCAGCCGCTTAACCCCGTTCATACTTCATCAGCGGCGTAAATGGGAAGCTCTGCAAATTCCGCTTCGGTCAAAGCGTCCACTTTGGAAAGGGTGCGCTTTGCAAGCTCCCGCATATCCGCGTCCATGTAGGGCAGCGCGGCGTTGACATTCTCAATCAAAGCCCGCTTGCCGCCCTCGTTGTAAATGCTCAAAAGGTTTGTTTCTTCAACAGTCAGTCTAATCATGCTCATACCTCCATATCGTGATTTTTTGTTTTTGCCGCCGCCTTTTTCGGGGCGGTCTTTGCCTTGTCTGCTTTAAGCTGCGCCCGGATAGAGGGGCGGGGCTTCCTTATCTTCCTGTCCCGGTTCTCCCCCTTGTCAATCAGCGCATACGTCCCATGTCTGCCCTCGATTTTGGAAAAGGCAAGGGTCTTGTAGGGCAGCATGGAGAAAAGGCGGTCAGTGTCCTTTGTGGCTGCAAGCTGCATGAACGCCGGGGAAAGCTCTACCATGAAATGGGTCTTGTTGGGGCTGTTCGGCGTGTCGTGCCGCTTCATTTCCCGTACAATGCGCCGCGCTTCCGTTTCAATCAGCCCGTCCCGCAATGCGGCGATATGCGCCTTGAAATCCCCCGGCGGAAGCTGCTCCCGGCTGCGCCGTTCTTCCTGTAAGAGCGATTGCAGCGCGTCCGGGTCGTTGGGTACGGCTTCAAAGCGTTCAAACTTTCCAAGCTCATAATCGGGATTGCCGTTGAAAAACTGTCCGGCGGGTATCTCCCGTTCCCCATGCTCATAAATCAGCTTCACCGTATCGGCGGGCAGCTCCTTTTCCTTGACGCGCTCATAATGTTTAGCGTAGTCCAGTTCGTACAGATTGCCCTTGATTTTCCCGCGCTCCGTCCCCGTTAGCTCGATTGCATAGGCAAGGACGCGGTCGCTCGTCTGCTCCATGTAGAAACGCCATGTGTTGTGGGGCGCGGTGTCTTTGAGGAAAACGTCGCGCTCCCGGAAGCAATGCGTCCCGGACGGGCGGCAGAACCACAAAAGGGTCTTGTCCTCCTTGCGGGGCTTGCCGCCGCCTTTGCGATAATCTCCTTGTCAATCTCCAAGTCGCTCTGGTAAAAGCCTGTGTTCTGCTTCATAACCGCATTGAGGGAAGCGAACAAATCCACGTTCTCAAATTTACTCTGTTTCGGCATGGGTCAGCTCCTTTCCAAATCCTGTAATTTCTGCTTTGCGTTTTTCTTCTGCGCCTTTTCCTTGTCAGCCCTAAGCTGCGCCCGGATAGAGGGCTTCTTTTCCGGCTTCGCTTCCTTGCCGCGCTCTTTGTCGGCTTTGACCGCGTTAGCCAGGTCAACAAGGGAAATTGTTTCTCCCGCCTTAACCTTTGCTTCCAGTTCGTCAACGGTAGGGGTGTTGTTGATGATACCGTCAAAGTTGTTGTCGTTCTGCTCTACGGTGTCCTCGATATGCTTCAAGGGGTTTGCCTTTTCCGGCTGCTCTGCGGCAACAGCAACGCCCGCGTCCCGTTCCCCATAATCAGATACTTTCCGTCGTCCGACTGGTGGTGAAAGCCATATCCGGCGGCTTCTATCTGCTCCCGGCTCATGGCGGTCACATGGAAAGTCCCCCTCGGTGTCTGGATTGTTTCGCCCGTTGTCAGCTCGTCCGGGGTAAGCTGCTTCTGCTCCTGTAAAAACTCCGGCACTTGCCGGAAGCCTACGCTGTCAACGTAATGCGCGGTGTCCTGTCCGTTCTGATGAAGCACTACCACGTCCGAAACGGAAAGGCTGTGTCCCTTAAAATCTTTTGGGTGGTCGATATTGAAGCGGGTATAAATATCTTCAAGGGAAGTTTCCGGCGCAAGGGGCGCGGAATAGACAAGCTCATAGTTCGCTTTATCAACCACATTTCCCGCCGCCTGCAGGCGGTCGTAAGGCTCAAAGCGGAAGTCCCTTGTTTCGTCCCCGCCCTTTATCTGGTAAATGGAAAAGGTGTCCTTGTCCTGTCCGGTGGTCTGCGCCGTTTCCTGTGCCTTTGCGTAAAGCTGCTTTACGTCGCCCTCGGTCAGCTCGCCGCTTTTGAGCTGCCCCATAAGCTCGCGGCATTTCTCCGGCGTTCCCGTATAAAGCACGTCGCCCATTTTCGCCCGCCCGTTCTCCTGTGTCACATAGGCTTGCAAGAGGTGGCTGTTTTCCCGGCTGTCGCTGTAAGGTTCCGGCGCACTCTGTAAATCGTTTCCGGGGTAAAGGCTTCTTTCGGGGCTGCTTCCGGCTTTTCTTTCCCGGCTGTATCTGCTTTTTTCGGGGCTTCCGGCTGTGGCGCGGCTTCTTGTCCCTCTCTGGTGGCTGCTCCTGTCCGGCGGTCTGCTCCTTGTCCTGTGCCTTTTGCAGCTCCGCAAAATTCGCGTCTATGGAATTGATAATCTCGGCGGCTGCGCTGCGTATCGTTTCAAGGGAGCTTTTCAGCTCGGACAGCTCCCGCCCGCTGCTCCACCCGGCGACATAGCCGAAAGAATAGTCCGACGTGTCAAGCCCGTAATGTTGGCAGACGGTATAGGCGACGCTTTCCGCTTCGACTTCGCGGGTGCGGCGGTCAACGCGGGGTTGCTCGTCCTTTGGCGCGTTGAGGTCAATGTCGTGCAGCTTCGCATGGGCGATTTCGTGAATGGCGGTCTTTAAGGTCTGTAATTCGCTCATGCCCTCGTTGATAGCAATGCGCTTGTCCTCCAAGTGGTAGTAGCCATGAGAGCCGCCCTCGATATTCTCAAAGGCGATAGGAACGGGGGAAGTCTTTTCAAGGGCTGCGAAAAAGTCCTTATAGCGGTCAACGTCGCCTGTCAGTTCGTCAACGGCAATGTCCGGCAGTTCCTTTCCCTCGGTCTGGGAAACGTCAAAGACGGATACCACCTTGTAGGCGGGTATGGTGATTTCCTTTTCCTCGGTGACGGGCTTTCCGTCCTTGCCGATTATGGGCTTCTGCGTGTGCGGGTCGATTTTCTGCATTTCCTGTTTGATTTTATAGGGCGACGGGGCAATGATTTTAATTCCCTTTTGCCCTCTCATCACATTTCGCTCAAAGTTGTTCTTCCAAGCGGAAAAGCCCGCCAAAAGGGAAGCGTCCGGCTTCTGCATGGCGATAAGGACGGTGTTTCGGAAGCTGTAATTATGGAATTTTGACATGACTTTCAGATATTCCTTGTAACGCTCGCTGTCAAAGAGTTCCGTAATGCCCTGTTCCAGACGGTCGGTAATCTCTTTTAATTTCTCGGCGGGCTTCCCGGCTGTCAGCACGATAGGGATAACCGGGTGCGGCTCCTGTGGCTGCTCTGCGGCGGTTCGGGCGGTCTGCTCTGTGGCGGCTGCGTCCATAAAGGTCTTGTCCTGTCCGCCGCGTTCCGGCTGTGGGAAGCTCATAACGCGGTATTCTTTGGGTATCTCGTTTTCCGTTCCCCGATACCATTCGGTAAAGGTGTTCTGATTGTTATAGATATAGCCCTGTTCGGTAAACTGCCCTTATCCTTGCTAACTGCGTCCCGCCCGTATTCTTCATACTTGAAATATTTCTTTGCTTCTTCGGGAAGCTCCAGCTCGTCCAGTTCGTCGATAAGATAATAACCGTAATCTTCTTCGCTGCGGACAGTGGGATAGAGCCAGTAACAGTCAAGGTTTTGTGCAAGGTTGATAAGGTCTTTCATGCTTCCGGCATACTCGCCATGTGTAACCGCCGCCGCAAATTTATCCTTGTCCCCGTCACTCTGCATTTCCAGAAGTTTTCCAAAATAATTCAGCTCGTCCATGCTTGCGCTTTGGATAACGGAAAGCGGCAAGTCAAAGGGGCAGTCCTCCGTAGAAGAATACCCGTTGATGAAAAATCCTGCGGATTGTCTGCGGTAATGCCGACGCTTTCCATAGCCGCATGAAGCTGCTCTGTTGTGGTCGGCATGGGAAGCCACACGCCGCCCGGTTTGCCTGTTTCAAAGCGGCTGCGGCTGTCGATAAGAATTGAAAACTGCTCGTTTATGGTTTCACGCTCCTTTCTCTGTTCGGTGTCCTGTGGCGGCTCTGCTGTGGTGGGGGCTGCTTTTTCAGCGGTAGGCTGCGCCCGTTCCTCGCCCTCGATAGCATAGCCCGGTAAAAGCTGCCCGTTTACTTTGAAATGCTCTGCATACTCTGGCGGGATAGCGGCGATACCTCGGTGAATAAATGCTGATAGGCTTTGATACGCCCATTCAGATATTTTTCCATAGCTGCCTTGTCTGCAAAGACTTTCCTTTCCTGTCCGGCGATTTTTGCCTGTCCGTAATTGTGGGGGCTGTTGGTGTAAATACTCCATGAAAGCGTCCACGAATAGGGAATGGATTTCTCTTTTTCCCTGTCATACCGGGTATTCTCGGATATGTGGTAGCGCATTTGGTAGACGCGGTTGCTGATGTGCTTCCCGTAGTCCGTAGCTTCCCACTGGTTCGCGGTATGCGTAGCTTCGGGTGTCCTCACATACTCAATGGCTTTGTCAATGGCAAGGGTCTTTCCCGCCTGTTCGTCCCATGCCGCCGCCTGTTCTTGCAAGGCTTCAAAAGCTGCCTGTTCAGCCGCCGCGTATTCTTCCCGCAATGCCTGTAACTGTTCTAAGGGCAGGGCGGTAAGCCCGGAAAGGTCAGCGGTCTGTTCCTCAAAATAAATATTTCGCTCTATCCGCATACTGTCAGCCGGGTCTAACTTGTCACGCTCAAACATGGAGTAACCTTTTTTCTTTTCCATTCATTCGCTCCTTTCTGAAATGGCGGCGCACCGCCGCGCTTTTGGGGTTCGCCCCGTACTACGGTGGGCTGTGCGTTATGCCAACAATTTTTTCATTTTTTTAGAGGGTTTGGGAAACTTCCCAACAAGCAAAATCCCCGTCCGGCGCGTCAGCGGCAGGACAGGGATTTACGGAAGTGGGTACCCGCTTCCTATGCTTGCTATTCAAGTTTTTAGTTCTTCTGTACTTCGATACGGTAGTTGACGTATTTCCCGCCAGTGTCAGCCAGAACGATAGTTCCGTCATAGGTCTTGCCTGTTTTCGGGGAATAGAGCTTCTTCACATTCACTTTGCCGGATTTAAGGAGCGCGGCGGCAATCTTCGCGGAAAAAGCGGTCTTGCGTTCCTCGAAAAAGCGGTCATTCTTCCACATGACAAAGGCACATTCTTTGTTGCTGCAATAATAGTTTTTCTTCCCCTCATGGACGGGGGAACCGCAACGGGGGCATTTGCCGACAGAGGCTTTTCCTCCCGGAACAAATCCTTTTTCCCGTCCAGTGCTGCGGCGTGTGTCTGCACAAGCTCCCGCGCCATAGCTTCAATGCCGGACAGAAATTCGCCGGGGTCTGCGGCTCCTTTGCTATCTGCGTCAGATTGTTTTCCCATTCTGCGGTAAGCTGCGGGGAAGTGAGCATATCCGGCAAGACTGATATAAGGGCGGCTCCGTTCTGCGTGGGGATAAGCTGCTTCCCTTGCGCTCTGCAAAGCCGCCTTTACCAGTATTTTCAATGACGGCGGCGCGGGTGGCGGGAGTGCCAAGCCCCCGGCGTTCCGCGTCCGGTCGGTGTCCCCGTTCCCGGCTCGCTCCATAGCAGAGAGAAGCGACGCTTCGCTGTGGGGCTTCGGCGGCGTTGTGGTATGCTCCGTTACTTTTGCGGCGGGGTTAGGAAAGTTCTGTCCCTCGGAAAGCTCCGGCAGCGTCACGCCCTCATTTTCCCCGTCCTCTGCTTCGGGCTTATCTTTCAGCGTCGCCCGGTATCTGCGTTCAAGCTCTTTCCAACCCTCCGCAAGTACGGTCTTTCCCCTTGCGGTGAAGTCTGTCCCGGCGCATGAGAAAACCGCCGTAACCGCTTCATAAATATGCGGCTCGGCGGTGGCAAAAAGCAGACGCGCCCCCGCAAGGGTAAGGATATTCTTCTCGCTTTCCGGCAGCGCGTCCGGGTCAGCCTTTGCAAGCTCCATAGTGGGAATGATTGCGTGGTGGTCTGATACTTTCTTGCTGTCTAATACCTTTGCAATCTCCGGCGTGAAGTCCGCGCCCGCCATAAAGGGGAGCTTTTCGCAAAGCAGCGCGATAATGTCCGCTGCGGTGCCGCCCATGTCGTCAGTAAGAAAGCTGCTGTCCGTCCTCGGATAAGTAAGGAGCCGCTTTTCATAAAGGGATTGTGCAAGGTCAAGGGTCTGCTTTGCGGTGTAACCGAAAATGCGGTTCGTTTCCCGCTGCAAAGAGGTAAGGTCAAAGAGCTTTGGCGGGGCTGCGGTTTTCTTCTCTCTGGTAAGGGAAACGCATACCGCCTTTCCCGCTTCGCAAGCCCCTTTCAGCGCGTCGGCTTCTGCCTTGTCCGAAATCCTTTCGCTTGCCGCGTCCGCGCCGGATAAATCAAGGCGAACATGATAATATTTTTCTTTCTGGAAATGGGAGATAGCCGCGTCCCGGTCGGTGAGCATTTTTAAGGTCGGGGTCTGGACGCGCCCCACGTTCAAGGTCTTTCCATACAGGCAGGAGAAAAGCCGGGTGGCGTTAATGCCGATAAGCCAGTCAGCCTTTGCGCGGCAGAGGGCGGACGCAAAGAGCGCGCCATAGTCCCGCCCGTCTTTGAGGGAAGCAAAGCCCGCCTTAATCGCCCCGTCCTCCATTGAAGAAATCCACAAGCGGCGCATGGGCTTCTTGCAGCCCGCCACTTCGTAGACAAAGCGGAAAATCAATTCACCCTCGCGCCCCGCGTCACACGCATTTACCACTTCGGAAACGTCGGCGCGGTGCATAAGCTCTTTAATGGTTTTGAATTGCTTCCCCTTGTCCGGGTCAACGGCGTACTGCCATTCCTCCGGCAGAATGGGTAAGCTGTCAAAACTCCATTTTTTATATTGCTCCCCGTAGGCGGCAGCTTCCGCAAGCTGTACCAAATGCCCGACGCACCATGAAATGAGGTAGCCGCCGCCCTCGATATACCCGTCCTGTTTCCCCTTAATGCCAAGCGCGGCGGCGATAGTCTGCGCCACGCTCGGCTTTTCTGCAATCACAAGTCTAAATGCCATGAAAAAATCCTCCTTTCAGCGTTCCGGCGCGGTGTGCTTCTTCTCCTGTGCCTGTTTCAGACAATAGCCGATACAGGGGGATTGCGCCTTATAAGGGCAACGCATACACGCCGGGGATTTTGGAACGGGCGGCGCACTGTCACGCCGCCCGGTGGGTCTTTGTACCATCATTTTTTCTAAAGGGTTTTCGGTAAAAAGCGTCATGCTTCCTCGTCCTCCTGTTCTTCATCAGAAAGCCCGTCCCCCTCGTCCTCGTCGTAATCGTCAAAATCGAAATCTTCAAGGTCGGTGTCGCCCTTGACGTTCTGCTTTGGCTTCATAAACTTAAAATAATAGAACGCGCCCCCGCCGCCAAGAAGTGCCACGACAAGGAAAAGCACAAGCCCGCCTGTATTGCCTTTCTCTTTGGGCTGCTCTGTTGGTTTCTCGGTTTCCGGCTCCGCTTCCTTGCCGCTGCAAGCGGTCATGTTGTCCTTGCAGACAGGGCAGCTCACATTTACCTTTCCGGCTTCGCATTTATCGGTGCAACTGCAAACGGCGGGCGGGGCTGCTTCGGTGCTTCCGTCCTCCATGAGTGCCATAAGGTCGCTTCGTCCACTTGATTAAGGAAATGTACGGTGTCCTCGCCCTCGTCGTCCCGGTCGATAAGGATATAAAAGTAATTGCCGTTTTTGGTCGTCACTGTGATAAGCTGCTTGTTGCCGCCGAAATCGTCTACAAGGGTCGCGTTCCCGTCCGGGGTAAGGGGTTCTTCCTTTTCGGGTTCCTCATAGACAACGCCGCTGTCGTCGGTCGCGTCCTGTCCTCCGGGGTCTGTGCAAAGGCGGTGACGGAAAAGCCGCCCGTCAGCATGAGGGCGGCGCAGAGTGCGGTCAAGGTTCTAAGGATTTTCTTATTCATTCTCGGTGTCCTCCATTTCTTCGGTGTCGTGGTCTGCGGGTTCTGCGGGGTAGCCCGGCGCGGCTTCCATGCCCGGAATACCGCCGCCGGAAAGCATAGCGGAAAGCTCATGCGGGGAAAGGCGCATGGAGCGCACAAGCTGTACGATTTGCAGGTTTTCCGCTTCGGTTTTCTGCGCTTCAAGCCCCCTTAATCTGTTCTGGTACTCGGTGATTTTCTCGCGGGTCTTTGCAATCTCTTTGTCGATACGTTCAATTTTGTTCATAGCCATCAATAAATTTCTCCTTTCTTTGCTCAAAAATATGTTAATTCCAGTTCATCAGCCCATAGCCTTTGATACAGGAGTAATTGACGGGGTAGCTCTTTATCTTGCAGGCGTCGCCGGAATTGCCCTCGACGGTATAGACGCGCTCCCCGTCCGTTCCGATAACAAGCCCCACATGGTCTGCGCTCCCGTCCCCGTCCCAGTCGAAAAAGATAGCGTCGCCGGGGGCGATATTCTCATAGCCCCTCGCGCCCCATTGCCCGCGTGACTGGAACCAGGGTACGCCCTGTGACTGGCACCCGGCAAAGCGCGGCTCGCTCTTTCCGGCTTGATTGTAGCACCATGAAACGAAACAGGCGCACCATTCCACGCGGCTGTTAAATCCGTACCAGCTCCAAAAGGGTCGCCCGCCCACGTTGCCGACTTGCCGCTTCGCAAGGTCTACAACGGCGGTGTTGCCGGGGCGTGTGCCGTTTACAAGCTGTACGCCGCTTAAATCCTCGGACGCGCCCATATCGGGGGAGCCGCCGCCGAAAATCAGCGGTTTGTTTCCGCTTGTTTCCAGATAGACGCGGTACATTTCAAGCTGCTGTGGCGTTAGAAGTTCCTCCGCAATCTCGGAAATGGGCTTGTTCGTCAGCTTCACGTTGAGGATATGGTACTCGTAGGTACTTCCTCGGTGGTCGTTTCCCCTGTTTCCGGTCTGTGCTTGTTTCTGTGCGGTAGCGGATTTCCGTTTCTTCTGTCAGCGTCAAAGTGTACTGCATGGCAAAGACGCGATTTAGCTCTGCCTGTGCGCTCTGCGGGGTGTAGGTCTGTAAAAGGGCGGTGAGGTAGGACGCTAACTCATGGGGGTTATGCCCGATACTGTCAAGGTCATAGCGGTATTCGTCATAGCCGGGGTGGGTGCTTTCGATATTGTCAATCTGCTGCTGAAGCTCGTTTTCCTTTGCGGCGTAATTGTTCTCCGTCGCCACAAGGTCGCTGTCCTCCGACGTGTAGGAAGTCCCAAGTATGCCGTTCATCAAGCCGGAGAACATGGAACCGCAAGAGGAAAGCCCCGCCGATACCATGATGAATAAGAGTAGCGCGGCAACGGCGATACATACGCCCGCCGGGTGCCGCCCTACAAAAGCGATTGCCTTTTTTGTTTCCTCGGCGGTCTTTTTTGCCGCCTTGCGGGTGTTCTCTGCGGCTTTCTGCGCCGTTTTTGCGCCGCCTTTCCTTGCCGACTTTGCATACTGCCGCTTGATTTGCTGCTTCTGCATGAAGCGGGAAAGGGGATTGCCCGCAATCTGCGGATTGTCATGCAGGGCTTTATGGTACTGAAAATCCACATTCGCCTTGAACGCCGCTTTCTCTGCCTTTGCCGCCGCCCGGTAGGGTTTGAGCTTGTGGCTGTGGTAGCCTCCTTGACTTTCCGCGCCCCGTACTTTGCGCCGCGCTCTGCCAGTTCTTCGGATTTGTGCGCCCCCTCAACGCCGGAATTGTCTTTTCAACGGAATGTATCTTGTTGTGGACGAAAATACCCGCTTCCTGTGCGGGGCGGGATAGCGGGTTATTGTGGGGCTTATTCTTTCCTATGGGCTTTTCCTGTTCCTCAAAATGTAGGCGGGTCTTGCCTTTCCCGGTGGCTTCATCAAAGGTGCGCTCCCGTACAAGTTTCTTTTCTTTGGGGATAGCCGCCTTTGCCGCGTCCAGACGGTCGGCTGCTTTGTCCGATTTTCGGATATACCTTTCAAGCTCCGGCGTTGCCCGTTCCTCGTCGGTAAACTGCAAGCGGGAAGATTTTTCTTTTGCTGTGGCTTCTGCCTGTGCTTTCCTCGCCGCCTTTTTGCTCGCCTTTCTGGTACGCGCCCCGTCGATACGTTCCAAGACGCGCTCGGCTGCTGCGGTGTCCTGTTCCCGTTCTGCCCCCGGCGCATGGGGAAGCGGCGGCGTGTCGGTTAAGGGCGGGGAAGTTGCGCCGCCCGGTAGGGGCTGCGCTGCCTGTTCCGGCTGCGGTGGGGCTTCGGTCTTGCAAAGTCCGCGTCCTTATCCGCTTGCTGATACGTTTCTTTTTCCCGGTAGCGCGTTTACCTCGACAGCCCCCTCGCGGGTCATTTTCTGCGTGACTTTTTCACGCGCCTTATATTGTTTTATGTGTCTGTCCCTCCAATCCGCGCCCTTGCAAGGGCGCAATACTCGGCGTTTATCTCAATGCTATATAATGCCTGTCAAGCTGCTTTGCGGCTGCCCCCGTCGTGCCGCTGCCGAAAAAGGGGTCAAGCACAACGCCGCCTTTCGGACAGCCCGCCTTGATACAGGTTTCGGCAAGTTTTGGCGGGAACGCGGCGAAATGCCCGCCTTGTAGGGAACGGTATTGATAAGCCACACGTCCCGCCTGTTCCGCATGGTCGGCATGAGGGCTTCGTCGTAGTAGCTGCCGCTTCGCGCCCGGTTAAGCCCCTGTACGTTCCCCTGTCCGGGTACTTCGTCCGCATATTTCTGTCCCGCGCTGCGCCCGGTGCGGTACCGCGCCGCCGTTGTGGGGGCTAACGGCTCGGCTATGGCGGCTGCGTCATAAAAATACTTCTTTGACTTCGTAAGCAGAAAGATATGTTCATAGCAGCGGGTAGGGCGGTCTTTCACGCTCTCCGGCATGGGGTTTTCTTTCTGCCAGATAATGTCGCTCCGTAAATACCACCCGTCAGCGCGTAGGGCAAAGGCTAAAAGCCAAGGGATACCGATTAAGTCCTTTTGTTTGCAGCCGGAAACGCGGTTGTTTCTTGCAATCTGCTGTCCGTTTCTGCCTTTCGGGTTCTTCGGGTCTGCATGGTAGCCTTTATTTCCTGTGCCGCAGTAGGTGTCCGCGATATTCAGCCAGAGCGTACCGTCAGAACGCAGTACCCGGCGCAGCTCGCGGAAAACCTCGGTCAGCCTGTCAATGTACTGCTCCGGCGTGTCCTCCCGCCCAATCTGCATATCAAGCCCGTAATCCCTAAGCGCATAGTAGGGCGGGCTTGTGACGCAACAGTGTACGCTTTCCTCTGGAAGCTCCCGCAAGGCATAGAGCGCGTCCCGGTTGATGATTGTGTCAGTTTTCAGCCCGTTCATGCTTCGCCCACTTCCTCCGGCTTCGTCGTCATTACCCGGTAAAGCTCGGTGTCTTTCGGGAAGCGGTCTACAAAGGGCAGCACCACGTTCCCGTAGAAGATAAGCCCCTCGCCCGCTTCGGTGTGGGTGACATACTTCATCTGGCTGCGGGAGATGTTGAGCTGCTTTGCAGGATAGCCCGGTCGCCCGCCGCCTGATTGAGCATGAGGACAAAATCAGAGTTTTCAAAGATATTCTCCACTTCGCGGGAAGCAAGCAAATCTTTGACGTTCTGCGTGATTGCTGTGGGTATGCCGCCCCATTTTCTGAAACGCTTCCAGATTTCAACGGAATAGGCGGCGGTCTGTTCCTCTTTCAAGAGAAGATGAAATTCGTCCATAAAATACCGGGTGGATTTCCTTTCTGCCCGGTTGACGGTGACGCGGTTCCATACCTGGTCCTGCACAATGAGCATACCTAATTTTTTGAGCTGCTTCCCAAGCTGCTTGATGTCAAAGCAGACAAGGCGGTTTGAAAGCTCTACATTCGTCCTGTGGTTAAAGACGTTAAGGCTCCCGGAAACATAAAGCTCCAACGCCGCCGCGATACGCGCCGCTTCCGGCTCCGGCTGCTTCAAAAGCTCGTTGTAGAGGTCGCCCAAGATAGGCATTTTCTCCGGGTCGGGGTCTGCAAGGAAAGGGCGGTACACGTTCCTAACAGCGCGGTCAATGACGGTCTTATCGACGGGCTGCAAGCCCTCCTTGCCGCCTATGACAAGCTCGCAGAGGGAGAGGATAAAGTCGGATTTCAGCGCAAGGGGCTGTCGTCCTCGCTGTAATTGAGGTTAATATCCATAGGGTTCACATACTGGGGCTTCCCGTCAATGCCCTTGCCCGTAGGCGATAACCGTATCACTTGCCCGTCAAGCCGCTGCACAAGGGAAAAATACTCTGCTTCCGGGTCGCAGATAATTATGTCGTCGTCGGTAATGAGGAAAGCGTTTGTCATTTCCCGTTTGGCGGCAAAGGATTTCCCGCTTCCCGGCGTACCCAAGATTAAGCCGTTGGGGTTCTTTAGCTGCTTGCGGTCGCAGAGTATCATGTTGTTAGACAGGGCGTTTAAGCCGTAATACAAAGCCGCGCCCGTCTGAAAAAGCTCCTGCGTGATAAAGGGGATAAAGATAGCGGTGCTTGACGTGGTAAGCCCTCTTTGAATGGGGATAAGGTTCTCCCCAAGCGGTACAGAGGACATAAGCCCCGCTTCCTGTTGGTAGTCAAGGCGGGTTAAGGCGCAGTTGTTCTTCTGTGCAATGCCCGCCGCCGCGAATACGTCATTTTCCAGTTTCCTTTTTGTGTCTGCCATGTTCACCACAAGGAACGTCAAGAGGAACATTCTTTCATTCCGGCTCTGCAAGTCCTGTAAGAGGTTCTTCGCTTCGCTGCCGAAAGTGGCAAGGTCGGACGGGATTATATCCATGTCGTAGCCGCTGCGTACCGCTTTTTTCTGTTCTTCGATTTTCATTTTGTCAAGGTCGGTGATTTTCCGCTTGATTGTCTTTATGGCTTCGGTCTGGTCGATACTGTGGATATGCAGATTGACGATAACGCCCGTTTCCAAGTCCAGAATGTCAGATAAGATACGGTCGTTTAATTCCGGCGCAAGGATTTCAAGGAATGAAACCGCGCCGATTTTGCGCCCCATGCGGAAATACCGCCCCTCGCCAAAACGGAAAGAGGACGGGGCGATAAAGTCCTTTGTGGAAAGCCCGGACGGGGCAAGCCATGAAAAATCAAAGGCAAACTGCCCGCCCTCCGGGTGGAAAATGCCATGCAGCATTTTAAGGCGTTCATAGCCTGTCATGGGGCGGGCAGACACGCCCAAGAGCTTAAAGTTGTTGAGTACGTCCGTTTCGATACGGGCAAGGCGGGATTTCGCCGCGCCCAGACTGTCGGCTTCAATGGCAAAGGTGATATATTTTGCTTTGACAAGCCCGTTGTTGCCCTTTGCAAGCTGGTTTTTCAGCATATCCCGGTATTCTGTGCGGATAGAATTGAAAGCGTCCTCCTGTGCCGGGATATTGACCGCCTTTTCCGCTTCGCCGCGCTGCGTCCCCTGATTGATGAAAGAGAGCTGCACCGAAACGGAAGCGTCAAAGTAGTTGAGGAAGTCGCACCAGTTCTCAAAAATGGCGGTCTTGTCGTCTGCCTGTGCAAGCTGATAGTTAATATCTTCAAAGGCGACGGTCTTTGAGTATTTCCGTCCCGTAACCTTGCAGATACCGTCCGGGTACATCTGGATATAAGGGATTGTCTGCTGCGCGGTGTGCGCTTTCCCGTCGCCCTTTGCCTGTCTGATGATTTCCGCAATCTGCTTTTTCTCGGCGCGGGTGAGCTTGCGGGGCGGGTTAGGCTTTGCGCTTCCCGCCGCGCTGTTTCTTCGTGTTTCCTTTTGCAATCGCTGATACCTCCTTTTCAAGTTTTCTCTGCCGTTCTAAGACGGAATAAAAGTTGTCTGTCCTGTATGGTCGTTCTTTGGGGGCTATGAATTTCGTCTGAATGATGTTCTTCACCACCACTTCAAGGGGCTGTCCATGCTTCTCATACATGGCAAAGAGGAAACAGGGCAGCATGACGGCAATCATAGCCATAGACGCAAGGCTTGTGCCTGTGCTGTCTTTGAGCAGAAAGAAAAGCGGCAAGCCGAACAGGAGAGCCGCCGCAAAACATACAATCTGCCGTTTGGTAAGGTTGAACGCTACTTTTGTCTTGACTTTGGATAAGTCTTTGGGTACGGGTACATACGCCAAGTGAAAACCTCCTTTCTCTGGGTTTGGTGTTGCTGTAACTTCCCATAAGGGTAATCAAGCAAAGGTCAATCTATGCCCTTTGCCCGCCCGTATTATATGGGGGTTATCCGCGTCAAGGTCGGGTCGTATTTTCGCCGCTTCGCTCTGAAAATCTCCACCCTGCCCTTGACACGCCGCTAATGCGCGGAGAATATCGACTTCGCCAGTGCGCCGGATTTGAACAGGGAGAAACAGAGGATAACGGTATAGGCTGCAAGGGAGAATATCGCGCTGTGCAGATTGTCCGCTATTATCATGTTGTTTACCAGAACCGCGTAAATGCCGACGCATATCATAATGAGGAAGCCTTGAAAACCGATAGCGAACAGGGATTTGAGGTAGTTGTTTCCTATCTGCCCCCATTCCCGGTTCGTCATTGTTGCAAACGGGATAGGCGATACCGAACAGTAAAGGTAAATCTCTATCATGCGCCCGTAGAGGATAACGGTTATCAGTACGGACATGATTTTCATGCACAAGCTCACAAGGCTTGTTTCCATGACAAGTAAGAGCAGTTCGGGGATTTCCATAGCGTCAAGCCCGTCCTGCATGGAAGCAAGGGCGGCGGCAACATCAATCTCTGTGCTGCCGCCGATTACCCCCGCCGCGCCGGAAACAACGTGCTGCGCCATATCGAACACCGCCATAGTGATGTCAAAGGTGTGCGTCACAAGGTAGACTGCCACAAACGCCTTGAACACCCACTTGAAGAACATGGAAGTGTCAACGTCGTGCATATTGTTCTTTTCCGTTACCATGCTGATAAGCTCATAGCATAGGACGTAGGTAATGACAAGCCCCGCAATGGGTACGATTACATTCTCACTAAGGGTCTGTATCATGGAGAATATATTTGCGTTCCACCCTTGCGGGGTCTGCCCTACCTCTGCGGCGATAGTGCCGACTTTCTCGTTTACGTCCCCGAACATAGTTGACAGATTACCGTTTATGGCTCCTATGAGGATTTCCTTTATCCATTCGTTAATCGCGTCAAGTATGCTCTGCATAAGCCTTTACCCGCGCTTCTTAACCGAACAAGCCGGAAAGCAGCGGTACAAGGGTCATGCCGATAAGGCAACGCCGCCGCCCGCCATAAGCTGCTTCATGCCCTGCTCTTCGCGCCCGGATTGTCGTTGCCGTAGCCCTCCATGAGATTGATAACGCCCCAGATACCAAGCCCGGCTCCAAGTGCTACAACAAGGGTCTGCAAAACGTCTACTGACGCTATTGAAAATGACCATAATAAATCCTTCTGCCGCCGTCTGCGGCTGATCGGCCAAGCGGACAAAAGGCG
>ENA-OQBT01000508-OQBT01000508.1-human-gut-metagenome-genome-assembly--contig:-NODE-508-length-23203-cov-4.093344_pt1 | contig 23203 bp, 23 predicted proteins | sample MGYA00242749_ERZ504557 | MGnify/ENA primary metagenome ERZ504557 (study PRJEB26092, sample SAMD00036243) | human gut metagenome | host: Homo sapiens | study: EMG produced TPA metagenomics assembly of... | reverse complement strand
TATTAAGTTCATTTTTATAATTTACTATCTTCTTTCCGTCTATTATGATGCTGTAGCCGTCTCCAGTCACTTTCATTGATCTGCCTGCTGTGTACAGTTCATATAGCATCTGCTCACTTATTACAGGCGTTTCGGATACATCCGTATTTTCATCAAATATCTGTTCACTTGTGTTTTCTGCTTCTGTACTATCTGCTGCCGGTTCAGCCACAAAACTTTCCGTATCTCTGTTTACGATTACCGAAACAGCGCCAGACAAATCCCCATTTGAAACTATTATCGTAGATGAACCTGTCTGTTTTGTCTTCCTTGTCCGGTTCCGATGCATTGTCCGATTCCGTGGTTTCATTCATATCCGGTTCTGCATCATTTGCCATGTCACTTTCTTCCGCTGTCACTTCTGCAGCATATACCGCCATCGGTAAGTACTCCATTCCCAAAGCCAGTCAAACAGTATTCTCGATTCCCTTATTTCATCTAAACTCTTTACTCTTTTGCTCATATTTCTTTTATTCCTTTACAGGCATGAATACATCCGCAACCATGGTTTCATCCTCTTCATTCCTGTCCACATAGATAGTATAATTGCAGCCTTCAAGCTCTATGTCATTCTCAAATGCATAAACTCCGAGCTTGTCATAGGCAAATTTCAGCTTATCCTCCGGTCCGATATAACGTGCATAGAGACAGTTCTTTACACGTAAAATGGAATCCATCTTGTAAGGTGGTTCTACGTTGTGGATGAAGTTGTCTGTCTGAAGCATAAACTGCATTTTAATATCTACAGCTCCGTCATCTTTAATTTCAAAACTCGTAGCCTGAATTAATGGTCCAATCTGTTTTGCTCCATGAGTTTGTATATATGTATCCATCTTATCTATTAATAAATCAATATTTACATTTTCTTCCATATTCATCCCTAAAGAGACAACATTTTGAAGCTTAAGTACTTTATTTTCATGTAAGCTTATCCTATTCATCATTTTTCTCCAATCATAATTTGATTAATATAATCATCAATTTTATTTTTCACATACAATAAGGTATTCCTATACCTGCCCGGAATATTTGCCCAACAGTCATATAGCAGAATCATATCTTTCTTTTTATTAATTTCCAATTCTTTTTTCCATTGATATGAATCAATTACTTGAAGAAAATAATCGAAATAATCTCTCCACAATTTTGAATATTGTCCTACATATAATTTCATTCTCAGTACAACATTACGGATATTGCCTACATAATCCTCATTCTTGCTAAATAGAGCATAAAATACATACAGTGTAACAATATCAAGTTCCTTTATGTCCGGCGAAGTACTGATTTCCTCCGGTTCCATAAAAAGTCTTTTTAATATATTGTTTACATATGCCGGTTCTGTATAATCATTATCATATATATTCTTAGCCAGTCTCCTCTTAACCATGCCAAGAACATAGTTTTTATTTATATCATTGTCATAGAAATTTTCTACCCTGCAATCATCATAAACTTTATTCAAATACAAAGCTCCATTCCCTCTTCTGATATTGCGAAGCTTGAAATTATCTCCATGAAATTTCCGCTCATAAATCATGTCCAATGCTTCAAACTCTGCCAATAAAATAATCACTATCAGTGCGCCTGCCGGTTTAAAGCATAAAAACAAAATCATTACACTAATACCAAAAATATATCTTCCGATCTTTCTTGCAATTATACCCTCTCTTAAAATTCGAATCATCTCTTCATATGAAAATCTGTTATACTCTTCATCATCAATAAAATCACAATAAACAACCTCAGGTTTTTTCCCAATTTTTACCTCGAACTTCCCATCTACATTATTTATAAGAAAAGGGAAAATGCATAATGGGCACTTTATTGAATACCTGATTCTCAAATATAAAAATCTACTCAATGCTGTAACCTGTAGCATTATAATATCTGATACTGTAACTGAAATTACAAATATAGTAAACGATACTATCCAGGTGTAAAAATCTCCCTTAGAAAATAAAACTCTGTAATCTAAAAATGTACTGACAACAATCCCCATTATTGAACTACAAAATATACCAAACCAATAAAATTTTATACAATTAATACCATTTCTTAACACTATCATCACCATTAACGATTTGGCAGTAAAAATCTGCCAAACCGTTTTTCTTTTAAAATTAATAAAAAATACGTTTATTCCACATTGCAGCTCCCGCTCCAATCGTTCCTAATGCAAATACCGCTCCAACTACAGCATTGATAGCCCCTATTGATACTCCTATTTTTGCAGCCACATAAAGCACGCAGTAATTGTAAGACTGAACTGCACAATTTAGCAATGCTCTATAATTAAAGCCTGCACATGTAAGTGCTCGACGATAAGGTGTTCCCTTATTCCACAACCCAATAACATTATTTTTAAATGTTTTTGCAGTTCCTCCATCAAAATAAGTCATTTCTTCCTGTTCCATAATAGCATAACTGCTAGGGAGTACCAGTGCTCCATCGTAACACATATCCATATATGTGTACCTCCTTTTCTCTTTGTTTTATTTTTGCCATTCCCGTCTGCAGACAGTCCTGACTATATGTAAAGCTTTTACATACAAAAATTAATCATCTAAGTGTAGCTCATTACACCCTCATCATCATTCTCAAAATTCTCAGCAAACTGTTCATCCTTATCTGAGTCTTCTTTGATAACAAAATTTCCCTGCTGCATTTCCCACAGTCTGTAATACTGTTCTTTCCTCTCAAGCAACTGCTGATGTGTTCCCTGTTCTACAATTTTCCCTTTATCCATCACTATTATCTTGTCACAGTTTTTTACTGTTACAAGCCTGTGCGCAATAATAAGCATGGTCTTTTTTCTGAATTTATTGTATATCATATCGAAGATATATTTTCCGTTGCAAAATCCAGATTACTTGTGGATTCATCCATGATATAAAACTGATTTTCCTTTAGAAATGCTCTTGCAAGTGCAATTCGCTGTTTCTCGCCTCCACTCAGACCATTTCCTGCTTCCTCAAGATAAGTATAATACTGCATCGGCAGTCTCTTTATGAATTCATTGGCATCAGCGGCTTTGGCAGCCTCTTTTACCTCGTCAAGCGTTGCACTCTGTCTTGTAACTCTTATATTGTCATAAATACTTTTTGAAAAAAGCTCTATATTCTGTGGCACATATGATATCGCATGACGTATATCGTCATTCTTATATTCTGATATATCCATCCCATCTATAGTTATATCCCCGCCTCCGGCTCATAATATTTAAGCAGCAGCTTGGCTATTGTAGATTTTCCGCTTCCGCTTGCCCCCACAAGTGCCACTTTCTGTCCTTTTTCTATAATAAAGCTCACATCATCCAAAGCCGGTTTTCTGTTTCCGTATCTGAAAGTGACATGATCAAGCTTAATATCACCATCTATACTTGATATCTCCTGATACTGTCTCTCGCTTTTCTGTTCTCTCTCATAATCCATGATTTCAGAAAGCCTCTTCATTGAAATATTTGCTTCCTGAATGGATAACTGAAGGCTTACCAGATTGCCTATAGGATCCATAAAGTATCCCGCAAGTGTGTTAAATGCCATGAAGCTTCCAAGCGTCATGTTGTTATTTATGACCTGCATTATTCCTACATACAGAAGCACCAGATTACCAACTCCCGATATAACACTCGATATTGTTGACTGCACATTTGAAAGCATCCCCTCTTTATAACTTATCCTAAGAGATTTTATGTATTCCCGCTCTATGCTTTCGAGCTCTATATCCTCATTGGCATTTCCCTTTATTGTCTCAACTGCGCGAAGCCCTTCTATTATTTCCGAGTTGAGTATGGATGACTGCTGCATCTGTTCTTCGTTTATCTTCTTATATGGCTGTTTGAATATAAATACGAGCACAATACTTATGAGTGTCATCATTATGATCACTGCAAAAAGCTTTGGATTCATCTGAAAAAGTATTACTCCGGTTATCAAAGCCATTGATATGTCCATGATCAGTGATAATGCTATACTTGTAAATATGTCTTTTATGGTAAATGCATCCGAAAACCTGGTTGTAATATCACCGGTCTTGCGGCTCGCAAAAAATTTCATCGGTAATTTGTATATATGCTCAAAATACCCCAGCATAAGTGGTATATCAATTTGATGGACAGATGCATGAGAATCCACTGTCTCACAAAACTTACAAATGTAGATGTCAGTGATATTCCAAGAAATACCGCAAGCATCATCTTTAATACATCTTTTTGCTGATACGGAAGTATTTCATCATATATTATATTGTTAAAAAGTGATGATAAAATTCCCAGAAGTGTAACCAGAAGTGAGGCTACAAGCGCATATATAAACAGCTTCTTCTGTGGAAGCAGCAGCTTTATATATCTGTCAAATAACTTCGTTCCCTTTATCTTTTCACGCTCAAACTCACTATTTGGTTTCAGCAGGAGCATGGCTCCTGTAAATTTCTTATAAAACTCGTCTATAGTCAGTCGCTCTAGATCCTTAGCCGGATCACCTATTATCACATACTTTTTTGTGATCCTGAATATTACCACAAAATGCGATAAGCCTTCCTTTGTCACGATATTTGCTATAGCCGGTAATGTATATCTGCTAACAAAACCCTCTTTATCTACTTTTACAGCCTGACAGTTAAATCCAAGTTCTTCTGCACACTTTGACAATCCTATAAGGTTTGTTCCTTTCAGGTCTGTTCCCATCATATCACGTAATTTTGTTATTGTTGTCTCTTTTTTATAGTGCAGACAGACCATGCCCATGCAAGCTGCTGCACAGTCTGTTGCATCATGTTGTTTTATGAAAGTGTATCTCATTCTTTATTCCCTTATCTATCACTTTTTCATTTGATTGGTCTTGATTTTCATAAAAAATCTCAGCATTATAATTTCGCTGTTGTTAATTTATTTATATCCGATAATCCAGATATCTTCAACCATATATACATGAATGACACGAATTCGTACACGTTTGACATTTAATCAATAATTTTTGCAAGAATCAACGAAATCGCTACCGAAATATTAGCAGCCATAACACAAAGCACTATTTCATTTTTCATTACTCCAAAAATTGCTGCTATAACAATTACAATTAAAATGATAGTCTGAAATCCCCATGTATTTAATTGTTGCTTATGCTTTTCTTCTACTGTTAATGGTTTATTTTCTGCTTCAACCGGAGCCAATCCCAGTACAGTTAACACTGCTACCATATATAGCACCATCAAACACCATATATTTTTTTTTGCCAATGCCAATGCAGACATCACAAATACAATAAAGGTAATCTGCGTATACAAGATACATTTAAGATGACTACGTGCATGATATCCTCCAGCTGTCAACCTCAACGGAGTATACACTGCTATGTACGGAATAAATGCTATAGGATATCCTATAACGTAATATGATAATATAACCATAAAAGCAACATTTATTAATGTTGACAAAATCAATTCCATACCATAGCAGTATGATTCCTTATCATCAGTCTTGATTATTGCATTTTTAATCCAAAACTCAACAATTAGTGTACTTGCTTTCTTAATCATTTCTTTTTTTCAATGAGTCTGGGATATCTGGCTGATGTGAAAAAAAGAAACATGTTGCATTCACAGAGACAACAGCAAGTACCATTGTAAATGTTGCAACGATTTTTGAAAATTTTACTATACCTTTTTTAATCATAATTCTTTGCTCCTTTGTTTTTATTCTTTACACTCTCAAAATAGACGCAAATGAATTGTTTTGGGGCACCGATACACATACTTCTGAAAGTCAGCAATTGGATAATCAGATAGCTCTCTATGCCAAACAATTATCAATTGACAAAAAACATATTGTTCTCAATCTGATGGATGATTTGAAAAACCTAAATTAATCTTGTAAATTCAAAATTTATAATTTATAATCTTCATAGCTTAATTGTTTTGATAAGGGGATTATTTTTATGAATATTGCTATTTGTGATGATGAACAACAAGATATTGATATACTTTACCATTACTGCAAATCATGCAAATTACCATACAATATTTCTACTTTCTTGTCTGCCTCTGACCTGCTTGAGGCTTTTAAATCCCAATTTTATGATTTAATTTTTCTTGATATAGAAATGGATAAGCCAAATGGTTTTGAAATTGGCTCTATTTTAGCAGGATATTCTCCTCGTCCCGTAATAGTTTTTACGACAAACGCACTGCAGTATGCAGTCCGAGGATATGGAATTGCTTTTCGATTTTTATGCAAACCGATAACGATTACAATGTTTCAAAGTGTTGTCAGGGAGGCTCTTGACGAGATTCTTCCGCAAAAGGCAGCGGTAATGTGTGGTTCAACTCAGAAAATGATTTATATAACGATGTCATATATTTTGAGAGTCTGAACCGGCACATTATTTTTCATTTTGCAAATACATCCACATTGGAGATAAAGGATTCAATGGAAAATATGATTTCGGTTTTTTCATATCCTTCATTTGTACAGATTCACAGAAGCTATTGCATCAATTTGAATTATGTGGACAGCTTTACACCACTTGCTGTCACTATGACTGACGGCTGCAAAATTCCACTTTCGCGGAAAAAACAGACCATTTTCCAAGAGCGCTTTAACAATTTGATACGAGGTACCATCAAATGAATTTTCCAATTGAAATATATACCATTATTATAGAATGCCTGCTTATTTTCTACTTCTTTCATAAAGAGGTTAGACCTGTATACCCTTCCCGCATATATATTATCCTATTTTGCATATCACTCTTTGCGGTCATAATGCTATCAACCCTATATACACCTATGTTTATACGGCTTGCCATTATCAGCTTATTTTTGTTTTTATGCTATACTTTCTGCTTCAAATGCAAAATATTCCAAATCACCTATACTATTATATTATTTTTTGTCACGTCGATGTTTTCCGATGTTATTGGTGCGTTTGTACTTTCCAGACTTGGAATTTCAATAAATGAACTTTTAGGAATAAGTGAAGGACGGCTTATCTACAATACCACAAGCAAGATTATTCATCTGTTTTTGCTGGTCATAATTATTTTATTTACCAATGCCCGATTTGATTCAAAGGCTCTACTGCATGCCATACCACTCATGCTCTGCAATCTGTCAAGCATATTTATTCTGTTTGCCCAGTACACTACCTTTATTGACAATGGTAAATACTCCACCTTTGTGATGACCACCATATGTATGCTTGTTATCAATATAGTGGTTTGTGGATATACGGAAATAGTAAAGAAATCTTATGAATTACAGAAAAATCAGCTCTGTATACAGGAGCAGCTTGCCAAACAGGAGCTTTACTATCAGGATATCATTGCTCGTCAGGACGAATCCCGCGCACTTTGGCATGATATAAAAAAATACATGCTGGCAATGGAAAATCTGGTTTCTACGAAAACACGACCTGAAGCCGAAAGCCAGCTCTCTGCCTTAAAGAAAAAGTTTTCAATCCTTGACCAAATGATTGATACCGGTAATTCCATTGTTGACGGTATCCTAAACTATGGCTCTAATAAAGCAGACAGTCTGGGAATCTCCATAAACTTTAATCTATGGCTGGATACTGACCTCAACATTTCGCCTGTTGATCTGTACATAATCATTGGAAACACTATGGATAACGCAATAGAAGCCTGCGATGCTTTTCCGGCAGGTCACAAACCATCCATCTCATGTACGCTGCGCCAGAAAAATCATGTGCTGCTTTATGAAATATCCAATCCTATTCCACAGGTCTCGGTAAAAAAAGCCGGAGTTATCCACGGATATGGGCTTGAAAATGTCAAAGAATGTGTAAATAGAAATAGTGGTTTTATCTCTGTTAAAACCGAAAATGATATATTTTGTGTCTCTATAACACTAAACGTTTAATATGTCTTAAATCCGCGATATCACAAGCCTTCCATCCTGCACATCAACCCTGACCTTATTAGACTCTATCCCTGCTGCCTCAAGCATCTCATCAGTGAGTTTTATCCTGTGCGCCTTGTCCAATACCGTATATTCCATTGCAGGGTGTTTCTTCAATTTCTCCGTACTTACCTTTCCGTCAGATATAAGCACTGTGCGGTCTACACGGCCTGCAAGTGCCATATCGTGTGTGACTATGATGATGGTTATACCAAGCTCTTTGTTCAGCTTATGAAACAGCTCATAGATTGTATCAGCAGTCCTTGTATCCACAGCTCCGGTCGGTTCATCCGCAAGCAGTATGTCCGGCTTATTTGCCAGTGCCACCGCTATCGCTGCGCGCTGCTGCTCTCCTCCCGATAGCTGAGCCGGAAGCTTATCCTTATGCTCCTGTAATCCCACTGCATTTAACAGTTTAAGGCATAGCTTTTATTATCCTTGCGCTTTTTTATAATTTCTCCGTGTTTTAAATTACCGGTATTACCTGAATTTTCAAACATCATCACGGCTTCGACATTCTGCAGCACAGTCAGGTATGGGAACAGATTTTTGGCACTTTTCTGCCACACAAAGCCCACCTTGTCTCTGCGGTATCTCACCATTTCAGCTTCTGAATATGTGGAAATGTCTTTTCCGTCAATAGTGAGCACTCCCGCCGTTGGTGTTTCCAGTCCTCCTATCATATTTAAAAGGGTGGATTTTCCGCTGCCGGATTTTCCTATTATCGCAAGCATCTCCCTGTTTCCACCGTCAGGTCAAGCCCCTCCAGTGCCATCACCTTTTTATCGTCGGTCTCATATATTTTTACCAGTCCATCGCAGTTTATCATCTACTTTTCCCCCTTTTAATTTAAATTACTATGCCGTCACTAAGCTCAAACACTTCATCCCCCAGCTCCATCAGGTTCGGATCATGCGTGGTCATAACTATTGTAATGTCCTCATCGTCTATCAACTCACGGAACAATCGCATGACTTCAAATCCAGCAGCGGTATCAAGTGCTCCTGTCGGCTCATCCGCAAAGACCACCTTCGGGCGATGAACCACAGCGCGCGCTATCGCAACTCTCTGCTGCTCACCTCCTGATAACTGATCCGGCATATGATCCATGCGCTTTGAGAGTCCGACACGCTCCAGCAGCTCTGATACTCTGTCATGCATATTCTCATTTATCACATCGTTTTTTGCATCTCCAATGTCATTATCCATATCAGTCAAATTCTTCCGTATCTGACGTTTATTTTTCGCAAGTCTAAGGGCAAATTCCACATTCTCATATGCCGTCATCGTGGGAATTAGTGCTATAGACTGGAATACAAATCCCATCTCATACCGCCTTAGTATTTCCCGGTCTTTCTCGGTCATCTGCTCGAGGTTTTTATCCAGAAACTGCACACTTCCCTCTGTCGGCATATCAAGCGCACTAAGGATATTAAGAAGTGTGGTCTTTCCAGAGCCGGAACGCCCTTTTAAGATGGCAAGTGTTCCTTTTTTTATCTCCATGGATACTCCGTCAAGTGCGTGGACTGTTGTACCATCTCCCGCCTTGAAATATCTTTTTATATTTTGAGCAATTATCGCATTTTCCATATGTCACGACCTCATTTACCATGCTATAAAAACTTTCTACCGACTACCACAAAATCATTTTTGTCTGCTAACTATCTTCTCCCAGCCTTAGGGCCTGTGCTATCTTCATACTCTTAAGCAGTCTGCTGATAACCACATAGCATACGGCTACAGCCACGAAAAGTACTCCTGTAAGCTCCAGCATATCAGATGGATAAATATATACATTTACTCCGATATTGTGTTTCTGCGGCAGATATATGATCGATATGAGCCTTACAAACATCGCTGTTGCAGTTATACCTATGCCTGCTCCCGCAAGAAGCGGCAGAAATGATAAAAATATCTGCTCGTTTAAAAGCATTGCTTTTACCTCTCTCATTCTCATGCCCATTGCGCGGTATATACCAAACTGCAGCTCCCTCTGTTTTAGTGTCATAACCCAATACAGCAAAAATCCTACTGAGCACACTATCAGTGAAAGTATAAAGCTTAAGGTAAACATACCGTTTGTGATCTGCACTGTGGCTGAGTTTTTATTCTCGTCTATAAGCTGCTGCGCGGATGTCAAATTTTTGTATATATCATCCACCGTTTTTCCCTTTGACAGGTTCATCCACACACTGTACGGTGTCATGCCGAACTTTTCCACAACCGTAGCATAATTTGCAACGATCAGGTATTTCTCCTGCTCGGTCACATTTCCTTCTGCATCTGTCTCATAGGTGTAACGCTCGTAGCCCGGAAAACCTTTTACTATGGCACATACCTTTGCATTCTCGGATGCGTAGATCTGATCATCATCGACAGCTCCGGTACATACCTTGAGTAATTTAAGCTGTCACCAACTTTAAGTCCCAGAGCTTTTGCCAGATTTGAGGAAATGATGACTCCGTCCGGCTCTTTTGCCAGCTCATTCAGGTAATTGAACCAGTGCGCGTCATTAATATCATCATTTTGGTCACTCTGCAATTTCGCAGTCTCACCGAATTCTTTTGTGTTTATCGCCATAAGATATGCATCCGAAATCGAACCACTGCCTGCGGAAATGTCTACCCGCTCGTCCTCAAGCACACGCGTGACCCCGTCACAGATGCCCTCATTTTTGAGCGACTCGTATTTACCGAAATCAGGCTCGTCATACATCCAGCTTACAGAGCCATCTTTATTCTTCTGTATCCTGAGTCTGAAATCTTCGTTGTATATCGCATCACAACCCACATTGTAGACGATCCGTTTTTCCATATTGCTGTTCATGGTGCGCGCCATATTCGCGTCAAAAATACCGCCAGCCACTGTCATGATAAGAAATACTGCCAGAAATCCCTGATTGTATCTGGTTCGTTTCAGCTGTAAAAATGATGCATACATTGCCGGAGAAAAACGCTTTTTAAAGAGCCTGTCCACAAGCAGAATAATAAGTCCGGTAAGTCTTACGCACAAAAGTGCCGCTGCAAATATAAAAAGCGAATTGTCCAGTATCATGACAGGATCTATGCTCCTGTTCTCAAGAACAGATATCGCAAGCGTACTCTTCTGCTTGTTGTAATTGTAAAGCAGATATGCTGACAGAGCCAAAAGTATAACGTCTATAAAGCATTTCTCCCAAAGAGGCTTTTTCTTTGATATTCGTCCCCTACTGCTGCGCTCTGATATGGCATCCTTTGATTTTTCCACACCGGAACTGTGATAAACAGCACCATGATAACTGCCGCTGCCACCGCATAGACAAGCATCTGCCATACAAATTTGTAAGTGCCTATATCCTTTGCCGTAAATCTTAAAAATCCGTCTGTAGATGCGGCAGCCCGGCACATTATATATCCGAGTACTATTCCGAGTACACAGCCCGCAAACGCTATTATTCCCGACTGCTGTAAGTACAAAATAAATACCTGTAATTTTGTCGCACCACGGCTTCTTAAAACAAGTATGTCATTTTCCTCGAGCGAAAGTATCTGTGCAGATATCATTCTTATAAATAAAATCAAAAGCACAAGACACGGCAGCTCCAATGCCCAAAGCATCAGCTTTATCGTCTTCTGCTGTGTAAAAAAGCCATCCAGCGTATCACGGATGTTGTCATTGTAGAGCTTGTCAGCATCCTTAAACTGCTCCATATAACCGTCATAAAGTGAGGCATTTTCCGTATTGATCTGCCTGTAATCCAGCATGAGAAAATCACTGTAGCTGATGTTGTCCTCGCTGTAATACTGCATCATTTCGTCAAAAACATCCTGCGAAACAAATATCACATCGCCCATATCCGAAAGCGTCTTGGCCCAATATGGATCGTTTATATCTTTTTCACGGCAGATCTGTGATATGACGAAAGAAATTTCCTTTTTCCCACTGCCATCAGGTACATGTAAATAGATTTTTTCACCTGCTACAAGTCCGTAGTGATCCATTGTCTTTTCGCTTATACTGCATTCGAATGTGGCTGTGTCAGTCTGAGATTTTACAACATCCGCGTACTCCGAAAGTCCCGGCAGATATCCTATTGTAAAATAATTGTTAGGTCCTCCAAACTCTGTATCTGCGCGTCCTCCTGAGAGTGTGATAAGCTGCTGTGAGGAAACCTTGTTTATATCCACATATTCAGTCCACTTCTTTTCGTATCCTGACAGCTTATCAAGCACTGACTGCGAATCAGGATAATCTGCCACCGCATATGTTCCCTCGCGGCTCATCCGTGCTGGAAACTCATTCTGCTGTGTGGCATGATCCGTAAAAAGTCTGTCGAGTATCTGATTTCCCGCACCCTTTTCAAACATAGGGTGGCACACAAAAAGTGCTATAAACAAAGCCACTCCCATAAGCAGACACAGATTTAACCATTTTCTGTTTTTTAATTTATTAATTACGAAGCCAAACATATTTCATCGCCCTCATCAATACCGTAAAGCACAAGTGTATTGCTGCCTGATGTATAATCGCCCAATATTACCGGCTGCTTTACCACGCTGTCCCCATCAATTTTCCACACATAGTATGATATATCATCTTTGTCCATAGGATTGACCTGCTTGTGTATGATCGAAGTCGGCACCACTACCACCTTTTTAAAAGAAACATAAGAAAACTTTACAGCAGATGCCCTGGTCAGATCATCCGGTATTCCATTGTCAAGTTTTATATAAAATGCTGCATTTCCATATCCCGAATCTGTGTTTCCGGTAATATGCACACCTTTATCATCCTGATTTATATATCCCTTTTGAGCAACACTACCGTAACCGGCAAAACCGATACAGCTTCCGTAGATCGTTGTACCGTCCAGCTCAAGTGATACGCGCTCTCCCACATCTGCTATATTGTCCTTATATACTTTATAGCTATTGCTATCCTTTACCTGAACCAACAGTACGTCCGTGGAATTTCCGGTTATCTGCAGGATATCTGAGCCTTTCTCCACATTATCTCCTGCCTTGACACTCACCTTTGAAACTTTTCCGTCATTTTTGGCATATACTGAAATATTTCCTTTGCCGTCATTTCCTGCGCTTATGCTGTCATATGCTGACTGTAGCCTGGAAAGCTGATAGATGTGGTCTGCACAGGCAAGTTTTTTCTGCAGATTCAATAATTGTAAATTCAGTTTCAACTGCTGCTCATCATATGCTGTATCCGGCTTTTCATCCTGCCGGTTATTTTCTTCTGCGCTGCTACCACCTTCAGATAAATCTTTTATCTGTTTATCGTAATCAGCAATCTTCTGCGCATAGGATTCATTCTCCGAGTCGATCGCATTTTTCGCCTCTGTTATAGCAGCTTTGCCCTCTCCGGTATCCACCACGTAAAGCAGCATGCCCTTTTCTACCGTATCGTCCTGCTTCACATTGACCGATACGATCTGCCCTTCATAATCACAGGTTTCGGTTATCGTCCCTGCGTCAGATCTGCTGTAGCGCACACCGTAGTTTGCTATATCAAAGTCAGACCTTGTTACCGTATATTTGCTGTACTTTGTCGGAACCTGATCTGTAGAATTATAGTAAACCAGCTCCCCCTCTTTTAAGCCTCTGTGACCTGTGTATAGTTTTCATCAGACTCACCTGTTGTTATGATGCGTTTCTCGCGGCCGCCCTCATCATTTTTCACATAGACATATCTGATATCGCCATCCTTATAGATGGAATCTTTTCCCACGACAAGTGCCTGATTTGCTTTTGTCTTTTCAAAATATACCGGATACATCTGTCCTGCCGTAAGAAACGGCTTTTCCCTGCTTTCCACGCACACATCCGGATATCGGTTGTTTATCTTTGAAAGTACCAAAACCTCTGATGTATATTGAGACTCGGTGACATCATATTTTTCGCCATCGACTATCACATATTTCTTGTCATAATCGCTGTATTTGTACTCATTTATGGCTGTGCCCTTTATATCCAGCACAAGGTCATCCGTATCTGAGACAATGACTATATTCTCGTATGCCGCAGCAGACCTTCCATCTGTCAGCTTCTTAGTGTAAGTGACAAGACCGCTGTGGGCTGCCTTAAGCGTTCCATCATCAACAATCTGCTGATATAAAGCCATCTGCTCATTGATCTTTTGCACTCGGTATTCGTGAAGCTGCTTATCGTACCGCTGATTTTCCTGTTCTGTGGCAATCTGCGTATTGTAATCATCTTCTGTGCTCTCTTTTTTCTCAATCTGTTCTGTTGAAAGTTCGTCCGTATCCGCAGCCTGACTCTCCCATAATTTGATCTGCGTATCCGAGATCTGAGCGGATATCTCATATGTCTCATTCTCATGCGCCAGCGCATCCTTACATTGCTGCAACTGTTTTTTTGCCTCATCCACATCACAGACTGCAAGCACATCCCCTACATTTACTGTATCTCCCGGCTCCACATATATCTGTGAAATATTTACATTGGCACTGTAGTAATTGCAGTAATCCCTCGAAACTGCGGTAGCCATCAGCACCTGCAGGGAGCCGATCGTACCGTATTCCACAGGTCTATAGGCTTCATTTAACGCTACAGGTTCTTCAAGCTTTGGTATGCTGCTTTCTGTCATTTTTCCACAGCCGCCTGCCACAAACGATACACATATCCCCAGTACTGCCAGCTTTTTTATTGATAAAAGGTTTCTGATCTTCACTGCAAAACCACCTCATCCCCGCTTTTAAGTCCTTCTGTGATGATCTGGTAGTCTCCCACCTGATCTCCGGCACTTATCCATACCGCCTGTCTGTATCCATTCTCATCCAGTGTGTATACAAAATACCTGCCATCCTTCTCATGTACTGCGTCCTTTTGCACATACACAGCATTTTCTATAGCGGGGCGCGTCACTTCCATTGAAAAAATCTGTGCATCCGATACTGCCGACATGTCCGATACCGGTTCAAAAACAAGTTTTTTATCGTCCACCTCTTTTACCTTAAGTTCAAACTCTATATCAGATGCTGTTGCCGTGTATACATCACCTACATTAAAGTCATAACCTTCCGGTCTGTCAGCCTCGTAATTGCCGTTTCCGCTGATTTCTGTTATAAGATTGCTGCCCGGTTCAAAAACTCCCGCCAAAAGTGAATTGTCCATTGCTGTGATCGTACCATCCTCTGATGCCGTGATCTGATATCTCGACAGTTTTTCCTTAGCCTCATCAAGATAAAGCTGCGCAACCTCTGTATCCTTATCAAGCTGGGCTATATCGCTTGAATAATCCTGAGTATCATCGATTTTCATAATAGCCCTGTAGTGCTCTGCCAGAAGCTTATTCTGACTGATCTGCCCGCTGTAGTCCTCAATCTTTTTCTGTATCTCCCCGGATTTAAAAGCCACCAGTATATCGCCCTTTTTCACATGATCACCCACTGCCACATTTACCTTTTCAAGCGTAAGCTCCGTGTTTGTCGCACCATAGGAAAACCTGGTATAGCCCTGCGCGCTCAGACTGATGGTAGTCTGCGGTGTGAGTGAACCGCTCTGTACCGTAACTGTCTGGTATGATATTTTCTCGTAGGAAGCTCTGTCCGTCTGTGCAAGCTCCTTTTGTGCCGCCCCACATCCTGAAAATAAAATAGAGGTAATTGCAGTGGCAAGTGTCAAACGCCCTATATATTTTTTCTTTTTATTAATCATATATTTTCCACATCTTTTCCAAATAAATATGAACCTGATCTATTATCTAAAAATGTAACTCCATGTATAAACTTTATTGCAGCCAATAACAGTATCTTATATTAGATCATCACTCCTTATGATCGTGCCGTCTATCGCATTCACATACACCGGATATCTGTCGTAGCCCTTATCCTGTTTTGACAGACACCATGCCGGAACATAAGTACATTTATCCTTGTCAGATGCATCCTTCAAACGGATATATCCGAGCTTTAGATTGTTGTAAGTGTGATTTTGTGTAAAATCATACTGATCTGAGTTTTTTGTCATGTCATCCTTGATGATCTCTTTAATAGTGTCCATTGACAAGAGTTCTACGTTTTTTGACTCATTTACAATATCAACCGGGTAAGAAACAGTAAATTCCGTCACTCCCTGATCCGTCACAATAAAGGAACTGCTGCCATATGGCATAAAATCATCATAGTTATCGAGTGTCTCCCATATATCCATATTCCGGGTGAAATCGAGTGACTTGCAAAACGCTATGCCATCCACACCCTCGCCATAATCTATGATATATCCCCAGGCTGTATCCTTTATGACGCTCTCTTTATCATCAGTTTTTACAGTATCATCACCATCCTCTATCACTCCTGCGCTCCACTCGTAGTCTGATGTTCCTATATATACCTGTGAAGCCATGCCTAATTTATTTTGAAATTCTTCTACCTTTTTTATAGCTTTCGTCTTTTGATAATGCACACTCATTATCATATGAAGATGTAGTATCTCCACCTGTAGAGCCTCCGTTAAATCCCTCTACACCTTTCTCCTCTGCAAAGATGGTGGTCCGTAATAGCCATACTCACTATCATCGTATAATGTCCCCTCACTTCCTGCCTTAAGAGGCTGTGCTGAAATATATTCAAGAGAGCCGTCCTCAGCAATTCCAAATCTAAGCTCACAGAAAACATTACCAATATATCCCAGATACTCATTACAATCCGTATAATCTGTAGCTTTTTCACGCGTATCCAGTGCAGACGGTTCTGCCTTTTCATACTGTTCCAGCAGATCATTTTCACTTTTCATCACCCTGCTGACGCCCTCTTCTGTGATAAGTCCCGCATCAATTTCCTGCTGATACCCGGCAATCTCATTTTTTACAACCTCCATGCTGTGATATATCTCTTCTTTCGTATAATGAGGTATGTCGTGATAATATACGGTACTATAGCCAAAATAAGCCTCTATCACACTCTTTTTGAAATCGGCACCCACCTTTATATTCTTCACCTCAACAACCGACATGCTTTTGCAGTCCGGCAGGGTAATGTCTGCTGAAATATCCACATCCACACTTTTATCCGATATCTCAACAGAAAAGCTGTCATTCCATTTCGTACTGTCGTCAAATGCACTTATATCACTTCCTGCTTTTGTGTTTATATTTTCAGTTTCCATATTATAATCTACTTTTTTTCCTGAACAGCCGGTTAATGCTATTGCAAGAACCAACGCCGATATAATAACGTTTTTCCTCTTCATAGCCTCTCCTTTACAGTGAATTTTCCAAATTTATGATCGTTCCATCTATAGCGTTTACAAAGATAGCATTTTGCTCATTGGAGTCTACCATACGTGACAGTACCCACGCCGGAACATAGCTGTATTTTCCCTGTTCACTGTCACTTCTTATCTTCAAATAACTAAGCTGCAGCTTATTGAATGTCGCCGCGGTATCATATTTATCAGGATTTTCCGTAATCTCCGCCTTGATGATCTGCTCTATATTTTTCAGAGAAATAAGCTCCACATCCTTATAGATCTGTGTTACATTTACCGGATATTCCATCTGCACATCAATTATTCCATCATCAGTGACTGTAAGAAGTGTACTGTCAGGCAGTGTAACATCATCTATATCACTATCAATTGCTTCATACCCCGACAAATAGGTATCCATATCAAATCCATCCTTAAATGTGATGCCGTCTATGCCGGTCGCGTATGAATAAATATATCCCCACGCTGCTGTCTGATAGTCATTTTCCTTTTCGCTGTCAATATTAAAACCTATCCAGCTGCACTCACATTCACCTCGTTCCACCAGATCCTGCATTCCCAATTTACTAAGGAAATTCCCGGCTTCTTTTTTGGCTGATGCGGCAGATTTACTGCCCTCATTTGAGGTCTCGTCTGCCTTATCCTTTAGATCATCATCCTGAAAAGTCTGCGTTATGGTATCATAGTCCTCATTCCTTAAAGATGGTGGACCGTAATCCGTCCCGGACTGATGCAAGGCGTAAGCATGTACCTTGTGAGCCTCAAACTCCACCTCACAGAACACATCACCCTTGTAGCCTGCAAATACTTCACAGTTTTCGAGATCCTTTGCCACGGTATAAGTAGTCTTTGCCGTTTCAAGCTTATCCCTGTATTCAGCCAGCCGCTGTTCCAACCACTCCCTGTAAGTATCATCTGTTCTTTCTGCCAGTACTCTATGACCTCATTCAATTCGTCAACAGTATAATGATCCGGATCGTGATAATAGTACTCGTTCCCACCAAAATATAAATCCAGAAAACGCTTTTTGTAATCAGCATCTATCTTTACATTTTCCACCTCAACAACCGACATGTTATCGAAGTCCGGAACTACAATATTTGCATATACATATACTGTTTTCTCGCCATTACCGGTCTGTATGGTAAAGTTTTCATTCCAGCCGGAGTCTGCCCTGATATCAGCTAAGGCAGACATATTTTTTGTCTCTTTACTTTCGCTCTCATTCCCATAATCTACTTTTTTGCCGGCACAGCCTGTGAATGATGTGAGGACAAGTGCCTCGATGAGTGTCATAATTGCTGCAAATATTCTTGTATGTTTTCTCATATGCCAATCCTCCCTGATATGTCACATTTTTTCTACAACATAATTATTCCTGTGAAAGTACGGTCCGATGTAAACATTCTGTATCTTAACTCAGATCGTCCGGATGTATCACACTTCCGTCAATCGCGTTGATAAATACAGGGCATGCATTTGTAGTGTCTTTCTGCAGCAATTCCAGACTCCATGCCGGAATATAACTGTATTTTTGCATATCAGTCCGGTTGTTTACCCTTATGTATGCAAGTTTTAGAGTGTAATATTTTACATTTGTATCCAGTACATATTCATCAGCATTGTTTTTAAGCTCATCCCGGGCAATATCAAATATATTTTCTAAAGGAAGCATTTCTACATTTTCCTGTTTTCTTACTATACTTACCGGGCAGTCTATAAAGAAAGTACCTATACCATATTTATCAATATAAAAATTGTAGAATTCATTATCAAAAGTATCCTCTATACTATCACCATATTTCATATTGTATCCGCTGTAATCCATCGGGTTTAAAGCATCATCAAATAATATTTTGCCAACTCCGATATTGTAGTAAAATCTATAACCACTTACACACTCATGTATATCATCTTCCTGATACACATGATCGGCTCTTTCGTTATATCCACTCCATTTCAGCTGCGAGCTCTCAGTCTGCGGGATGGATGAAAAACCTGTCTCTTTCAAAAAACTGTCTATCATATTCCCCGCTTCTTCTATTGTGATACCCGATTCATTTTCCTCCTGCGCGATTTCCTCTCCCGATGTATCCTGTGAATCCGTGATATCATTTACCGTATCATATTCCATGAGTGAATCCGGTCCAAAGTATTGCTGCACATATCCATCGTTAAATATATTGCTCCACTCGTATTCATTACTTCCTGTCTTTTTGGTATATCCCTCAATCGGACCTGCGCCAATTCCCGACAGCCATTTATTTTCATCACCATCTGCAACAAAATTCACGTTATACCAGGTGTTTCCTTTTTTCCCTACAAACTCATCACATGAATCATACTCTGTAGCTATAGTCCATTCATCCCCGGCATTTTCCAGATAATGCGTATATTCCTTCAAAAACTCAGCTCTGTTTCCTGTGCCAGATGTATCAGTTGGTGTTGTTGAGGAATTTATGGAATCAATAAGATTTTGAAGCTGTGTTTTTGTCCAATGTTCTTTATCATAGTAATAAATCTGCGACTCTCCAAAGTATGCCTTCAATACCTTTTCCTTGAGCTTTGCAGTATAAGGTATCTTTTCCACTTCAACTACTGACATTGTCTTACAATCAGGCAGTTCCACTTTTGCACTTATATCTATATTTACATTTCCAATTTCTGTCTGCACGGAAAACTCATCGCTGTAGGTCTCATCTGTACTAAAATCCTTTACATTGCATACAGCACTTTTTGTCAGTTTTTCTGTATCAGTGCCATAATCTACCTTTTTGCCGGCACAGCCTGCGAGTGATATGAGGACAAGTGCTCGATGAGTGTCATAATTGCTGCAAATAATCTCATATTTCGTGAAGATATGTTACCCCTTTTATCCATATGCGGCTCTCCTCCCTTTTTGTTCTTTCCCGGTGACTATTCAGAATAGTTATCTTCCATGTTGTTATAATGAGTATATATGTCAGTTGTAAACTTTTTGTATCATACATTGCTTTTTTTTAATAAAAAGTTTTTGTCTGCTCCATAAAAATTCCACCGCCTTCTTGACGTGCAAACATACGTTTGCTACAATGTAAATATTCTTGACTCTTAAGAAAGAAGGCTGATTATGAATACAGATATTACAAAACAACTGGAAATGGTGCTGCACAGAACCGAAGATGATAACGTAACAGTCAGTGCTTGATAAAGATGAAACGATATGGCTGACACAAAAAGCCATGGCTGAATTGTTTGGTATTGACAAGTCGGGCATCAGCCGCCATTTAGCAAAGATTTTTGAAACCGGTGAGCTTGATGAGGAAGTGGTTGTTGCAAAAATTGCAACAACCACTCAGCACGGAGCAATGCAGGATAAAACGCAGACTATTCCTACCAATTATTATAATTTGGATGCCATTATTTCTGTAGGTTACAGAGTAAACTCTATTCAGGCAACCAGGTTCCGTATATGGGCAACCGGTATTTTGAAGGAATATATGATAAAGGGCTTTGCTATGGATGATGAACGCCTGAAACAGGGTAAAACAGCATTTGGAAAAGACTATTTCCGTGAATTGCTGGAAAGAGTACGCTCCATCCGTGCCAGCGAACGTAGAATATGGCAACAGATAACCGATATCTTTGCAGAGTGCAGCATTGATTACAATAGAGATTCTGATACTGCATATCATTTTTATGCAACCATACAGAACAAATTTCATTATGCTATTACCGGTAAAACAGCGGCTGAAATCGTCTATAATCAAGCTGACCACACCAAGGAAAATATGGGCTTGACCACATGGAAAAATGCTCCAGATGGTCGTATTCTCAAATCTGATACCCCGATTGCCAAAAACTATTTGGATGAAAAACAGATTCGTCAGTTGGAACGTGCTGTTACAGGATATTTTGATTACATAGAGGATTTGATTGAACGTGAAAACGTCTTTACTATGGAGGAATTTTCAAAAAGTGTGAACGAATTTCTTGCGTTCCGCAGATACGATATCTTGAAAGATAATGGATGTATTTCTCATAAGCAGGCAGTGGAGAAAGCATATCAGGAATATGATATTTTTAACAAGACACAGCCAATTGAATCTGATTTTGATAAGATAGTAAAAGGATTGGAAAAGAAAATTTAATTTCTTTTCAGGATTATGATACAATTACGGAAAACAGTTTTTTTAGAATCTGACAAATCGTTAAGAAAAGAATCGAAGGTGGTGCAAACGAAAAAGCAGTATTGAGACTTTTCATTAACTGCCCTTTCGTTTGCATCAATTTCGATTTTTTCTGGTTGAACAAAGCGCGTCAACTCTATATGGACTTTTAATTCTGACACTCTATTTATAATAGGATAGCGTGTACAGATAGAAATACATAGGATTTTTAATTCAGTCCTGTATTATGGCATCAGAAACAAGCCTCCTTAAGGAAGCTAAAAAAATATTCTGTTACGATTCATTAACAGAGCATATGTGGTTTCGGTTTTATGAAATGTTGTTCTGTGGGTAGAGGAATAATCTTACCACCACAGGAAGAGCACTTGCATATATCTTTATTATAAAGAAGACGGATAATGGCAGGTGCATCCATATCTTTCAGCTTGGAAATATATTTTTTGCAACCAAGGATGTTTCTGCATAGGGTAATCTTTTTCTTCTTATTTCTGGATGAAAGAAGACCATAGTGCCTGATACGTACAAAACGTTTTGGAGGAACATGCATTAAAAATCGACGGATAAATTCCTCGCCGGATATGGTGATCTCTTTCCAAAGCCCTTGGTTTTTGTAATCTTTAGCGGAAAAAGTAACTGTAGATTCTGTCATGTCTTTGATACGGTAGTTGCTGATAGCAATCCGGTGGGTGTATTTTCCAAGGTATCTGATGACAGATTCGGCACCGTCAAATGGTTTCTTGCAATAAAGAATCCATTCCTTTGTATAGCAGGTATTTAATAATTCCTTGAAAGTATAGTAGTTTTTGTAAGGTGCAGCCGATCCATGAAATTCAAGCCTGTCATTTTCCCAGAGCTGCTTAAGTTCAGCCATATATTTTCCACGAAATATTTTGGAGATCACCTTAATCGGAAGAAAAAACTCTTTCCCGTTGTCTTTCCAATGATTTTTCACATCCAGCCCTCCACCAAGAACAATCGCATGGATATGAGGATGAAAATTCATGGTGCTTCCCCATGTATGGAGGATACAAATATAGCCGATATCAGTCCCAAGATATTTACTATCAGCAGCAAGTTCACTGAGAGTATCTGAAGCCGCATGATAAAGAGCAGTGTATAAGAATTTCTGGTTGCTGTAGATAATGGGATTAAGTTCTTCTGGAACTGTAAAAACTACATGGAAATAAGGAGCATCTAAGATATCCTCACGCCGTGCATCTACCCATTTTTCTTTTGGAAACTCCTGACACATAGGACAGCATCTGTCACGGCAGGAGTTATAGTGGACTGACATGCAGCCGCAGTCCTCGCATACGCTTACATTCACACCAAAGGCACCGGTTTTGCAATTCATGATGTGATAAGCGGCCTTTCGCTGAGCGGGAGAAATACTATGTGTGGATTCAAAAGATGGATAAAAACGATGAAAAACATCCTGAATCGTACAATCCTTACTCATGATTCACCACCTTCCGGGTTGTCGAACGGGCTGCGGATCCCAAGAAGTGTCTTGTTGCTCACATGAAGGTAAACATCTGTAGAGCGGGGATCAACATGTCCCAGAAGTGACTGGATATATTTTATATCTGTGCCACTTTCGAATAAGTGGCTGGCAAAACTATGACGGCACGCATGAGAGGAAACATGACGGGTAATGCCGGCGAGTTTAGCACTTTTCTTAAAGAACTGGTTAACACTGGCTATATCAAGATATCCACCGGACCAGGAACTTGGGAAAAGGATATCTTTAAGGGCGACCACATTTGAACCAATACTCTGTGAGAAGGTCTAAATTTTTGTAGACAGAATCGTATACCTGTCAATTCTGCTTTGGTTTCACGAATCATGATTGTCGTA
>ENA-OQBT01000507-OQBT01000507.1-human-gut-metagenome-genome-assembly--contig:-NODE-507-length-23204-cov-9.982233_pt1 | contig 23204 bp, 26 predicted proteins | sample MGYA00242749_ERZ504557 | MGnify/ENA primary metagenome ERZ504557 (study PRJEB26092, sample SAMD00036243) | human gut metagenome | host: Homo sapiens | study: EMG produced TPA metagenomics assembly of... | reverse complement strand
ATAGTGGCTTGGACACCTCTATTATACAGGAAAGGTGATTTTTTTAGTATAACTAACACCGCGCACCCGCATAGCGGGTGGGTTATATTTCGCAGGCTTCGCCGGCTCAACAGGGTAAACCGGCAACTTTAAAGGGCTTGTCGTCGTGCGACAAGCCCTTTTTGAGTTTGAAGTTTGAAGTTAAGAGCAACCTCTCAGTCAGCTTCACTGACAGCTCTCCTATGAGGAGAGCCGGGCGCCGCCCTTCGGATAGCGTTGTTCACGGGATTCAGGCGGACCGCCTTATCAGGACGGCCCCTACGAAAAGCCCCCAATCGGACCATTTTTACGAGTCGAGGGTCATCCAAGGCGATCTTGTCCCTTTGAGGCTCTGCCGTGCAACGGCCCCTACGAGCTACGAGCCACGAGCTACGAGCCACGACTCACAAAGCTCCGTTCAGGGCTTTGAGCAGGCCTTCGCGTTTTTCGTAGGCCTTGCGGTAGGTGGCGGTATTGTTTTCGTCCGGAACGTAGGTGGCCTTGACTTCCAGCTGGCGCTGGAGGGCCTGTTTGAGGTCCGGGACATCGCCTGCGGCGTAGGCGGCGACGATGCAGTTGGTCGGGACGGCACCGCCGGCGACTTTCAGGGTCACGACTTTCGTATCCAACATGTCGGCTTGATCTGGTTCCACAGTTCGTCACGGCTGCCGCCTTCGGTGATGGTCAGCTGGGTCAGGTCGATGCCGGCCTTGCGGTAGCGGTCGGTGATTTCCATGTAGTCGTAGCCGATGCCTTCGAGGACGCAGCGCCACATAGCGCCCTGGTCGGAATCGAGGGTCAGGCCCGTGAAGGTCCCGCGGACGTTGGGATAGTCCCCATTGCCGCCGGTCAGGTAGGGAATGAACATGGCGCCGTCGCAGCCGGCTGATGGCGCTTGGCCAGTTCGTCCAGGTCCCGTAGTAATCATCGCCTTCTTCGCGGGCGATGCTGTCCTTGAACCAGCGCAGGGCCAGGCCGCCCGTGCGGACCATGCCCCAGTAGAAATACGTCCCCGGCAGGGTGCCGGAGTTGAAAATGAGGTTGCTCCCCGGTACGGACAGTTCCGGGATGATGCCGTCGGTGGCGGCGCAGAACATGGCACACGTTCCGGCGACGTCGACAGCGCGGCCCGCTTCCAGGATGCCGCTGCCCATCATGGATTCCATCGTATCGCCGGCGCCGGCGCAGATGGGGATGCCTGCGGGGAAGCCCGTTTCCATGGCATCTTCTTCACAGAGCGTGCCGATGATGTCCCAAGGCTTGACAATGCGGGGCATATACGTTTCCGGGATGCCCAGGATTTCCAGCTGCTCCGGCGACCATTTCTTCTGGACTACGTCGTAGCCCAGGCCCCAGCCGGACATGGCGCCCCAGTCGATGAAGGCGTCTTCCCCTTTGAGGCCGGCCAGGTGCATGAGGACATACGGGCAGTTGTGGACGAACTTGACGCCCTTTTCCTGCCAGGCCGGGATGTTCTTCATGAACCAGCGGGCGAACATGGCCGGGAACATGATGTTCGGTTCGGCATTGCCTGTTTCTTTCCCCCAGATAGCGAGTTTCTTCGCCTTCAGGCTTCCACGTCGTCGGCCGTGCGGCTGTCGAGGTAATTGACATAAGGCGTGATGGCGTTGCCGTCGCGTCGATGCCGGCGATGCCGCAGATGATCCCGTCGCCCATAATGGCCCGGACTTTCTTTACGTCCCAGCCTTTTCCTCCATCTGGCGGCTGCACGAAGCCATGCACTGCTTGATGAGGCGGTAATATTCATCGACGTCCATCTGGACCCAGCCCGGATGGGGATAGGCCAGATGCGTCTTGGCCGTGTCCATGGCCAGGCAGTGCTGGTCCTCGTCATAGACGGCGACTTTGACGCTCTGCGTGCCGGCGTCGAAACCGAGATAATACTTGTCACTCATGGGTAACACATCCTTTCCGTTCACCCGCGGCAGTCCTTTACCATCCCGCCAAGGCGGCTCACGAGGCCCGTCGTCGATTCATTCGGCTTGGGAAAACGGCGCAGGGCGGTCATGGCTTCGACATAACAGAAGAACTCTTCCATGGCCGTCTCGATCCGCCCCAGGGTCTGGCCGTCGATGTGCTCGATGAGGCCAGGTCGTGCTGTTCATAGCGGTTGATGTAGCCGTAGAGCGAACAAAACGTACCGGACCGCTTGGTGTAGGAACAGAAAAAGCAGTATTCCACCATGCGTCGCATTTCTTGAGCGTATCCTGCCGTTCGACGCCGGCAAATTCCTGCCGTTCCTGGATGATCGTCTTGATCCAGTTGTTCAAGACGCCTTCGAAGAAAGCGAACAAGGAAAGGAGCGCCGCCCGGTAATAGCGCCGGGCTAGGAACGTCCCTTTCTTGGTCCCCTTCTCCTGCTGCATAGCAGCCCGTTTCTTAAATGTACAATAATCCTTCCACAACTCTTCATAAATGGAAGCATGCAATATATCCATATCACCATTATGGAAAATAGTGACATCAATCTTAGCCTTCATAAAAGCGGCTACCCTCCTACTTGGATAACTTCAGGAAATCCGGGTCCTTTTCGGCCATGCGCGTGAGGATTTTCTCATAGCCGCCGCTGCCGTAGACCAGGCAGCGCTTGATGCGGCTGATTGTCGCCGTGCTGGCACCGGTCTTCCGGACGATGTCTTCATAGATATCGCCGGCCTTGAGCATACGGGCCACTTCCAGGCGGGCCGAAATGGCCTTCATTTCCTGAATGGTACAAAGGTCTTCAAAAAATTCATAACATTCGTCGACACTTTTCAATTCCAAAATAGCACGAAACAGCTGATCGTGCAAATGATCTCGCAATTTTTCATTCACTGCCATGACAATCCCTCTTTCTATGACCATTTCCTTTAGTTCGTTAAACACTAAAAACATTATACGGCATGACCAGGAATCTGTCGAGGGCGTCTCTATCATTCATCCCAAATCATCCAAATACCCACCGGGATGTCTACAGGATTCGCGCGGGCTCGCCACATGCGAGCCCCTACAGCCGCCTGCGGCTAACTGCGGCGCTGCAGGCGCTACATGGCAAAGAGGTCGATCTGTTCATCTTCGGGAAGATCGCCCAGGCAGCTTCCTGGCTCATGACGTCGACCAGGGACTGGGATACTTTGCCGCGCATCTTGAGGTCGGCCTTGGAGCTGAACGGCGCCTGCTCGCGGCCGATACGATCTGTTCGGCTACGTTGGCGCCCAGGCCGTCGATGGCCGTAAAGGGCGGCAGGATCTTGCCGTCGCAGATGGTGAACTTCGTCGCCGCCGAGCGGTTGATATCGACGTTCATGAAGGAAAAGCCGCGCAGGCTCATTTCCTTGGCCAGTTCCAGCGCCGAATAGAGGTCCTGCTCGATTTTCGATGCGCTCTTGCCCTTGGCGGCGATTTCCTTCATAGCCCGTTCCTGCCCTTCCAGGCCGTGGATCATAGCCGACAGCTTGAAGGCCTTGGCACGGATCGTGAAGAAAGCGCAGTAGTAGGCCAACGGCTGGTTGATCTTATACCAGGCGATGCGGAAGCCATCATGACGTAGGCCACGGCGTGAGCCCTCGGGAAGAGGTAGCCGATCTTATGGCACGAGTCGATGAACACTGCGGGATATGGCCGGCTTTCAGCTCCCCTTCGTAGTCCGTCGTCTTCTGGCCCAATTTATTGAGCTTGTCGATGCCCTTGCCCTTACGGACATTTTCCATGACCTTGAAACTCGTCTTAGGCTTGATGCCGTGCTGGATGAGATAGTTCATGATGTCGTCACGCGTCGAGACGGCTTCCTTCAAGGACCGTCCCCGACGTAATCAAATCCTGGGCATTGTTCAGCCAGACGTCGGTGCCATGGGAGAAACCGGAAATGCGGACCAATTCAGAAAAGGTCTTGGGCTTGGTGTCGACGAGCATCTGGCGGACGAAAGACGTGCCAAATTCCGGGATGCCCAGGCTGCCGACTTTCGAGCCCAGCTCTTCCGGCGTCACGCCCAGGGCCTTGGTCGAACTGAACAGGCTCAAGGTGGCCGGGTCATCAAAGGGAATGGTCGTCGCCTTGATGCCGGTCATATCTTCGAGCATACGGATGACCGTCGGATCATCATGGCCGAGGATGTCGAGCTTGACCAGACGGCCTTCGATGGAGTGATAATCGAAATGGGTCGTAATGATGCCGCTGTCCTTCTTGTTGGCCGGGTACTGGACCGGCGTGAAATGATGGACGTCCATGTCGCGGGGAATGACCATGACGCCGCCCGGATGCTGGCCCGTCGTATTCTTGATGCCCGTGCAGCCGGCGACGAGGCTGTTGACGTAAGCGTCGTTGACCTTGATACCCTTGGCGTCGGCCCACTTCATGACGTAGCCATAAGCCGTCTTATCCTTGACGCGCCGATGGTCCCGGCGCGGAAGACGTTGTCCTTGCCGAACAGTTCTTCCGTATATTTATGGGCTTTCGGATGGTATTCGCCGGAGAAATTGAGGTCGATATCGGGGACCTTGTCGCCGTCGAAGCCCAGGAAAATAGCGAACGGGATGTTGTGGCCGTTCTTGTGGAGCGGCGTGCCGCAATGGGGGCAGACCTTGTCGGGCAAGTCGAAACCGCCGCCCACTTCGCCGTGGGTGAAGAACTCGCTCCACTGGCACTTGGGGCAGACATAATGAGGCGGCAAGGGGTTGACTTCGGTAATGTCCGACATGGTCGCCACGAAGGACGAACCGACGGACCCACGGGAGCCGACGAGGTAGCCGTCGTCATTGGAGTGCTTGACCAGCTTGTGGGCGATGTAATAGAGGACGCCGAAGCCGTGGCCCAGGATGGACGTAAATTCTTCTTCCAGCCGGTCTTCGACGATCTTCGGCAGCGGGTCGCCGTAGATTTCGTGGGCCTTCTGGTAGCACATGTTCTTCAGCGCTTCCGACGAACCGGCGATCTGCGGGAAATAGAGCGTTTCCTTCGGTACCGGCCGCAGTCGGCAATCATATCGTTGATCTTATTGGGGTTGGTAATGACCACTTCCCGCGCCCGGTCCTCGCCGAGATAGGCAAATTCCGCCAGCATCTCGTCTGTCGTGCGCAGGTACAGGTCCGGCTGAAATTCGGCATCCTTGAAGCCCTTGCCGGTCATAAGGATTTCCCGGTAAATCTTGTCTTCCGGGTTCATGAAATGAGCATCACACGTGGCGACAGTCAATTTCCCCAAATCATCGCCGAGCTTGAGGATAGTCCGGTTGATGTCGCGCAGGCCTTCTTCATCGGCGACGAAGCTTCGCGGACGAGGAAGCGTTGTTGGTGAGGGGCTGGATTTCCAGATAATCGTAGAACGACGCGATTTTCTTCAGCTCTTCATAAGGCAGCTTTTTCTGGACCATGGACCGCACCAGTTCGCCGGCTTCACAAGCCGAACCCAGGATGAGGCCTTCGCGGTATTCCGACAGGACCGCCCGGGGGATGCGCGGCCGGCGCGGTAGATATATTTCAGATGGGAAATGCTGACCAGTTTATAGAGATTGCGGATGCCGATCTGGTTCTTGGCCAGGATGATGATGTGGTACGACTGGTCGATCTTATCGTCAAAGAGATAGCCTTCCATGCCGTAAATGACCTTGACGTTGTTGGTCTTATCCGTCGAAATTTCCTGGAGCAGCGGGAACGACTGGACGACGCCGTGGTCGGTGACGGCGACGGCCGGATGGCCCCACTTCTTGATAGTCTTGATGAGCTGCTTGACCGTGATCAGGCGTCCATGTCGCTCATGACCGTATGCAGGTGGAGTTCGACGCGCGGCGTCGGATTGTGGTCTTCCCGTTCCACCGTGCCGCCGTCGGCTTCCATCATGTCGTAGGCCATGAGACGTAGTCGTTCTGGTAATTATCATACTGGATATTGCCGTGGACCCGGACATAGACGCCGGGCTTGAGCTTCTTGACCAGGTTGTCGTATTCTTCCGGCGTCAGCGTATTCTTGCGGCGGTACTTGCCGCCACCGCCCTGATTGCTGATGTCAAGGAACTTCTTGGCCGAAATGCCGTTGGTGCTGTCGGCCATCTGGAAGGTCAGGAGGGTAGCTTCGACTTGAGCTCGCGGAACTCGACCTTGACGACCTTGCCCTTGAGGATGACGTCGTTCTGTTCCTCGCCGAGGACGTCGTTGATGGGGACGGCATCGCCGCCAAAGGCCCGGCCCATCCAGACCCGGCTGTCACTGCCGGTCTTGGTGCCGCTGCCCTTGCTGCCCTTCTTGGCGCTGCTGTCACCGCTCTGGGACGCCGACTGGCAGGCCTTCTTGTACTCGGCATCGTCGTACAATTCATCGTCGACGTCGTAAATGGCATCATAGCAATCTTCGTGGGGAATCCCGTAGCCTTCCATATCGTCAGTGGAAATATCGGCGACCTGACGCAGCGGGTCGTTGTCGGGCACGGCCAGGGACATGTCGCCGCCGTGGAAAACAGACGTCACGCGGTGTTCGACAGATACCGTCCCATTCAGGCCCAATTTGCGGCAGACCCGGTCGCGGAGCAGGTCCATGTCGCCGATAGCATAAGGCGACTCGGTCTTGACATGCCAGGCATGGCCGGCCAGATCCGCCGCAATCGAAGCGATGGTCACGGAACGCCCGCCATCGCCGGGAATCAAAATATCATTTTTAGGAACAATATGCCAGACTTTCATATATTTTCCTTTCTCTATGAATAGGGGATTCAGGCGGGCCGCCCTTTGGGACGGCCCCTACGAAGCGGTCTGCGGGCCGCCTTAGCAGGACGGCCCCTACATTAACCGATGAGTTATTCCTCATCGGCCGTATCGGCTGTATCGGCCGCCGGGACATTGAAGTCCATCATGTCGTGGGGCGCATTGAGAAGCGGGTCCTGCGGTTCCAGGTCGGCCGTGCTGACGACTTCTTCGCTATCGTCGCCGGGCGTGAGAATAATTTCATCATTCGGGTCGTAATGTGACTCGATGGTATCGACATGGCGGTCGCGTCGCTGTAAGCCACGGTCCGGCGGATAGTCACGTCGTGGCCGTCATAGCCTTCCTGCTTGCGCTTATCTTCGGTCACACTGTCATCGTGCTTCTTGATGACCTTATGGGGCAGGTTCTGGAGATGCGTCGTTTCAAAGGACACACTGCACGTATCGGCGTGATTGCCCAGGATGTACGTCGTCACCGTATTCTTGCCGGCCACCGTATAGACACAGACCGGGTGCTGGAAGGGATTGGTAAAGGAGAAGTCCAGGCCGTCATCGGCGACGGTCGCATCCATGCCGACGGGCACATACGCGGCCGGAGCGAAATGCGGTTCCCGGCTGGCAATGAACAGACCGGCCCGCAGTGCGGCATTGAACAAAGTCGTGCTGACCTGGCAGACACCGCCGCCGGTGGACTGTTCCAATTTATTCTCGAAATACGACGGCGCCGGCTTATAGCCCTTGTCCGCCGTCCGCGTGCCGACATACTTATTGAAAGAGAAATCCTTCTGAGCCATGACGACGGCGTGGTTCAGGCGTTGCTGGGCCAGGCGGATGTTGACGTTGCGGTCGGGATTGGTATCGTCAAAATGCGTCGTATAGTACGACAAGACCGTGTCGATATCCTTGAGGTCATCGGCCTTGATATCCGCCCCTTCCCGGCTGTCTACGGGAACGTCCAGGGTATCCGTCTTGCCCGTATGCAGTTCATCGGTCACGGCGTCCTTCAGCTTACCCGTATTGATGACGATGCGGTCCTTGGCGTCTTCGATGGCAACAGTCTTCTGGTCATCCTTGACATAGGCATAGGCATTCTGCGGGTCCTTATCGTACTTGTCGTGGACATCGGACAAGACCTTATCCAATTTATCGTCGTCGACGGCAATGGCCAAAGGCACATCCTTGCCATGGCGGAGCGTCGTCACCACATCGGCACGCGCTGCCAGGGCAGGCCCCGGCGGCCGACGAGATGCAATTCATCGTCGATATAGGCCCGATCCAATTTAGCCCCCAGTTCATCGAGATCCAGCGTCACATCGACACCGTCCGTCGCCAGGCGCAGCTTCTTATCTTCTACATCCTTCTCATGGAGATCCAGATAATTGGTAATATCATCGGGCGTCATATCGGCAATGGATTGGCCGTTGAGGGTCACCATCTGTTCCGCCTTGCTCTGGGCCGCAAAAAAGCCGCCGAACCCAATCACACACAAAGCGACAATCACAGCCGCCCGCTTCTTCCAGGACGGCCTTTCCTTTTCCGGAGGCAGCCCGTGCTTTTCCCGGTACCGCCGGCGATATTCCTTCATCCGTTCTTTCCGTGCTCGTTCTTCGTCAGTCACATTCTAACCTGCCTTTACTCATTATATTCATTTTATAGCTCACGCGGCATTAAAATGCCGCTTCGTAGGGGCCGTCCCTACCTGCAATACAGGCAAATGAGAGGGCCTATATCCTCGGGCGATGCCATACCGCGGCGGATATGGAGCTGGAGCGTAAAAATTTGGCAAATACAATTTTCCAACTCTTCTATTTTCCAATAAGATGCCACTTTTTGCAAGTGGTATAAGACATATTTTACACTGCGGCCCTTATTGATGGTCTGCAAAATCTGTTCACACTGGTGCTGTCCGGCGTGGGCCCGGCGCAACTCCTTATAGGCCAGGAGCAGGCGCAGGCGCGACAACATATAGCCGGTATTCTTCAAAAACGCATCTTGCCGGCTGAAAAGGCCTTCCAAAAAAGGCAGGGTCTTGTCCCCATTGCGCCGCAAAAATTCATCCATAAAAGTGAACAAATTCTTTTCCATCGTCCCGGCAAAGAGGTCCTCTAAATCGGCCACATCGACGCTCTGCCTGTCGTCGGGCACGGTGATGCACAACTTTTCCAGCTCCGAAAAGACATAGAGCAGGGAAATATCGCCCCAGGTCTGGAACAGAGCCCGCAAATAGGCCACCGCCCGGCTGGTCAGACGCTTGCCCTTGCCTTTCAAATAGTCCGTCACATAGGGCATGACCGTCTTTTCCGTCACCGCTTCCGCCGCCACGACGTCGGCCATGGGCTTCAAGGCCTTAAAAAAAGCACTGCCCGTATCCATCTTGCCCTTAGTATAAAACAAAAGGCTGTTCTCGTCACTGAGCCGCCGGGCTTCGTCCAGGAACCACTGCTCTTCCTTGGTGAGCTTACTCCGCGACCGGCCGCCGCGCTTGAGCGGCAGAAAGGGACAGTCATACCAAATCGTGACTGTCCCACTGCTAAAGAGACTCGCCCCTGGAAGGATTCGACGACTGTCGCCGCTACCGCATCCTTCTGGAAAGACTGGACCTCGGCCTCGCCGCCGGCCCGCTTATTAGCAGCCGCCAGAAAACGCCGGCGCCCGTCTTCCATGACATAAGGTTCTGTCCCATAAATAATCATTATATGTTTCTTATATTCCATGATTGTTCCTCATCAAAAGTAGCTACCTGCCACTGTCCCCGCCAGCGATACAGCCGGATCTGACCGTCCCGGCCCGGAGTATAACAGGGCCTTCCATGAAATGCCGCCGTTTCGCCCCATTCCGTTAAGGCTCATCGCCGCGGCGCGAAGCATAGACAATGGTCGCCATGGCCGATACGGGGAAATCCCGGCCATTCCAGCCCGCCAGGGACCGAAATTCCAGACACAACGGCCCGTCGGGAAAAGCCGACGACGCTGACGGCAGACAGCGAAAAGGCACGTCCTCTGCCCCTTGCTCCGGCAGGAAATCAAAATAGCGCCGCAGCAAGGCTAGCGTATAGCCTGCCCCGTCGCCATCGACACGACATTGGCGAAGACGAAAGACACCCTGAGCCCGCAAAGCCGGCGTCACGACGACAGCTGCCTGGTCGGGGTTGGCGAATCTCGACTTATTACGTTGCATTTATTATAAATTATAGTTAAATATAGAAAAAATTTCAATAAATTTTGCTATTCACAGCTTCCTCGCGTTAAGTACAGCCAGAGCCATGACAAGCGTTCATCGAAGGAGCTACTATAGCTGGGCGCAACGCTACGCCCTCTATCCCGTCTGCGTTCACATTCGGGAATACTTTTTTCATGATTTGAAAGGCTCCATTGATATCGGCATTGATTTTTTTTCCGTTATTTGCCACGAAAAGGCCACGGTATACACGGCGAGCCTTGTTATAAAACGCCTTCGTCGGAGCTTCCCCATCCAGGAATGATGTGCCACTCGTATAGCTTTCTTCTGTCAAAATGACCTTGATTCCCAGTGTTTCCGCCTTGTACCGAATCATCTGAATAAATCTGGCAAAAGGAATCTGCATGAAATGCTGGTTATTTTTCTTGCCGAGATTTACTCTTTGCTTCCAACCATTGTTCTTGCCAATCACTATCGTCGAAATCTCGTGCTGAGCACATAAATCGACAATCTGGCGGCTTGCTTTATGGAGATAATCATCTACCTTCCGATTCCGTTTGCTTGTGAGCCGCGAAATCCGCTTTGATGAACGCTGGGCGTTCATCAGCTCACAAATACTTCTTATCTTGGCCAGTTGTTTGTTATAAAACTGGTTCATAGCCTTGAGCGGCGTTCCTTTGACGAGAAAGGTTCCGGCTTCCGTATTGGTTGCTACAGCAGCAAGATTATTAACCCCAATGTCGATGGCTGCATATCTGCCGTTGTCAGCTAGCGGAGCCGATTCTGGAATCTCGTAGACGATTTCCAACGTAAGGCTGCCACCAGCCGGTACAATGCGAACTTGTTTGAGTTTTGCCTTAACATTTCCTATAAACTGGGGCTGGATCGTAAATCCGTTGAAAATCCTTGGAAAACGCAGAATACCGTCACGTATTTTGCAATCCTGATTGGTCAGTATAAGCACAGATAAGGCATCTTTGCGCTTATAATGCGGAAACTTCGGCCTGCCGTTATACTTTTCAGGATGCTTCTTCCAATCCTTAATAGCAACAAAAACGGATTTCCAGTTTTTATCTAACAGGCCTAACAACTGTTGGGCCGACCGTGCCGTTGGCATAGCCCGATAATCGGGGTGATCCAAATCTCTTTTAAGCAGGGAATCCAGCATCTGATAACGTATCCATGTCCCGTTTTTGAAGAGTTCCTGTCGCACCAAATAGTTTCCATGATTATAGAGATTCTTGGCAAGATGGCAGAATCGTCTGAGCATCTTATAATATGGAGATGACGGCCTGATTCGGTGTCGTTCCGTTCTTATCATCTTCGGTCGCCTCCTTTGAGTAAAACCTACTTATCGCCTCGTTTCTTCATGACCATTTCCAGCAAAATATCCGCCTTCATCTGTTTTACTTTTTCCAAAGGAAGACTAAGTTCGTCCGCTAACGCTTTGTAACGTTGCTCACGTTCAGCTCCAATGGCCATGATTTTTTCAACGAGCAAATTTTCTACCCACTGTGCAGGCTTGCGCTTATCATTTTCATAACTCGTCAATGTCCGGATAGGGACACCAATTAAATTAAAAACATCTTCTTGCGTCAAACCGGCTTCTTCGCGGGCTTTTTTAATTCTGTTTTCGGACATCCGTAAACCTCATTTCTTAATTCAATCTTACCATAGAACAAAGTTTTGTCAAGTACATTGTACTATATATAAATAGCATATTAGGCCATTTTATAAGGACTCATAAATAAAACTCACTATTGAAAAAAACTTACCTTCCTATAACATCATAGCATCTTCATTATAATATAAGATAGCACGAAGCACAAAAAGGCCCTATACAAGCAAAGCGCTTATGTAGAGCCTTTTATTATCTATCGCTTATTTGTGTGACTGAAGACAGTATCATTCAAATTCTCTATTGTTCTAAGATGTGATATATCAGCATCAAGGCGATTTAGATATATGTATATTTCTTCTAAATAATTATTTTCTAATGATATTTCAAACAAATGTAATATTGTCATTATTAAAGCCACATCGAGCCTTTTATCTTTATTGTTAATTGTATATAAAGCATAAACACAAGCAATCTCAAGTAAGCAAAAATGTTGTTTCATCTTTACATATTTAAAATAAACAACAAAGAGTAGTAACAAAGATATAACCAACAACATTACAATTACATTATATGCCATCCACAACACTTCCTTTATGATATATATATCCGTGCATCTTTGTATCTGCTCATAGTATCTATTAAATACTATGCAGTGGCATTGTATCCGCTACTACGAAAACTAAAAGGTGCTAACAAATTATATATTGATGTATCCAATGTGGGAAAGTATCCATGTGTCAAGATAACGTGCCAGTTTTATACAATTTCATCAGATAATTTTTTATCCGCATATTTTTTTGGGTAGAGACGCAAAAAATTTTTTTATTGCCTGTTGTGACACATGTATTTTGTGTAATCGAACGGACCTTGAGGATGCATATTCTCTTAGTATTTCCAAATCGGCTTCCGTCAGGCCTGAAAGCAGTGGTGCATTTTCCAAGGACAGATAGTAATATAAATCACTATCTACATAGATATAATACTGCTTCAAGACGTTTGTGATATGTTCAGGCAATATTGTAAAATCGATATAGCCACAAAAGTTTGTAAGTAGGTCGACATACTGCTCACTTGGGGTAAGTGATTTTAGTTTCACTGGGTTAACCGTCACATCTGGCTCATGGGAAATAAGCTTGAAAAACGGATACGTACAGTCCGGGTGTTTCTGGGCCAATTTCGTTAGTTTGCGGAGCGCTTTTTCACAAGCCGGACATGTACCGGAACAGGGCGTTTTCTGAGGGCAATCCGGTTCGCTCCAAGGAATGTGGTTGACGGCGGCAAATCGAGCCCGTAATGCTCGTAATGTACGGCAGATATCCTTACCATCGGAACGTACTGGCTGTTTCTGAATACTCTTTTTTGTGTAAATTGTTTCTTCGAAATTCGTTGGGTCAAATACATCTATAATGCCCATTGTTTCATATGTTTTAGTACTTGCTTCGTGGTATTTCTTTTTATAGACAGAGGCCGTGTGGAGATCCACCGGTACAGCAATCCCTTCGCTATAACACCGGCTTAGGGCAGCAAATGCCAGACATTGTTCGGCATCAGCAGCCTTCATATACCAACGGAAAGCGGCTTTTTCATCTTGTTCGACGGACAGCCCCCGTTCGAGACAAACGCCCCAGACGAAAGAATAGTAAGCATCATCACTTGATACCTTCTGCTTTATAAACTGAATGACGGGAAGAGTGGCATCCATGCCAGCAGTGTAGCGTTTCAGGAATTCCCGTGCAAACGGCTGTACATCCGGATTCCGATACAGCTTTTTGAAGACTTTCTTAAACCAGTATATGCTGCCAGGGCAGTTCCGGATTCCCTTCTCAATCCAGCCCGCCTGGGCCAGATATAATCCGAGGATAATTGGATCTGCATCATCATAATCGTAATAAGATGAATTCCATGACTCAAGTTTCCAATAGTAGTGATAGTGTTTTATTTGATTCACCAGATAATGACAATGCTGATTTCCTGCCTGGGCGGCTCTCTTAAAATAGAAACAGGCTCTTTTTAAATCCGGAGTGCACCCTAAACCTAAAAAATAGGCATACCCTTTTTGAATCCAGTTTTGTATAGCACTATTTTGAATATTGGAAGAGTTTTTTAACTCATATGGACGGGCATCTTTCATTCTGTCGTCCCCTCCTTCTTTTCCGGCAGTTTCCGATAGGAAAAAACTTCAATATGCTTTACATAAGGTTGAAGCCTGCGGACGCTCTTCTGGATATCGCGATTTGTATTATATCCCGGGATACGGGGAACCCGGACCCATATAGAATCCTGCCATAGGGGGCATGCTGCACAAGATACATCAGATTGTTCCACATAAGGTCCATCTGCCCATGGGTATACCGGTAATAAATATCAGGATTCAAATCTTTGATGTCGATGATCCACGATGAAATATAAGGCAGCAGTTCCTGTACGTTCTCTATGGACGTCTGCAATGATGTCTCGATGCGGAGAGGAATGTCTGGCAGTGTTTTTTGACTATACAAAGCACATTCTTTGATGAAATACTCTTGGCCCAGCGGCTCACCACCACCGAAGACGATGCCTCCGCCTGTCATACGCATATACAGCTCATCCCGTCTGACAAAATCAATCAGTTCACGGGCACTATAATCAGGCCAATGACTACGATCAGCATGGCAAATAGGATTCGGACAATACTGACAATTTAAGGGACAGCCGGAAAACCCAATGAGGGTGGATATACCAGGCCATCTGTTGCCATCCTGAACCGTGAAATGGAGAAAATACCTGACATCTGTCTACCTCCTGTCATTCATCGTCAATCCGTCGGGCGGACTTTCTTCGTTTAGAGCGAAAGAGACGCTATATTCTTATGTTAATCCGAATTATTCCAACTATGAGTATTATAGCATGAACGATTTTGTATAGCAAAAATGGGGAAAATCAAAATGCCCAACACTCAACGCTGGGCATTTCTGCTATTCATCTTTTATCAGGGATATACTGTAAAATCTGATCAATACAGTCATCCAGATGTTTCATCACATCGGACGACCAAAGCCGCAATACGAGCCAGCCAGCCTCCGTTAACGCATCATTGACTGCCTTATCCCGTTCTACATTATTTCTTAACTTTTTTTGCCAAAACTCTTTATTGGACGCGACTTGTTCCCCAGGAGAATTTTGATGTCCGCGTGCGTGCCAAAAATCGCCATCAACAAAAATAGCAAGCTTATAGCGGATTAATGCAATATCCGGCTTTCCCGGAAGATCTGCATAATTCTTTCGGTATCGAATTCCCCGCTTCCACAAAGCCTTGCGAAGTAAGACTTCCGGCTTGGTATCCTTGGACCGGATATGACTCATATTTTTATGACGCTGCTGTTTGTTTAATACATCCATGGAGCATCTCCAGTCTTATTTTTCCCATATAAGTTTCGATAAATATCCCAATTCACGGTGAGCTAACGTTCCGATAACAGCTGCACGGTCTAAAAGACAATTGCGAAGTTCACAAGATGTTTCCGGCAATAAGGTACAAGCATGGCAGGCAGCGTAATTCAATCCACCATATCCTTGTCCTAAAGAATCAATACAAATAGGATCCGAAGAACACCAAGATGCTTCTTGGAGCATCTTTCGTATAATTTCTTCAAAATTTTCAGGTCGCCCCATTCGCACCAAGCCACCCAAGCTGCCATCTGAATCAGTTGATGAAGTATAAAGCAAAATTCCTGCCATAGGTAACCCCGAAGAGTTAACTGTACTATAAATACGTTCTTTTAATGCAGCTCCTGAATAGCCACAATCTAAAGATAATTGTCTAATCAACAAATGAGATAACGTATGTAGCAAAATATACCGGGTAGAAGCCTTATCCTTACAGTTGATTAACGCATCTGCTTTGTCCAATAATGGACGATATCGCATCTCTACTTTCTTTTCCCATTCATTTAAAGAATCCTCGTTCAATTTTAAGAAGATTCCTTCACCCAACATCTGAATCGCTGGCAACCAAGATAGCGTCTTTTCACTAAGTGAAATATAGGGTTTACCATTCCATCCTTTAAAATCTTCATTGGCATCTTCTTTACTTTCAGGGTACTCTGGGTATATCCTGCGAAATCCTCTTAACACCAAGACTTCCCGTAACCGACTGATAAGAACAATTTTTTCTATATATGGCTTTAAAAAATCTGGCACTCGTGTTTCTATCGCCTTATATAACTTGCTTTCTGCTGATCCTTTACATAGATAACTATATTCTTTTTCATATAGATCATTTTCTGAAAAATCAGAATCCTCATTATTTTCAAAAGAAGGTTTTACCTTATATAAAAAGAGATTAAAAAGGTCTTCCAAAGTGACTTCTTCATTTTCAAGTTCAATATTAAATATCACTTTAAGAACATCTTTAATTACATCATCTCCATATCGGGATAATTTTTTTAAAATATCTTGCTTATCATACATCATTTCAACAAACTTATTTTCTGCTTCCGGAAGAGTTAATGCACTAATAGTAATAGGAAAATATAAGTTAGAAGCATTCCGTTGTAGTACCCGTACTGAAGCATTACAATCATCGGGCCGGGAACCACGTTCCCACCTTTTTTTTCCATGGCAATGATAGCCATGCAAAGCATTTTTATTCATACAACCCGCCATGCTTCGTTTTGCACCACAATCTTTACATTCAATGATAATCCCTTCTAATCCCCCTGATTTTGAAGAACTATAAATACGCAAGTCAGGATACCCATCTTTTTTAGTACACGGATGTCCTTGATGAACCAGAAATTAAAAGGGAAATCATCTAAATGTCCATTAACGCAGGCAATAACAAACCGAGATGGATAAATAGCTGCATTCGGTCCACAATAGTTGCAATGCAATTCTTTTTTATCTTGGTTCATAAATTCCCACCATGGCAAAATCCGGCCACAATGTTGACAAATATACTGGGTCGGAAATCTCATAACAGGAATGTCCTTGTAATGCTCATTATTATTATGCGGCATAGCTTTAGGCAAAACAAAATATTTTTTCCGCAATAATCGCTGTAAATTTTTCTCCTTTATACGATACTCGGATTCATCAGCCCAATCATCCAACCCCATGACAATAACCGATGTTCCTGGAGTATTAACAATGGCTCCGGGGCCAAAAGTTGTAATAATTTGATTACGCCGTAATTGTCCCATAGAAATCAAAGGGGGCCCACCATGTATACCACCATATTTCATATTAATTCCTTCTTTCTAAATATAAATCAGACATTAACTCAACACTACGCATACTATTCATCATTCGGAACCGATTTTCCAAATCAGTATCATCCTTAATAAGACTATGTTCTTTATTTCTATAATCCTTATATTTTAATGATTTTTGAAATTTTGCTTTTTGATGCCATTCATCAATAATACTGTTCAATTCTTTTTCAGTATCTGCCGCTTCCTGAGGCTCAATGCACCGAACATATTGAACAATAAATTTTTTAATTTTATCTAGTTCATCTTTATAAGAAACATCATTTTTATCAAAATTCCCAGCATCTCTATTTCCAGATAACTCATAAATATAGAAGCGACATAGTGCAATAAATATTGCCTGTAATCCCCGATCTCTGGCACGATCAGAAAAAGGAGTTAAACTTGTAGCTTCAACATACCGATATAATGATGAATGATATCTCATAAACTGTTCATAATGAGATCTATCTCTGGAACGAGCCCCATTATAAATGGTGACAACAAACCCCGGATTACTTCTTCCCACACGGCTTGTAGCTGTATATATTCAGCATTGCTCTTTGGTTGTCCCAATACTACCATACATCCTAAGCGATCAATGTCTATCCCAACAGAAATCATGTTAGACGATAAAACAAAATTATAAGCATCTTTTATCTTTTTTACAGAATATGGCATTGTCAATCGTTTTTCTAAAATTTCGCCAATTTGACTGCTATCTTTACGGCTTGTTAATTCTTCATAATGGTTAAACGTCTGCTGAGCCAGTTCTGCCGGAATATTATATTTATGAAAAAATTTATTTTCGCAAAGATATTCATAACGACTCTGAACATCATCTACAATTTGTGTCGCAGCCCCGCCTAATTCGCGCAAAGTATTGAAATAATCAACAATAGTCCAATAATTATCAATAACTTTCTCCGGATAGTTCTGTGCAACAAGATATTTGGAAGCATACAGTATCGATGCATTAACACGAATAAATACCGTAGTTGCAGTAGTTCCAACCCCCATCACACCTAAGTATTCCCGGGACGGTTTATCATTTTTATCTGAAACAACCGCAAAAAAGGAATCATCACAAGTAATCCCCTGTGGAGGAAATTGCGTGTATTCACGACCATATAATGACTTAATTTGATTGGCCGCATTTTTGATAGTAGCTGTTGACGCAATGATTTTAGCAGGAATATTCCCAAACTCACAGAATTTATCAACAATAACTTCATAGTCTCCTGTAACAGTTCCCAAAGGCCCTGAAATTAAATGAAGTTCGTCCTGTATAATCAGTTCTGGTGGATTATTTTCCTGAATGCCCCCGCATTTTCCAAAAAGACGGAATGTTTCGTTTCTTAAAGGCAATTGTGCAAATTTATCTACCGTAGCTACTAAAAAAGATGGCTGATATTCATATATCGATTCATCAATCAAATAAACCGGAAGTCCTTCTTTCCACAAGTGTGTTTGGCATTGAGGGTTAGAACACTGTATATACATTTTTTTAGTTTCCATATCCACAAAATAATTACTTAAATTCAATGGTTTTCCACACCAAGGACACCGTTTAAGCTGCATAGGATTATGTTCAGCAGTTCCGTTCCTTTTTAATTTATCCAAGCTTTCCTTAGCATCCTCTAACTTATTAGGAGTCAGGTTATTTCCAACCCATAATCCAATGCTAATTGGCATATCAAATAAATCGTACTTTCTTCTGATAATTTCACAGGCAACAATCATCATAGAAGCTCTTTCAAATTGTTGTAAAGTCAGTAATCGTAATGTATATCTCATGATAACTGTAACTCCACAATTGCTATTATTTCTCAATCTACGCAGAAAAATAACAAAAGCTGCAATCCCCAAATAGGCTTCAGTTTTTCCTCCTCCAGTTGGAAACCATAATAAATCAGCTTTTTTACGTTCAGTCCCTTCTGGTTCAATAAAAGAGATTAGTTCATGCAAAATAAATGCCAATTGAAATGGGTACCACGAGATATTAGAAACATTAGTAATTCCCCTATTTTTTAAAGTCTGCTTCCGCTGTAAATACATGGCCATATTAGCCAATTTAAACGCATACCAAGAAAAACTTTTAACACCTTGCGCATGATAGCTTTCTTCCAAGATATTAATTGTTTTATTGATTTGTTCAGCAGCTTGTCTGCATCGTTTAAGATTGACCTTTCCCACATTTTGATATTTTTTAGCGTATGATAACAATTTTTCTTCTTGAGCACCAATCCACTTTTTATATTGAGCAATAAAATCACGTAATAAATCGAATACTTCTGGATGATCTTCCGAAAGATATTTCATCTGGAAAATAGGTGAACTAACTGCTGCTGGTTTCATTTGTAACACATCAAAAGAAGGTAAAACAGTAGTCTCTATCCATCGAGGACCCACTTCGCTATCATCCACTTGGCAGCACATCCATGCCCTTGAGCATAACATTTATGTGTTTGATATAACATCTCCATATTAAGTGTTTCTTCAGACACTTTAAGTACTGATTTTTTTTCAATATCTTCGAAAGCAACCGTTTCTGCCTCAATTCTAAAATGACACTGAAATAAAATATTATTAACATTACTTACGCTATCTCTCTCAGCATACTGAGCATTAATCAAACTAGCTGTAAAAATTTTTTCACCCGATGGTAAAACATGATGACAATAAACCTTTAAATTAGCTATTTCTTTTTTTCCATCTTTAATTGGAATATTCTTATTCTGAACAACTTTTCTTCATCTGAAATAGAGAGTGGAAATGTACATTCGTAATGTTTTCGTTTCCATTGTTTCACCTCTTGAGATTCACTTTTAGAATTTCCCGATAATAATTCATATTTGGCAAAATCTACATTAATGTTAAACTCCCGAATATTATTTTTTAAAATAAACGTAAGTCCCATTGCAGATGGCTGACGTTCACTACTCATTGATAAAAGCGAGTTGGTTTCATCATAAAGGGCATAATCACTTTGTGTATTACTTTCAATAATAGATTCATCCTGTCTCGGATATAACTTTCCCATTACATAATATTGAGTTGGTAATTCATTCAATACTTCATCCTCAAAAACAGGACCAACCAAATCATCCTTTAAAATATCATGTATAACTTGGCGAGCATCATAGTATTTAGAAAAATTTCCCATAAAGTTTCCTCCCTAATGAATCCCCAGCTGAATTCCCAATAATCCTGAAATGGATAAACTGTTCCATATGCATATATCATCAAAAACAGCTACTCCTGATGATTTTTCCGGTATAGTCGTTGAAATATAGCTTGTAATCGCCGTCACATACAAATCATTAAACACATCCGGATAATCACTGTTTTCTAGTACACTTGTTTTTGATATCCCTAGAGAATTATCCATACACTTCTGATATAAAAAGCTATAATCTGTCATGAATTGATCAGGAATAATGCCAAAGTCCAATTCTCCATCTGCATCCCATAATCGATACATTGGATATTTATTATCTTTTAAATCTTCATCCTTCTCCAGTTCCAATCCAAACCCTGGCACAATTTCCCCATTATGAATTGCATCTTGTATTTCCTGATTAGCAAAACAATATGGATTGATATCCCCATCTAACCCAAATTCAATATATCCCATTTTTGATCGCCTATGCTTTTCAGATGATGCATAAGCTATAATCCGATTACATTGGCGTTTTTTAAATAATTTTCTCCTATTACGTGGCTGAATAAAGTAAGTCGTCTTTTTACTTCTAGTCAATGCTACATAACTTACTCTGCCTTCTTCAGCTGTATCTTTTTTTATATTCAATACACTTTCAGGTAAACAAACTACATCATATTCTTTTCCCTTAGCCCGGTGTATTGTGCTAATAGTAATAGAACCTGATTCTTTCTTGGTATCTAAAAAGAAAAGTTTATTACGTCCTCTTTGAAGTATTCCATGCAATAAATCAGAAACATAAAATGGCTCATCCTTTTTTTCCTGCGTTTCAATTAAAGCCTGCCAATACATTTCACCAGACTCTTTCTGATTCATACATTCACGAAAATGATTCAAAAATCGCTCTTTATCTACTGTTTTATCAGGATATCCTGAAAAAAAACTTCCAATCCATCCAGCATAACAAGGTTTTTCCGAAGGTAACAATATAGAATGTTCAATCTGGCAATTATGAAAAGTTGTAGATAAGCGTAATGCTTCTGCATTTTGTCGGGTAAGAAAAGCAATAGAGCCCCCACCTCTCAATTTATCAATTGTTGTCTGATTAAAATTCATCGAAGATTCTTTTAATATTTTATTTTGATATTGATTGGAAATAGCAGAAAGACTATCAACAACGGCCTGACTGTTATCATTCATTAAAGCCTGTCGTAGCGGTTGTAATAATCGAACACGCTTTTCAGAAAAACGGTGATTTTCAAAAAATTCAATATATTTAGCCTCAGGATAAGCCTTTAAAATCTCCCTATAAAAAGTATGAGAATCTAACATATCATTTTCATCAGACACGCTATAATCATAAATAGCCTGACATTTATCTCCAAGCAAGCAAAAGTATCCAGTGGAAGGAAGCGAGCTTAAAATATTTAATACCATTTCCGCACGAACACCAACTAAATCCTGAATTTCATCGACAACAAAATAGTTGCAATTTTCCATAATTGCAGGATTTGATGTCAATTCATCATTCAACAACTGAATTCGTTCGTCATAATTTTTCCCCGATAAAGTATACGTGGCATCATTACTATGCACCATATATAAAATATTAGTTGCAAAAGAGTCAAAGGTTCGTATTTCAATTTCTTCATATTCTTTATGCATATTATTTTCTAATGCAACTTTTTTCAATCTATTTCGTATAACATCTGCCGCCGCATTGGTAAAGCAAAGAATCAAAATAGTATCCGCGTCAAGTTCTCCCGTTTTAATTAGATACATTAGCCGTTTAATTAGCGCATATGTTTTACCCGTCCCTGGGCCTGCATTAACAACAATATTAGAACTCAAGGGCATATGAATAAAATCGTCCTGTGACGATGGCTCAAATGCATTGGAATTTTCATCTGAATTTTCTGCACCTATTTCGGACTGAGTATTTTGCAGAGCATTATTTTTTTCACACTGCATATCATCAGAATTATGTTCCCAAGATTCTTCATCATTTTGTTCACTATTAATAACAACCTGATTTTTAACGTTTTCGACAACACCAATATCTTTATTATTTTCTTCTAAAAAGGGCGTTGTATTTTCTGTACTCTTCTGATCAGGAACACCTGTACTATCTTCTATTTCATCGGATATATCCGCCACTTTATTTGCTGATTTCTCTAATAACGTCCCTTCCTTGATATGAATATACTGATACTCATCTTTTATATTCTGCAATTCTTGCTCCGATAAGTCAGGACGGCATCTTTTAAAATTAGGACACGTAGCTTTAACACATTTACAAACAGAAACAGCATATCCCTGAGCATTTTTTATAATGCCTATGGGATAATCTCCCTCATCAGCATAAAAACAATGTTCGGCCGTCTTTTGATAAATAAGTTCCTGTAAATAAGTAAAGTCATATCCATAGTGTTGTTGTATTACGTCTGTCCAAAGTTTTTCCAACGCCCTTGGATCTCTGATAGCTTCTAAGAATTGTCTATCTTCTTTTATATTATTTTTATTCACAAGCTGAAGATTACTTAATATTGCAATATTACTTTGTGCTTTAGGGTTAATCATAAAATTCACACTTCTCTCCAAAAATTATCGGGATAAGTTGCTTAGGCCTGATAATATAATTTTAGATGCTCATATTGCCACCAAACTTTCCAAGCATTTGTCTTAAAACTACTTTTAGCTTCAATCTGAAAAATCAAATCTTTAGTAATCTTAGCTTTTAATTCGATTTTTTCATTTAAAAATTGATATGTTGGAACGCTGATATTAGCCACATCATGTAATCCCTTGCTTCCTGTAATAATTAAATGAGCCTCTTGGCTTGTATCAGTAATACCAAAGGTTGCCTTTTTTTCCCATTCATGAACATTATCGCCTTGTCTTAGTAAATAATAAATACTTCCATCACTTAACAAAATACCAATATCTTGATTTGAATGATAATTACCTGCTTGGATGCTAATTTAGCTGCTCCTTCGCCCACATTCCACATTGTTGATTCTGGAAAATAAAGTTTATCACCAAATCGATTAGCAAGTTCTTTTTGCAACGGTAATAAATTACTGCTCCCACCTACCATAAGAATTCTATCAATATTCGCCTGACCTACCCCAGAAATTTCAATCGCTTTCTCCAGTTGCTGGATAGCTTTTTTTACAAACTCCGAAATATTCCTGAAAAACCAAATTGATCAATCTGTTCATGAACACTTCCTAACTCTCCATATCGGTTTAAAGTAATCATAGCAACTTCATCATCACTCAATTTTATTTTAGCATCTTCAGCTTTAG
>ENA-OQBT01000505-OQBT01000505.1-human-gut-metagenome-genome-assembly--contig:-NODE-505-length-23279-cov-4.858932_pt1 | contig 23279 bp, 24 predicted proteins | sample MGYA00242749_ERZ504557 | MGnify/ENA primary metagenome ERZ504557 (study PRJEB26092, sample SAMD00036243) | human gut metagenome | host: Homo sapiens | study: EMG produced TPA metagenomics assembly of... | reverse complement strand
CTCAAATTTGAATATTGCTTAATAATTAAAATAAAAACAGCTGCTAAGTTTAACTTAGTAGCTGTTTTTGGGTTTGTTATCGGTGAAATTTCCCAATCATCGTAAGCTGTTAAAGATTTCTTTGACTTCGTCAATAGTTTCTGCGCGTGAGACGGCTCCACGGATTTTGGCAGCACCAGCGGTACCACGGAGGTAGTGTGGGGCTAAACCACGGAATTCACGGACAGCGATTTTTTCACCTTTGAGGTCGATGAGACGTTTGAGGTGATCTTCTGCGATGTCCAATTTTTTGACAAATGGAGCTCTGGCAGTTCTTCGCCTGTTTCAAAGTAATGATTGATTTGGGTGAAGATGTATGGATTGTTCATGGCTGCGCGTCCAACCATAACGGCATCAACACCGATTTCTTCAATCATGTATTTAGCATCGTGAACGTTACGGACATCACCGTTTCCAATAAATGGAATTTTGGTAATGGCTTTTGAAACACGAGCAAGTGTCTCGTGGTCACATGTTCCAGTGTACATTTGCTCACGTGTACGTCCATGCATAGCAAGGGCAGACACTCCAGCTGATTCGGCAGCAAGTGCATTTTCAACAGCGAGCTCACTATCTGACCAGCCAGTACGCATTTTGACAGTCAATGGAATATCGAGAACAGAAGTGACTTCATTGATAATGTGATAAATTTTATCAGGGTCTTTGAGCCATTTTGCGCCTGCTTCATTTTTGACAACCTTATTCACAGGGCAGCCCATATTGATGTCAACGATGTCAGCTTTGGTATTTTCTTGGATGAATTCAGCTGCGCGTTTAAGTCCGTCTGCGTCACCACCAAATAATTGAATTGACATTGGATGCTCATTTTCATCAATGTGAAGCATGTGAAGAGTTTTTTCGTTATTGTAGAGGAGACCTTTTTCAGAAATCATCTCCATGACAACTAAGCCCGCTCCAAATTCTTTTGCAATCGTACGAAAGGCAGAATTTGTCACTCCTGCCATGGGTGCTAGCACCGTACGGTGAGGAATTTCAACATCACCAATCATAAATGATGAGCTGAGTTTAGTCATTGATTAATCCCTCCAAGTCATTTTCGGTGAAGTTGTAAGTTTTACCACAGAATTGGCAAGTGATTTCGGCACCGTGGTCCTCGTCTTTCATGGCTTTGAGTTCTTCTTTGCCAAGAGTGACAAGAGCAGCTTCAAAACGTCACGTGAACAATCACAATTAAAGCCGATTTCTTCTTCAGCAAGGACTTTGTACTCATCCTCGCCATAGATTGCTTTTAAAAGAGCTTCAACGTGGTCGTCAGATTCCAAAAGTTTTGAAATAGCAGGCATTTCTTGGATACGTTTTTCATAGCGGTTGATTTCTTCTTCAGAAGCACCTGGAAGGACTTGCAACATAAAGCCACCAGCAACTTCGACCTTGTCATTGTCGTCAAGAAGAACGTTAAGCCCAACGGCAGAAGGTGTTTGTTCAGATTCAGTCAAATAAAAAGCCAAATCTTCACCGATTTCACCTGAGACAAGTGGTGTTGAAGAAGTGTAAGGGTTACCTGTACCGTAGTCTGTGATGACAACGAATTGACCAGCACCCATGAATGGTCCAACCATGACTTCGCCAGTAGCGGTTTTCTTAATATCAACGCCAGTATTTTGAATGTAGCCTTTGACATGTCCTTTAGTATCAGCCACAGAGATAATGTGACCAAGTGAGCTATCACCAATAACTTTGACGGTTACTTTGCTGTCTCCTTTCTGATTGGCAGCTAGGATTTGATTGGCAATAAGCGTTCTACCTAGGGCAACAGTAGAGCTAGAAAGTGTCTGATGTTTTTCTTGTGCAGATCTAACCGTCTCAGTGCTATTAAGCACATAAGCACGGAAAGAACCAGATTTTGAAATTGATTTTATAAGTTTATCCATAAGAACATTATAACACAAAGCAAATTTGATGGGCTAGTATTGTGGTTGGTAAAAGCGTAATCATCTATGAGAAAATCAAGGCTTTAAGTCTGGTAGTTTGTTTGGAAAAGTAAAACTGCCCTATTCCTGAAAGTGAGGAGCAAGGCAGTTGGTAATTTTTATGATGTTGCAGTTGGTTGATAGCGAGTTGCTCGCATTACACTAGGCGATTCTCTTAGTCGTTTTCTGGTGTGATGTCTTTCTTTTTAACATTTTCTTGGCTTTCTTTACCTTCGTTGAGGAGAGCTTCGATGATTTTTTGGTCACGAATTTTAACAGAATCGTTGATTGTCTCAGCAGATTTGACAACGGCTGCTTCGAGTTGAGCACGCTGTTGTCGACCGTTGTCGATTGCAGCAATAATGCCATTATTTTGTTCGACGAGGCTTTCAGCAAGTGCGGTCACGGATTGGATTGAAACGGTTGGGCTTTGTGCTGTGCGTTCGAGCATTGGAATGGCTTCTTTGCTTGTTTCAGCAAGCATTTGAAGCGCAGCGTTATTAGCATTGACAATAGCATCAGCAGTTACGCCAGATTTGACCGATTGTTGTAGAATACCGAGTTGGGCAATTGACAATTTCATTGTCGGAATGGTGTTGCGACGTAGCATACCAAGTTTTTGACGCATATCTGATGACACTTTAACCATGTTGCGCATTTGTGGCGTTGTTGTCCAAGCGACATAAAGGCGACTGAAGTATTCGGTGTGTTGTTGTTCCAATGTATTGATGACTTCGGTCATGCGTGCCAATTCGTCTGATTTTGTTTGGTATTCAGGCGTTGCGCTATCAAGCGTAGCAATTTCGTTTTGCAGTTGGCTAGCACGGTTGGCACCTTCGGTTTGAGCGGCTTCGATGAAAGCAATGACACCGACAAGATTTTCGATAGATTTGTTATTGTCCTCAATAAGCATTTCAGCAGAGACAATGTTACGTGCTAAGGTTTCTTCTTGTTTGACAACAGCGGCAGCCATGCCATCCATTTTTTGTTCAATATTTTGCGAATCAAAATAGAATTCTTGCAAAGTGTCTTTACCTTGTTTGAAAAGTTTTTGCAAGAAATTTGGTTTCTTTTCAAGCTCAGCAGGTTTAGCATCTTTGTATTTGGCGATAAAGCCGTTTAGTTCGCGGTTGGTGTTTTTGAGCAATTCATCTACTTGAGGAATTTCAAGTTTCTTTTGCTCTGACAAAATGCGATTGACAGTCGTGTTGACTTCCTCAACAGCTGATGTTCCAAAATCAAGAAGAGCATTTTGGTCAGCAACGAAATTATCGACCAAAGCAGGTGCTTTAGCTGTAATTGCTGATTGTTGTTCAGGTGACAATTTGTCGTAGAATGAGACTTGTCCTGTTGAGCTGGTGTCGCTTGAAACAATAATTTCAGTTGTTTTATCTGTTTTTGTAATCGCATTTTCAGCGATTTTATCAATATCAAAGTTGAAAGTATCAGCCATTAGAATTCTCCTTTATGTGCAAGGCAACATTATAAGTTTGTGTCATCGTCAGCCATCATACGAAGGCTAATATCAAAGTCTTTTAAATCACTTTCGTTCAGTTTTCTCAATGTTTCGTCTAATGCCAAGTCAAATTTTTCCATAGCTGTTTTGGCCTGTGCCAAACGTTCCTCGGCATTGTAATAATCTTTTGGAGATTTTTTGATTTTGAGATAACCCTCTAAAATATCTCGAAAACGTTCCATGTCTGCTTCGTGAAGGGCGGTTAATTCTTCCTTGTTATCCGCATTTTCAATCTTTTCCAGAATGGTTAAGTGGTCTTTTTGAATGTTGTTGTAAAGCTTGGTCAACTCGGGAGCGTATTGAAGCAATTCTTTTTCTTCACCTGAAGATTGCGGTGTTGTTGGTGAAACGTCCAATTTTTCCAGTTGTAACAAGATATCTTCCTCAACACTCTCTGCTTTCTGAAGGATACGTTTAGAGATTTTGAGGTCCATTTTAGATTTTAAGTCAGTGACTTCAGTTTTGATGTTGCGGATTTTGGGCAATAGCTGGCGCGCAACGACAACATATTGCGTGTAATCTTTTTCATCAAGGTAATTATCCAAAAGTTTAACTTGGCGGTCAGCAGTCTAATACTATCTTTTAAATCTTGTAAACGTTGTTCGGTATTGACTTTTTCAAGTCGTGTCTGCTTGGTTGCCAAATAATAAACACCATATCCAACCCCTGCAATAAGAACAATAGGTAAAATGATTTCTAAAAGGCTCTCAAGCAAAGCAATAAGAATAATAACTCCGATAATAGCGGTGAAAATACCGTTTCCACCTCTTGGAGGTCTACCATAACGTGGCATAATGTTAGTCAGTCCATTTCTATCTGATTTTGTATTTATTTTATCGCAAAATGGTGCTTGATGACAAGTAATGACTGTACTTTGAGACAGATTTTTTATTTACAGGTGTGATAGAAATTTTTTTAGATTTCTGGGAAGAGTTTTGCTAGGATTTTTGGTGTCAATGCTTGCCCTTTTCCTGCGTGGCAATAAGTGTGCATGTACATTGCTGGATTGAAATTCAGCTCGATACACGAGCAGTTTGGCTCTTCTTTACTAGCATTGAGATTTTCGTCAGGAATAATCAAATCTACCCCACAAACCCAAGCACCGATAGCGCTAGCCATTTGAGCTGCTAGTTGTTGATAAGATTTGTTCATGGCTTCGGTAACGTCAATGGAATCACCGCCAGTTGAAATGTTAGAGTTACGGCGTAAATCAACCTTGACACCTTCAGGGAGAATGTCATCTGGTGTGTATCCTTGTTGCTCTAACATGAGGCGTTCAATGTCGCCTAGTTCAATGATTTCAAGTGGTGAACGGTGATTGTAGCCACGGAGTGGATTTTGATTTTTAAGGTCAACCAATTCCGCAATCGTGTGTGTACCATCACCAACCACGTTAGCAGCAATTCGCAGAAGCACCGCTTCGCATTTACCATCAAGAACGAAGAAGCGATATTCAGTTCCAGAGATAAATTCTTCAACTAAAATCGTGTCATCTTCAGCAAAGGCAATGTCTAGAGCGCTTTGGTAAGAAGCAAGGTCAGCAGATTCTTTGAAAATTGAGATACCTAGTCCGTAGTTAGTCGATTTTGGTTTGACAACGATAGCCTTGTCTTTGACTTGTGAAAAATAGCGGAGAGCGGTATCTTTGTCGTCGAATTCTTGTCCAGCTGGGACTGGGAAGCCTGCTTGTGCTAGCAATTTCTTCGTGACTACCTTATTTTCCATGACAAGTGGTGTAATGTAATTATCTTTGGCAGTCATATTGGCATTTTTGACGTATTCAACATGGTCACCATGCCAAAGTTTGAGAAACTGGTCATTTTCATCAAGAATATTAACGTTTACTCCCTTTTGAATGGCATCAAAAAGTAATAATTGAGTGGAAAGCTCCATATTCTCATAGCCTTTGAGGGCATAATGAGCATGCCAAGCATAGTCGTGATAGGCTTGCCCTTTTTCTTGCCCAAATGTTTCCAAAGAGAGGTGGTCAATTTCTGTCACTAAACGTCCACCAATGGTCAATTCAGGGTGTTCAATCTGTGCTTTGACATTTTCGAGTAGGGTGTGATAATGCTCTGGCAAATCAAAGTGTTCAACGACTGCTTGCATGGCAGAAAGGATAAGGTCAGCAGGTGCTTCTTGTGGCAATTTCTCAAGTGGGTGGCTAAGAGCGATACGGTCATTAAGCGCTTTTGCGTCAGCAATATCTTGGTCAATAGTAAAGCTATCATCTAACCAAAGAAGTGCCAAGGCGAAAAGGTGCACCGTATCAAGTGTCTCTTGGGTGATGCCGCGATTGTCAAAAGGATTGATATCAAAACAACGGAACTCAAGGTAAGTAATGCCTTTTTTTAAATAATCGCGATTGTGTTTGCTGCCACGAAGTCGGACAGCTGAGTAAAATTCTTTTTCAGCAATGAGTTGACCAGAATTGACATAATGTTCAATGTCAGAAATATAACGTTCAAGGCTTTGGTAGGATACTTGAATGTCGTCATGATTAACATAGCCAAGGTGACTATTGCGGAGTGAGCGAACAGGCTTATCAAGTGGTTTGTCAAGAAATCCCTGCTCTGCTATTGGCGAAGCCCCATACAAATAAGTCAATAACCAACGAAAACGTAGGAAGTTTTGAGCTAATTTGAGGTAGAGGTCGTTTTTAAAGGCGATTAGAGAGGTATAGTCACTTTCTTCAAAAAGAGCAGTCACAAGGTTAGCACCCAGCTCCATGTTGTAATGGATTCCAGACATGGATTGAAGCACCTTGCCATACACTTTTGCTAAATGGTCGCGGTATTGGCGTTCCCAGTGATCCTCTAGACTGGCAATAGCAATCTCATCAGCCGTTAGTTTTGGTGGCATTGATAAAGGCCAAAGGTACTCATCTTTGTTGATTGATCGCCCAATGACATCTGTGATAGCGCCAAGAAAACGTAGAACTTCACTAGTTGAGTTGGCAATCGGAGTGATTAACTCTATCTGTGGCTCGCTGTAATCCGTCTGAATGTAAGGGTGAAATGAGCGACTCCCCAAAATTTCAGGGTGCTTAGTTTGGGCAACTCTGTGATTTATTTTACTAATGCGAAGGCTCTCTCTTTCTAAGCCAAAAGTTGCTTGAAGGATAGGGAGACTTGCGGGTGATTTTTGTAATAATCCGTTCAATGTCATGGTAATCTCCTCATTAATAATCTATAATAATCTATCTGAAATCTGACAGTTCTTTAGTGATAAATATTTGTCAAAAAATAGTCGGTCGTTGTTGATAAATGTAAAACTATTCTAGGGAAAAGTTGCTAAAAAAGCAAGATTTTTGACACGTTTTACCAGAATTTTCAGGCATTTTTTCAGGAAATGCAGTGGCTATCGCATTTGCGGGCAAGGATTACTGGATGAACTTTTAACGGAGGGGCGAAAAAGTATCTGTTTAAAGCTGCTTTTTTTTAAAATCTAAAAACGTTCGGGAAAAATAATATTTTGTCATCAAATATTGAAAAAAAATCAGAAATTGCATATAATAAGTTGTAAGACAAACTCGCAGGTGAGATTCCTGCCATGTTGTACAAGAAAGGATGAAGATACAATTTTATAGCTTGGAGATAGATACGTGACGCTTTGTTTTAGCTAGTATCGTTTTTATTTGCTCGCTGTATAAATGTTAGTATCCATATCGAACAGAATATGACATCAGTAGTAGTTGTTGGTACCCAATGGGTGATGAAGGAAAAGGTAAAATCACAGACTTTTTGTCTCAAGATGCTGAAGTGATTGCACGTTATCAAGGTGGAGACAATGCAGGTCACACTATCGTTATTGACGGTAAGAAATTTAAGCTGCATTTGATTCCGTCAGGTATTTTCTTCCCAGAGAAAATCTCTGTTATCGGAAATGGTGTGGTTGTCAATCCAAAATCATTGGTAACTGAATTGAAATACTTGCATGATGAGGGAATTACAACAGATAGTCTTCGTATTTCTGATCGTGCACACGTTATTTTGCCATATCATATTAAACTTGATCGTTTGCAAGAGTCTTCTAAGGGTGATAATAAAATTGGGACAACAAATAAAGGAATCGGACCTGCTTACATGGATAAAGCAGCACGTGTCGGTATCCGAATTGCTGACCTTTTGGACAAAGAAATCTTTGCAGAAGCTTGCGCGTGAATTTGGAAGAAAAAAATCGTCTCTTCGAAAAAATGTACGAATGCGAACCAATCAAATTTGAAGACATCTTCGAGGAATACTATGAATATGGTCAACAAATCAAAGATTACGTTACAGATACATCAGTTATCTTGAACGATGCTCTTGACGCTGGAAAACGTGTCCTTTTCGAAGGTGCACAAGGTGTCATGCTTGATATTGACCAAGGAACATACCCATTTGTAACCTCATCTAACCCAGTCGCAGGTGGTGTAACAATCGGTTCTGGTGTTGGTCCAAGTAAAATCAACAAGGTTGTCGGTGTATGTAAAGCTTACACAAGCCGTGTTGGTGATGGACCATTCCCGACTGAACTTTTAGACGAAGTTGGCGACCGTATCCGTGAAGTCGGTCATGAATATGGGACAACAACTGGACGTCCACGTCGTGTCGGTTGGTTTGACTCAGTTGTCATGCGCCACAGCCGTCGTGTATCTGGTATCACGAACTTGTCACTTAACTCAATCGACGTTCTTTCAGGTCTTGATACTGTCAAAATCTGTGTGGCATACGATCTTGATGGTGAGCGCATTGACCATTACCCAGCAAGTCTTAAACAATTGAAACGTTGTAAACCGATCTATGAAGAATTACCAGGTTGGTCAGAAGACATCACAGGTTGCCGTAGCCTTGACGAACTTCCAGAAAATGCTCGTAACTACGTTCGTCGTGTTGGTGAACTTGTTGGTGTTCGCATTTCAACATTCTCAGTTGGACCGGACCGCGACCAAACGAATATTCTTGAGTCTGTTTGGGCAAATATTTAAGAAAAAGACACTTATCGGAAAAATTTAGGATAGTTTAAGTTGTTCTCACTATACTAACATTACTCCTAAACTTTTCTTTTCATATTTATATTTTCTAATACCATCGGAACTTCGGTTTCGGTGGTTTTTAAATATCATGGAATCTATTATATGAAATGTAACTTCCTAATAATTCTATCATTGTAAATCTAATAGAGATCCTAAGTTTTAATGTTATGAGCTAATTATGCATTACTGAACGGAAACATGATATAAGATATTTAAATGTTCCAAAAAATCTGGAGCTGTTCTTATGTTGTTGAAATTTATGTTAATAAAAAGTTAGCTAGAATAGTTGACATATCATAACTGGTTTTACCTCCACAAAAGTATGATTCAAAATTAAATATCAGATTTTCGTAAGATATGTAACTTATAATATATTTTGCACATATGGTGTCTAAGTGATAAAAAAGAAATGTAGGTGATGTGGGAAAAACGATTAGTTAATTTCTACTTAGTTGTAAAAGAATTCCTAATACAGGATAAAAGCTATTTTTTAGAAATGTTAATAGATAAGAGAAAATCAGGGAATTGCTGCATATGGTTCAGTACATTTTTGCACACTTCCTTGTGTTTTTTTTGCCCTTTTTGTTTGCGCTTACATTTTCTATAATAAACATAAAGAAATTACAAAACTAATATAGAAAAGGAGTAATCTCATGGATTTCCTATTATCAATTCTTAACTGGTTTTCACAAAATATTTTGCAAAAACCAGCGTTCTTTGTAGGTATCTTGGTTTTAATCGGATATATTCTTTTGAAGAAACCTTGGTATGATGTGTTTGCTGGATTTGTTAAGGCAACAGTAGGTTACATGATTTTAAATGTAGCTTCTGCGGGACTTGTTAGCACATTCCGTCCAATTCTTGCGGCATTGAATTATCGTTTTAATATTGGTGCGGCAGTTATTGACCCTTACTTTGGTTTGACGGCGGCTAATAATTATATTATGGATAATTTCCCTAAATTCGTTGGGACAGCAACAACAGCTTTGTTGATTGGTTTTTTCTTAAATATCTTCTTGGTGGCGTTTCGTAAGATTACAAAGGTGCGTACTTTGTTTATCACTGGTCATATCATGGTTCAGCAAGCAGCTACGGTTACTTTGATGATTATTCTATTGATTCCAAGCTTCCGCAATCAATTTTGGGGAACGTTGGCAGTAGGTATTGTTTGTGGGCTTTATTGGGCTGTTAGTTCAAATATGACTGTTGAGCCAACACAACGTTTGACTGGTGGCGGTGGGTTCGCTATTGGACACCAACAACAATTTGCTATTTGGTTTGTTGATAAGATTGCTCCGAAAATTGGGAAAAAAGAAGAAAATCTTGATAATCTTAAATTACCAACTTTCTTGAATATTTTCCATGATACTGTCGTCGCTTCTGCGACATTAATGTTGGTATTCTTTGGTGCCATTCTCTATATTTTGGGACCAGATATCATGTCAAATGCAGACGTTATCACATCTGGTACGGTTTATAATCCTGCAAGTCAATCGTTCTTTATGTATGTGATTGAGACATCGTTCACTTTCTCAGTTTATCTTTTCATTTTGATGCAGGGTGTACGTATGTTCGTTGCTGAGTTGACGAATGCTTTCCAAGGAATTTCAAGTAAGCTTCTTCCTGGTTCATTCCCAGCGGTCGATGTTGCAGCATCATTTGGCTTTGGTTCACCTTCAGCGGTACTGTTTGGTTTTGCGACAGGTCTTATTGGACAGTTGATTACCATTCTCTTATTGATTATTTTCAAAAATCCAGTTCTGATTATCACAGGATTTGTGCCAGTATTTTTTGATAATGCGGCTATCGCTGTTTACGCTGATAAACGTGGTGGTTGGAAAGCTGCGGTTGTCCTTTCTTTCCTATCTGGTGTTATTCAAGTGGCACTTGGTGCCGTTGCGGTATCACTTCTTAATCTCGGTGCATATGGTGGTTACCATGGCAATATTGACTTTGAAATTCCGTGGGTTCCATTTGCTTATCTTTTCAAATATGCTGGTGCGATTGGTTATGCTATTGTCTGCCTCTTCTTGCTTGCAATCCCTCAAATTCAGTTTGCAAGAGCAAAAGACAAGGAAGCTTACTATGCTGGTCAAGTTCAGCCTGAAGAGTAACAGTTTAAAAAGTAAATGCTATTTATAATGCTTTTCTATAAAGAAAAAAAGAATTCAAACGGAGGAAAATAAAATGGTTAAAGTTCTTACAGCATGCGGTAATGGTATGGGTTCATCTATGGTTATCAAAATGAAAGTTGAAAATGCACTTCGTCAACTTGGTGTTAGTAATATCGAATCAGCTTCTTGTTCGGTTGGAGAAGCTAAAGGCTTGGCAGCTAATTACGACATTGTAGTCGCTTCAAATCACTTGATTCATGAATTAGATGGTCGTACTAGCGGTAAATTGATTGGTCTTGATAATTTGATGGACGATAATGAAATAAAAACAAAATTGGAAGCAGCTTTAAAATAATTTAGAACTTGGATTCATAAAGGTGGCATTTTCAGGTGACAGATGATTTCCACCAATCTAGGAAGAATTTTGCAGGAATAATGGATGTCTTAAAAAACTTTAACGACGAGTAACAGAAAGCAACTTTCTAGATGGAATGTCATCTATGAATATAAGTTCTGGACATGGGTGTTTTCAGACAAACGAAAACACCTACGATTTTTGATAAGTATGAAAGGAAGCAGTTTATGAATTTGAAACAAGCTTTGATTGATAATGATTCTATTCGGCTAGGGGTGACAGCATCAGATTGGAAAGAGGCGGTTAAGTTAGCGGTTGAACCTCTGGTTGAAAGTGGTGCAGTTAAGGCAGAATATTATGATGCTATTATCGCATCCACGGCTCAGTATGGTCCGTATTATATTTTGATGCCAGGTATGGCGATGCCTCATGCGCGTCCAGAAGCTGGTGTACAACGTGATGCCTTTTCGTTAATCACATTGACTCATCCTGTTAAATTTCAAGACGGTAAAGAAGTTTCTGTACTCCTTGCTTGGCAGCTACGAGTTCAAAAATCCATACTTCGGTAGCTATTCCGCAGATTATTGCGCTTTTTGAGTTAGAAAATTCAGTAGAACGTCTACAATCTTGTCAGACCAAAGAAGAAGTGTTGGCTATGATTGATGAATCAAAGGACAGTCCGTATTTGGAAGGCTTGGATTTAGAGAGTTAATATCACATTTTTAAAACTAGCAATGAAGAGAAAGGAAATATGATGACAAAACAATTACCAAATTTACAAGTTGCTCTTGATCATTCTGATTTGAAAGGAGCTATTGCAGCTGCCGTTTCGGTTGGCAATGAAGTTGATATTATTGAGGCTGGGACAGTATGTCTTTTGCAAGTCGGCAGCGAGTTAGTCGAAGTGCTTCGTAATCTTTTTCCAGATAAATGGATTGTGGCGGATACTAAATGTGCAGATGCTGGTGGAACAGTCGCTAAAAATAATGCTGTACGCGGAGCAGACTGGATGACTTGTATTTGCTGTGCTACCATTCCAACCATGAAAGCTGCACGTAAGGCCATTGAAGAAGTGCGTGGTGAACGTGGTGAGATTCAAGTTGAACTTTATGGCGATTGGACTTATGAGCAAGCACAACAATGGCTTGATGCGGGGATTTCACAAGTTATTTATCACCAATCGCGTGATGCGCTCCTTGCTGGTGAAACTTGGGGTGAAAAGGATTTAAATAAAGTTAAAAAGCTTATTGATATGGGCTTTCGCGTATCTGTGACTGGCGGTCTTAGTGTTGACACACTCAAACTCTTTTCTGGTGTAGATGTTTTCACTTTTATTGCAGGTCGTGGTATTACAGAAGCAGCAGATCCAGCTGCGGCAGCGCGTGATTTTAAAAATGAAATCAAACGTATTTGGGGGTAGGCTATGACGCGTCCAATTGGTATTTATGAAAAGGCGACTCCTAAGAATTTTACATGGAGAGAACGTCTAGCGTTTGCAAAAGAACTCGGCTTTGATTTTGTTGAAATGTCGGTAGATGAATCGGATAGCCGTTTGGCACGTCTGGATTGGACAAAAAAAGAGCGTTTGGACGTTGTTCAAGCTATTTACGAAACAGGTATTCGGATTCCAAGTATTTGCTTTTCGGGGCATCGTCGTTATCCTCTTGGGTCTAATGACCCTAAAACTGAAGCAACATCGCTTGAAATGATGAAAAAATGTATTGAATTAGCGCAAGACCTTGGTGTTCGTACCATTCAATTGGCGGGGTATGATGTTTATTACGAAGAAAAGTCCCCAGAAACACGCGCTCGTTTTATCAAAAATCTCAGGAAAGCTTGTGATTGGGCTGAAGAAGCTCAAGTTATTCTAGCGATTGAAATTATGGATGACCCTTTTCTCAATTCTATTGAAAAATACTTGGCTGTGGAAAAGGAAATTGATTCGCCTTATCTCTTTGTTTATCCAGATACTGGCAATGTATCAGCTTGGCATAATGACCTTTGGAGTGAATTCTACAACGGTCATAAGTCCATTGCTGCCTTGCATTTAAAAGATACTTATGCTGTCACTGAAAACTCCAAAGGGCAGTTTCGTGATGTCCCATTTGGGGACGGCTGTGTTGATTGGGAGGCTATGTTTGCTATTCTCAAGAAAACAAACTATAACGGTCCATTTTTGATTGAAATGTGGTCGGAAAATTGTGCGACAGTTGAGGAAACAAAACAAGCTATTCAAGTCGCAAAAGACTTTTTATTACCAAAAATTGAGAAAGCGGGGTTACGTTAATGTTAGTTCCTGAATTACGTCAACGTGTTTATAAAGCTAATATGGATTTACCAGTGCATGGTTTGGTCAAATTTACATGGGGAAATGTGTCAGCTATTGACCGTGAAAAAGGATTGATTGTTATCAACCTTCAGGGGTACCTTATGAAGAATTATCTCCAGAAAATATGGTGGTGTCAGATTTAGAGGGAAATGTGGTTGAGGGTGACTTGAATCCGTCATCTGATTTACCAACGCATGTAGAGCTGTACAAAGCATTTGCAGAAGTTGGTGGGATTGTTCATACCCATTCAACAGAAGGAGTCGCTTGGGCGCAAGCAGGGCGAGATATTCCTTGTTATGGGACCACACATGCAGATACATTTTATGGTGCTATTCCGTGTGCGCGTGCACTTACTCCAGAAGAAATCAATGGTGCTTATGAAAAAGAAACTGGGAAAGTGATTATTGAAGAGTTTCAAAAACGCTCCCTTGACCCAATGGCTGTTGCGGGGGTTACTGTTCGTAATCATGGACCATTTTCTTGGGGAAAAGACGAACAAGCAGCTGTTTATAACGCTGTCGTTCTTGAAGAGACAGCTCGTATGGCACGTTACACAGAAGGCATCAATCCAGATGTCAAAGAAGTGCCACAAGCGCTCAAAGATAAACATTATCTCCGTAAACATGGAAAAAATGCCTATTACGGACAAAAAAGTCTGACACATTAAACCAATGTTTTTATCCAATATTTACAATAGAAGTGACGGCGTGAAATAATTAGTCTGAACGACTGATTTTTGCGTCTCTTCTTTTTTTACAGGTTTTACAGGAAGTACATTATTTGGTATAAAAATATATTCATCAACAAGCTTGATTGGAATATTTGAAAGTAATGTAATGGAAAATTCTACTAGAAAAAGTCTTTGTGATACAATAGGTCTACATAGATATGGAGGAGCTGGTTATCATGCTAGATAAAAAAAGTTATGATCTTCTTTCTTGCTTACTGACTTTGCCCGAGCCAGAGACAGTGACGACTATTTCTAAAGTATTAAATCAGTCACGTCGAAGAATTTACTATCATTTAGATAAAATCAATGATGCTTTGCCAGAGGAAATTGAGAAAATTATTCCTTACCCACGAATCGGAATCCTTCTCAATGATGAACAGCGCCAAGCGTGTCGTACCATGATGGGGGAACTAGACGGCTATTCCTATGTGATGAGTGTGGAAGAACGGTTAGAATTAAGTTTACTATACATTGCAGTTTCTAAGGAAAGAGTAACAATTGATAAACTGATGAAACTGACAGATGTCTCTCGTAATACTATTCTTAACGATTTGAACGATATTCGTCAGAAATTATCAGACGAAGAATATGACATTAGGCTTCGTGTATCAAAAGCACGTGGTTACTATTTAGCATGTCACCCCTTGTCTAAAATACAGTTTTTATATCGCCTGCTTTACAGAGTTTACACAAAGGATAATGAAAAGTTTATTGCGATTATTCGAAAACGTATTATCAATTTATCAGAGGTAATGCCCTATTTTTCTGATGACATCAATGATTATCTTTATACAGAATTGTCAACGATTGAAGAACGCTTGGGTAAAAGACTGAATTCCAAAGACTTGAATTTTATGGTGAAAATTTTGCCCTATCTCTTGTTGAGTTACCATAGTATTGATTTTACTGCTGAAGAAAAAGAACGAGCAAGACGTGATTTTAGCCTAGCTTGGGAACGTTTAGAGTACCAAATGGCTATTAATATCGCTAAAAATTTACGAGAAAAATTTAATCTATCTTTAGATAGCATCGAGATTGGTTTGATTGCCATGTTGTTACTTTCTTTCCGAAAGACATTGGATCTTCATTTAGAAAGTACGGACTATGATGATATGCGCGAGACATTGCAACTTTTTTTTGGACACATTACAAACAAAGCATCATCTTTCTTTTCGACATCCTAATGACTTGTTAAACCAACTGTTGACGCATTGTAAGGCATTGCTTTATCGTAAAACCTATGGTATTTTATCAGAAAATCCCTTAACAGAAGATATTAAAATAAAATATAGTCACCTTTTTAATCTGACTAAATCTTGTATTTATATTTTGGAAGAAGCTTGGTTAATTCAAATGACAGACGATGACATTGCTTACTTTGTCATTCATTTAGGCGGCGAGATAGAAAATCATGATGTCAGCGATAGTCAAAAAAATCATGTTGTATTAGTTTGTGATGAAGGAGTGGGTATTCAGAAATTATTAGTCAGCCAATGTAAAAAATGTCTGGAAAATTGTGAAATAGATGCTATTTTCACATTGGAACAATTTTATAGTGTTAGTGATATCATTACATCAAACATGGTTATTTCAACAAGTGATAACGTTGAGACAACATTGCCATTGTTGGTTGTTCACCCCATTTTAACGGATGAAGATATTATCAAAATGCTACATTTCATAAGAACAAAAGGAAGGCAAAAAGAAAGTCACTATGACCGTCAATTGGATAAATTGTTAAAAATTTATGTTCCAGATGATAATGAGCGCTATGGTTTAAAAAATCAAATCGAAAAAATCATTCGACAAGAATTTATTGACATTAGCTAAATTGAGGAAGGTGGGGAGCTTATTACATTTTTATGTAATGAGCTTTTTTATTTTCTTAAGATGTTTACCTAGTTGGGTGTAATTTTGTATTATTTTTATCCAAAAGTTAAACCGAAAACAGGGTTCATAAAGCGTTTTCGTTCTGGTAATATAACATTAAAGAAAGGGGGATGAAGCATGTTATCACAAACAATTGAATCGGTTACATTATGATAGAAATGATACATTATTTTCAATTTGATTGAGGATCTTTTTGCAGACTTTTGTTGGCAAAAAGATCTACTTTTGTTTTTTTTGTAAACGCTTTATAATTGAGTCAGATAAGGAAGTGAGAGCTATGAAGGAAAGAACCTATGCTATATTAAACAGACTGATAAATTCTGAAATACCATTATCTGTAAAGTATCTTTCTAGTGAATTTGAGGTAAGTGAAAGGACTATACGTAATGAAATAGGGACTATCAATGAATTGTTAATAGAGTATCAGTTACCTCTAGTAGAATCCATTCGCTCCAGAGGAATGCACTTAACTTTAACAAATTCTCAAATTCGCAAAATTAGGGAATTAGAAAAGAGTAAGTCTGAATTTAAGTATTTAACTCGTGAAGAGCGAGTATTAGATTTAATTTTAGGTATCGCCTTTGGAAAAGAGCCTATCTTTCTAAATAGGAAGGAGGAGATGTATCAAGTTTCGAAGTCTTCGATTGCTGAAGATATTCGTCAAGTAAGAAGAAATTTAGAATATTATCATGTGAAAGTTGTAAGTATTCCCAAGCAAGGATTGCAGTTCCAGGCAAAGGAACAATTTATAAGAGCATGCTCTTTTCAATAATAAGTACTATTTTATTGAGCGACGATCAGGGAAAAAAGGGAATTGTCTTTAAATATCTTAATAAAGGACAGTTTAGTTACTTAGATGAAATATATAGTAAATTTATTTCAAATTTAGAAGTTAGTCACTATAGAACTAATTTTAACTTACTGGTCTATATTTGGATAGCACGCATACAACAAGGTAAATATATTTCAGAATCAGAAGAAGATGAAGGACTTGTACAACAAAATAATAAAGTTTATCGTTACATCAATGCAGTACTTAATAAAGTAGGAGTTAAAATTAATTTAGAAGAAGAAAGCTATATTTATTTCTTACTAAATACTTTAAACAGAGAAGATGACTATCGACCAATAAATTGGTTAGATTTACAATTACTAATTATGCAATTTATACAGTATGTCGAGACAGAAACAGGAATACCATTTAGTAAAAAAGAAGCTCAGCTTCAAGAAGCCTTGTATAATCATATGATTAGTATGGTAGAACGTATTAAGAATGGACTTCAATTGGTTAATCCTCTGAGGGATAAGATAAAGCAAACATATGGCGTTGTTTATAAAGTTGTTGAATCGTATTTAAAAACTAATGAAAGTGAATTTGGTGGTTCAATTACTGAAGATGAGATAGCATTTTTGACAATTCATTTTTCTACTGCCTTAAGTGAGATAAATCAAAATAATAAATACTGGTATAGAGCAATAGTTATTTGTAACCATGGTATTGCTACTGGTCGTCTTCTAGCTGAGAATTTAAAAGAATACTTTAATATTGAGGTTTTAGCGGTACTTAGTAGCAGAGAAATTAACTTGGTTAAGAAATTTGATGTTGATTTAGTCTTCTCGACAGTAAAAATGAGCTATAATTCTAAGCCAATAATGATTTTGGATACTATCTTTAATGATGAAACTAAAATATTAGTTAAGCACTTTTTAGAAAGTAATAGTCAATATAGAAGGTTGATTACTACCAGAAATGATTATACTGAGATGTTTCAAAAGTTACTTAAAATGGTTGAACAGACTTTTGGTGAGATAAGCAATAACTTCTATGGAGATTTGGAGAAACTATTTCATAAAAATCAATTAGAAATAAATAAGAGGGAGGTACAACCTATGATTCAAGATATATTATCTGATGATAATATTTTATTGGAAACAGAAGAATTTACTTGGCAAGAAGCAATAAAAAAAGTTGCTGAGCCATTACTTAGTAAAGAAATTATTACAGGTGATTATATTCAAGCTATGATTGAAAGTGTTGAAGAGTATGGTCCTTATATTGTTATTGGTCCCCACTTAGCTTTAGCTCATGCAAGACCAGAGGATGGCTCATTGAAGTTAGGTTTGAGTTTATCTATTTTTGAAAAACCTGTTGTATTTGGTCATGAGTTTAATGACCCTGTAAAAGTTATGTTTTGTTTATCAGCCATTGATTCTTACTCACATTTGAATGTAATGAAGAGGCTAGTAAATCTTATTAGAGAAGAAGACAATCTTATTAAATTAACCGAAGCAAAAAGTATTAAAACTGTAAAAGAAATTTTATTTAACGAAGCTATAGAGGAGGAAAAATAGTATGGCTAAAACATTGAATATTTTATTTGTTTGTGGAGCTGGCTTAGGTTCAAGTTTTGCTGCTCAAATGGCAGCAGAGGATGTCTTAAATAGACACCATATTAATGCTAAGTTGGATCATGTGGATATCTCAACAGCCGCTTCTGTGAGCCCAGATATTATTATTACAGCTCAAATTTGAAAACAATTTGCACAATTTGAAATTGATGAAGAAAAGACATCAGTTATTTTCTTAAAAAATATTGTTTCTAGTAAAGAGATTGAAGAAAAATTATTACCTGTTTTAAAAGAGCGTAATTTTATTTAATTCTATAATATAGGAGGAATTCTATTATGGGAGTTATAAATTTTATAATTGATAACATCTTAACGCAGGCTTCAATAACAATTGCGTTGATTGCTTGTCTGGGTCTTATCTTGCAAAAAAAATCAGTAGGTCAAGTAATTTCAGGAACGATGAAAACTTTACTAGGTTTTCAAGTGTTGAGTGCCGGTTCAAGTGTTATACAAACTAGCTTGACATACTTTGGTGAAATTTTCCAAAAAGCTTTCCATACACAGGGGATTGTTCCCTCTATTGAAGCTATTAATGGTCAAGCGATGAATAATCTGGGGCTTGGCAGTGATATAGCGCTAACGTTCTTGACTATTTTCATTTGTAATATTTTGATTGCTCGTTTTACCAAGTGGAAGTATATATTTTTAACGGGTCAGGCTTTGCTTTGGATGGCAACTATGACTACGGTATTTGGTTACTTTGCAGGGTTGCGAGGCTTAGTTTTAATTATTATTGGCGGTATTGTAGGTGGTATCTTTAGTGTGGCAATGCCAGCAATTGCACAACCTATTATTCGTCAAGTAACAGGAAATAATGATATAGCACTTGGTCACTTTTGTACTATTGGATATTTATTTGAAGCGGGCATTGCTAAGATTTTTGGAGAGCGTAGCGAAAATAGGAAGTCTATTGAAGATATCGAGATGCCCAAAGCATTTGAGTTTCTTCAAGATACTTATTTATCAGTTATGGTAGTTATGATCCCTCTTTATCTTATTACTGCTGCATTTGCTGGTTCAGGAGCAGTTGATACAGGAGATACCAATTTCATGATGTATGCCTTTTTGCAAGCAATTCAATTTGTAGTAGGTATTTATATCCTTCTTGCAGGTGTTCGTCTTCTTCTTGGTGAAATTGTACCAGCATTTCGTGGTATTGCAATGAAATTAGTGCCTGATGCTATTCCAGCATTGGATTGTCCAGTGTTCTTCCCTTATTCACCAAATGCAGTTATTCTTGGTTTTATTACCACAACAATTGGTACTGTAGTTGCAATGTTGTATTACCAATGTTTGGTTTAGCAATGATTCTCCCTGGTATGCTTACTAACTTCTTTGCTGGTGGTACTGCAGGTATATTTGGGAATGCAGTAGGTGGACGTCGGGGCGCAATCATTGGTGGTATTGCACATGGCTTCTTCATTACACTTTTGCCAGCTTTATTAGTAACAGCTTTTAATACCCTTGGTTTTACGAATGCCACTGCAACTGATGTTGACACAGTAACAGCAGCTCTATTGTACTATTGGATTTTGAGTCCTATCTTTAAACTATTCTAGTTGATGGATTAACAAAGAAATTGTGAGGTGCTAAATAAATGTTTGATTTTTTTAAGAAGAAAAGTCCGAAAAAAATTGAGGAAAAAACTTTCAGTTTTACAGAAGAAGAAATTAGGAACTTCAACTCAGAAATAGAACAGCAACTAGCTATAAAAGAATATCATTTAGAAGATGCAGTTTACTTTGAAAATTTAGGATTGTTGTATGATAAAGTTTCTGAAACGGACGAAGCAATTGAGAGTTTAGAAAGAAGCCTTGAAATAGAACCTTCTATGGGAGATGGATATAAAAGGTTGATGTCTCTATATAATCTTAAAAGAAAGGAAGCTGCAGTAGCTCATGACGACGAACTCATTGAATATTATATGGGGAAAATGGATGAGATGCGTAATATTGCGAAAAAACTTACACTAACAGCAAAATAGGAGAAATTGATATGTACAAAAATTTAAAAGAAATTACAGACTATGCTGACCGTTTAAACATGACAGTAGGTGCGTTTAATATGCATAATTTAGAAATGCTCCCTGACATGATTCGCGCTGCAAAAGAAGTTGGTGTTCCGATTGTTATCCAAACTAGTATTGATACTGCTAAATATATTGGATATGATGTCATTGTTGCTGTATGTAAACAAATGGCAGATAATAATTTGGTAGATGTCGCATTACATTTGGATCATGCACGAGATTTTGATGCAATTAAAGATGCAATTGAAGCAGGTTATTCAAGTGTTATGTTTGATGGATCTAACCTACCATTTAAAGAAAATATTGCTAAAACTAAAGCTGTTGTTAATTATGCACATAAAAGAGGTGTTTCTGTTGAAGGAGAGCTAGGTACTATTGGGGGACTGAAGAAGGTATTTCAGTGGCAGAAGATGATAAAGAATACACTAGACCTAAAGATGCGGTTACATTTGTTTCTGAGACAGGAGTAGATGCATTGGCAGTAGGTATTGGTACAAACCATGGTCAGTTTAAATCAAAAACAAATGTTAAAGTATCTCTCTTAAAGAAATTCATAGTGTGGTAGATGTGCCGTTGGTCATTCATGGTGGTACAGGTGTTAAAGAAGAAGATTATTCTGAACTAATTAATAATGGGATTCGTAAGTTTAACGTTGGTACTGAACTATTAGTCAATTGGACTGATACTGCTAAAGAAAAATTTGGTGCAACTGAGGTAAACAAATCACTCCGTCATAATATTATTCCTTGTAATGAAAAAGTTAAAGAAATTGTTAAACATAAACTTACCTTATTTATGAATATAGACAGTTCTTTAAAATAAGGAGAGTCTCATGAAAAAAACATTGATTTTGATTGCAGGACCTCCAGCAACTGGGAAAACATATTTAGTTAACTTAATTACAGAAATTCAGCCCAAATTATATAAAATTACTCCTGATGAACTTAAAGAGGATATTGCTGATAGTAAGGGATTTAATAATCTTGTTGAGAAAGCAAGTTTGGAAAACATTGTTTGGAAAGCATATTATCAAGCAATTGATGCCTATATGATGGTAGGTAAGAAAGTAATTTTGAGTGAGTACCCATTCTCAAATAAACAAAAATCACAATTAAATGAGTTAGCAAAAAAGTATTCTTATGATATCTTAACGGTAAGGTTAGTTGCTGATTTTGAAGTTCTTTGGGAAAGACGCCTTAAGCGTGATAGGGAGGAAGATAGGCACTTAAGTCATATTATGACACACTATCATTTCGGAGATACACTTGATAATAGAGAACTAGCTGATAACCAAATCACAAAAGTTGAATTTCAAAATATAGTTGATGTTAGAGATTATAACCATTTTAAATTAGGAAAGCTATTCGAATTCAATGTCAGTGACTTTAGTAAAGTTGATTATTCACCTCTTTTAAGTTACTTAGCTGAGCTGTAAATTAAGTGTTAAATATATTTTGAAAAGAAAAATTAGTTTTTGTTGGATATATATTTTAGAAAATCAATAGTAAAACCCTATAGCTAAAAACTTTCAGCCCAAAAATGAACACATCATCGTGTAATACTTGGTCTTTTTTGGAATCGCTTTCTAGACTATACTGTTATTGTAAATGAATAACGTAACAACACAAATAGGAGGAAAGCAAAATGGCTAATGTTAAAGACATCACACGTGAATCATGGATTTTAAATACTTTTCCTGAATGGGGAACTTGGCTCAACGAAGAAATTGAAGAAGAAGTCGTTCCTGAAAATAATTTTGCTATGTGGTGGTTAGGTAATTGTGGTGTTTGGATTAAGACACCAGGAGGTGCAAATATTGTTATGGACCTCTGGTCAAATCGAGGAAAATCAACCAAGAAAGTCAAAGATATGGTTTGGGGACATCAAATGGCAAATATGGCGGGGGTTCGTAAATTACAACCAAACTTGCGCGTGCAACCAATGGTTATTGACCCATTTGCCATTAATGAATTGGATTACTACCTCGTCTCTCACTTCCATAGCGACCATATTGATATCAATACCGCTGCTGCCATTGTAAACAATCCAAAACTTGACCACGTTAAATTTGTGGGACCTTATGAATGTGGGGAAATTTGGAAAAAATGGGGTGTTCCAGAAGAACGTATCATTATTATCAAACCAGGAGAAAGCTTTGAATTTAAAGATGTTAAAGTGACTGCTGTTGAATCTTTTGACCGTACGTGTCTTGTGACGCTTCCTGTTGATGGTGCCAAGGAAAATAATGATAGTCTGAAAGGACTTGCTGTGACAGATGAAGAGATGGCACGTAAGGCAGTTAATTACATCTTTGAAACACCAGGTGGAACGATTTATCATGGTGCCGATTCACATTTTTCAAATTATTTTGCAAAACATGGTAAGGACTTCGACATTGACGTTGCGATTAACAATTATGGGGACAACCCAATTGGCATTCAAGACAAGATGACATCAATTGACCTTCTTCGCATGGCTGAAAATCTTCGTGCCAAGGTTATCATTCCAGTGCATTATGATATCTGGTCAAACTTTATGGCTTCAACGGATGAAATCCTTGCTCTCTGGAAGATGCGCAAAGAACGCCTACAATATCAGTTCCACCCATTTATCTGGGAAGTTGGTGGTAAATATGTCTATCCACAAGATAAAGACCGTATTGAATATCACCACCCACGTGGTTTTGATGATGTGTTTGAGCACGATTCAAATATCCAGTTTAAAGCTTTACTTTAGTAGGATAAAGGGTTGTTATCAGCCTTTATTTTATCAGAAAAAATGAAAAGGAGACAAACAATGAAATTTTTCTTAGATACAGCTGATGTTTCGGCGATTAAAACGATTAATGAACTAGGTGTCGTGGACGGTGTCACGACTAATCCAACGATTATTTCCCGTGAAGGGCGTGATTTTGAGACGG
>ENA-OQBT01000504-OQBT01000504.1-human-gut-metagenome-genome-assembly--contig:-NODE-504-length-23298-cov-4.904363_pt1 | contig 23298 bp, 25 predicted proteins | sample MGYA00242749_ERZ504557 | MGnify/ENA primary metagenome ERZ504557 (study PRJEB26092, sample SAMD00036243) | human gut metagenome | host: Homo sapiens | study: EMG produced TPA metagenomics assembly of... | reverse complement strand
TGATAACTTGAAGAAACAAATTGAAGCTGTACAAAAGATTAACAGTCAGTTTGAGTCAGATGCTCTGGTAGATGGTAGCTATAATGCCTCTATCGCTGTTAAATCAGATGCCAACTTTAATAATCTTCCAGAAAGTGTAACAACAACTGGGAACGCGAGTCTCGATAGCACTGTTCAAGAAGCTATTAAGGGTGGTAAGACTCAACTTGAAGAAAAAGCTAAGGCTGCGAGTGCAACGTCTGCAGCGACAGCTTCTGAAAGTGTTAATCTGCTAGTCCTGCTGCACCTTCAGGTGATAACGCATCTGGAGCAGCTTCTAATGGCGGTGGTGCGTCCGCATCAAATACTTCTGGAGCGCAAAATGGAGCAGCTAACTCAGCAGGTTCAGCAGGTTCAACTGGTGCGACTGGAGGAACTACTGGTGGCTCAGCTGCAGCTTCAACAGTTGTAACACGCGGAATCACAAATTATAACCCATCAATCCTTCAACGTGATCGCTCACGTGTGCCTTATAATGCAAACGTAGTAGCAGATAACAAGTAATCCAGCTTGGACATGGGCTGATGGTGTTCTTGATAAGATTATCGAACATCACACTCACGTGGTTACTTCTCAGGAAATGATTACATTCTTGAAAAAGTTAATATCATTAATGGAAATGGTTACTACAATATGTTCAAGGCTGACGGAACATACCTTTTCTCAATTAACTGTAAAACAGGTTACTTTGTTGGGAATGCTTCTGGTAATTCGGATGCACTTGATTATTAAAAACAAAATGCTCTCTCCTTACGGAGGGCATTTTTTATTTGATAAATAAAAGTAATGAAAACTGATTGAAAAAAGTTTCAAAAAATTGACAGAAAATATTGTAAGCGCTATAATCAAGTTAACTTAAAGATAAGGGGTGATATTATGGTAAAAGTCGCTATTGTTACAGGTGCAGGCCAAGGAATTGGCTTTGCTATTGCAAAACGTCTGCATGACGATGGTTTTAAGGTGGGAATCCTTGATTACAATCAAGAAACAGCTGAAAAGGCTGTTCAGGAAATTTCTCCAACAGATGCCTTTGCTGTGGTTGCAGATGTGTCAAAACGTGACGAAGTAGCAAAAGCTTTCGCAAAAGTTGTTGAACACTTTGGAGATTTATCAGTTGTGGTTAATAACGCTGGCGTAGCTCCAACGACACCTTTGGATACGATTACCGAGGAAGTGTTTGAACGTACTTTTGCCATTAATGTCGGAGGTACGATTTGGGGAGCCCAAGCAGCTTTGGCAGAGTTCAAAAAATTAGGACACGGTGGTAAGATTATTAATGCAACTTCACAAGCAGGTGTTGTTGGTAATCCTAACTTGACTGTTTACGGTGGTAGTAAATTTGCGGTGCGTGGCATCACACAAACCTTAGCACGTGATTTAGCTAAGGATGGCATTACAGTAAATGCTTACGCACTAGAATTGTTAAAACACCAATGATGTTTGACATTGCGCATGAAGTCGGTAAAAATGCTGGTAAAGATGATGAATGGGGAATGCAAACTTTTGCAAAGGACATCACTTTAAAACGTTTGTCAGAACCAGAAGACGTTGCAAAAGCTGTTAGCTTTTTAGCAGGACCTGATTCCGATTACATTACAGGTCAAACAATCATTGTTGATTGCGGTATGCAGTTTCATTAATCGATGAATAAAAGGCAAGGAGAAATGCTTCTCTTTGCCTTTTGTTATTAAAAAAGCCAGCTAAGCTGACTTTAATATTTAGATGACATGACGTTCAAATGGGTCGTCTGAAATACCGTCTTTTAAGATTAATTTTGCCCATTCTTTAGCGGTAAAAAGGCTATGGTCTTTATAGTTGCCGCAAGATTCAATGGTTGTTCCTGGAACATCTTCCATGATGTTACGTTGGCAATTTCTTCTAAACTTGATTTGATAACTTTGGCGATTTCAGTTGTATTGTATTTCCCCCACATAATCAAATGGAAACCAGTACGGCAACCAAACGGAGAGCAGTCAATCATTCCGTCAATTCGTTCACGAATAAGTTTAGCAAGCAAGTGTTCGATAGTATGTAAACCAGCTGTTGGAATAGCATTTTCGTTAGGTTGCACAAGACGAATATCAAAGTTTGAAATAACATCGCCTAGAGGTCCAGCTTCTTCTGAAATAAGGCGGACGTAAGGGGCTTTAACGATAGTGTGGTCAAGTTCAAAACTTTCCACAGTAACTTCTTTTTTAGACATAGTACACTCCTTTTTTGTTCCTTGTAAATATCATAACACAAATTTTAGTAAAACGCTTTACAATTTTAAATTGTGAAAAAGCTTATTTTATGATAAACTTAAAAGTAGCTTTCTATAGATGAAATCTAAAATTTTTATTGAGGTAAAAACATGCCAAATATTATTATCTTGATTGTTTTTGCCCTCATTGGTTTGATAGTTGGTTATGCGTTGATTTCAGTTAGACTTAAGTCTGCGAAAGAAGCGGCAGAACTCACTCTTTTAAATGCAGAACAAGACGCTGTTAATCTACGTGGTCAAGCGGAGTTAGAAGCTGAGCAAATCAGAAAAACAGCCGAACGAGAAAGTAAATCATATCGTAAAGAATTACTAATCGAGGCAAAAGAAGAGGCTAGAAAATATCGTGAAGAGATTGAAAAAGAATTTAAATCTGAAAGGCAAGAGTTAAAACAAATGGAAACTCGTTTGACAGAACGAGCTTCTTCTCTTGACCGCAAGGATGAAAACCTAACCAGCAAGGAAAAAGTGTTGGATAGTAAAGAACAAAGTCTAACCGATAAATCTAGACACATTAATGAGCGTGAAAAACAAATCGGAGAACTAGAAGAACAGAAAAAAGCAGAACTTGAACGTGTAGCGCTCATGACGATTGCTGAAGCGCGTGAAATTATTTTAACGGAAACAGAAACTAATTTGACGCACGAAATTGCTACTCGTATCAAAGATGCTGAACGTGAAGTCCGAGATAAATCTAGCAAACTTGCTAAAAATATTCTCGCGCAAGCTATGCAACGTATGGCAGGTGAATATGTTACTGAACAAACTATTACAACAGTTCACTTACCAGACGATAGCATGAAAGGTCGTATCATTGGACGTGAAGGACGTAATATCCGCACACTTGAAAGTTTGACAGGAATTGACGTTATCATTGATGATACCCCTGAAGTTGTTGTTCTTTCAGGATTTGATCCGATTCGTCGTGAAATCGCTCGAATGACTTTGGAAGCTTTGATTCAGGACGGACGTATTCACCCAGCTCGTATCGAGGAATTGGTTGAAAAAAATCGTTTGGAAATGGATAACCGTATTCGTGAATATGGTGAGGCTGCTGCATTTGAAATTGGAGCCCTTAACTTGCACCCTGATTTGATTAAAATCATGGGACGCCTGCAATTTAGAACATCATACGGTCAAAACGTCTTACGTCATTCTGTCGAAGTTGGTAAGATGGCAGGTATTCTCGCAGGGGAACTTGGAGAAAACGTAACACTTGCTCGTCGTGCCGGTTTCTTGCATGATATGGGGAAAGCCGTTGACCGTGAGGTTGAGGGAAGCCACGTTGAAATCGGAACGGAACTTGCTCATAAATACAAGGAAAATCCGATTGTCGTTAATGCCATTGCTAGTCACCACGGTGATGTAGAACCGGAAAGTGTTATCGCTGTGATTGTTGCAGCTGCAGATGCGCTTAGCTCAGCTCGTCCAGGTGCTCGTAACGAATCAATGGAAAATTACATCAAACGCCTTCGTGATTTGGAAGAAATTGCCACAAGCTTTGAAGGTGTCCAAAATAGCTATGCTTTGCAAGCAGGACGTGAAATTCGTATCATGGTGCAACCAACTAAAGTTTCTGATGATGAGGTAACAATCTTAGCTCACAAAGTTCGTGAAAAAATTGAAGGTAATCTTGATTACCCGGGTAACATTAAAGTTACCGTTATTCGTGAACTTCGTGCAGTTGATTATGCAAAATAAAACAATTTTTAAAGGAGGTGCTAATCTTAGCGCTTCTTTTTTAATCGATATTTATTTACTAAGAAATAGTTGCTGAAATTACTAGAACTTAAGTAGAATGTCTAACTAAGATTTAAACAGCATTTTTTATGCGGAAAAGAGCCACGGAAGCTTTTAAAATTCCTTGAAAAATGGCTATGTTTTTGATACACTAGTTTGTAGTCTAATTGATAAAAAGCAAGTCTTAACTTGTAGTCTATAATAAGGAGAGTGGCATGACCGAACGTGGTTTGTTAATTGTTTTCTCAGGACCTTCTGGGGTTGGTAAGGGAACAGTTCGCCAAGAAATTTTTTCAACACCGGATCATAAATTTGAATATTCCGTTTCTATGACAACACGCCAAAAACGGCCAGGAGAAGTCGATGGCGTTGATTATTTCTTCCGAACTCGTGAAGAATTTGAGGAGCTTATTAAAAATGGTCAAATGTTGGAATATGCTGAATACGTAGGAAACTACTATGGCACACCACTGACTTATGTTAATGAAACTCTTGATAAGGGGATTGACGTGTTCCTTGAAATCGAAGTGCAAGGAGCGCTTCAAGTTAAGAAGAAAGTTCCAGATGGGGTGTTTATTTTCTTAACGCCACCTGATTTGGACGAATTAAAAGATCGTTTGGTAGGACGTGGTACAGATAGCGAGGAAGTTATCCGCCAACGTATCGAACGTGCTAAAGAAGAGATCGCTTTGATGCGTGAGTATGATTATGCTGTTGTTAACGATGAAGTGCCTTTGGCAGCTGAACGCGTTAAGCGCATTATCGAGGCAGAACATTTCCGTGTTGATCGTGTTATCGGACGATATAACGACATGATTAAAGATATTGATTAAAAAAGAGAAAAGAGAAAAAACTATGATGTTAAAACCTTCTATCGATACTTTGCTTGATAAAGTACCTTCAAAATATTCACTTTGCATTCTTCAAGCCAAACGTGCTCACGAACTTGAAGCAGGTGCTAAACCAACTCAAGAATTCAAATCTGTAAAAGCAACTTTACAAGCACTTGAAGAAATTGAGTCTGGTAATGTTGTGATTCACCCAGACCCAGAAGCTAAACGCACAGCTGTTCTTGCTCGTATCGAAGCAGAACGTCTAGTTAAAGAAGAAGAAGAACGTAAAATCAAAGAACAAATCGCTAAAGAAAAAGAAGAAGGAGAAAAAATCTAAGGTGTTTTATCTTAGATTTTTCTTGTAATAAATCATTGTGATAAGCTAGACAAACATTGGTCGCTATCATGATTATTCTTCTTTTTCATGGATAGCTAAGGACTAGATAGAAAGGAAATTTATGGTAAAAATTGCTCAGGTCATCGTTGATGTCCCACTTATGCAAACAGATAAACCTTTCTCTTACATCATTCCGAAAGATGTTGAAGACCAAGTGACCATCGGTTCACGAGTTCATGTCCCTTTTGGACGTGGTAATCGGCTTTTGCAAGGCTTTGTTGTCGGTTTTTCTGATACTTTTGATAATACTGTGACTGACTTAAAAGCTATTAGTGAAGTTTTGGATTTTGAGCCTGTGTTGAATGTAGAACAGCTAGAATTGGCAGAGCAGATGCGTCATACCGTGTTTTCTTATAAAATTTCCATTCTGAAATCGATGATTCCTAATCTGCTGAATTCGCAGTATGATAAACGTTTAACGCCTACAGAAAGCTTATCTAGCGAAGAACGTTTGGCATTGTTTGGTGAGAAAGAGAGCCGACTTTATTCGTCATTCACTGAGGAAGAAGCGAAAAAAAGTCGCTCGCTTGGTTCAAGCAGGAAAAATTACCGTTGATTATTTAGCTAAAGATAAGAAAAATATCAAAACGGAAAAATATTATTACATTCAAGCTGAAAAAATGGCTGCCGCAGACATCTCCAATCGTGCTAAAAAAAGATTGGAATTACGTGATTATTTGTTAGAGCATCCTGAAGAAGGAAGACTGTCAGATTTGCATCATCTTTTTTCACGTGATGTTGTCAAATTTTTTGTGGATAATCAGTTGATAACTGTCCTTGAAAGAGAGAAAAAACGTTCAGACGCTTATTTTGATGTAGCAACAACAGATTTTCTTGATTTAAATGCTGAACAAGCGGCTGTCGTTGAACAAGTAACTAGCCAAATTGCTCAGGAAAGTAATCCGTTTTTACTGGAAGGTGTGACAGGTTCAGGAAAAACTGAAGTTTATCTGCATATCATTGACAAGGTTTTGAAACTCGGTAAAACAGCCATTGTCTTGGTGCCTGAAATTTCTTTGACACCACAAATGACCAATCGTTTTATTTCACGTTTCGGCAAGCAAGTGGCTATCATGCACTCTGCTTTGTCAGACGGTGAAAAGTTTGACGAATGGCGAAAAATCAAGTCTGGACAAGCACGTGTCGTTGTTGGGGCACGCTCTGCCATTTTTGTTCCTATTGAAAATATTGGTGCCATTATCATTGACGAGGAACATGAGGCGACTTACAAGCAAGAATCCAATCCGCGCTACCATGCGCGTGATGTGGCTTTGCTTCGTGCTAAATACCATAAAGCTGTGTTGTTAATGGGCTCTGCAACACCAAGTATCGAAAGCCGTGCTCGGGCTAGTCGAGGTGTTTACCAATTCCTACAATTGACACATCGTGCTAATCCTATGGCAAAGATTCCAAAAGTTGAAATTGTCGATTTTCGCGATTATGTCGGGCAGCAAGAGGTTAGCAACTTTACTCCGTATCTCTTAGAAAAAATTGCTGACCGCTTAGAAAAAAATGAGCAAGTCGTGCTCATGCTCAATCGTCGTGGTTACTCTAGTTTTATCATGTGCCGTGATTGTGGCTATGTTGATGAATGTCCAAATTGCGACATTTCCTTGACGCTGCATATGGATACCAAAACCATGAATTGTCATTATTGTGGTTTTGAAAAATCCATTCCACACACTTGTCCGAATTGTCATAGCCGTAGTATTCGGTATTATGGAACAGGAACACAGAAGGCTTATGATGAACTCGTGGAAGTTTTTTCACAAGCTCGTATTTTACGAATGGACGTTGATACCACACGTCAAAAAGGGGCTCATCAACGTATTTTGGATAAGTTTGGCAACCATGAAGCGATATTTTACTTGGCACACAAATGATTGCTAAGGGACTTGATTTCCCAAATGTTACTTTGGTAGGAGTTTTAAATGCGGATACGTCTTTAAATTTACCTGATTTTCGTTCTTCTGAACGCACATTCCAATTGTTGACACAAGTTGCAGGGCGTGCAGGACGTGCAGAAAAAGAAGGTGAGGTTCTTATCCAGACTTACAATCCACAGCACTATGCTATTCAGCTAGCACAAAAGCAAGACTACGAGGCATTTTACGCTTATGAAATGGGAATCCGTAGGCAATTAGCTTATCCGCCTTATTATTTCACGGTCGGATTGACCTTATCACATAAAGATGAGCAGACCGTTGTCCGTAAATCATTTGAACTCTTGCAATTATTGCGCCAGCAATTATCAGATAAAATCAAAATTCTCGGTCCGACACCAAAACCGATTGCCAGAACGCATAATCTTTATCATTATCAAATTATCGTTAAATATCGCTTTGAGGACAATTTAGAGAATGTCTTGAACCAGATTTTAGATCTGACACAATTACCAGAAAATAAAGATTTACGCTTAGTCATTGACTATGAGCCACAAAATTTCATGTAGCGGATGACTATGCTATAATAGAGAAAATTTAAGTAAGAAAATCCTTTGAGAGGAACTGAAATGACAAAATTAATTTTTATGGGAACACCTGATTTTTCAGCGGCTGTTCTAAAAGGTTTGCTAGATGATAGCAACTACGACGTCCTAGCGGTGGTAACGCAACCTGACCGTGCTGTTGGACGCAAAAAAGAAATCAAAATGACACCTGTTAAGGAAGTTGCATTAGCACATAATTTACCAGTTTATCAACCTGAAAAAATGTCTGGTTCAGAAGAAATGGCAGAGCTGATGACTTTGGGTGCTGATGGCATTGTGACAGCTGCGTTTGGTCAATTTTTACCAACCAAATTGCTTGATTCTGTTGATTTTGCGGTCAATGTTCATGCTTCGCTTCTTCCCAAATACCGTGGCGGTGCACCAATTCACTATGCAATCATTAACGGAGAAGAAGAAGCTGGCGTGACAATCATGGAAATGGTTAAGAAAATGGATGCTGGTGATATGATTGCCAAGCTTCAACACCGATTACTGACGATGATAATGTTGGAACAATGTTTGAAAAATTGGCTGTTATTGGACGTGATTTGTTGTTAAAAACATTACCAGATTACATTGCAGGCAATATTAAACCAGAACCGCAAGACGAAAGTAAAGCCACTTTCTCACCAAATATTACACCAGAAGAAGAACGCATTGACTGGAATAAATCAGCACGTGATGTCTTTAATCACATTCGTGGCTTGTCCCCATGGCCAGTAGCTCATACCCTTCTTGACGGCAAACGTTTCAAGATTTATGAAGCTACTTTAGCTGAAGGTCACGGAAAACCAGGTGAAATTATCGAAAAAGGTAAGAAATCACTTGTCGTAGCAACAGGTGACGGGGCAATTTCGCTTAAAACAGTGCAACCAGCTGGGAAGCCACGCATGAATATTGTTGATTTCCTTAATGGTGTAGGACGTAAGCTCGAAGTAGGTGACCTTATTGGCGAATGATTGGAAAAATCAGGCACGTGGTTTAGCGCTTCTTGTCCTTGAAAATGTCTTTGAAGACGGAGCTTATTCTAATATTGCTCTTAATCAAGAATTAAGCCATACGACATTATTGCCAAAAGATAAGTCTTTAGTGACAGAAATCGTTTATGGAACAGTTGCACGAAAAATTACCTTAGAATGGTATCTTGCTCATTACATTAAAGACCGTGATAAGTTAGATTTTTGGGTTTATTACCTATTAATGTTGAGCCTTTATCAGCTCTTGTATCTTGATAAAATTCCTGCCCACGCTGTGGTAAATGACGCGGTTAACATTGCTAAAAATCGTGGTAACAAAAAAGGTGCAGAAAAATTTGTCAACGCTGTTCTAAGACGTTTTACCAAGGAAGAATTACCAAATCCTGAAACGATTAAACGTAAGAATAAACGTTACTCTGTTCTTTATTCATTGCCAGTTTGGTTAGTCAAAAAATTAATTGATCAATTCGGCGAAGAACGCGCGGTAGCTATTATGCAAAGCCTTTTTGTCCGCAATAAGGCAAGTATTCGTGTGACAAATCTTGATAAATTAGCTGATATTAAAGCTGCGACTGGTGCAGAGCAATCTATCTTATCGCCAGTTGGTTTGGTGAAAACATCAGGACATTTTGCTGGGACAGATTATTTTGCTAATGGTAATATCACAATTCAAGATGAATCTAGTCAACTAGTTGCTCCAACGCTCAATATTCAAGGAAATGAAGACATTTTAGATGCCTGCGCTGCCCCAGGTGGCAAGACAACTCATATGGCTTCGTATTTAAAAGAAGGACACATCACAGCGCTCGATTTATATGACCATAAATTAACGCTTGTCATGGATAATGCCAAGCGTCTGCGTGTCGCTGATAAAATCAGCACACAAAAAATGGACGCCACAACCGTTCATGAGCATTTTGCACCAGATTCTTTTGATAAGATTTTGGTAGATGCCCCTTGCTCAGGAATCGGCTTAATCCGCCGTAAACCGGACATTAAGTACAATAAAGAAAATCAAGATTTCTCAGCTCTGCAAGAAATTCAACTGCAAATACTTGATAGCGTTTGTCAAACGTTGCGTAAAGGTGGTATAATAACTTATAGCACTTGTACAATTTTTGATGAGGAAAATTTCCAAGTTATTCATAAATTTTTAGAAACTCATCCAAATTTTGAACAAGTAAAACTGAGTCATACGCAAGAAGATATTGTTAGAGATGGATGTATTACAATTACCCCAGAACAATATCAGACAGACGGGTTCTTTATAGGACAAGTCAAACGTATCTTGTAATCTCAAGGAGGAAACTGACACAGTCAGAAGAAAAACTATGAAAATTTCACTTGTAACTGATATCGGACAAAAACGTTCAAACAATCAGGATTTTATTAACAAATTTGATAATAAAACGGCATTACTTTGGTTATTTTAGCAGATGGCATGGGTGGTCATCGTGCAGGAAATATTGCTAGCGAAATGACTGTTACAGATCTTGGACGTGAGTGGATTAATACCGATTACACTGAGTTAAGTCAGATTCGTGATTGGCTTTTAGTGACATTAGAAGCTGAAAATCGCAAAGTCTATGAACTCGGTCAAACTGATGAGTATAAAGGTATGGGAACAACAGTAGAAGCCTTGGCAATTGTTGATAACAATGTCATCTATGCTCACGTTGGGGATTCACGCATTGGTTTGCTCCACCAAGGAGAATACCAATTGTTGACAAGTGATCACTCTTTAGTTAATGAACTGGTAAAAGCTGGTCAGTTGACTGAAGAGGAAGCTGCAAATCATCCTCAAAAAAATATCATTACACAGTCTATTGGACAAGCAAATCCTGTTGAGCCAGATTTAGGTGTTCAGGTACTTGAAGAAAATGACTATCTTATTATTAACAGTGATGGTTTAACTAATATGATTACCAATGACGAAATTGTTAGCATTTTAAGTCAAGATAAAAATCTTGATGACAAGAACAATGAATTGGTTACTCTTGCTAACGAACGTGGAGGTCTTGATAACATTACCATTGCTTTAATCCACGCCGAAAGTGAGGAAGCTTAATGATTCAGATTGGCAAATTATTTGCTGGTCGTTATCGGATCCTCAAATCTATCGGACGGGGTGGAATGGCAGATGTTTATCTGGCAAAAGATCTCATTCTTGATAATGAAGAAGTGGCCATTAAGGTGCTTCGGACGAATTATCAGACTGATCAAATTGCCGTAGCGCGTTTCCAACGGGAAGCGCGTGCCATGGCAGAACTGAACCATCCAAATATCGTCTCGATTCGTGATATTGGAGAAGAAGACGGACAGCAATTCTTAGTAATGGAATATGTTGATGGATCGGACTTGAAAAAATACATTCAAGATCATGCTCCGCTTTCTAATAATGAAGTTGTTAGAATCATGGAAGAAGTCTTATCTGCGATGACTTTGGCGCATCAACAAGGGATTGTTCACCGTGATTTAAAACCACAAAATATCTTATTAACCAAAGATGGAACTGTTAAAGTTACTGACTTTGGTATCGCCGTAGCCTTTGCCGAAACAAGTTTAACGCAAACCAATTCAATGCTAGGTAGTGTGCATTATTTATCGCCTGAACAAGCACGTGGTTCAAAAGCGACTGTTCAAAGTGATATTTACGCTATGGGGATTATGTTGTTTGAAATGTTAACAGGTCACATCCCATATGATGGCGATTCAGCTGTTACCATTGCGCTTCAACATTTCCAAAAACCACTTCCTTCTATCATTGATGAGAATAAGAATGTTCCACAAGCACTAGAAAATGTTGTTATCAAGGCGACTGCAAAACGTTTAAGTGACCGTTATGCGTCAACTTTTGAAATGAGTCGTGATTTGATGACGGCACTTTCTTACAACCGTAGCCGTGAACCTAAACTTGTTTTTGAAGATACTGAAAATACAAAGACACTTCCAAAGGTAACAACATCAACATCTGTTCCTTCAACGACAGAACAACTCTTGAAGAAACAAAAAGCAGCTAAAGAAGATAAAGTAGCAACAGAAAACCAAGCGACTAAAGCTAAAACAAAGAAGAAAAAATCACGTCGTAATGTTCGGCACGTTAATGAAAATCTTTTTTGCAGTTGTGATTGTAGCTATTGCTATCTTTACTTACTTGACGTTGACCTCACCATCAACCGTGAGTGTTCCAGATGTTGCTGGCTCTAGTTTATCAGAAGCAAAAACAACGATAAAATCATCAGGTCTTAAAGTTGGAACCGTTCATAAAGTATCAAGTGATACCGTTGAGAGTGGTTACGTTATTAAGACAAGTCCAACTGCTGGTTCATCGAAAAAAGAAGGGTCATCAATTGATATTTACGTATCAAAAGGCTCATCAGGATTCAAGATAAAAGACTATACAGGTCAAGATTATCAAACAGCCGTTAAAGATTTGGTTAATAATTACGGTGTTTCAGAGTCGCAAATTGAGATTGAAGAAGTCTCAACGTCAGACTATGACGAAGGTGTTATCATCAGTCAAACGCCTAGTGAAGGTGAAACCTTTAAGGTAAGTGGTGATGATAAGATTACCTTTAAAGTAGCCACAGAAAGTACAGTGACAATGCCGAATTTGACAGGCTATACTTATTCAGAAGCTATTGCTGCCTTAACAGCTCTAGGCGTGTCAAGTTCACATATTACGGTTTATCAAGCCGACCCAAATTCTTCTACGGGTTATGTGCAAGTAAGCTCACCATCTTCAACAGCAACTATCACTGCTCAAACACCTTACTATGGTGAAACGTTAAGTGGTAACGTGATACTTTACCTAGCAGCTGATGAAGAAGAAAGCTCACAGGCGCCATCGTCATCAAGTTCAGAACCCTCTGAATCAAAAGAATCAAGTTCATCAAGTAGCAGTACGGATGATAGTAGCTCATCAACAGAATCAAGTAATGAACAATAACTTAAAAGTCCAGGATAACTTCCTGGACTTTTAAGTTATAAACCTGCAATTTTGGTAGCTTTTTGGTAAAATACAGAAAAAGAAAGGGTATGATATGAGGAAAGTTCAGTTTTTTGTCATCGTAGAAACGATTTTGCTTGTGATGGGTTTGATGACTATCATGGCAAATAATCTATCAAGTTTTATTCTTATTCTTGTTTTGATTTTGTTGGCGCTACGATTTATGATCAAGATAAACGGAATAATTTTTTATTGACCATTGGTCTTGTTCTTTTATTTTAATTTTTATGCTTAATCCTTATATTATCATGGCGGTAGTATTAGGCGTTGTTTACGTTGTTATCAACCATTTTTCACAAGTTAAGAAAAAAAATCGCTATGCTTTGGTACGTTTTCGTGAGGAAGAATTAAAGGCAAAGCCTGTCCGTAATCAATGGATTGGAATGGATACGCACGATAGTGATTTTTATGCGTTTGATGATATTAATATTATCCGTTTGACAGGAAGTGATACGATTGATTTAAGCAATGTCATTGTAACTGGAAAGGATAATGTCGTTGTCATTCGAAAAGTTTTTGGCCCAACAAAAATTTTGGTGCCTATTGATGTTGCCGTGAAATTAGATGTTAGTGCGATTTACGGTAGCGTTCGGTACTTTGATTTTGAAGAATATGATTTACGTAATGAATCGTTAAAATTATGGCATAGTGAAGACGAAGAGTATTTAAAAGCAGTGAAAATTATCGTTAGTACGCTTGCTGGAGATGTTGAGGTGGTGCGCAAATGAAAAAACATCATTTTATATTATTTATTCTTTATGCGAGTATTATTATCATCTCAATCGTTATCGTTGTTTTGGATAGTTTAAATCTGCATCTGAAAAATCTTATCACAGATTTTTGGATGGGAGAACAATTTGTCTTTTCAATTGTCTTTTTGATTCTAGCAGTAACGATTTTATTGCTTTTGCTTTGGGTTATTTTAGATGATAACAGCAAACGTGGCATCAACCAAAACTTACGCCGTATTTTGAATAATCAGCCTATCACTCTAGACGAAGATACAGAAATCAATACGAATTTATCGCGTTTGTCTAAAAAAATGACGCATTTGACAAATAGCTTGCAAAATACAGAAAATAGTCGCATTCTAAACAGTCAAGAAATTGTTGAGCAAGAACGAAAACGAATTGCGCGTGACTTGCATGACACGGTTAGTCAAGAATTATTCGCTTCTTCGATGATCCTTTCAGGCGTGTCTGCTAATCTTGACCAAATTGAAAAAGAGCAATTAGAATTTCAATTGACGGCTGTTGAAAGCATGCTACAAAATGCTCAAAAAGATTTGCGAATTTTGCTATTGCATTTACGACCAACAGAATTAGAAAATAAAACCCTTTCAGAAGGTTTTGATATCCTCTTGAAAGAATTGACAGATAAGAGTAGTATAGAGGTTGTTTATAAGAAAAATATCGGTCAACTACCTAAGAAAATAGAGGATAACGTTTTTCGAATTGCACAAGAATTCATTAGTAATACCCTTAAACACGCTAAAGCTAGTTGTTTAGAGGTTTATCTAAATCAAACAGAAACCGAGCTGCAGCTTAAAATGGTCGATAACGGTGTCGGTTTTGATATGGATGAAAGTCATGATTTAAGTTATGGTATTAGTAATATTGAAGAACGTGTTGATGATATGGCTGGAACAGTTACATTGCTGAGTCAAAAAGGTAAAGGAGTATCAATGGATATTCGTTTGCCACTGGTAAAGGGAGGAAACGAGGAGAAAGAAGATGACCCAGAAAATTAAAATTATCCTAGTTGATGACCATGAATGGTACGTTTAGGGTTAAAAAGCTTTTTGAATTTGCAACCAGATGTTGAGGTGGTCGGCGAAGCTGGAAATGGTTTAGACGGCATTAATTTGGCTTTAGAATTAAAACCAGATGTGGTTGTTATGGATTTGGTAATGCCAGAAATGAGCGGTGTCGAAGCGACATTGAAGCTTCTGGAAGAATGGAAAGAAGCTAAGATTCTTGTCTTAACATCTTACCTTGATAATGAAAAAATTTATCCTGTCATTGAAGCAGGTGCTAAAGGTTATATGTTAAAAACATCTAGCGCAGCAGAAATTTTAAATGCCATTCAGAAAGTTGCACGTGGTGAGTTAGCTATTGAAACAGAAGTCGATAAAAAAATCAAAGCTCATGATATGCAACCAGAATTGCATGAAGATTTGACAGCGCGTGAACGTGATATTTTGAGATTACTTGCTAAAGGGTATGATAACCAAACTATTGCTGATGAGTTATTTATCTCACTAAAGACCGTCAAAACACACGTTTCAAATATTCTAGCTAAGTTAGAAGTCGATGACCGTACACAAGCAGTCGTTTACGCCTTTAAACATCATTTAGTACCGCAAGATGACGAATAATGATATAATATAACCATGATTTTTCTTTGATTTTTTATTAGAAAGGAAAATGGGAAAGTGATGTCACTTTATGGAAAATGAGATTCTGATGATCATTTTCTTTCCCATAATTTTCAGATGGATGTAAAAACTAAATACAAGGCTAAAAAAACTAAAATTGTCTTTTTTGACATTGATGACACCTTGCGCGTAAAAGCAACAGCCTATATGCCAGAATCAATTAAGTATGTTTTTAAAAGCTTAAAAGAAAAAGGTATCATGACTGGGATTGCAACCGGGCGTGCCCTTTATGGCGTTGTGCCAGAAATTCGCGCTCTAGAGCCTGATTATTTTGTGACGATTAATGGTACATATGTCATCGATAAAAAAGCAACGGAAATTGTTAATGATCCGTTGCCACGAGACATTGTCGAAAAATACGTTGCTTGGGCTAAATCAGAAGGAATTGAATACGGTTTTGCTGGAAAAGATAAACCAGTTGTTTCAGCTCGTTGTGACCTAATCGATGACGCAATGATACCAATATACGGTGTCTGCGACGTTGAGCCTGATTTCTATTTGACAAATGATGTTTATCATATGTGGACCTTTACGGAAAATAATGCTCAGTTGCAATTACCTGATGAATTAGCCTCAGAAATTCGTTTAGTCCCTTGGCATGAACATTCATCTGATGTTGTCAAAAATGGTATTTCTAAAGCTTCAGGTGTTGCACATGTTCTAGAAAGTCAAAACTTAAAACCAATCAATGCCATGATGTTTGGTGATGGTCCAAATGATATGGAAATCTTTGATTATGTTGGCTTGAAGATTGCTATGGGCAATGCAGTCCCTGAACTCAAAGAAAAAGCAGATTTTGTAACAAAAACAGTAGAAGAAGATGGCATTTTATATGCTTTGGAGGAACTCGGTTTGGTAGAAAAACAATTAAATTTTCCACAAGTTGACTTAACAACAGTTGAAGGTCCAGTTGCGACAATCAAAACTAATCACGGTGATATGAAGATTCAACTCTTCCCAGAACATGCACCAAAAACAGTTGCAAACTTTATTGCCTTGTCAAAAGATGGCTACTATGACGGTATTATTTTCCACCGCATTATCCCTGAATTTATGATTCAAGGTGGTGACCCAACTGGTACTGGTATGGGGGGACAATCTATCTATGGAGATAGCTTCGAAGATGAATTCTCAGAAGAACTTTATAACGTTCGTGGGGCTCTTTCAATGGCTAATGCTGGACCAAATACAAACGGCAGTCAGTTCTTTATCGTTCAAAACAGCAAAATTCCTTATGCTCAAAAAGAATTAGAACGTGGTGGCTGGCCAAAACCAATTGCAGAATTTTATGCGACAAATGGTGGAACGCCACACTTGGACCGTCGCCATACCGTATTTGGCCAAATCATGGACGACGATTCATACAAAGTTTTAGATGAAATTGCTAACGTTGAAACTGGCGCTCAAGACCGCCCAGTTGAAGATGTCGTTATCGAAACAATTGAGGTAGTGGACTAATGAGAATTGGCGACAAAATCACTGGAACAATAACAGGTATAAAACCTTATGGTGCCTTTGTCGCATTAGATAATGGGACAACAGGTCTTATTCATATTTCAGAAATTAAAACAGGTTATATTGAAAACATTTACCAATTACTCAGTGTTGGTGAAAAAGTTTTAGTCCAAGTTGTTGATTTTGATGAATTTACGCAAAAAGCAAGTTTATCTCTTCGCACACTGGAGGAAGAAAAACATCACTTACACCGTCGTCACCGCTTTTCAAATAGCCATCTAAACATTGGCTTTCAACCATTGGCGGACAATTTACCAAAATGGACAAAAGAAAGCTAGAATTATTGACGAAAGAATAATAAAAATCCTATCACAGCGACTGTGATAGGATTTTGCTTTTATACATAGATAGTTATTTTAATGATAGAGGAGAGAAATGTAACCTAAGGAAAGTTAACATAATTGGTGACATTAGTCGTTAAAATCATAAAGAGATGTTGAAAGGTAACGTTCACCGTTATCTGGGAGAAGTGCGAGAACTTTTTTACCTTTACCAAGTTCTTTTGCTTTTTCAATAGCTGCATAAATAGCTGCACCAGAAGAAATACCAGCAAGGAATCCTTCTTTTCCACCGAGATTACGGCTAGTAATGATAGCATCGTCAGAAGCTATACGAATAACACCGTCATAAGCTTTGGTGTCAAGAGTGTCAGGGATGAAACCAGCTGAAATACCTTGGATTTTATGTGGACCAGGTTTTTCACCAGAAAGCACGGCAGATTCATCAGCTTCAACAGCATAAACTTGAACGTTAGGATTAGCTTTTTTAAGAGCATGAGAAACACCTGAAACTGTTCCACCAGTACCAACACCAGAAACAAAGGCATCAAGACCCGTCGGACCAAACGCTTCGATAATTTCAGTACCTGTTGTATCTTCGTGCACAGCAGGGTTAGAAGGGTTAGCAAATTGAAGAGGCACCCAACCATTTTTTTCTTCAGCAATTTCTTTTGCTTTTTCAATAGCTCCTTTCATTCCTTCACTTCCAGGAGTTAAAACGAGTTCAGCACCATAAGCTTGAATAATTTTGCGACGTTCAACACTCATTGTTTCAGGCATAACGATAATCACTTTGTAGCCTTTAGCTGCGCCAACCCATGCAAGACCAATTCCTGTATTTCCAGAAGTTGGTTCAACAATAATATCACCTGGTTTGATTGTGCCTGCTTTTTCAGCATCTTCAATCATACGAAGGGCAATACGGTCTTTGACAGAAGAACCAGGGTTGAAAGCTTCGATTTTAACATAAACATCAGCAGCATCTTCAGGGACAATGTTGTTAAGTTTTACGATTGGTGTATTTCCAATTAATTCAGTAATTGAATTGTAAATTTTTGACATATGTTCACCTCTTATTGATTTAAAAATTTATAGATAAAAGTATATGCCTAATCAATTCCTTTGTAAAATACATATTTCTTATCAAGGTGATAAAAAAATACTATCACAAGGGAACTTCGACAATTTTTGAACCTGATTTAGTAAAGTCAAGTTTGCCTTGGTAAAATTCAATTAAACGCCCACTAACTTCTTTGACATTGTCAGGGTCAAGGTAAATATAGGTTGTGACATTTTCAAGAAATTCTGTATCAAATTCTTGCAGGTTTTCAGCCTGTAAAAAGTTAGCAAAGGTTTGGTATTGAGGATAAGAAAGGGTGATTTTGAGCCCCTCTTGCTCTTTTACCTCAACTAGACCAATTTCCTTGAGAGCATTAGCAACACTGCCTGAATAAGCCCGAATAAGCCCACCAGCACCTAATTTAATCCCACCAAAATAACGTGTCACAACGGCAACAACGTTGGTCAAGCCTTGTTTTTCTAAAACAGTTAGCATCGGAACACCAGCAGTTCCACTTGGCTCACCATCATCGCTAGAACGCTTGATTTCAGCATGTTCACCAATAATCATAGCCGAGCAAGAATGTGTTGCTTTATAATGTTCTTTTTTGATTTGTGCAATGAATTGACGTCCCTCTTCCTCTGTGTCAACTCGTTTTAACTGACAGATAAAGCGTGACTTTTTTATTTCTTCTTCAAAAATACCATCATTTTTAATCGTTTTATAGTTCATACCAAAATTTTACAAGATTTTAAGCTATTTAGCAAAATTTTCGAATAAATAAAGTATGGATAAACTGAATAATTATTATGGAAGACTATTTACACAAGCTCAACTTTCGGATGCCTTAAAAAAGCAGGCTAAACAGTTGCCGGCAATGACAAAATTAAATCATCATTATATCTGTAATCGTTGTGGTAGTCAAGTGTCTTTACAAAATAAACTTCAAACAAACGTTTTTTATTGTCGAAATTGCCTTGTTTTTGGAAGAAATACGAGTAATGGACATCTCTATTATTTTCCACAAAGACGTTTTTCTAAAAAAGATTCTCTTATTTGGAAAGGAAAATTGACCCCTTACCAAGATGATGTTTCAAAAGGGATGTTAGAAGGCATTGATGCTAAGAAAGACCTACTTATTCATGCTGTTACAGGTGCTGGAAAAACAGAAATGATTTACCAATCTGTATCCAAAATAATTGATGACGGTGGTTGTGTTTGCCTAGCAAGTCCGCGAATTGATGTTTGTCTGGAGCTTTATAAACGCTTGTCACGTAATTTTTCGTGTCTGATTACATTGCTTCATGGAGATTCTGAGCCCTACAAACGTGCCCCTTTAATCATTGCCACAACACATCAACTTTTAAAATTTTACCAAGCTTTTGATTTGTTAATTATTGATGAAGTTGATGCCTTTCCATTTGTGGATAATGCCGTGCTTTACCATGCTGTTGATAGAGCTATCAAACCTAATAGAACCAAGATTTTTTTAACAGCGACATCAACAGATGAATTAGATAAAAAAGTAAAAACAGGAACTCTGACTAAATTGCACCTTGCTCGACGATTTCATGCCAATCCATTAGTTGTGCCACAAAAAATCTGGTTGTCTGGCGTTTTATCCAATATGCAAAAGAAGAAAATTCCCCAGAAATTAATAAATCTTATAAAAAAACAACGTCAAACCCACTATCCTTTGCTAATTTTCTTCCCAAATATCGAACAAGGAGAAGCCTTTACTCAAATTTTACAGACCTATTTTTCAGAAGAACAAATCGCTTTTGTGTCTAGTAAAACAGAAAATCGCTTAGACATTGTAGAAAAATTTAGGAGACAAGAACTTTCTATTTTGGTGACAACAACCATTTTAGAACGTGGTGTCACTTTCCCTTGTGTAGATGTCTTTGTATTGCTTTCCAATCATAGATTATACACCAAAAGCACGCTAGTTCAGATTTCAGGGCGAGTTGGGAGAGCAGCAGAGCGTCCAACAGGAGAACTGTTATTCTTGCATGACGGTAGTACCAAAGAAATGAGGAAAGCTATTGCTGAAATTAAAGCGATGAATAAAAAAGGAGGATTTGCATGATTTGCCTGCTCTGCGGACAAGAATTTTCCAAAAAAGAACAATTTTTAAACCTTATCTTAATGAAAAAAGATGACAATGGCGTGTGTCTGGAGTGTCAAAAAACATTTGAAAGAATAGGAGATGTTCATTGCCCAACCTGCTGCCGAACTGGATTTTCTCAGCAATGTCCAGATTGTCAAGCGTGGGAAAAACAACATCATCACGTATCTCATGAAGCGCTTTTTACCTACAATTCTTCAATGAAAGATTATTTCTCAAAATATAAATTTCAAGGAGATATTCTTTTAAGTCACGTTTTTTTCAAAAGAAATCAAACAAGCATTAAAAAAATATAAAAACTACACCTTTGTTCCAGTTCCCATAAGTCCAAAACGGCTAAAAGAAAGACAATTTAACCAAGTAACAGCACTTTTACAAGCAGCTAAAATCCCCTACGAAGACTTACTAATCAAGAGAGAAATCAGTAAACAGTCCGATAAAACACGAAAAGAGCGCCTAGAAACTCTCAATCCTTTTTCTTTAAAAAATGTTTCAAAGGTGCCAGAAAATGTCTTGATTATCGATGATATTTACACAACTGGCGCCACTTTAAAGGGAATATATCAACTTTTCTATGAAACTGGAGCCAAAAATGTAAAAAGTTTTACGATTGTGCGGTAAATGCTTGCAAATTTTCATGAAAGCAGTATAATAAAAGAGTAAAGAAAGCGCTTTATAGCGAGAAAGAGGTGTTTTATGATTAAATATAGTATTCGTGGAGAAAACATCGAAGTAACTGATGCTATCCGTAACTATGTCGAATCAAAACTCGGAAAGATTGAAAAATACTTCCATGCTGAACAAGGTTTAGACGCTCGCGTTAACCTTAAAGTTTATCGTGAAAAAACTGCCAAAGTTGAAGTAACTATTTTAGTTGATTCTATTACGCTAAGAGCAGAAGATGTCTCACAAGATATGTATGGTTCAATTGATTTGGTAACTGACAAAATTGAACGTCAAATCCGTAAAAACAAAACTAAAATTGCTAAAAAGCATCGTGAAAAATTACCAGCTAGTCAAATTTTTACAAGTGAATTCGAAGCAGAGCCTGTGGAAGAAGGACCAGTAGTAAAAGTTGTTCGTACGAAACACGTTAGTCTAAAACCTATGGATATTGATGAAGCGCTTCTTCAAATGGATCTTTTAGGACATGACTTCTTTATCTACACAGATGCGGAAGATGGTGTTACAAACGTTCTTTATCGTCGTGAAGACGGTGAACTTGGCTTAATTGAAGCAAAATAATTTACTAACAAATCTGAAATCCGCTATTATACGGATTTCAGACTGAAGACAAAGCCTCTTGGAAACAACAGTTTCTAAGGGCTTTTTGTATGGAGTAATATAGATAGAGATAATAACAACCTAGAGGTGATCCTATGTTCCATAAAGAAAATCCAGCCTATAATCGTAAGCAAGTTGTAGATGATTTGGTGCAGAAGAGCATTTGTTACGCTAGAGTGGGTGTGTGATTGAATTTATGAGTTGGTAGCAGACGAAGCAGGTTGTCCCAGTCTCGACCCTATGAGGGTTATCAAAAACACTTTAATTCAATGCCTCTTTTTAGGGCATTCGATGCGCCAAATTATTAAAGAGATTGAGATCAATATGCCTTATCGTTGGTTTTTAGGATTAACATTAAAAAATAAGGTTCCTCATTTCACCACTTACAGTAAAAACTACAGTTGGTGTTTTCACGATAAACAAGTGATTGAAGCAATGTTTAGTTAGGTCTTAGGAGGGCGTATCAATACAGGTTTAATTGAGCTAAGTGAGATTTTTGTGGAGGGTACTCATATCAAAGCAGCTGCCAATAATCACAAATACATCAATCAAGAAGTTGACCAACACTAAATTCATGGCGGATTAGCTTGAACTTGAAATCAATCGCGACCGTGAGAAACATGCAAAAAAAGTGGCTAGGGGTCGCCAACGAAAAAAGCCCGAGAATAAAAAAGTTTCAACGTTCGCCCTAGAAAGCGACTGGTTTCATAAAGGCGACCATAAACAAGTCTTTGCTTATGATGCTCAAGTAACCTGTGATAAGCATGGCTGAGCGTTAGCTTACCGAACGAATAACTATCAAGGGAATAGTGACGATTGAACTGCACCCCAAACGTTAGATTTTATGCCCAACTTTTGAGGTACAGTACACAGGATAGTCTTTTTTATTTACCTAACTTCTTGATATTAGGGCTATTCAAGCGAAAAAGTTTCAAAATGAGAAAAGACAAACCAAAGAAATGAGGTTCATCCTCAGTCTGATTTTTTATTAAGTTTAAAATATCAATAATAATCTGCATTTTTAAGTGTTAATTTAGGGTATGTAGGGTAAGTTTTAGTCCCTAAGAGTCTGAAAAACACCAAAAAAGATATTGACAAAACAGGTCATGAAATGATAAGCTGTTATGGCTGTCAATTGAGCAGAAAGTTTATCAGCAATCAAGAATTGCAACCTTGAAAGTTTTTTGAAAAAGCTGTTGACAAAGTAAGTTTGAGATGATACACTAATATAGCTGTTGTCCGAGATGTTCAGCAGTAATCAGATTGAAACAGATTTGAAAAAAACTTTAAAAAAGTAGTTGACAAGCTGTTTTAGATTTGATAGAATATAGAAGTTGTCTCACGAGAGACAAAGACCTTTGAAAACTGAACAAGACGAACCAAACGTGCGGGTTGAGAAATCGACCTGTTAAGAAATAAATCTGTCAGTGACAGAATGAGAACAAGATTAAATGAGAGTTTGATCCTGGCTCAGGACGAACGCTGGCGGCGTGCCTAATACATGCAAGTAGAACGCTGACTACTTTAGCTTGCTAGAGTAGAAGGAGTTGCGAACGGGTGAGTAACGCGTAGGTAACCTGCCTACTAGCGGGGGATAACTATTGGAAACGATAGCTAATACCGCATAACAGTGTTTAACACATGTTAGATGCTTGAAAGATGCAATTGCATCACTAGTAGATGGACCTGCGTTGTATTAGCTAGTTGGTGGGGTAACGGCCCACCAAGGCGACGATACATAGCCGACCTGAGAGGGTGATCGGCCACACTGGGACTGAGACACGGCCCAGACTCCTACGGGAGGCAGCAGTAGGGAATCTTCGGCAATGGGGGCAACCCTGACCGAGCAACGC
>ENA-OQBT01000502-OQBT01000502.1-human-gut-metagenome-genome-assembly--contig:-NODE-502-length-23368-cov-4.744675_pt1 | contig 23368 bp, 29 predicted proteins | sample MGYA00242749_ERZ504557 | MGnify/ENA primary metagenome ERZ504557 (study PRJEB26092, sample SAMD00036243) | human gut metagenome | host: Homo sapiens | study: EMG produced TPA metagenomics assembly of... | reverse complement strand
GCAAAAAATACAAAATTGGGAGCACATGACAACTAGTATAGACATAGCTAGAAGGATAGCAGAAGTTAACCATCCTCTCAGTAGAGAAAGTGTTCACGCATTAGCCGAAATTTTAGTTTGTAGAAAATATCGTAAAGGGGAGATTGTTTTGCAGGCCGGTGAGGTGTGTAAAGCAATGTTGTTTATAGAAAAAGGAATGCTCAGACAATTTTATTATAAGTATGATAAAGATCTGACTGAGCATATCGGTTATGAGAACGGAATGATTATTTGCATAGAGAGTTATTTTAAACAGGAGCCCACCCGCTTGATGGTGGAAACTTTGGAAGCATCCGTGGTATGGGAGTTACCCCGTGTGGAAGTGGAGAAATTGATAGATCAATATCACGATATCGAACGTCTTTATCGCAGCTTTATCGAACATTCTTTGATAGAGTCACAGGTAAAGGCGGACACACTTCGTTTTGAACCGGCTCATGAGCGTTATAACAAACTGTTGCAACTTCATCCCGAGATATTGAAGCGTGCGCCTCTTGTATACATCGCTTCCTTATTACAGATGACCCCCGAAACCTTGAGCCGTGTCCGTTCTTCATTGCTTTAGAATTGATAAATTAATCCTAATCGGGTTTCAAAGGTCTTATATCTTACGTCCTCATGGTAGGAATAATGTGTGTGGCGGTAGTAATAGGACACTTCCATATTGGCCTTGAAGTGGGAACTTAGATTTAGCTCGATAATCGGATTCACCACAGCGAGCATTACATTTCCTTTGTCTCCCTGCGCATTCAGATAGAGCGGATCTATTGTTTCCAAATCTTTATGTTCGTATCCTTTCCAGGTAAAAATTTGGTAAAGATGCATATTCAGTGCGAACATGCCATAACGGCCGAAATCCAGAATGGTGTTGTTCTTGATGCTGTATCCGCTTCCCATATTGTAATTGCGGTCTATTACGTTGTAATAGTCGGTAAGGCTTCCACCCAGCAGGATGGCACTCAGGAATACACGTTGCTCCAAATTTACCAGACTGTTCATTTGAGGGAATTTATAAATCATACCCGGTCCCACACTGGCAGCTTCCGAAATCTTGTAAGGGATACGTCCCGATCCGTCAATCACTTCCTCGGAATCAAAATAGTTGAAGTGCTGGAAGATACCGAACATCATTTCCATGCCGGTAGTGGTTTTCAGGGGGACACCCCATAGTTTGCCCATCAGGTTGATCTGGCTGATAAGAGGCTGGTTCCCGGAAAGACCGAAGGTGGCCCGTGCGGTGAAATAATCGTATGGGCCGTCATTCACTTTATCGAAAGCATCTCCGTATTGTACCCGGAATTCAAGGTAGGGATTGTGCTCTCCACGGAACAGGTAATTGTCGTCGGCCAGATAACGGTCACCGGCACCTATGGAAAAGTGTACCGGAATGCGGTCGTAATCGTGGTATTTGTAATGAGAGCGTTTTACTTGCCACATCTCGCCGGTTATCATTCGGTTCAATCCCCGCATGGGGCAGATCAGGGTTCCCAAAAACTCGCGGGTGAAACGTGAGAAACCACGCTTGGAGTCGTCCAGTACCAAAGAAGACATACGGTGCGTTACTTCTCCCAGGGCGATGCCGCCTAGGGTGGTTGCATCAGGTCATTGATGGCGGGCGGCTCCACTTCTGCGGCTATTTCCCACATCAAACTACCAGCAAAGGCGTATGGAGTTGATTCCCAAAAGGTAAGTCCGTTGCTGCGTGCTGCATTGAAATAGAGATTTCCGTGATAGGGGTGGGCGAACAGGTTGGTGGAGAATTGGTCGTTATCCCATACAAAACCATGCTTGATATTGCGCCGTATGCTGCCGATACTGATTTTGGTAAAGTCTTCGTTCATTACATAACGGTCGAATGCCCATACTCCGACATTCATTCCGAAAGTTTCGGCAGCGGCACGCCAAGGGTGTTTTTTTTGCAGGCGAGGGTCGGTGAATGTATAAATGGAATCGGAGCGGTGGAGTATCTGGCTGTGACATTCCCAGCACTTAATGCCAGCAGGCAGACTAATGCGATATGCTGTAGTTTCATATTGTATGAATTAGTTTATACTAGTGTGACGGCTGCTTAAAATAAGATAACACCTGCTTCGAAAATAGGTTTTTTTCGTAGAACTTATTTTTATCATAGTAGCGCGTCATGCCGTAACCACCCGATGCAAAGAAACTGATTCTGGATTTGAATTTATATTCCAGATTGATACGGGCTTGTAATGAATACATGCGTTCCGGTGTTTCCGCATCTTCATTTTCAAAGTTTTCTATATGGAAATAACCTAAGTCGCCACTTAGTTCCAGTTTGGAGGCGATGGGATAGTAAAGACCGGTACGATAGAACACACAGCCCGAAAATTTGTCATTCAAATCCAGATAGTGTGTACCGATACCCAGCATAGTATAACTCCGGCGGTTTTTAAAACGCACGGCAGCATTCAGTTTGCTGGTGTTACCTGCAAACAGCATCATCTGGATACGGGTTTTAGGAGTGATATTCACCAAACCTAGTTTATGGGCGGTAGTATCCTTGCTATGGTTGATGATTCCTATTTGTATCCCTTTTACATTCCCGCCGCACAGGTTGAGTAAACCGATTTGCGCACCGCTTACTTCTCCGGCATAGTTGCCGGGAGCGAACTGCACACCGCGTAACTTGCTTGGCAAACATTGGTCAGTCCTGAGAATTGCAGGGCATTTTCCGTCTTGACGGCGATATTTACCGCACCACAAAGCTGCAAGCCTCTGATTTCTCCGGCAGCGATATTGCTGATGGCGGAGAATTGCATACCATTCACGTTTACACCTACATTACCAATGGCTGAGACTTGAGCGCCTTTGGCTTCTCCGCCACTGATATTGAGCAGGGTGGAAACTTGTGCTCCGTTCAGTTTCTCGGCAGATACGTTCATAAGTCCGCCGATAGCGACACCATTTTGTGATTTTCCGGCAATGTTGGCCAAGCCGGCTATCTGAACTCCTTGGGCTTTGTTGCCGGCCAGATTCATCAGACCGCCGATGGTAACTCCTCTTGATATGTTTCCGGCAATGTTGCCTAATCCGGAAAATTGAATACCGTTGGCTTTCCCTCCGGCAACATTCATCAGTCCGCTGAGCATAATGCCATTGGCATTGCCTCCGGCTACATTGGCAATACCTCCCAGTTGGAAACCGGAGGCGTGGCGTCCGGTAATGCTGGCCAGACCGGAGATTTGGAAACCCGTCATATCGTTTTGTACAACACTGGACACAGCGTTGATGCCGATTCCTTTCAGTTGATAGATATTTGTAAGCAGACCGATATTCAGATAAGTGGTTTTGACACTGTCTTTCTTCGCGGAAATGTTCAAGGAGATGTTGGGACCCTTTTTAAGCTTGTCCTTTTTCTGGGCAAAAGCAGGAGTTGACATACCTGCACAATATCCTAAAAGGAGTATTGCTGCTATACGCATATTCATTTTCATACATTTTTAGTTTCTTGGATGCAAATGTAATAAAAATGTAGATATAAGGGGGAATTATGGGGAGAATTGATCGGGGTGAAAGAGTAAAATTATGTTTTGTATTGTCTCCTTTCACGTATCATGATCCAGGTGCCCATATATGCGGATGTATAACCTGTAACATATATAATGTATAGCCTGCAACATCTATAATCTTCAGACTTATACATTATATATGTTGCAGGCAGGTTCTTTTTTCTGTCAGGTGTTATTTTACTTCCTGATATAAGAAACGTTTGATACTCTTTTTAGGAGTTTTCTCGAATTCTTCCGGATAGATTTTTACACGGGCTATTTGTGAATATGCAGGAAGTTCTGTATTCAAGTTGATACGGTTCTCTTCCATTGCCTGTGTTATCGCGTCATTATCCAGCCCATGAGCAAAGGCATCGTCGAAATCGGGATAAACCAAAGCCGCCAGTTTGCTGTCTGCCTGCTGTATGATAATACTTTCTGAAACGAACGGCATGTTATTCAATTTATCTTCAATCTCTTCCGGATAAATATTCTGTCCCGATGGACCTAACAGCATGTTTTTGCTGCGTCCCTTGATGGTAACATTGCCTTCCGCATCCATAACACCCAGGTCACCGGTATGCAACCAGCCGTCCTTGTCTATTACCTCGGCGGTAGCTTCGGGATTCTTGTAATAGCCTAACATTACATTAGGTCCTTTGCATACTATCTCACCTACTATATTCTCAGGGTCGGGGCTCAATATTTTGACTTCCATACGGGGAGCCGCCTTTCCGCAGGACCCTAGCTTGAAATATTTCCAATCTTCATAACAGATAATTGGAGCACATTCAGTCATGCCATATCCCACGGTATAGGGGAAATCTATACTTTTCAGGAACTGCTCTATTTCTTGATTGAAAGCGGCGCCTCCTACAATAATTTCGTAAAAATTACCTCCGAAGGCATTAATCATCTGTTCGCGGACTGTGGCTTTGATTTTATCATTGATGATAGGAACTTTCAGTAAAATCTTCATAGCCGGGGTTTCCAGTTTGGGCAGTACATTCTTCTTGATGATTTTTTCGATAATCAATGGAACGGCTACTACCAGATTGGGTTTCACTTCGGAAAAGGCTTGGAAGATGATTTTCGGACTGGGGGTACGGGTCAGGAAATAAATATGGCATCCCACACAGAATTCATAAAGGAACTCGAAAGCCAGTCCGTACATGTGTGCCATAGGGAGCATGGAAACCAGCTTGTCACCCGGATTCATTTTCAAGACATCAAAAGCGAACTGGGTATTCGACCACAATGCGCGGTAAGGAATCATCACTCCTTTGGAATAACTGGTCGTGCCGGAAGTATAGTTGATCACAGCCAGTTCTTCCGGTGTATCCCGGCGGTAGCTGACATGTTCCCGGCGGAAATTGCGCGGATATTTCTTTCCGAACAGTTCATTCAGATGATCGCGTGCATAGTCCAATTTGGAACTGCGGGACACTAGCAGTATAGTCATTCATCAAGATAACCCCTTCTAACAACGGCATGGCATTTTCATTCAGATTCTCCCATACCATATCGCCTACCATTAACAGGCGTGCTTCCGAGTGATTGACTATATTATGAATGTTGTCCGATTTGAATTCGTGAAGAATGGGAACAATGACTGCTCCGTATGTAACGGCAGCCAGGAAGGTAACTCCCCAATGAGAACTGTTGCGACCACAGACAGCTATCTTGTCTCCTTGCTTGATGCCGCTTAATTCGAAGATGATGTGTAGCTTTTCTATTTTGCGGGCTACATCTTTATATTGTAATGTGGCACCTTTATAATCTGTAAGGGCATCCAAATCCCAGTTTTTCTTTATGCTGTCTTCCAGGAAGGCAATAAAACTCTGCTCCATTGTATATACTCTTTTGTTTATATTTTGCACAAACTTTAATCAAATGTGCAAATATAAGACTTTCTTTGGAGCATACAAATTAAACAGAGGGAAAAAATAGTGGTTAGTGATTAGTAGTTAATGGGCTGTGCTGTGATACCGCATGGATATGAACCACTAACCAACCAATTAATCACTAACCACTATTTTTCATTCTTTACTGCTGAAATACTTCATGAACTGTGTACGTTCAAACGGATTGCTGGCTCCAGTAGACAGCGCGTTCATCGAACTCTTGAATTCGCTGATATTCTTGTAGCCCTGCCGGTTCATCCATTGAGTTATTTCATTTGTCATATCTGCAATGACCTGATTGCCTCTTTGGTAGATGACACTGCATAATTCTACAGCCGAAGCGCCTGCCAGGATTGCTTTGACTATCGCTTTTCCATCGTGCACACCGCCTGAGATGGCATAGTCTGTCTGAGGAACTTGTGCCGAAGCGATAGCAGTCCAGCGCAGTCCGTTGGACAAGTCGGCAGGAGTACTGAATACATCGCCTGCAGAATATGTCATAGTGTCGATATTGATGTCCGGCTGGTAGAATCGGTTGAACAATACCACAGCATTGGCTCCGTTGGCATAAAGCTGGTTGATCAGTGCGATGGGGTTGGTCAGATTGCTGCCCAGTTTCACAATGACGGGGATGGAAATCTGTTTCTTGATACTGCTTACGATATCGATATGACGCTGTTCGAAAGAACCGCATTGATATTCTTTTTCGGTCTGCAAGGAAAGGATGTTGATTTCCAGTGCGTCGGCGCCTGCTGTTTCCACAGTACGGGCAAAGTCTGTCCATTCTGAGTTGCTGAAACAGTTGATGCTGGCAATGACAGGAATGGTGCAAAGCCTTTTAGTCTGTTCAATCAATGAAATATATTCGTTCAATGCATGAGAGCGTACATATGTGCTCAAGTAGTCATCTCCTTCGGGAGAACCATAAGTAGCCATGTGATGTGCTTCCATCATGATCTGCTCTTCGAAAACTGATTTCAAAACAATGGCTCCGGCGCCTGCCAGCTCCAGTTTCTTGTTCTTTTCAGCGCTGTTTGTAAGGCTGGAACTGCTGATAATAATAGGATTGCGCAGTGACAACCCGGCAAAAGTGGTTTTTAATTGAGTCATATAAATAGTAGTTTTAATAGTTTCGTTCTCCAAAGATTTTGCTTCCTACCCTGACTAGTGTACTTCCGGCTTCCACCGCCAGCGGATAATCGTGTGACATACCCATGGAAATTTCTTTGAAGTATTCTGAATCAGAAAAATAGCTCTGCTTGATTTCTTTGAAGAATGTATTTAAGGAACAAAATTCTCTTTTGATTTGTTCGTCGTCATCCACATTGGTCGCCATACCCATCACTCCTGATAAGCGGACATTTTTCAAATCCTTCCATCCGCCTGTATCCAGCATTTCCCTGCATTCGTCAAAAGAGAAACCGAATTTCGTTTCCTCTTGGGCGATATGTATCTGCAATAAACAAGGGATGACGCGATGGACTTTGGAAGCTTGTTTATTGACTTCAACCAATAATTTATACGAGTCTATGGCATGTATCATAGCTACATAAGGGGCCATGTATTTTACTTTGTTTGTTTGCAGGTGGCCGATGAAATGCCATTCAATGTCTTTGGGCAGGGTTTCATATTTCTGAGTCATTTCCTGCACGTGGCTCTCACCGAAAATACGCTGGCCGGCAGCATACGCTTCTTCCAATGCCTCGTTGGGATGGAATTTGGATACGGCTACCAGGCGGACCCCCGTAGGCAGTTCGGAAAGAACTTCTTTTAAATTTGCTTGAATGCTCATTATCTGTTATACTTTCTATTTTTTATCAGGCTTTATTCGGTTTTTCCGGCATCCGGAAATTCAGGTTTCACATCCGGTTCGGCTTCGTATGGGTAAACATCCATGATGCGGTTTCGGCTACGGATGCAATCACGTAGTCTGCCATTGTACCTTTCATTCCTTCGTCCAGTTTCTTTACAGCGTCGCGCAGGTCGGAAGCTTGTACCAGTACGGTAGTGGAGGTCTTTTTTTCTGCTCCGCTTTTTTCGTCCAGCGTGATGAAGAACAGCTTGCACTTAAACCAGCGGTCGGCTGCATCTTCTTCAGAGGGGAACAGTTCGCTGTAGTTGGCTCGTTTGATGTCCGAAACAGTGAACTCACCGCTGATATACGGAGTGATTTCTTCAATAATACGGGCTTCTGCTTCAGTAAAGCTCAGCGCGTCAACCAAATAGGGTTCCGTTACTTTCTTGTTCATGCCGTTTTCCATGACTTTTTCGTAACGTATCTTACATTCAAACCAAGTATGCATCATAAAAGTTTATTGTTTTATTGAATATTAAATTGGATACAAAGATACAATTTATTTAATCTTCATCTCCCATTTTACTTAATTTCTTCATGCTTTCCTTATTCCACTAGTTTGCAGCTGTTCAATTGCATGAATTCGTGAATCACTTTTTCATGATCGCCCATTAATATGATGTGATGGTTACCTAAAGGATTACGCATAAAATAGTCTACCGATTTGTCCAGTTTGATTCTTGCTTGTGTGCGGCAGGCATTGATGTAGTTGGTATTTTCTATCAGTTGGCCTGTGGATACGAAATACTCGTCCAGGCATTCTCCCGCGCATTTTATCATCGTGATGCCTCCCGGATGCAAAATACCCTGTATGGCTATTCCGGTTTCTGTTTCAAAATGATTCCGGATGATAAACTGATCCACCATTTGGTGGCAATCGTACAGTGAGCCATCACTATTTCGTTCAGGTCATCGTTGATGAATGCCGGATTCGCCATGAATCCTGCCTGGCCGGTCAGTGTTTTGGCGATGAGCAGAGTAAAGATGGATTGTAAGTCTCCTTCACATCCGGCCGGAATGCCTTCATCATTAAGCAGGGCAAGTGCCAGACATCCAGTTGTTCCTAATTTCTCAATCAGGGAGAAGCAGGAGAGGGTTACTGCATCCAGCTTTTTTTTCTCGCAAATAATTTTCACTGCCTGATAAAGACGCATGGCTTTCAGCAAATCTTCCGGAGTCCCTTCCCGGCAGGCAATGGCACGGTTGGCAAATACGGACGCCTCATATCCTATATCATCATCCTTTATCTGATAAAAAAGACAATACACTTCCTCCATGGGGATATCAATGAACTCTATTCCCCAGCGGCGTCTGGCAAGCAGGTAATCTACATTGCTGGCCACCAGCCACGGAGAAGAATATCCCACAACTCCGATTCGTTTTCCTCTTACCTCGCGCTGGGCGGCGAAAGCCTTGTGATGATCTATCAGTTGTCTCACCATATTGGGGATAGTGCCATGAATAATATGTACTTTCATTCCTTTGCTGCGTATCCATGTAGCTATTTCCAGGGAAGCAGCCAGTGAGTTCTGTTGTCCGTCGGTCAGCAGATGGATAGGATAGGGAAGTAGTTCGAAGTGTTGGGTGACCATTTTTTCTACCCCGCCCGAAGCGATGAAAGCCATCCGGTAGCATCTGCCGGAATACTTGCAGCCTCTGTATAAGGTACCAGATGAAGCGTGAAAAACTTCTCGATTTCCACAAATAAATCTTTATGGCAATCATATACAGACTCAATTCTGTTCAAGGAGGACTGGAAGGTTATCAGGTATAGATTCATTTGATATTTTGCTTTGTTTTACTGGAACAAACTTACATGTTTTTTTTTAATAACCCTAAAAATGCGCATTAAGATAACAAAGATTTAAATTCTTAATTAATTGTTTGCTCGGTTGGTTGCGAAAGTCTATCTTTGCACTTCGATTAAATAATTTTTATAACATTATGCCAATAATATCCATCAGAGGAAACGAGATGCCCGCATCGCCAATTCGCAAATTGGCACCGCTGGCCGATGCTGCAAAACAGAGAGGAGTTCATGTGTATCACCTGAATATCGGTCAGCCCGACCTGCCTACTCCGCGAGCGGCCCTTGATGCGATTCGTAATATTGACCGTACCGTTTTGGAATATAGTCCCAGCCAGGGATACCGCAGCTATCGCGAGAAGCTGGTGGGTTATTATAAGAAATATGACATCAACTTGTCTGCCGATGATATCATCATCACTACCGGAGGTTCGGAAGCGGTGCTGTTTGCTTTTCTGAGTTGCTTGAATCGGGAGATGAGATCATTGTGCCGGAACCTGCCTATGCCAATTATATGGCGTTTGCCATTTCGGCGGGTGCCGTGATCCGCACGGTGACGACTACCATCGAGGAAGGGTTCTCCCTGCCGAAAGTGGAGAAGTTCGAGGAGTTGATAAACGAACGAACAAAAGCTATTCTGATCTGTAACCCGAATAATCCGACCGGCTATTTGTATACTCGCCGCGAGATGAACCAGATTCGTGACATGGTGAAGAAGTATGATCTTTACCTGTTCTCGGATGAAGTGTACCGCGAGTTTATTTATACCGGTTCGCCTTATATTTCTGCCTGTCACTTGGAAGGCATTGAAGAAAATGTGGTGCTGATTGACTCGGTGTCCAAGCGTTATTCCGAATGCGGCATCCGTATCGGTGCGTTGATTACCAAGAATAAGGAAGTGAGAAATGCCGTCATGAAATTCTGCCAGGCACGTCTGAGTCCTCCTTTGATCGGTCAGATTGCTGCCGAAGCTTCATTGGATGCCCCCGAAGAGTACACACGCGAGACGTATGACGAATACGTGGAGCGCCGTAAGTGCTTGATTGACGGGCTGAACCGTATTCCGGGTGTTTATTCACCTATACCGATGGGTGCATTCTATACGGTTGCCAAATTGCCGGTGGACGACAGTGAAAAGTTCTGTGCATGGTGTCTGTCGGAATTCAACTATGAAGCGAGACGGTCATGATGGCTCCGGCTGCCGGATTCTATACTACTCCGGGTGCAGGCCGTAATGAGGTGCGTATTGCCTACGTGTTGAAGAAAGAGGATCTGGTCCGTGCGTTGTTCGTACTGCGTAAGGCATTGGAAGCATATCCCGGAAGAGTAGAAGACTGATATGGACTGGAAGCTCTTTATTGCCAGACGCATCTATCGCAGCAATGAGGGTGGAAAAGAGGTGTCCAAGCCTGCCGTCCGCATTGCTATGCTGGGCATAGCTATCGGGCTGGCCGTCATGATTGTGTCGGTAGCGGTGGTGATCGGTTTCAAACATGAGGTACGCGACAAGGTGGTAGGCTTGGGGACCGATATCGTAATAACTAACTTCGACTCCCAGCAATCTTATCAGACGGTTCCCATTGTAGCCAACGACAGTTTGCTCCATCTGTTGAAAACACTGGAAGGAGTAAAGCACGTGCAGCGCTATTCCACCAAGCCGGGAATGATAATGACAAGCGACAGCTTTCAGGGAATGGTGCTGAAAGGTGTTTCTCATGAATACGACTGGAGGTTTTTAAAGAATCATTTGCAGGAAGGGGAGATTCCTGTTTTCTCGGATACTGCCTCTACTAATAAGGTATTGGTGTCCCGCACTATTGCCGACAGACTACATCTGAAACTGGGTGATAAAATCTATACCTATTATATAGAGGACAATGTGCGTGCACGTCGTCTTACTGTAGCCGGCATCTATCAGACCAATTTTTCCGCATACGATGATTTGTTTCTGATAACCGACTTATATACGGTGAACCGTTTGAATAGTTGGCAGAAAGGGCAGGTGAGTGGTATAGAACTGGAAGTGAATGAGTATAGCCGGTTGGAGTCGGTGAAAGAGGAAATCCGTGCACGGGTGGATACGCAGGTGGATGCATACGGAGGTACTTACTATACTCAGAGTGTGGAGGAAGTCAATCCTCAGATATTTGCATGGCTGGATTTGCTGGATATGAATGTGTGGGTTATCCTGTTTCTCATGACGGGGGTGGCAGGATTCACCATGATATCCGGTTTGCTGATTATCATTCTGGAACGTACCAATATGATCGGGGTGCTGAAAGCATTGGGTGCTGATAATTTTGCTATTCGTAAGATATTCCTCAGTTTTTCGGTATTCTTGATTGGCAGGGGGATGGTATGGGGAAATATCATCGGGGTGGCATTATGCTTTATTCAATCTCAATTTCATCTTTTCAAACTGGACCCTGCCACTTATTATGTAGATCGTGTTCCTATTGAATTCAATATTTGGATTTATTTGTTGCTGAATGTCTGTACCTTGCTGGTATCGGTGCTGATGCTTGTCGGGCCGTCATTTCTGGTGACGCGTATTCATCCGGCAAAATCTATTCGGTTTGAATGAGAAGATTCTCTTTCTGCTTTTTCCGTATATCCGGTATTAATCCTTTTTTTCTTATAATGCTAAGGTCTTTTTTTCTTATGATTAAGTCTTTTTATGCGGTAATGTACTACAGTTTCCTACAGTGAATCGTATAGTCCATTATAGTGGACTGTACGGTCTGATGTAATGGACTGTACAGTCTGTTGTGAAAGTCTGTAGTAGTTGATAGAAAGAAAAGGCTTAATTGTTAGGAAGAAATGCTTTAGTTGGGCGGATGTGTTAGAACCAACCCTGCTGCGAATTCGTGACAGGGCCGGTTCTTTATAGAGAGAATGTAAAGTTATGTATAGTATGTCACTTCCTTCAGCTTACAGTTTGCAAAAGAAAGAAACGAAGAAAGGCATGCTTATGTTTATCAGTATGCCGTGGACGATGGCCACGGGTACGGCTTCCGGTCCGGAGCAGCGTGCGATGGCTGCCAGAGAAATGTCGGAAGAACCGATGCCCGCCGCCGAGATAGGTGCCAGATAACCGAAATATTTGCGGAAAAGGGGAGCTCCTATCAAGGCGGTCATTTCCCGGAAGATATTGGATAGTAGCGCGATGGTCCCCAATTCGGTAGCAAGCTGCACACCGATGGAGGGGGATTTGATCTGCGTGATAAGGATGGAGGAAACGGAATAATAGGAGAATCCGCTTCCGACAGCCATGCAGTCGAAGATACTCCAGCGGCTCAAGAGAAAGCCTCCGATAGCGGAAAACAACAGAGTACCGCTTACGGTGGCAAAGGGTACGAGCAGTGTCCTGAAATTGAGGGATAAAACAAACTGCCTGAGGTTGCGGTTGCTTCCAAGATTAATGCCGAGTAACAGCATCAGTACATATAGTACATATACAGAGGTTTGGTGTACGTCGAAGTCCACCGCATAGCTGACTCCGGTTACGCAGCCAAACAAGAAAAAGGCTAGAGTTACAAGACTACTTTTCACCGTTTGCCCCCTTTCCTCTGAAAAAGATGCGGTATACTGCAAGGGAGGCCATCATGCTGCCCAATATGCTTAATGAGGAGATGACGGCTGCCTGGCCGCAGAAGTAACCAAGATTGTCAATAATCAGTCTGTTAAGACCAATAGAGAGACCTAGTAAGAAAAGTAGCAGACAGACCACGATATGGATGAGAGGAGTGATCTTGCGTATTTGGGATTTATGGCGTAAGGGATAGCCTATAAGGACTCCGACAGCCATTATAGAAATGAAAGTAAACATGAGATTCAACTGTTTTTCTGATTTTACAATACTACTTATAACACGCTTCTAGACAAACGCATTTACGGTATATTGGTAAAGTTGAAAGAACGGATGGACCAGATTATTTTCATACTTATGCTTTCAATTTGAAACTTTTTATTGTTTTTAAAACGGATGCAAAAGTAGAGTAATTGTCTTTAATATGCAAATAATATACATATTAAATCTTATTGAAGCGAAATATGATATAAAACAAACAATATTGGTGATATTTCGTTGTAAAAAGAAAATTTTAAATTGTTACATTTATAGTTTGACCGAATAATATTGCATGTGCATGGGTGGGTGAAAACAATGAAAAGGGGCTGTTCGGGGTGTGTTAGAGAATATAAAGCGATAAAAGGTTTCAATTTGTTATGCTGGATAATGTGATACTCTTCTATTTTTTTCAGGCAGTGATTACATTGGTGGAAAAGTGTTTCTTGCATAACCTTTCTTGGCGGATAAAAATAAATCAGGGCTTGTTTATACAAACCCTGATTTGTTTTTGTCGGATCAAGATGGATAACCGGATTAGAATTCAAATTTTTCTAATTTCATCTTGCCCAATTCTTGCAATTTAGGAACCAAGGTTATAAAATGTGCAGCCTTTTCGTGTGCATCCAGTGACTCAGCATCTTTCCATGTTTCGCAAATCATAAGTACATCTTTACGTGTCGCGCTCTCAAAAACATCATAAGCGATACAACCGTTGTCGTTTAAAGATTGTGCTACCAATTCCTTTGCTGTTTCTAAGACAGCATTGCGGTTACTCTCGTTTACTTGGATAAAAACATTTAATCTGATCATAATTCGTATTATTAAATTAAGAAATGTATAGTTGGTTTCATTCTCTTTTTATTTTCTCATAAACTCATTTTTCCGTCTGAATTTACGTTGTAATTTGAATACCCCATTCCATGCAGGTTGCAGAAAATCGAATAAGGGGAGTAGTGCACAGAACTTCCGTTCGCCAAAAACTTTGGCGGTTTTTCTGAAAACAATCAGTTGCATCGTGAAGCGTGCTAACCATAGCAAAACGGCAATGGCTGCAATAGTCCATTGGTGGAGAAGAATACTGATGGTTATAGTGGCGATGATGGCTGTATAGAACAAGAATCTGCTGCAAGTTTCAAATCCCATGAGATAACGGGCGGTTCCATGAAATAACCGGCTGGTAGCCGCATAGCTTATTTTCTCTTCACACCATATTCTTTTATATTTAGGCATGGCGATTCGCATCAGACTTTCAGGGCTGGCTTCAACTCGTGTATTGTGTGCACGGGCTGTTTCATTGATAAACAAATCATCTTCTCCACGTTGCAGATTCAGGTGGGAGGCAAATCCCTTCTGCTTGTAGTACAGCGTTTTCCGATAAGCCATATTCCTTCCTGTACCCATGTAGGGATGTCCGGAAACAGCCATACCCAAATAACGCATAGAATTCAGCAATGTGTCGAAAGTGATTTTCTTATTAAACCATCCCGGTACTTTTTCGTAGTTGCTGTAGCCTAAAACGATTTCGGTGGCAGGTGTGAAATTACGTGCCATCTGTTTCAGCCATTGATTGCTTTGCGGACGGCAATCGGGTTCGGTAAATACCAGCCATTCATGACGGCTGGCTTTAATTCCCATTGTTATTCCCAGTTTTTTGTGGCTGATATAGCGTGCACTGTCGGGGATAAAGGTATGATAGAGATTGGGGTATTTGTCTTCCAGTAATTTCAACGTATTGTCACAATCATCCGCCGGGCGGTCGTAAATCACAATCACTTCGAATTCCGGATAGTTTTGCTCTAAAATAAATGGGAGGTTTTCTTGTAATTCGTGGGTGGCGTCTTTTGCCACAATAATGACAGACAGTGGAGGATTTTGAGTATTTATATCAGTGGCATATGCTGTTTCTCTGCTGTGAGTGTATAGTTTGTTATATAGCCCTAGATAGTAAACAGCCTGCGTGATAAACAAGGCTCCCGAAGCTATTGGTAAGATTGTATCTATGGTGAATAGTTCCATGTGTGATCTGTATTAAAAACGTGCAAAAATACAGCAAATAATTGAATTGTAGCAGAATGAATATTCTTTATTTATTCAAAAGCTCAGATTTAATTATAATTTAATGTTAAAAGTGTGTTTTCGTGAATATTTTTCAAGTATAATTGCTATATTTAAAGAAGTTAACTGAAACCTGTAACAAGTCCTGACCAACGGGCAATTATTATGAGAATACAATTTGAGATTAAAGAAAGTTTGATCAATATACTTGATCAGCTTATGCATTCCGATTTTTGGGCTACGGAAATCAAGGAAGATGAGTCGGGAAAGAAGATTATCAAGATTAAAGACTTGGCTTATAACTTAGAAGCCGTGGCCGAGGTGATGGGGAATGAAATTTTTATTAAAACAGCTTTGTCTAAGTACACTTATCGTATTTATGAGGTGAAAGGGGAGTGTTGGTGTGAGTATGTGGGGGCCTATCGTGGTTTTTTGGAACAGAAGCTCCTTCCAATAATTACTCCGAAGGAAAATCTGTTGGAATGTGAGGTGCTGGATAGTTCTATATTAGGAGGTAAGCAGAAAACTTTGCGTGAGTATGCGGAAGATAATTTAAAGCTAAAGAAATTCCGTGAACAGAATTTTGGTAATAATGGATTCTCAAAAGCGGATCATCCGCGGCGTGTGTATGATGAATTTATAAAAGAAGATTTCATTCCGGAAGATAAATAAGAAACAGCGCCGCTTTGTATCAAAGCGGCGCTGTTTCTTATTTATTCAGGCAGTTGGAGTTGGTTTATACTAACTCTTCTGAAGTATATCCTTTGGGCAATGCACGACAATTGTAAGCCGATGCCATAATTTCACCATATGCTCCTGCTGAACGGAGAGCGAAAAGGTCACCACGGTGTGCTTTGTTCAAATCAATAGCTTTGCCGAATACATCGGATGATTCGCAGATGGGGCCTACCACATCGTAAGTTTCCATAGGTTCTTCCGAAGTGATATTTTCTATTTTGTGGTATGCCTGATAAAGGGCAGGACGAATCAAGTCAGTCATGCCGGCATCTAATATGGCGAACTGTTTGTTGGCTCCTTGCTTTACATAAATCACTTTGCTGATAAGGCTGCCGCACTGTCCTACTACGGCACGTCCCAGTTCAAAATGTAAAGTTTGCTGGGGGCGCAGTTTCAGATGCTTGTGATAAGTGGCAAAGTATTCCGTGAAGTTGGGGATGGCTTGACGGTTGGGGTGTGCATAATCAATTCCTAAACCGCCGCCTACATTGATATGTTCTACTATGATTTGGCGGGCATAGAGTTTTTCCTGTAGTTCGTTTACACGGTTGCACAAGGCTACAAAATCACCCATATCCAAAATCTGAGAACCGATGTGGAAATGTAAGCCTACAAATTTTACATGAGGCAATGTTCCGGCCATATCGATCACTTTGTCCATATCTTCCATGCTGATACCGAATTTGTTCTCTGCTAGTCCGGTGGTGATATTTGCATGGGTATGCGCACCTACATTCGGATTGATACGGAAAGCTACACGGGCTGTTTTGCCTTTGGCGGAAGCTAGTTCATTAATGATTTCCAGTTCGGGTACGGACTCTACATTGAAGCAGAAAATATCATAATCCAGACCCAGATTGATTTCCCAGTCTGTCTTACCTACACCTGCATAGACTATTTTGTTTGTCGGGAATCCGGCCTTAATGGCTGCGCGGATTTCTCCGCCACTTACACAGTCGGCTCCCAGACCGCTTTCGCGGATAATTGTCAGGACTTTGTGGTTAGCATTGGCCTTCACGGCGTAATGCACGCAGAAATTATTGTATTTGCCTGCTTCTTTATTGATGCATGACAAGGTTTCTCGCAGCACATTGACATCGTAATAGTAAAAGGGAGTTTCCAACTCTCTGAACTTGTTTACGGGGAATGTTCCTTTCATATTGTATTTTGTTTTTATGAGCAAGGGCGAATTAAATTCGCCCGAAAACACCAACTTTATAAAGTGAGATGTATTCGGGCGGATTGAATCCGCCCCTACAGTAGAAATTATTTATTGTTGAATAAATGATCGCTTAATGACTGCAATGCTTTCTTCTTGTCTTCTTCACGAATCAGGAAAGAAATATTGTAGTTGCTACCGCCGAATGAAATCATACGTACCGGTATGTCGCGCATGGCGTCCAACGCTTTGGCTTCAAAGCCTACATTTTCCCATTCCAGGTCACCGACTACACAGATGATACACATGTCCTGATCTACGGTTACTGTACCATATTTCTTCAAGTCGTCCAGAATTTCATTCAGATGTTTGGTGTTATCAATGGATACGGAAACGCCAACCTCTGAAGTGCAGATCATGTCGATAGAGGTCTGATAGCTTTCGAAGATTTCGAATACTTTGCGCAAGAAGCCGTGGGCCAGTAACATACGGCTTGATTTGATCTTGATGGCAGTGATATTGTCTTTGGCTGCAACTGCTTGATTTTGCCTTTTTCCGTATCATTGGAAATCAAAGTTCCCGGGGCTGTAGGTTCCATTGTATTAAGCAGACGGACGGGAATATTGGCATATTTGGCAGGCTGTACGCAAGTAGGGTGCAGAATCTTCGCACCAAAGTAGGCCAATTCGGCAGCTTCTTCGAAGTGCAGGTGACGTACGGGAGAAGTCTTGTCTACGATGCGCGGATCATTATCGTGCATACCGTCAATATCTGTCCATATCTGGATTTCAGAGGCATTTACAGCGGCACCGATCAGTGATGCGGTATAGTCGCTTCCGCCACGTTGCAGATTATCTATCTCGCCGTAGGCGTTACGGCAGATAAAACCTTGTGTGATATAAATTTCAGCGTCCGGATGTATTTCTAGCTGTGCGGTCAGTTTTTCTTTGATATATACAGGGTCGGGCTCCGAGTTCTTGTCCGTGCGCATGAATTCCAATGCCGGAAGTAAGATGGCGTTGACCCCTTGTTCCTGCAAATAGTTGGTAACCATGTTGGTAGAGATCAACTCGCCTTGTGCCAGGATTACTTTTTCTTCGAACAGTGTGAAAATATCTTTTGTATACGAACGAATATAATCGAACTGTGCTTTTATAAATTCCTGTGTTTTCTGCTTATACTCGTCAGTAGAATAAAGTTCATTAACATGCTGTTTATATTTAGCCTCCAGTCTGTTAATGATTTCATTCGCACCTTCGGGATTTTTCTTATACAGATAATCCGAAATTTCAACCAACGTGTTTGTTGTTCCAGACATGGCTGAAAGTACAACAATCTTCTGTTCACCGTCGGTAATTAATTTGGCTACTTCTTTCATTCTTTGTGCAGAACCTACCGAAGTACCTCCAAACTTTAAAACTTTCATTTTTCGTTTCGTATTTTAATTGTTCCTATATTGATAATTAGCGTGCAAATATACAAATAAGACTGCAAAAATCAGCATTTTAGCGATGATATTTATCATTCATCTACTTATTCTGCCGTTTCTTGGGGTGCAACTGTCGTTTTTTCTCCTTTTTCGGTCTCATTTTGACTTCTTTCCATCCGGCTGTATTCGTGAGTCACTTCTTTGATATGATGATTCTCAAAACGGTAGACAACTCCCGGATATTCCGACAAGAGATGCAGATTATGGGTGGTCATCATGATGGCGGAGCTGTAGCACAAATGGATTTCAGAAGTTCTACAATTTTGCGCCCTGTTTCCGTGTCCAGGTTACCCGTCGGCTCATCGGCCAGAATAATGTCCGGCCGGTTTAGGATGGCACGGGCGATAACAATGCGTTGTTGTTCGCCACCCGATAGTTCGTTGGGCATTTTGTATCCTTTACCGGTCATTCCCACTTGGTCCAGTACTTCTTCAATGCGTGCTTTGATGGTTGCTTTGTTTGTCCATCCGGTGGCGCGCAATACAAAACTGAGGTTAGCGTGTACGGTGCGGTCTGTCAGTAACTGAAAATCTTGAAAGACAATGCCTAAACGGCGGCGCAGTTCGGGAATATGCTTCCGCTTGATGTTAGTCATGTTGTAGCCTAGCACCTCGGCTTCTCCTGACTGTATATCCAGCTCACCGTAAATTGTTTTCAGTAATGAGGTCTTTCCGGAACCGACTTTCCCAATGAGGTAAACAAATTCACCCTTGTTCAGTTCCAGGTTTACATCTTCCAATACGCCTAATTCTTGTTGGTTGATATATACGTTTTTATATCGAATGAGAGCTTCGTCCATCATTTTAGTGTTTTTTCCACGTAGCGCTATGACGTTCTTTCAATTCACGGGCAAGGTCTCGATGCGATAGCCTTTTGAGGTGAGCAGTACAATCATGTGGTATATCAGATCGGCTCCTTCGTAGATAAGGCGTTCGTCGGTTCCGTTACAAGCTTCGATAACCGTTTCCACGGCTTCTTCACCTACTTTCTGTGCCATTTTGTTGATACCGGATTCGAACAGGCTGGTGGTGTAAGAGCCTGCGGGCATTTCCTCATGACGTTTGTCAATGAAATCTTGTAATTCCTTTAGGAACATGATGTCTTCTTTGTTTTCTTCTCCCCAGCAAGTATCTGTTCCGGTGTGACATACAGGACCTGCCGGATTTACTTTGATCAGCAGGGTATCCTTGTCACAGTCTTCTTTTATAGAAACAACATTCAGGAAATTCCCGCTTTCTTCACCTTTTGTCCACAGGCGGTTCTTGGTACGGCTGAAGAAAGTTACTTTACCAGTTTCCATTGTTTTTCGGTATGCTTCTTCATTCATAAACCCTAACATCAGTACTTTGTTGGTGCTGTTGTCTTGTATGATGGCGGGGATCAACCCGTTCATTTTTTCAAAATTCAAATCCATTTTTCTATATTTTTATTGTTATATTATCGGTGTTGTATAGAACTTGTTTAAAATTTCATCAGCATCGTCATTCAGAGTGGAATGAGACCTGAAGGTCGTTGCCAGTCTTTCACCCTGTCTGGGATGGTAATGGAAACAGATTTAGATGCAATTAAAAACAGAGTTATAACCTCACATTAATTCCTTGCTCGCAAAGATACTGTTTTAATTCGGGAATTTTAATCTCTCCGAAATGAAAAACGCTGGCTGCTAATGCTGCATCTGCTTTCCCTTTTGCAAATGTATCGCGGAAATGTTCCATGCATCCGGCGCCTCCAGATGCGATGACGGGAATTGTCAGTAAATCGGCCAGGGTGGAGAGGGCTTCGTTGGCATATCCGTTTTTCACTCCGTCATGGTTCATGCTCGTGAAGAGAATTTCTCCTGCCCCGCGGTTGTTCACTTCTTTAGCCCAGTCAAACAGGTACTTGTCGGTTTCAATCCGGCCACCGTTCAGATAGCATTTCCAGCCAGTTTCGGTCTGCTTGGCGTCAATGGCTACCACACAAACTTGTGAACCGAAATGTTTGGCAATCTTGTCTACCAAATCCGGATTACGGATGGCTGATGATTGATAGAAACTTTGTCAGCTCCCGCGTTCAATAGCCGGTCTACATCGTTCAGTTCGTTTATACCTCCTCCTACAGTAAAGGGGATATTGATATTAGCCGCCACCCGTTTTACCAAATCGGTAAAGGTTTTGCGTCCTTCATGGCTGGCAGTGATGTCAAGAAAGACCAGCTCGTCAGCTCCCTGTTCACTGTAGGTATGCCCCAGTTCTACCGGATCACCTGCTTGACGTAAGTTTACGAAATTGGTTCCTTTTACGGTCTGCCCGTCTTTGATGTCCAGGCAAGGTATGATTCTTTTTGCTAACATAATTTGTTCTTACATGAAACGGTTTAAGTCTTTCAATGTAATTTTTCCCTCGTATAACGCCTTGCCGAAAACAACAGCCGGGACTTTGGCTATTTCCAGGTCGATAATATCCTGTATACAGCTTACTCCTCCGCTGGCTATCAGATGCATATCCGGGAACTCCTTCAGGATTTGCTGGTATAGTTCCACGGAAGGCCCTTGCAACATTCCGTCACGGCTGATGTCGGTACACAACACCTTGAAAACTCCTTCTTTAGTATAATCTTTCAAAAAAGGGATCAACTGCTGCTGACTTTCCTCTTTCCAGCCATTGACAGAAATTTTATTCTTCTTTACATCAGCTCCCAGAATGATTTTCTCGTTTCCGTATTGTTCCAGCCATTTTTTGAAAAGTCTGGGATTTTTCACGGCTACGCTGCCCAGAGTTACCATTTGTGCGCCATTATCGAAAGCGATGACTAGATCCTCGTCTGTCTTTATCCCTCCTCCAAAATCAATGACCAGAGAAGTACGGCTGGCGATTTGGTCCAGTACACGGTAATTCACAACATGGCGTGAGGCTGCTCCATCCAAATCGACAATGTGCAGACGATGAATCCCATGAGCTTCAAATTCTTTGGCAACCTCAACCGGGTTTTCGTTATATACTTTCTGTGTGCTATAATCTCCTTGAGAAAGACGGACGCATTTGCCATCAATAATGTCGATGGCAGGAATTAACTCTATCATATCTATTTCTTCTTATACATTATTATATATAATGTAATGGTTCACAATTCTAAAAAGTTCCTCAGGATTCGTTCGCCCACGGCTCCACTCTTTTCGGGATGAAACTGTGTTGCATAAAAATTATCTTTGTGCAAGGCCGAACTGTAGGGGAGGATATAATCTGTTTGTGCTGCCGTAAACTCGTTCAGGGCACATAGAAGCTATGTACGAAGTACACAAATTCTTCTTTGGTGAATCCTTTGAACAGGTCGCTGCGTACATGGGTCAGGGTGTTCCATCCCATATGGGGTACTTTGTCTTCATGCCGGGTGGGGCTGAACAACTTTACATCAGTATCAAAGATGCCCAAGCAATCGGCATTTCCTTCTTCGGAGTGCCGGCACATCAGCTGCATTCCCAGGCAGATACCTAGTACAGGTTGTTTTAAGTTTTTGATAACTTCATCCAGCCGGTTTTTCCGGAGATGGCTCATGGTTGTTTCGGCTTCGCCCACACCGGGGAAGATAACTTTGTCGGCACTCATCAATAGTTCCTTATCGGAAGTGATGGTTGCTTCTACTCCAAGGCGCTTCAATGCATAGTCTACGGAGTAGATGTTTCCTGCATTATATTTTACGACAGCAATTTTCATCAGCTAAAGATAACTGTTTTATTTTTATAAGCCAATACTTTTCGTTCAATATGTTTCTGAACAGCACGAGAAAGGACTATTTTTTCCAAGTCTTTACCTTTACTTACTAAATCCTGCACAGTGTCCTTGTGTGTGATGCGTACTACATCTTGCTCAATGATAGGACCGGCATCTAGTTCGGAGGTAACATAATGGCTGGTCGCACCAATGATTTTTACTCCTCGTTCAAACGCTGCATGATAAGGTTTTGCACCAACGAACGCAGGGAGGAAAGAGTGGTGTATGTTGATGATACGGTTGGGGTATGCTTCAATCATTTGTTCGGAAATCACTTGCATATAGCGTGCCAGTACAATGAAATTGATGTTATGTTGTTCCAACAGCTCCATTTCTGCTTTTTCCTGTTCCATTTTGTTCTCTTTGGTAATAGGGAAGAGATAGAATGGTATACCGAAGCGTTCTGCTACATGCTGCAGATCGGGATGGTTACTTATAATCAGCGGAATTTCCACATTCCATTCTCCGGCAGTGTAGCGTGCCAGCATATCGAACAGGCAATGGGACAGTTTGGAAACAAATATGGCCATTTTGGGTTTTACATCCGAGAAATAAAGACGGAATTTCATTTCATATTTTTGGGCATACAATGTTTCAAAATAATCTTCTATTTTATCTTTAGGAATAAAGAAATCCTTTATTTCCCATTCTATACGCATGAAAAATATATTTTCTACATGGTCCACATATTGGTCTAAGTAGACAATATTACCTCTGTTAATTGTAATAAAGTTTGTGACTTCTGCCAAAATGCCTGGTTGGTCTGGGCAGTGCAACAATAATTTTGCAGTTGTATTCATCTTTTTCCCTAATTTTCGATTTTAATCTATTGAGTGCACAAAAATAGCGAATTATTGCTAATGAGCTAAATTTTATAACAAGAAGTTTGTTGAAAAGATTAAAATAATAACAATATCGTAATTTTTAGGATGGGAAGGTAAAGGGAGTCGGAGAATATTTTTTTAATGGTTTTTGCCAAAATGCTTGCAGATTTAAAAATAATGCGTACCTTTGCACCCGCAATCGAGAGAGAAAGTATCGGAAGAAAGATTATTTGAATTATTGGTGCGTTAGTTCAGTTGGTTAGAATACATGCCTGTCACGCATGGGGTCACGGGTTCGAGTCCCGTACGCACCGCAAAAGTCTTTTTTCGATTTATTAAAATTATTGGTGCGTTTAGTATACGTGCTTGACAATACCATAGCTGCTC
>ENA-OQBT01000501-OQBT01000501.1-human-gut-metagenome-genome-assembly--contig:-NODE-501-length-23429-cov-2.504420_pt1 | contig 23429 bp, 25 predicted proteins | sample MGYA00242749_ERZ504557 | MGnify/ENA primary metagenome ERZ504557 (study PRJEB26092, sample SAMD00036243) | human gut metagenome | host: Homo sapiens | study: EMG produced TPA metagenomics assembly of... | reverse complement strand
GATTCAGTTTCCGGTAGGTAGAATTCAGGGATTCAATAGCATTTGTAGTATAAATCACCGTTCTGACCGTCGTTGAAAATTTAAAGATCGGCGAGATTGCGTCCCAGTTATCCTTCCAGCGCTTCATTTTAGGGATAGAATAAATGTTTATACTCTATCTTGCATCTTCTATTTATTCATGTTAAAATCTTAAGATGTCAAAAATACAATATATACGAGATAAAAAACAGCAGTGAGCTGTTATGAAGATAGGAGATAACAATTAAATGGCAATGAGTCCGATGATGCAAGAATACTGCAAGACAAAGGAACAATATAAAGACTGCATTTTATTCTACCGTCTGGGAGATTTTTATGAAATGTTTTTTGATGATGCATTACTTGTCACCAGGGAACTGGAGATTACCCTTACAGGAAAGGACTGCGGATTAGAGGAGAGGGCACCCATGTGTGGTGTCCCTTATCATGCTGCGGAGACTTATATTAATCGTCTGATCGAGAGAGGACATAAGGTAGCGATCTGTGAGCAGGTAGAGGATCCTAAAAAAGCCAAAGGACTGGTAAAGCGTGAGGTTGTAAGGATCGTAACCCCAGGAACCACACTGGATGCTGCTGCTCTTGATGAGACAAAGAATAATTACCTGATGTCTATTGTGTCTATGGAAGAACACTTCGGATGCGCTATTGCAGACATTACAACAGGTGACTGTTTCCTTACTGAGGTGGACAAACCTCAGAAACTTCTTGATGAGATCAATAAATTTGTTCCTGCAGAGATTATCTGTAATGATTCTTTTTATATGTCTAATATAGATACAGATGACTTGCAGAACCGTCTTGGGATTTGTGTTTTTTCATTGGATTCCTGGTATTTCGATGACGAGTTGTGCCGCCGCACACTAAAAGATCATTTTCATGTAGGTTCTCTGGATGGACTGGGCGTTGGTGATTATGACTGCGGGATCATTGCAGCAGGAGCACTTTTCCTTTATCTGAAGGAAACACAGAAAACCGCGCTGTCCCATATGGCGACGATCCGTCCGTATGCAGCAGAAAAGTATATGCTGATCGACAGCTCCAGCCGCAGGAATCTTGAACTTGTAGAAACATTACGTGAAAAACAGAAAAGAGGTTCTCTTCTCTGGGTACTGGATAAGACAAAGACTGCCATGGGTGCCAGAACACTTCGCAGTTATGTAGAACAGCCATTGATCGACAGAGATGAGATCGAGGAACGTCTTGAGGCGTTGGAAGAGTTAAATAAAAATGGAATGCTTCGCGACGAGATCAGGGAATATCTGGGACCTGTCTATGATCTGGAACGACTGATCAGCCGTATCAGTTATAAGTCAGCTAATCCGCGGGATCTGATCGCTTTTGCTTCTTCACTGGAAATGCTTCCATATATAAAACAGGTATTAAAAGAATTTAAGACTCCCCTGCTTCAGAAAATTTATGAAGATATGGACTCTCTGGAAGATGTAACAGATCTGATTAAACGTGCCATCGTGGAAGATCCGCCTCTTGCACAGAAGGATGGCGGTATTATCAAAGAAGGTTATAATGAAGATGTAGATAAATTCCGCCGCTCCAGAACAGATGGCAAAAAATGGCTTTCCGAACTGGAAGCAAGGGAACGTGAGCGTACAGGTATCAAGACAATGAAGATTAAATATAATCGTGTATTTGGTTATTCACTGGAGGTTACCAATACATTTAAAGACCAAGTACCTGACAACTATATTCGTAAGCAGACACTTTCTAATGCAGAACGTTACATTACACAGGAATTGAAGGAATTGGAAGATTTAATTCTTGGTGCAGAGGACAAGCTTTATGCGCTGGAATATGAATTATTCTGTAATGTGCGTGATACTGTCGGTAAGGAGGTTGTGCGTATTCAGAAAACAGCCAAGGCAGTAGCCGCATTAGATGTGTTTGCTTCTCTTGCACTGGTTGCAGAACGAAATCATTTTGTACGTCCGAAAACAAACACAACAGGTGTGATTGACATCAAGAATGGCCGTCATCCGGTTGTAGAGCAGATGATTGAGAACGATATGTTTATTGCAAATGATACATATCTGGACAACCATAAAAAAAGGGTATCCATTATCACAGGCCCAAATATGGCAGGTAAGTCTACATATATGAGACAGACTGCCCTGATCGTACTGATGGCACAGATTGGAAGCTTTGTCCCTGCTGAAAAAGCAAACATCGGAATTGTTGACAGAATCTTTACTCGTGTTGGTGCATCGGATGATCTGGCAAGCGGTCAGAGTACCTTTATGGTGGAAATGACAGAGGTTGCGAATATTCTGAGAAATGCCACTTCCAGAAGTCTTCTGATCCTGGACGAGATCGGACGTGGTACCAGTACATTTGACGGTCTTGCAATTGCATGGGCAGTGATCGAGCATATCAGCAATACGAAGCTCTGTGGCGCCAAAACATTATTTGCTACTCATTACCATGAGCTTACTGAACTGGAGGGCAAGATTCCGGGAGTCAATAACTACTGTATCGCTGTCAAGGAAAAAGGGGACGATATTGTATTTCTGCGCAAGATTGTTCAGGGCGGCGCAGACAAAAGTTATGGCATCCAGGTTGCCAAGCTTGCCGGTGTTCCTGATTCTGTGATCCAGAGAGCAAAGGAACTGGTGGAGGAACTCAGTGATGCGGATATTACGGCAGCAGTAAAAGACCTGACGTCTGCGAAAAAGAAAAAGCCTGTATACGATCAGATGGATATGGCACAGATGTCCCTGTTTGATACCGTTAAAGATGATGACATCATAGAAGAAATCAAGGGTCTTGATATGGGAAACATGACTCCTATCGAGGCAATGAACACACTTTATAACCTGCAAAACAAGATTAAGAACAGATGGTGATAAAAGTTGAGAAAAATTGCAGTATTAGACCAGCAGACCATAGATAAGATCGCTGCCGGTGAGGTAGTGGAACGTCCGTCCTCCATTGTGAAGGAGCTTGTGGAGAATGCAATTGATGCAGGAGCAACTGCTGTAACAGTGGAGATCACAGACGGCGGCAAAAGATGATACGTATCACAGATAATGGCGGGGGTATGGAAAGAGATCAGGTACCCCTGGCATTTTTGCGTCATGCCACCAGTAAGATTGAGAAGGTTGAGGATCTGGAACACATTGCGTCTCTTGGATTTCGCGGTGAGGCTTTGTCCAGTATTGCCGCTGTTGCACAGGTGGAACTGATCACAAAGACCCCATCTGCATTAAGCGGAGTCCGCTATGTGATCAATGGTGGTGTACAGGAGTCTTTAGAGGATATGGGGGCTCCGGAAGGAACTACTTTCCTAGTGAGAAACCTTTTTTATAATACACCTGCAAGAAGCAAGTTCCTGAAATCAGATACTACGGAGGGAAATTATGTCAGCACTTTGATGGAACAGCTGGCATTGTCCCATCCTGAGATTTCTTTTAAATATATCCAGAATAAACAGGTGAAGCTTCACACATCCGGTAATTACAATATAAAAGATGTGATTTATAATATATATGGAAGAGATATTACCAAAGCACTTCTTGAAGTATCCTACGAGAATGATTTCATGAAGATTGAGGGTTTTGTGGGAAAACCGGAGATTTCCAGAGGAAACCGTACTTTTGAGAATTACTATATTAACGGACGCTTTGTAAAAAACAGGATCATTGCAAAGGGAATCGAGGATGCCTATAAAGGGTTTCTTATGCAACATAAGTTTCCGTTTGTTTCGCTTCATATTCAGATGGAGGGAAATGATTTGGACGTAAATGTACATCCAAGTAAGATGGAAGTACGGTTTGCCAGAGGAACGGAAGTTTACGATGCCGTTTATGAGACAGTTCATAAGGCGCTTACTACAAGAGAAATGATCCAGACAGTACCTTTTGGAAAAGAAGAACCGGTAAAGAAACTGTCGTCTGTGGTGAAACCGGGGGATGTACCGGAGCCATTTGAAATGAAACGTCGTGCTGAAATGCCGGAGTATCGAACACAAGTAGCGAACACAGTTAATCGTACTTCGAATGTGTCAATAAAAGGCAATGATAGGACAGTATCTGCACCAGATACTGCTATGGATAAAAAACAGTTTTCTTCTTATTCAACACTTCCACGAGGAACTATCACTATGGCGGAACAGGCAGTACGTGAGCAAAAGATTTATCAGACAAAAGATCCTTTTACAAAAGCAGAGGAGAAAGCTTTTCGAAGGAACAATAAACGATAAAAATATACATGAAAAACAGCCTGACGCAATGCAGGTAAATATGTCACAGGAAGTAGAGAAACAGCAAAAGCCACAACAGTTAGAATTGTTTGAAGAGAAACTTCTTGCCCCTGAATCCCGAAGCCGTCATCAGCTGATCGGACAGATTTTTGATACTTACTGGCTTGTTCAGTTTGAGGATAAATTTTTTATTATCGACCAGCATGCGGCACATGAAAAGGTTTATTATGAACGTTTCGTAAAAAGGTTTCGTGAGCAGACAGTAGAATCCCAGTACCTCAGCCCGCCGCTGATCGTATCCCTGAATCTTCAGGAAGAAGCTCTTCTTAAGGCTAACCGTAAATATTTCGAGGATTTTGGATTTGAGATTGAACCATTTGGCGGTAAGGAATACTGTATCAATGCAGTCCCGGCCAATCTGTACGGTCTTACGGAGGAAGAACTTTTTCTGGAAATGCTTGACAATCTTGCTTCTGAGAAGGATAAGGATCACTTGGAATCTTTGCTTCCAGACTGGCCACCATGGCATGTAAGGCTGCGGTAAAGGGAAATCATCAGATGTCCGACCGGGAGGCAAATGCATTGATCGATGAACTGCTTACACTGGAGAATCCCTATCACTGTCCTCATGGAAGACCGACGATTATTTCCATGACTAAAACAGAACTGGAAAAGAAATTTAAACGTATTGTATAGTTTATATAAAGGAGCTATTATGAAAAAGCCACTGATCGTTCTTACAGGACCGACGGCAGCAGGAAAAACCCATCTATCCATTGCTCTTGCGAAAGCAGTAAACGGAGAGATCATTTCTGCTGATTCCATGCAGGTCTACAAATATATGGATATTGGATCAGCTAAGATCCGGCCGGAGGAGATGCAGGGAGTAAAGCATTATCTGGTAGATGAACTGCTGCCTCAGGAAGAATTTCATATCGTGAAATTCCAGCAGATGGCAAAAGCTGCCATGGAAGAAATTTATGCCAAGGGGAAAATTCCTGTTCTGGTAGGAGGAACCGGATTTTATATACAGGCTATTACAAAGGATATTGATTTTACTCAGGCAGAGCAGGAAGACGGATACCGTCAGGAGCTGGAACAGCTTGCTGCAGAGAAGGGAAATGAATATCTGCACCAGATGCTTTTGGATGTTGATCCTGTCAGTGCCGGGGAAATCCACGCCAATAATGTAAAACGTGTGATCAGGGCACTGGAGTTTTATCATCAGAACCAGTCGCCGATCTCCGCACATAATCAGGAGCAGAAGGAACACGAAACCCCTTATAATCTGGCATATTTTGTGCTGAATGTACCAAGGGAACTTCTTTATAAACGGATTGATGACCGTATTGATGAGATGTTAAAAGAGGGACTCCTTGAGGAAGTGCAGAAGTTAAAAGATATGGGATACCACAGGGGGATGGTTTCCATGCAGGGACTTGGATATAAAGAAATCCTTGCATATCTGGATGGCGAGTATCCGTTAGAGGAAGCGGTCAGGATCCTGAAAAGAGATACCAGACATTTTGCAAAACGCCAGCTGACCTGGTTTCGCAGGGAGAAGGATACCATCTGGATGAATAAGGATGAATTTGACTATAATGAAGACAGAATCCTTGATGAAATGCTGAAAGTATGCAGGAACAGAGGAATTTTATAACCGAATTTTTCTTAAAAATCACTGATACAGAATAAGTGAAATTCAGAGATAAAATAAAGATAATAATGCAAACAGAAATGAGGACGAAACAAATTATGAAAGAAATGTACGCACAGCTTGGGATTTCTTCAGAGGTTTATGACTTTGGTCATAAGATTGAGGAATCTTTAAAAGAAAGATTTGAAAAATTTGATAAAACGGCAGAATATAACCAGATGAAGGTGCTTCTTGCCATGCAGAAAAATAAAGTAAGCGCAGAATGCTTCGGAAGTTCTTCCGGTTATGGATATGACGATATTGGCAGGGAAACACTTGAAAAGGTTTATGCAGATACTTTCCATACGGAAGCCTGTCTGGTACGCCCGCAGATCACATGCGGAACTCACGCGCTGGCCATTGCCTTATTCGGTAATCTCCGTCCGGGTGATGAACTTCTGGCACCTGCCGGAAAGCCTTACGATACTCTGGAAGAGGTAATCGGCATCCGCCCGTCAAAAGGTTCTCTCGCAGAATATGGAGTAAGTTACCGTCAGGTGGAACTGTTAGAAGACGGAACCTTTGATTATGACAGCATCCGTAAAGCAATCAATGAAAAAACACGTCTTGTGGAGATCCAGCGTTCCAAAGGATACCAGACACGTCCGTCTTTCTCTGTAAAGCAGATTGGAGAACTGATTTCTTTTGTAAAGAGTATTAAACCGGATGTGATCTGTATGGTGGATAACTGCTACGGTGAGTTTGTAGATACCATTGAGCCAAGTGATGTGGGAGCTGATATGATCGTTGGTTCTCTGATCAAAAATCCGGGCGGCGGACTTGCGCCTATCGGCGGTTATATTGCAGGTACTAAAGAGTGCGTGGAGAATGCTTCTTACAGAATGACCTGTCCCGGACTTGGCAGTGAGGTAGGTGCAACTCTGGGAGTCAACCGTTCTTTCTTCCAAGGATTTTTCCTTGCACCAATGGTTACCAAAGGTGCGTTAAAGGGAGCTGTGTTTGCGGCAAATATTTATGAGAAACTTGGATTCCCGGTAATCCCGGATTCCACAGAGCCACGTCAGGACATCATTCAGGCAGTAAGTTGGCACACCGGAAGGTCTGATCGCATTCTGTAAGGGTATTCAGGCAGCAGCACCGGTTGACAGTTATGTAGATCCGGAGCCATGGGATATGCCCGGATATGACAGTCAGGTTATCATGGCAGCAGGTGCTTTTGTACAGGGCTCTTCCATCGAGCTTTCTGCAGATGGTCCGATGAAGCCTCCATATGCAGTGTATTTTCAGGGAGGACTTACCTGGGAACATGCAAAACTGGGTGTTCTGATGTCCCTGCAGAAAATGGTTGATAAAGGACTTGTAACTTTATGAAAAAAAGACAGGTAGTGATCACAGGAGCAGGAGCCTGTGGACTGATGGCAGCGATCATGGCGGCCCGAAACGGGGCAGCAGTCACTGTTCTGGAACAGAACGAGAAACCCGGAAAGAAAATCTGTGCTACAGGAAACGGCAGATGTAATTTTTCCAATCTTGCAAGACCGGATGATGCATACAGAGGCGAACATCCGGAATTTGTCGAAGATGCACTCAGAGAGTTTTCTGTCGAGAATACCATTGAGTTTTTCAAAGAGATAGGAATCTATCCTTTAAACAGGAACGGCTATCTTTATCCGAGAAGCAATCAGGCGCAGAGTGTTGTAGATGTACTGTGTATGGAGGCTGCCAGTCTGGGTGTGAAAATAAAGACAAACGAACAGGTTACAGAAATAAAAACCGGGACAAATGGAAAGAATTTCCAAATCCTGACAAAAGGGTGGCACTATGATGCAGATGCACTGATACTTGCCAATGGATCCCGGGCATCTTCTGTTTCAGGTTCAGACGGCAGCGGATATATGCTGGCAGAGAGCTTTCATCACCGCATTGTCCCGGTTTATCCGCACTTACTGCCTGAAGTGTAAAGGTTCTTCTTTTAAGGCATGGGCAGGCGTACGTACAGAAGGAGAGATTTCTCTTTTTACAGATGGGAAATTTTGTAAATCTGAACATGGCGAGCTGCAGCTTACAGAATACGGAATCTCCGGAATCCCAGTGTTTCAGCTCAGCACTTATGCAGTACGTGCAGTCAGAGAAGGACATAAAGCAGAGCTCCGCATTAATTTCATGCCGGAGCTGTCAGAAGAAGAATTAAAGAAACTTCTGTATGCACGAAAGAAGGCATGTCCCTATAAAAAAGAAAAAGAACTCTTGGTGGGACTTTTCCCGGAAAAGCTTATCAAAATCCTTATATCACAAAAACAACTGGTTTCTGCCATAAGGGAATTTCCTCTTGAAGTGCAGGATGGCATGTCATTTTCACAGGCACAGGTCTGCTCCGGGGGAGTAGATACCTCACAGGTAAATTCTCAAACCATGGAGTCAAAGCTCTGTAGGGGTCTGTATTTTGCAGGGGAGCTTCTGGATATTGACGGTACATGCGGCGGATATAATCTGCAATGGGCATGGAGCAGCGGCGCAGTGGCCGGCAAAAATGCAGCAAAGGAGGAGAAAAATTGATTCGAATTTCACAGCTGAAACTTCCAATCACACATACAAAGGCACAGCTCGAAAAAAAGATTGCAAAAACATTAAAAAATCCCGGAAACAGTTTTACTTACGAGATAAAAAAGCAATCTCTGGACTGCAGACACAAAAATGACAAAATCTTTGTATATACTGTAGACGTAACGATCAGAGATGAACAGAAACTTGCCAAAAAAGTTAACAATAACAACATTATGTTAACAAAAGAGAAACCATATGAATTTCCCTCTCCGGGTGAGACACCTCTTTTACATTCTCCCGTTATTGTGGGAAGTGGTCCTGCAGGGCTTTTCTGCGGATGGTATCTTGCGAAGGCCGGATATTGTCCAATAATACTTGAACGCGGAGAAGAGGCTGAGAAACGTCAGAAAACAGTAGAGAATTTCTGGAAAAATGGTGTTCTTGACCCTGAGTCCAATGTACAGTTCGGAGAGGGCGCGCGGCACCTTTTCCGACGGAAAGCTGAACACGCTGGTAAAAGATCCTTACGGACGTAATCATGAGGTACTGAAGCGTTTCGTAGCTGCCGGCGCACCGGAAGAAATTATTTATCAGCAGAAGCCACATCTGGGAACGGATGTGCTGGTTGGTATTGTTGAAAAAATGCGTCATGAAATCGAAGAAATGGGAGGAAAATTCTGCTTCCGTTCCAAGGTGACAGATCTGATTTTTGAGAACAATACATTAAAAGAAATTGAGATCAACAATGATAAGAGAATCCCTGCACAGGTCTGTGTACTGGCACCAGGACACAGTGCAAGAGATACTTTTGAAATGTTACAGAAACGTGGTGTTTATATGGAGCCAAAGTCATTTGCAGTGGGGTTGCGTATTGAACATCCTCAGGAAATGATCAATATGGATCTTTATGGAGAGCCTGAGAATGAATTACTTGGTGCAGCCAGCTATAAAGTAACCCATAAGTGTGCAAATGGCAGAGGTGTTTATTCTTTTTGTATGTGTCCGGGCGGATATGTTGTAAATGCATCCTCTGAACCCGGCCGTCTCGCAGTGAACGGAATGAGCTATCAGGCACGTGATTCCAGAAATGCAAACAGTGCCATGATCGTCACAGTCACACCAGAAGATTTCCCGGATAAAGGAGTTCTTGGCGGCGTAGAATTTCAGCGTGATCTGGAGAAAAAAGCATGGGAGCTCGGAGAAGGAAAAATTCCTGTTCAGCTGTTTGGTGATTTTTGCAAAAATCAGGCAAGTGAAGCATTAGGAGAGGTTACTCCCTGTATGAAGGGAGAATATATACTGACAAATGTACGCTCTGTTCTGCCAAAAGCAGTAGGCGATTCTATTGAAGAAGGTGTCAGAGCCTTCGGAAAACGAATTTCCGGATTTGACAGAGAGGATGCACTGCTCAGTGGTATTGAAAGCCGTACTTCTTCTCCTGTAAGAATCGTACGTGATCAGGAGCTCACAGCAAATATGGCAGGAATTTATCCATGTGGCGAAGGTGCAGGTTACGCAGGCGGAATCACAAGTGCTGCCATGGATGGAATCAAAGTTGCTGAGACTGTATGCCGAAAATATGCGGCTATAAAAAATAATTGATCTCTTAAGCGGGATATTACCGATAACCAGTAACCCAGTAACGTTACTGTTCACTCCGTTCACAGTAACGTAGCCAAAATTCCAGATTGCCTGCGGCAATGGAATTTTGGCTTGTATGTCTCGGGATTTTGGCATATTCATGCCAAAACACCTCGCGGGACAGTGGTGTGTGAACAGTAACCCAGTAACTATAAAGTTCACATAAAAATCAGAGAGGAGAGTGTACATCTCTCCTCTTTTATGCTAGAATATAATTTGCAATTTGCCCAGAGGCTTTAGAGAGCACAGGCAGACTTATGAATAATGCAAATAATATTATGAAGCAGCTTCCCAGGGAACAGCGGCCGTATGAGAAATGCTTTATGCAGGGTGAGGGTTCATTAAATGACACTGAACTGCTGGCAGTAATCCTGCGCAGCGGCACTTCAGGAAAGAATTCACTGGCACTTGCACAGGAGATCCTGAAATTTATGGAGTCGTCCTCCTATCCCGGCCTTATGGGGCTTATGCATGTATCTGTACAGGATCTTATGAAGATTCATGGAATCGGACAGGTAAAAGCAGTACAGTTAAAATGCATTGGAGAACTTTCCAAAAGAATTGCCAAGGCTGCTGCCAGACCGCAGATAGTTATGAACAATCCCTCCTCCATAGCAGCTTATTATATGGAAGAACTCCGCCATGAAGAGCAGGAACTGGTGATCTGTATGATGTCAGATGTGAAAGGACATTTTCTGGGAGATAAGATACTGACCCGGGGAACTGCAACCGGTTCGCTGGTAACACCAAGGGAAATCTTCATGGAAGCCCTGCGCCGCCATGCAGTCAGTCTGATATTGATACACAATCATCCAAGTGGTGATCCTACACCAAGTCCGGATGACTTACAGATCACAGCCAGGATTTATCAGGCGGGGGAACTGCTGGGAATACATCTGCTGGATCATATTGTGATCGGGGATCAGAGATACTGCAGCTTCAGAGAAGAAGGATTATGGAATACATGTACAGAATAAGGCAACAACAAAGGGGCAGAATATGCTATTTGAGAAAACATATGGAATAGATTTGGGAAGCAGTTCCGTAAAAGTCTATTCTTTTTTCAGAAACAAAACTTATATCGAGAAAAATATGATCGCGTCCAAGGGACACACGATCATTGCAATGGGAAATGAAGCATACGATATGTTTGAGAAATCCCCCACAGATATTACGGTTACTTCGCCAATGACATTTGGCATGATCGCTAATCTGGAACTTCAGGAGATTGTTCTTTACAGTATGATCCGAAAGATCGATCATATCCTGGGATTTGGCGCAACAATGTATTTTACTGTTCCTCTGGATATGACTGCGGTTGAGAAACGGGCATATTTTCATGTGGCGAATGGTCACTGGTTAAAGAAAAATCGCGTATTTATGGTAGAGGCACCCATTGCAGATGCCATTGCCATGGGTGTCAATTTGGAAGATCCGGAAGGAAATATGATCGTAAATATCGGTGCACAGAGTACAGAAGTATCGATCATCACCGGAGGAAAGATCATTATCAGCAGGAAAATACCGCTGGGAGGCAGACAGATGAATGAATCTGTCTGCAGTGAAATACGTAAAAGATATAATCTGCAGATTGGCACAAGGACTGCCAAAAGGCTTAAGATGGTCATGGGACGCCTCAGTGATCCGAAAAAGGAAGTACGTAAGGTTGTAGGAATTGACTGTATTTCCGGACTGCCAAGAGAAGAAATCATTTCTTCTTATGTGGTAAATGACGGTATCATGAACTGTCTGAATGAGATTGCGGCAGAGATGAAAACATTTCTGGAGCGAATTCCTCCCCAGATTTCCTACCATATTGCGAAACAGGGATTTACATAACCGGAGGCAGTACCAGACTTCCTTATATTGATAAATACCTTGCCAGTTATACAGGATTCACCTTTAATCTGTCAGATTTTTATGAAACCTCGGCAGTTACAGGTCTGGAGAAAATAATCAGAAATAAAGAACTGCGTGAATGGGCAGTACCGGTTACGCAGAGAAAACTATAATTTTTAGGGGTGCATCAATGAAAAACCTGAAAAAGAAAGTACATTTTAGGATTAAATTAAAAAGTAAACATCTTCTGGTCATTATGTCGATTTTCTGCGTCAGCTGTATTGCTGCCACTTTTTCATCCGGCGTAACCACTGCACCGCTGCAGGATGCCGCCGGGATACTGATCGTTCCATTTGAAAACAGCATCAATCGGATCAGTCAGTCTGAAAGGAATGCAGGACCGTATGCGTGATAAAGAAGAAATCCTCAGTGAGAACGAAAATTTAAAGGCACAGATAGACAGTCTCACAGAACAGAACAATAAACTGATCCAGGATCAGACAGAATATGTAAGATTACAGCAGATGTATAATCTTGACCAGCAGTATACCGAATATCCAAAGATTGCTGCAGAAATCATATCCAAAGATCCGGGCAACTGGTATGATACCTTTATGATCAACCGGGGATCTGCAGACGGCATTCGTGTGGATAATAATGTACTTGCAGATAAAGGTCTGGTCGGGATCGTGACAGAGGTCGGAACTCACTGGGCGACTGTACGTTCCATTATCGATGACAGCAGCAATGTCAGTGCCATGACTGTCAGCACACAGGATAACTGTGTGGTGGAAGGAGATCTGGAACTCATCGATGAGGGTAAATTAAGCTTCAGCCAGTTGTATGACCAGAATAATAAAGTAACAGTGGGGGAACGCATCGTTACCTCCAATATCAGTGAGAAATATGTAGAGGGACTGTTTATCGGATACGTCAGTGAGGTGGAACAAAACAGCAACAATCTGACCAAAACAGGTACCATTGTCACACCTGTAGATTTCCAGCATCTGAAAAATGTACTTGTCATTACAGTAAATAAACAGGATTCTGTTAATGACAATGCTCAGGCAGCTCAGGAGGCGACTGCAAATGAAGAGTAAGATAGCGTTATTTTTTATGATCCTGATCAGTTTTCTTCTTCAGTGTACTCTTCTTCATGTGATATCCATCGGTTCTATCACGCCGAATCTGATCCTGATCCTGTGTATATCCATGGGGCTGATGCGCGGAAGAAAAAGTGGACTGTGGACAGGATTTTTCTGTGGATTTCTGGTAGACATGTTCTATGGCTCTGTGTTTGGTTTCTACGCTCTGATCTATATGTATATTGGCTTTTTAAGCGGATATGCCCACAGGATCTGCTATGATGATGACATAAAGGTTCCGGTTATGCTTGCAGGTATCGGGGATTTACTGTACGGACTTTCTGTCTATGCATTGCAGTTTCTGCTCAGGGGACGTCTGGGGCTCGGAACCTATTTATTACCGGATTATTTGCCGGAGATTTTTTATACAGTGATCCTTACACTGATTGTTTACCGGGTATTTCATTATATTAATTATCATTTCATGAAGAATCCATCAATGAAGGAAAGTGAGTCTATTTGGGTACTAAAATAAAAAGATTTTTTAAAAAGATACGAATAAAACGTACCACAGTACTGGTACTGGTTTTTGTATTTATGTCAGCCTCTCTGGTCCGTCAGCTTTTTGAACTGCAGATCATCCAGGGAGAGGCTTATATCAGCAAATTTGAATCAAGAACAACAAAAAAACGTGTGATCAAAAGTACGCGTGGCAATATCTATGACAGAAATGGTGAGGAGCTGGCAACAAATGTGCTGGCTTATTCTGTTACCTTTGAGGATAATGGAACTTATGATTCTACCAGAGAAAAGAATCTTACACTGAACGGGATTGCCTATAAAGTCCTGAAAATCCTTGAGTCCAACGGGGATTCCATCAGTACCGGCTTCCATATTGTTTTGGATGAGAGCGGGAATTATGCTTTTGATGTTGATGAGGGATTTACTCTGAACCGTTTTCGTGCGGATATTTACGGAGAACCGTTGATTGATAACCTGACAAAAAAACAGAAAAATGCCACTGCAGATCAGATGATCGAGTTTATGAGCGGAAAAGAGGGATTTTCCATTGTTCTTTACGGCGATAATGCTTATACCAAAGAAGAACTGACATCCCATGGACTTCCGGAGAGCCTGTCAAAGCAGGATATACTTGAGCTTTCCAAAATCCGCTATGCACTGAGCACTAACAGTTTCAAGAAGTACATGGCCGTTACGATCGCTTCAAATATAAGCGAAAAATCTGTAGCTGCAATCAGGGAAAATTCAGCCGGAGCTTCAGGGAATTGACATTGTAGAGGATTCTGTCCGCAAATACATTGATGATGCAAGCATGGGACCAATTCTTGGTTATACGGGACAGGCTTCTTCAGAAGAGCTTGAAGAACTGAGACAGAAGAATCCTGATTATTCAAATGATGCGATCATCGGTAAATCGGGAATTGAGAAATATATGGAAACATCTCTTCAGGGAACAGACGGTGAAGAAACTGTCACTGTCGATAACCTTGGCAAAGTACTTAAGATTGACGACAGCACGAGATAGAACCTGTCGCAGGTAATGACACCTATCTTACCATAGACAGCAGCTGGCAGTCCGCTATCTACCAGATCCTGAAACAGAGAGTTGCCGGAATCCTTTATCCAAGATTGAAGCATCCAAAACCTATGATTTCAGTGTAAATGATGCTGCACAGATTAAAATACCGATCTATGATGTATATAATGCTCTGATTGCCAACAGTGTCATCGATATCAATAAATTCAGCGATGCAGATGCTTCCGATACAGAAAAAAAAATTATATGCCAAATTTCAACAGAAACAGCAACAGTTTTTGATACAATAACTAACAGGTTGACAGCTGAGAATCCACCGGCCGTAAAAGATGAAGATGATCAGATCCAGGAATACCTTACTTATATCTGTGATGATCTTCTCAGAGATACGCTGGGGGTTATCTCAAAGAATGCCATTGATACCTCTGACAGTACTTATCAGAAATGGACAACCGATAAAGATATCAGTCTGAAAGATTATCTGACATATGCGGCAAGTCAGAACTGGATCGATATTTCCAAATTTTCTACAGAAGGAGATTATCTGGATTCCGATGAAGTATATCAGGCTCTTACAGATTATCTGATCGATTATCTTAAAAAAGACACCAATTTCTCAAAACTTCTATATAAGTATATGCTTCAGGAGGACACCATTTCCGGAAGCGAGATCTGTCTGGTGCTGTATGAACAGGGAGTTTTATCAAAAGATGATGGCAGTTACGAGGCACTGGCCTCCGGCTCCATGACAGCTTATGACTTTATGATCAATAAAATTTATACTCTCGAAATAGAACCTGCACAGCTTGCGCTGGAGCCATGTTCTGCTTCTGCAGTAATCACAGATGTCAAAACAGGGGATGTTCTTGCATGCGTATCCTACCCGGGATATGACAATAACCGTCTGGTAAATAACATGGATACGGATTATTATGCGAAATTATCTACAGATAAATCCAGTCCGTTTTTCAATAAAGCAACCCAGCAGACAGCAGCACCGGGTTCTACATTTAAGATTCTGTCTACAATTGCCGGAATGTCTGAAGGAGTGATCGATGACGGAACATACATTAACTGTACCGGCTCCTTTGATCTTGTAACACCTCCGATCAACTGCTGGAACAAACAGGGACATGGAGAGATCGAGATCAGGGAGGCGATTGAGCAGTCCTGTAACTATTATTTCAACATGGTTGGTTTTAAACTTGGTCAGGATGCAGACGGAAACTTTTCAGAAAACCGAAGCCTGAGTGTACTGCAAAAATATGCTTCAGAGATTGGTCTGGATAAGAAAACAGGTATCGAGATCACAGAATCCGCACCTCATGTGTCAGATTCCTACGCAGTCCCGTCTTATATCGGACAGGTACCAATGCTTATACCACCAGTCAGCTGGCACGTTATGCAACAGCGATCGCTACCAGTGGAAATGTTTATGATCTGACTTTACTTGACAGACAGACAGATTCCAAGGGTAATACTTTAAAAAAATATGAGCCGGATATCATTAATACAGTTGATGTATCACAGAATGTGTGGGATGATATTCACGACGGAATGTACCGGGTAGTACAGACTCACAGACAGTTTGACGGACTTGGCGTGGATGTGGCAGGTAAAACCGGTACAGCCGAGGTAAATGTTTATCATCCAAACCATGGTATGTTTGTGGGATATGCCCCGGCTTCAGATCCTGAATATGCGATTGCAGTGCGTATTGAGAATGGATATACTTCCGGTAATGCGTGTCTTGCAGCTGATGATATTTTTAAATATATCTTTGAATTAACTGATGAAAAGTCTATTCTTACCGGTGTTGCGGCAAGTGATACCAGTGACACTTCGAATGACTGAAACTACCATACAGGAGAATACCAGAAGAATGGAAATTTTTTCAGGGAGGAAATTGTAACTATGAGTGAAGTCATTGTGATTACTTCCGGCAAAGGCGGAGTAGGAAAAACCACAACTGTCGCCAATATCGGAACAGGTCTGGCTATGCTGGGCAAAAAGTTGTTGTGGTTGATACAGATATCGGTCTGCGGAATCTGGATGTTGTTCTGGGCCTGGAGAACAGGATTGTCTATAATCTGGTGGATGTCATTAACGGAAGCTGCCGTCTGCGACAGGCTCTGATCAAGGATAAAAGACATCCGGAATTATGTCTTCTGCCATCTGCGCAGACAAAAGACAAATCCGCTGTGTCTCCGGAACAGATGATAAAACTGACCGACGATCTGAGAGAACAGTTTGATTATATTCTTCTGGACTGTCCGGCAGGAATTGAACAGGGATTTAAAAATGCGATCGCAGGTGCTGATAAAGCCTGGTAGTTACCACGCCGGAGGTTTCTGCGATACGTGATGCAGATCGGATCATCGGACTCCTGGAAGCCAACGAGATCAGAGATATCAGCCTGATCATCAATCGCCTGCGGCCGGATATGATTGCAAGAGGTGATATGATGTCCGTAGATGATGTAACGGATATCCTTGCTGTTGATCTGATCGGAACAATTCTGGATGATGAACAGATTGTGATTGCCACAAATCAGGGGGAGCCTCTTTCCGGGAAATCTTCTCAGGCAGAAGAAGAATACATGAATATCTGTAAACGCCTTTTAGGTGAAGAGATTCCGTTTGCAGACATTAACAGGAAGCAGGGGTTATTAAGAAAAATAGGTAGTTTTTTCAAAAAGTAGCCTGTATTTAGTAAGGGGAATCTGTGTGAAAGCTTTTTTTTAAAGAAAAGAAGCGTTCAGCCGGATATGCAAGAGACCGCATGAAGCTTCTGCTGATCTCGGAACGTATCGACTGCTCTCCATCAGATGAATGAAATGTTGCGGAATGATATGATACATACCGTAAAAAAATACCTTACTATTGATGAAGAACAGGTAAAAATCCAGATTACGCAGGAACCTGCAGTACTCCATGCGTATATTCCTGTTTTAAACAAAAAGGATAACCGTTTGGTATCTTCACAGTTACTAAAAAGGACAGATAAATTATGTTAAAGCAATATAAATTAAGATTTTACAATTTCAGACTGATCATTTTCCTGCTGGCGATCAGCCTGATAGGAGTTACACTGGTAGGCACAGCAGCATCGGACCTGCGATCAAAGCAGTTTGCCGGAGTAATACTTGGACTTATTGTCATGCTGATCCTTTCTTTGCTGGATTACTCATGGATCATGAACTTTCAGTGGATCATGTATGGATTTAATATTATCATGCTGATCGTTGTGCGTATTGCGGGTGACAGTGCTAACGGTGCTGCCAGATGGATCGGTATCGGATCTTTCCGATTTCAGCCGACAGAATTATCAAAGATTATCCTGATCGTATTCTTTGCAAAATTTTTTATGGATCATGAGGAAACACTGAATACACTTAAAACGCTGGCATTATCCGGCGTGTTACTGGCAGTACCTCTGTTCCTGATCCTGGAACAGCCGGACCTGAAAAATACAATTACTGTTGTAGTAATTTTCTGTATTATGATCTACATTGCAGGTTTAAGCTATAAGATCATCGGAGGAGCACTGCTTATTGCTGTTCCATTGACCATTATTTTTTTATCAATTGTTGTCCAGCCGGATCAGAAACTGCTCAAGGATTACCAGAGAAGCCGTATCATGTCTTTTTTGTATCCGGAAAACGAAGAATACTCGGATGATATTGAACAGCAGAATAACTCTAAAACTGCAATTGCTTCAGGGGAACTGGTTGGTAAGAAATTAAGCGGTGATAACAGTACAACTTCTGTAAATCAGGGAAACTTCGTGGCAGAGAATCAGACAGACTTTATTTTTGCTGTTGCAGGTGAAGAGTACGGATTTATTGGATGCGTGATAATTGTATTGCTACTTTTGGCAATTGCCTTTGAATGTATCCGGATGAGTCTTCGGGCAAAAGATTTGTCAGGAAAGGTTCTTTGCTGTGGAATCGGCGGCCTGATCGCACTACAGAGCTTCATTAATATCTGTGTTGCAACAGGTCTTGCGCCTAATACGGGAACTCCCCTTCCTTTTGTAAGCTATGGACTGACTTCGCTGGTAAGTCTGTATATTGGTATGGGGCTTGTACTCAATGTAGGACTTCAGAGCAGCACATACAATAAAGAAATTATTCAAAAAGAAATTGACAGAAGAGAGGATTACTTATGAGAACAAAAAAGAAATCTTCCGGTAAAATACCGGAAAAGAAATCTGCTGTTCCATACAAATCTACAGCTCCGCACAGACACAAACCTTCCAGACCGCTTCAGACAGTCAAACTGCCGAAATCGCAGATGCCATCCAGACAAACAGAGGAGCATCAGGCTTTGCTACGTACAAAATATCATAAAAAGCGTCAGAGATTAAAACATATATTCAGGATTCTGGTTGGTGTATTTGTGATTCTTGCAGCTGCCGGCGGTGTTTTTTACGGATGGAATATATTAAGCGGAAATTATTTTGGTACTCCTGAACAGGCTTTTGATTCTTCTGAAGTTTTCACAAATGCCCTTGCAGCTAAGGAAAATATGAGAACAGAATCTTTCGCCCAGAAATTATGCGTTTCCCCCAAAGGAAATGTTGATCGTATTAAGAATGCCCAGCTGGAAGATGGACAGAAAGGGTTGCTGTTCAGTCTGAGTAATCATAAAGTACTGTATGCAAACGGCATTTATGATAAGGTGTATCCTGCAAGTATTACCAAGATCATGACAGCAATGCTTGCATTACAGAGTGGAAAACTGAATGACACTGTCACGATCACTCAGGATAATGTTACACTGGAGGATGGATCACAGGTCTGCGGATTTGTAGCCGGCGATCAGGTTACCCTTGATCAGCTTCTCCACTGTCTGCTTGTATATTCCGGCAATGATGCAGCTTCTGCCATTGCGGAATATGTTGGAGGCAGTACAGAGAACTTCGTACAGATGATGAATGATTATGCCGCAAAGCTTGGATGTACAGGAACACATTTTTTCCAATCCACATGGACTGCAGGATGAAAATCACTATACAACACCATATGATATTTATCTGATGCTGAATGAAGCATTCACCTACCCTGAATTTACAGAAATTACAGAGTTGCCGTCTTATACAGTAACCTATACAGGCTCAGACGGAACTGAAAAAGCACCACGCTTACCGCAACAGACCATTATCTTACCGGAGAAGCAACAGCCCCAAAAGATGTTACAATTCTCGGTGGTAAAACCGGAACAACAGAAGTAGCCGGCAATTGTCTTGCAATCCTTACACAGAATGCATACGGAAAAACTTTTGTTTCAATTGTAATGGGAGCTGATACGAAAGAACTTCTGTATCAGGAGATGAATTCACTGCTTCAGAATATTAACAGTTAGTTAACATAAAACGGATACAGTTATCATTAATTGTATCCGTTTTATGTTATAGAAAATTCTCCGCAATGTTTTTATAACACCTATAACATAATAAAGTCTTCCGGCAGGGATCGTACAAGACCATCCACTTTGCTGTTACAAGAATTCCGGTTACATAAAAAAACGAGGTGAAAGATCATGAATAACAATTGTATTACAACATACACAGGCAGACATATAGATCCACTACATCCGGATCCGGATATGATCTGTATCGAAGATATTGCACATGCCTTATCTTTAATCTGCCGCGGAAACGGACAGGTAAAAACTTTTTTTTTCAGTAAGTCAGCATTGCATCAACTGTGCCAGAGAAGCCCTTGCGCGAGGATATTCCAGGCGTGTGGCATTTGCCTGCCTTCTGCACGATGCCAGCGAATGTTATTTATCTGATGTGCCGAGACCATTCAAGAAAACCCTCTCAGGATATAAAGAACAGGAGAAAAATCTGCTGGATCTGATCTATCAGAAATATCTTGGGAGCCCATTAAACGCAAAAGAAGAACAATTATTAAAAGAAATCGATGATGCTATGCTCTGGTTTGACCTTACATACCTGCTAAATGAACCCCAGGAAAGGGAAGCACCGGAGATTCATATTACAATAGATTATACGGTACGGGCTTTCGAGGAAACAGAAAAGGAATACCTGGAATTGTATAGCTTTTTTACCCATTGAAAAAAATAAATATCTCGGGATTTTGGCATGAATATGCCAAAACACCTCACGGGACAGTGGTGTGTGAACAGTAACATATTTTCAACAAAATTTCACAAAAAAATATAAATACCACTTGTGTTTTTGAATAATATGCACTATAATATAAAACATATTAATTAAAGTTTTTAGTCTAAATTAATATTATATGTGTCTAAGGAGGAAAACAGCATGGTTGAACTGATTGTAGGAAAGAAAGGCAAGGGCAAAACAAAAGTACTGTTAGATAAGGTAAATGGTGCGGTAAAAGAGGCAAATGGAAGTATTGTCTACTTAGACAAGAGCACAAAACATATGTATGAACTCAACAATAAAGTACGTCTTATTGATGTATCCGGATTCCCTATTAAGAATGCAGATGAATTTGTAGGATTTATCTGTGGTATCCTTTCTCAGGATCACGATCTTGAGCAGATTTATCTTGACAGTTTCCTTAAGGTAGCAAAATTGGAAGATAAAGACATTACAGGTACTCTGGGACAGTTAGATGAGATTGGTAAACAATTTAATGTTACTTTTGTAATTAGCGTATCTTTAGACAAAGAAGAGATTCCTGAAGCGCTCCATGGTAAGATCAGTGTAGCTTTATAACCATCTTTTATTATTAATACTAAAAACTACATAACATAAATAAAAAGGATACCTGTTAAGATATTTTCAGCAGATATCCTTTTTTATTGCATTTTGTAAGCATACCTGTTATCATGGAAAAACAATAAATATTAGGAGATGAGAGATATATGGAAGAATTATACAGAATAATTGAGCAAAAAATTAAAGATGCAGGATATCCAAGAGCAATTTCCGGTGAAATGGTTTACGGAGATATCTGCGACCAAATTGAAGGAAAAGAAAATGGCTCTTACGTTTTACTTTCCAAGGTTGAAGATGATGTTATTTTTGAATATCATATTACTGTAATGGATGATGAATTCAATCTTGGGTTACTGACAATACGTACTCCGGAAGGTGTATTTGAAACTGATTTTGATAAATAAAAATAGCTTTAACAGTTAGTAAATAGAATTCTGAAAAACATATCATCAACCAAACAGAATCAAGTATGTGACAGATATGTCTTATGTCTGTTATTTAAAGTCTATACAAAACTCCAGAGACATATCTGTCATTTTTCATACTTATCTTTTTATGTTTTTAATCTTCGCGTAAATGCACCGCTGTGGCCGCCTTACGACGTCTTGCATCATCCATAGCTGCATAATGTTTCTTTGTGGTGTTTACATCTCTGTGACCTAATACATCGGCTACAAGGTAAATATCGCCTGTTTCCTGATACAAAGTAGTACCGTAAGTACTGCGAAGCTTGTGTGGTGTGATTTTTTTTGTGGTCGTAATGGCACCTGCGTATTTTTTTACCAGATTTTCAACAGCCTGGATGCCAATCCTTTTTCGCTGGGTAGAATAGAAGAGAGCGTGTTCATGCCCTGCTACAGGAACGATATTCTTACGAACTTCCAAGTACTTTTTCAAAGCTTTTTCTACCTCATGTCCAAAATATACAACCATTTCATTTTCCACCCTTTTTCGGACGACCGTAATCCCGTTATTTTTAAAATCAACATCTTCAACATCAAGTCCTACACATTCAGATACACGAATCCCGGTACCAAGCAGGAGAGTAACGATGGCAAGATCACGCTCCTTGGTTTTTTCATAATAAACACGTTTCTGTCCGGTAAGCTCATCGCCGCAGTGCTCTATATGATCCAATAACATGGCAACTTCATCAGCATCAAGACGTATAATATTTTTTTCATGAGTTTTCGGAACATCTACAAGAACAGTTGGGTTCGTCTGGATAAATTCATGTTTATAATAATATGCATAAAAACTTCTCAATGCAGAAATTTTTCTTTCAGGCCACGTTCACCATTGGTTTCTGTTTTATCACCATTTTTATATACTTTAAGATATTCCTGATATTCCTCGATATCTATAGCTTTAAGCTGATCCAGAACATCAACGGTAAAATCTTTCATGGAATAGTCCTTAAAGGCAGGATTTTCATCCAGGAGAAACTGAAAAAAGATTCGGATATCATACGCATAGGAAATTCGTGTTTTGGTAGTAGTAAGCGGATCCATAGCACGAAAATAATCCTTGCAGAAATCAGGCAGTGTTTTCAAAACAGCTCGAAGCTTCAAAATATTTGAAATATCGGTCTGTTCGTGGTAAGTGACTTTCTTGCTATCATTATAATTATCAATATATTTATCCATAAAAAATCTCCTTAAAAAAATTATTTTATACCTTCTTAATGTTAAGAATATTGTTGAGAATATTTAAGACATATAAATCATCAAAGTTGATAATGATTAATAATTGCAGAGAAAATGCCTTTGTCAATAAACGATTACAGCGCAAAGACAGCTGCAGCCTACATCTATATGAAAAACTCGCGTTTGTCGTATAGATGTAGATAACATAAAAACATACTACTTTCGTATGTTTTTATGTTATCTTATTGTTGCCAACCAGTACATCCATTTATTGTTTCCGGATTTATTTTTGCGTGCTAATTGTTTGTATTTATCAAATAATAACTTTTTTCTGCCTTCATGTCAAAAACATTGATTGAATTACTTAGCGTTCAATTTAAATTTTTTCTACAGCAATTTTTTGTCAATAATCTGGTAGTTTGCCCGATGTATATACAAGCTTTTCCGTCAACCATAAGTTTCGTCATTTGGGGGAAGGTCTTCCGGAACT
>ENA-OQBT01000500-OQBT01000500.1-human-gut-metagenome-genome-assembly--contig:-NODE-500-length-23448-cov-9.611981_pt1 | contig 23448 bp, 26 predicted proteins | sample MGYA00242749_ERZ504557 | MGnify/ENA primary metagenome ERZ504557 (study PRJEB26092, sample SAMD00036243) | human gut metagenome | host: Homo sapiens | study: EMG produced TPA metagenomics assembly of... | reverse complement strand
TCAATCAAGCCGACTGGCGGCGCGCTTTTTCGGTTTTCTCGGCGAGCTGCAGAAGTCGACGGATGCGGCCCGCGGATGGCATCCTTGGTGATTGGTGGATCGGCCAACGTCCCAGCTGTTCCAGCGACGCATCAGCATGGTCGAGACGAAGCTGGCCGGCCGATTTGAGGTTGTCTGGAATGTCATCTCCAAGAATCTCAACGCCTGACGAACCTTGTCGCATGCTTCCGCAGCCGCCTTGGCGCTGCGACGCATGTTGGCGTCGTCGAAGTTGGCCAGACGGTTGGCTTTGCCCCGAGCTTCGCCGTCGGAACGCTTTCCGGTCCACTCGCGTGCGGAGCGCGGCGCACCCATAAGAATGAGCATACGTTCGATGGCGTCGGGATCGCGCAGGGTGACGCGTTCGGAGCTGCGCAGCTTACGCGGCTTGGCGGTGATGCCCAGAGTCGTGCGGTGGAGACCAGTGCCAGAGCGGCTCATGGTTCGGGCACACGATTTCAAGATAGCTGGCCTTGCTGGATCGGACAGACGTCCGTTGGCGAGGAACGCGCCGCGCCATGCGGACTTGATCTGCGCGATTTTGCCGTTGATGATATCGCTTGGAAGACCAAGCACCATGTTCTTGGTGTAACGGCTGTACAGGCCGGTCTGCAGCACGAGCGCCGTACTGCCTTCGGCACGCGAATCACATAACGCTGCACGGTGCCGGTTGGCGTCTGCCTAGAGACAGGAGTAAGCGTGGCTTCATGACCATACAGGTTCTTGATGGTGTCCTGCAGCCAAGCAGCCGCATCTTGGGAGTCGAGCTGCACCTGCACGAGAATGTGGTGATCCACCGAGTGCAAACCATTGCCGAATCGAATCATCGCTGTCGCCTGCGCCTTTTTGGCGATCGGCAGTTCGTTATCGATTGCGGCCAGCTCGCTTTTGACGTCATCCAGAAGAGCCAAGAGCCAACCTCCTACCTTGCTGTTCTTCCCTAAATTTCAGGCGAGTCGCGGAATCATTCCGCACCGCCACGGCTTACTGTGATACCGAATATCTTGGACAATCACAGCCGGGTTTCTTTACATATGGACACTATTTTCTCATAATACGGTCATTTTTCCGCTGACCGCTTATCAACTCGCGTGCGGAAACGGAAACCGACAACCCCCTCGCACGCAGTCGCTTAGCCAAAGCCTCACTCATCGCGACAGAACGATGCTGGCCTCCGGTGCAACCAATCGCAATAGTCACATAATGCTTATCTTCCTGCGCATATCCTTCAATCGCAATCGAAAGTGCCTTTTCATACGAGTCGAGGAAGTCCGCGGCCCCTTCGCTGGAAAGTACGTAATCACTCACCTCTTTGTCGCGTCCGGTCAGCGAGCGAAGCCTGGGAACCCAAAATGGATTCGGCAGGAATCTCACGTCGGCCACAAAGTCGGCGTCGATGGGAATACCGTATTTGAAACCGAAACTGAAGATGTGCACGGAAACCGTGGTCGGACCGGATCCGAGCATGGCCTCATATAATTTCGTGGACAGCTGATGGATACTCAATGATGACGTGTCGATAACGATGTCCGCACGTTCTTTGAGATTCTCAAGCAGATCTCGTTCCTCGAGAATGCCGTCAATCAGTCGATTGCCCTGCTGCAACGGATGAGCCTGCGTACGGATTCATATCGTTTGATCAGCACCTCGTTGCTGGCATCAAGGAACAGGATACGCGTTTTCACACCAAGATCGTCCAGATGGCTGAGCACCGCGGACAGGTCATCGAAATAGTCGCGGGAACGCACGTCGACAACAGCGGCGAGTTTGTGAATATTGGATCCCGTGGTCATCATGTCCACCAAGGCACCAGCAGTTTTGGAGGCATGTTGTCAACCACATACCAACCCATGTCTTCAATGCTGTCGGCAGCATGCGAACGGCCCGCACCGCTCATGCCGGTGATCAGCAATACTTCAAAACCTTCAGCCGGCGAAGGGGCGCTGGCATGCGTGCCATTCGCCTGTACGTCGATGTCTTCCTGTGCCATCACAGAGCCTCCTCAAGCGCGATGCGCATGGCTTGTTCCAAACGCGCGGTGCAATCCTGATCAACCATACCGCTCGGCGGATCGTCATCCCAGATTCCCGTCATCAACCAGACCTGCACCATGGCCTGATACAACAGCATCTGCTCGCCGCCAATGGCGATTCCTCCCTGTTGGCGCCATGCCTGCATCAGCTTGGTAGGGCGTGGGTCATATACGACGTCGAGCAATGTTCCATGCATGCGCACACCTGGCATTCTCAATGATTCGGCAATACCGTCCGCAGCCAATCCGGGAATGGTGTTTATCGCCACATCAGCCTGGCGCAACGCTTCGATGGCGTGGTCCATGCCGACAATGCTGATCGGCTGTTCCGATGGCATATACCGTTCGGCAAGTGGCTTGAGATCGGCGTTCTTCTCAGGATGGCGAGCCACAACGATGACATGTCCGATCGCAGACATCTCCACGCATGCCGCTAACGCCGACGTTGCGGTGTTGCCGTTGCCGATGATCACGGCCGTTCCCGAACGGTCCGTCTTCGGCGTTATCGCACGTGTCTGATACGAGTGTTCGAAAGCGAGTTCGATGCCGCGTACGTCCGTGTTATATAGCCTGATGAAGGGGATGTTCGAATTGCCATTGACGCAGGTTTTGGTCCAATCAAACACCGCGGTATTGGCAACCATAAGCTCTTTGGCCCATGCATTGCACGGTGTTCCGTATGGCTGGATCGTTTTCTTCAATGGCATGGTCAGGCTGAGTCCCGACCAGGTCGGATCAAGCGATTCAAGAAAGCCCTCAAGATCAGGCTCGCCCACCTCATGCTTGTCGTACGACCAGTCGTCAAGATGCAACGCGTGATAAGCGGCATTGTGCAGCACCGGAGACAATGAATGTGCGATGGGCTTGCCCAGAACCGCGCACCGGTGGTTGACCTCGGTCATATTCCCTCCCTATATATTCACCGTCATCATGCTAGCAATCCGATTGTCTTTTTTCGCTACCCAATCTTATTCCATTTCATCTTTCGGACTATTCGACGAAATGGCATTTTCCGTCGACGGTTGCCCGTCGTGGGCGTGCAACGCTTGGTAAATAGCTGAGGCTTTGGCTTTTCCGACGCCTTTGACCTGCTCGAAATCCTCGACATCCGCCTCACGCATGGCACGAACCGAGCCGAAATGGCTCAGTAGGCGCTTCTGGTATGCCTCGCCGACGCCTGGAATATCGTCCAAGGCGGAACGCAACGCGCCTTTCCTTCTGGTCTGACGATGATAGGTGATGGCAAAACGATGCGATTCGTCGCGGACGCGTTGCAGTAGATACATGCCTTCGGATTGACGTTTGAGAATGATCGGATAGTCGTCATCCGGCACCCACACCTCTTCCAAACGTTTTGCCAATCCGCACACGGCCACGTCATCCACACCGCAATCCTCAAGCGCCTTCGCGGCCGCCATGACCTGCGGTTTGCCGCCATCGACCACCACCAGATTAGGCTTGTATGCGAAATGATGCCGATTGGTGTTCTGCTGGACAGTCGGTTCATGAGTCTGGTCACCATGCTCGGATGCCCGACGTTCATTATCCATGCTTTCGCCGGAGTCACCGGCGATATTGCCATGTTGGAATCGTCGCGTCAGCGTCTCGTACAATGCGCTCAAATCGTCGAGTGCACCCTGTCCGTCCGCTCCGCGAATGGCGAAACGACGATATTCGGACTTTTTGGCAATCGCGTCCTCGAATACCACCATGGAAGCGACCTGGAACGCTCCGCCGACGGTATTGGAAATGTCGTAGCATTCGATGCGCAATGGAGCCTGTTCAAGTCCCAAAGCCTTGGCAACATCATTCATGGCTGTGCTGCGGGCGCCCATATCGCTGATGCGACTCATCTTGCTGCGCTGCATTGCCTGCTTGGCATTATCGTTGGCACGGTCCAGAAGCTGTCTCTTATCCCCTCTGCTGGCCACGCGAATGCTCACGCACCACCGCGCAATCCGCTAAGCCATGATTCAAGCTCTTCACGCCGGGCCGGCTCGATGGGAACAATCACCTCGCGCGGCACCGGAGAGATAGGAGCCAACAAATCCGCACGACCGGTCTGATCCTGCCGCTCGTTACGTTCCCTGGTAGCTTGCGCGCGTGCCACCGCATCGGTCGCCGTCACGATTTGCGTCGATCCGATGGCATTGCGTTGTTCGGTGACAACAGTCGACTGCGAAGCCCTAATCGTCTCCCCTGCGGTTTCCGAATACACCTGCACAATAAGGTCGGCAATCAGCTCCTCATCCGTCACATCCTCAACCCGTTCCACACTCCAATTGCGTTCACCTCGGATGGAACCGGCACGCACGTAAAACGCGTGCACGGAAGCTTCCAGCTCGTCCGAATCGACGCCGAAGAAATCCGCATCGACATCGGAATCGAACACCACGGCATTCTGCTCAACCACTGTGGATAGCATCTGGATCTGATCGCGCAACCGAGCCGCTTTCTCGAACTCCAACTCGTCGCTGGCCTCCTTCATTTCACGCGTGAGCTGTGCGATATACGATTTGCCGATGCGACCGGTTAATACGCCAATAAGCTGTTCGCACATCTTCCGGTGTTCCTCGACGCTGATACGTCCAATGCAAGGGGCCGAACATTTGCCGATGGACGCAAGCAAACATGGACGATGAGTGATTTCCGCCTTATGATAAACGTTCTGCGAACAGGTGCGCACAGGAAAAGTCTTGAGGAGACGGTCGAGACTGTGACGCAGATCCCATACTTTGGCGTACGGGCCGAAATATCTTGTATCGCGGCGTTTGCGGCTTCTGGTCACCCACACCCGCGGCACGCGTTCACCGGATGAGATCGCCAGATACGGATAGGTTTTGTCGTCGCGGAACACAACGTTGAATCGTGGGTCAAACTCTTTGATCCACGTGTATTCCAACGTCAATGACTCAAGTTCGGTACCAACGACCGTCCATTCCAGGTTGCGGGCCGTCAATACCATGGTTTGAGTGCGGGGATGCAGCTGATACAACGGTTGGAAATAATTGGTCAAACGGTTGCGCAGGTTTTTCGCCTTGCCTACGTAAATGACCCTGCCTTCACCATCTCGCCACTTGTATACGCCCGGCTGCGCCGGAATGTCGGATGTTTTCGGACGAAACAGGTCACGTGAATCCCCCAGCAGAGGCGCGCCGTTCTTGTTTACGTCTTTGCCGGGAGAATCATCACCACTGACACTGAAACCGCCGCCGTTCAACTGTTCGGCGGTTTTGCGCCAAACCTCCTGGCTGTGCTGCTCGATGGGTGTGCTCACAGCATGCCCTTAAGGAACTTGCCGGTCCAAGACTGTTCGCATTGAGCCACCTGTTCCGGCGTACCTTCGGTAACGATGGTGCCGCCCCCGTCACCGCCTTCCGGCCCAAGGTCGATGATCCAATCGGCCGACTTGACCACATCGAGATTGTGTTCAATGACAATAACGGTATTGCCCTTATCCACCAATCCCTGCAAGACAAGCAGCAGTTTGCGCACATCTTCAAAATGCAAACCCGTGGTAGGTTCGTCAAGATATACACGGTTTTGCCCGTAGACCTTCGCTGCAACTCGGTCGCAAGCTTCACACGCTGCGATTCGCCGCCGGAAAGCGTTGGAGCGGGCTGCCCGAGTCGGATATACCCAAGTCCGACCTGCACAAGCGTGTCGAGATAGCGGAGATGGAGGGATACGCTTTGAAGAACTGGGCAGCCTCTTCGATCGGCATGCCAAGCACGTCGGCAACGGATTTGCCATTGTATTTCACCTCCAACGTTTCGCGGTTGTAGCGTTTGCCATGGCATTCCTCACAGTCCACATACACGTCCGGCAGGAAGTTCATTTCGATCTTCAAAGTGCCGTCGCCATGGCATGCTTCGCACCGGCCACCCTTGACATTGAACGAGAACCGCCCCGGACCGTATCCACGGACTTGCGCTTCAGGGGTTTTGGCGAACAGCGTGCGGATCTTATCCCATACTCCGGTATAGGTGGCCGGATTGGAACGCGGAGTGCGTCCGATCGGATTCTGGTCAACGTGGATCACTTTGTCGCACTGGCCCACACCTTCCACACGGGTATGCTTGCCGGGCACGATGCGCGCACCGTTGAGTTTGTCGGCAAGCACCGGGTACAGAATCTGATTGACCAAAGTGGATTTACCGGAACCCGAAACACCCGTCACGCAAGTGAAAACTCCCAGTGGGAAGTTGACCGTCAAATCCTTCAGATTGTTTTCGCGGGCTCCAACCACGCGCAACTGCTTGGTCTTACGTACTTTGCGACGGGACTGCGGGACCTCGATCTTTCGGCGGCCGGCAATGTAGTCGCCCGTAACCGAACGCGGAGCGTCAACGAGCTTTTTCGCGGGACCGGAATAGATCACTTCGCCGCCATGCTCGCCAGCTCCAGGTCCGATGTCAATAACCCAATCAGCGTTCTTGATAGTGTCTTCGTCATGCTCCACAACGATCAGCGTGTTGCCAAGATCGCGCAGATGATGCAGAGTGGTGATCAGCCGCTCATTGTCACGCTGGTGCAAGCCGATGGATGGTTCGTCGAGCACATACATCACGCCCACCAAACCGGAACCGATCTGGGTCGCCAAACGAATACGTTGCGCCTCGCCGCCAGACAAGGTTTTGGCGGCACGAGACAGTGTCAGATAGTTCAGTCCGACGTCGTTGAGGAATCCAAGACGGGCACGAATCTCCTTCAACACCTCGCCGGCGATCTGCGCGGCCGACCCTTCAAGCTGCAAGCCGTCCATCCATGCGAGGCTTGTCTCAGCGGACATGTCGCACACATCGGCAATGGATTCCCCGCCAACGGTCACCGCCAGCACTTCCGGACGAAGCCTACGGCCTTGGCATGCCTGACAAGGTACTTCACGCATATACGATTCGTAATACTGCTTCATCTGATCGGAGTCGGTCTCGTCATGCCTACGCATCAGTGTACGCACCACGCCTTCGAAACCGGTGGAATATTCGCGCATACGACCCCAACGGTTACGATACGAGACCTGCACCTTGAAATCACGCCCATACATAATGGCTTGACGGGCCTCTTCCGGAAGATCCTTCCAAGGGGTGTCGAGATCGAAACCCATCTCATCGCCGAGCCCCTCAAGCACATGGCGATAATATTCGCCGGTGCCTTTGGTCATGCCCCACGGTTCGATGGCGTTCTCATTCAGTGTCTTGCTGGGATCGGGAATCACCAGTTCCGGATCAATCTCCAGCTTGTATCCGATGCCCGTGCATACCGGGCAGGCACCGTACGGGGCGTTGAACGAGAACGTGCGCGGCTCAATCTCATCAAGTTCAAGCTGATGCCCGTTCGGGCATGCGCGTTTTTCGGAAAAAGGCTTACGGCGGTCAGGATCCTTCTCATCCAAATCCACAAAATCGGCCACCACGATACCCTTGGCGAGCTTCAATGCGGTTTCAATGGAATCGGTCAGACGCTGACGGATGCCGTCCTTGACCACCAGTCGATCCACCACCACTTCGATGGTGTGCTTTTTCTGCTTGGTGAGTTTGATGTCGTCGGACAGCTGCTTCATTTCGCCGTCAATCAGCGCTCGTGCGTAGCCGTCGCCCCGCAAGAGTTCAAGCAGATCCTCGAACTCGCCCTTACGCCCACGGACGACCGGTGCGAGAATCTGAAATCGTGTGCGCTCCGGATACTGCAGCAACGCGTCCACCATCTGTTGCGGCGTCTGTGCGCTGACCAACGCGCCGCATTCCGGGCAATGCGGAATGCCAGTGCGGGCAAACAGCAATCTCAGATAATCGTAAATCTCGGTAATCGTGCCGACAGTCGAACGTGGATTGCGGTTCGTGGTCTTCTGATCGATCGACACCGCAGGGCTCAAACCTTCGATGAAATCGACGTCGGGCTTGTCCATTTGCCCCAGGAACTGCCTTGCGTACGCCGACAGCGACTCCACATATCTGCGTTGCCTTCGGCGAATAACGTATCGAAGGCGAGCGAGGATTTGCCAGAACCCGACAGTCCGGTGAACACCACCATGCGATTGCGCGGAAACTCAAGATCCACGTTCTTCAGATTATGCTCGCGAGCGCCTTGGATGGTGATTTTGAGGTCGTTGGGCAGGTGCTTGAGGTCGGCTGTCAGTGAACCGTCTTTCGTTTTGAGAGGGGCTTTTTTGATTTCTCTTGCGAGGAATGCGTCGCTGGTGAGAACGCGTTCGACTATGACGTCGCCGTTTGCTGCGTTGTTGCGTTTGGTTGCCACGGCTTGCCTCCGCTGGTGGTTGTTCTTTGTTCTAGTTGTTTAGGATACCTTATTTTCGTTATGATTTCGAACAGGTGTTCTATTTGTGGTGTGTTGTGTTCCATTGGTGTTGGTTGTGGAGTATTGTCATTGCGTCGTTGATGGGGATGCGTTCTTGTTCGATTCGTAGGTAGGTTGTGTTTTTCCCGGTGCAGAGTTGTTCGTATAAGTTTCTTTCGTGTTGTGTGAGTCCTGGTGTTGGTTTGGGGTCGCGTGTTTTGAGGGGTTGTTTTTTGGTGTCGAGTTTGGTGCCGTATGGTTCGTATGTTTTGTATGCTGTGCTGTCCATGAGTATGGAGTCGCAGGTGATGCCGGTTTGTCGTAGTTCGGAGAGTATTTCGAGGCCGTCTGCGTCTATGTCTCCCCAGTAGATGATGTGGGGTGTGGTTGTGATCCAAGGTAGTAGTGTTTTGATTCGGGTTGCCGCGTGTCCGTTGCCGAATATGCAGATGGCGTGTTCTGTTGTGGGTATGGCTTGGTAGGTGTCTTTGTTTTCCACGATGATGATGTGGGTGATGTCGTGTGGCGCGCGTCTGTCCATGGTTGTGTCACGATGAGGTCTGGTTGGTTGTGGTGTTGTGTGTCGAGGAGTCGGAGTCGGATTTCTCCGTGGCGGTCGTTGAGGGCTAGTTGTTCTCGTTTGAGGAGTTTGCAGATTGCTTTGCAGCGGTTTGATGTTGTTTTGCCTAGCCATTTTGCGCTGAATCCGGGGATGGGGACCATGCGTGGGGTCATGTTTTCGGTGTTGTGGGTGGCGAAGTAGTGTGCGGCTTGTATGACGAGGTTGAAGTCGGTGTCGTCGTGGTTTTTGAGGATTTTGGCGATGTCTATGGAGGTGTTGGAGTCGAGGTTGAATTGGTTGGTGATGGTGTGTGCGCGTTGGTGTTCGCGTTGGTAGAGTTTGCGTGTTTGTGGTGTGGTGATGTTGAGGGCCGTGTTGAGGTCGGGTATGGTTACCGAGTCGATGAGTTGGCTGGTTTGTCGGACGATTCCGTTGGAGATGACTTTGGTTTTTCACTGGTTTCGCAGTGGTGTTGTTGTGCCCAGTTGCGGATGGCTTCGTCTTGGGCGCGGATGTGCGTGTAGTGGGCTTCGAGTTCGGTTTGTTTGGGTAGTCGGATGGTTTTGCGCAACGGCCAGGAGGTGTTGGCGTCATACATGTGCTTGGTGAGATAGTCGGTGACGTATCCGTTGAGTTGGCTGTGGATGTCGCTGTTGGTGGTGCTTCTGACCGTTGCCATGGGTCATGCCTCCGTTGTTGGTTTCGCGGGTGCGGTGGTGGGCTGCGTTTCGTCCTGTGTGATGGTTTCGCTGTCGAGTTCCTGTAGGTATGAGTTGCCGGTGGATGGGTCTTTGTATGCGACGTATGCTCTGTTGGCGACGTTGAGGATTTCCGCGGTTTTGCTTTCCGGGGCGGAGACGATGATTTGGAAGCCGAGTCGGGGTAGTACGGCGAGCGCGCGTTTGGTGTAGCGGCCGTCGGCTTTGATGAGTGCTTCGTCGAGGAAGAGCGTGGTGTAGGTGGGGCGTGCGGTGAGGTCGCCGCCGAGGAGGTAGATGAGGCTGCACCGTAGACGAATGAGTGAGTTCTTGGAGGCTCCGCCGGATTTTCCGCCGGTGGAGCTGATGCGTTCGTCGGGGGCGTTGTCGTGGTGCACGATTGCGTAGAATGAGCTGCGTACGCGTGGGTCGAGGTTGCGTGCGCCGTATGCTTTGATGCCGTTGGTGTCGTGTATTTTGTCGAGTTCGTTGTGCAGTCTGTTCACGAATGTTTCGCAGTTGTTGAATGCTTTGCGTGTTTCCGTGGGATTGTCGCTTGCGTTGCGCGTCCAGTCTTCCAGTTTTGACAGGATGCGGCTGAGGGTTGTTTCGAATTGTCGGTCGATTGGGCTGAAGGTCACGTCGAGTGATAGTCTGCCGCCTTGTGGGCCGAATTGTTGTCCTTTGAGCATGCTGTTGATGCGGTTGAGTTGTTCTTTGATGTTTTCTTCGTCGGTGCGTAGCGCGCGGTTGAGCTGTTGGAAGCTCATGTAGAGTTTTTTGACGCTGTTGGCGTATTCTTCGTCGGTTGCGGCGCGGGTGACGAGCATGTTGAGTTCGTCGAGTTCGTCGAGGAAGTATCGGTAGTCTTCCACGCTTGCCATGACGGTGTTGTCGTCTGTGGAGTGGTTGTTGAGGTAGTCGTCCATGATGCGTTCCGTGTCGGCGCGCAGTTGGTTGGATCTGGCGTCGATTTCTTGGATTCGTGTGCGTGCGATGCGTGCGATGTTGCGTAGCGCGCGCGTGTGGAATGGTGTTTCGCTTTCATGGTCGAAGAGGCCTGCGATGAGTTTTGGCCGGTCTTGCGCGCGTACGGATGCGCCGAAGCAGTTCTCGTATGCGTCGGCGAGTAGGTTCGATACCATGCTGGATAGTGTGGCGTCGTCGAAGTCGTCGTTGCCGTAGGCGTCGAGCCATGCTTGTTCGGCTTGGACGGCGTGTTGGGCTTGTCGAGGTCGTCTTCGGCTTGGTACTGGTTTCTGTTTTCGGCGGTGGCCTGTTGGTTGAGCTGTTTCAGTTCGGTTTGCAGTTGGCCGAGTTCCGGGTCGTTTTCGATGCGTTCGATCTGCCTGCGGATTCGCGTTTCCTGTTCCCGTAGTCCGTTCACGTCGATTTTGCTCCATGGCATGTCTGCTACGATTCGTGCGAGCTCGTGCTCGTCTTGCAGCAGGCTGATGGCGTTGGACATTTGTTCGCTTCGACGGTCGGCGTTCTGCAACGCCTGCTCCGCCTTGTCGAGTTGGTTTTTCAGTTCGGCCAGGTATTGTTCGTTCATGAAGCCGATGACCTGGTGTAGTCCTTTGCTGCCGTGGAATCCACGGTCGCCGGATTTGATTTGTCCATCGGACTGCACTTGTCGTTCGTCATGGTTCATGTCGTCGATGGCGTGCACGCAACGCGCGTCGAACCGTGGCGACGTCGTCTGGTTTTTCAGCCATCCGGCGAACGGAGAGTCCTCCTGGTATTGCAGTTTCGACGACATCCAGCCTTCGCTGGCGGAGGATTCGTATTGCATGCCGGTGTCGATGAACCGCCACGTGCGTCGTGTCATGAGTTTCGGGTCGATGGCGCTGATTTTCGCCGCGAATCCTTGCTCGTGGCGTTTGTCGACGAGGATGGTCTGCGCGATGGGCGCGTAGGTGACGTTCATTGCCAGACGCCACTGTTCGTCCTGTTCGTTCACGTCCATCAGTTCGGCCACATACGGCAGTTCGGACGCGTCCAATCCGGTCGCCCGCATGATAAGCGTGCGCGCGTCGTCCATGTCATCGCTGATGCGCGTCCTGTGCGTGAGTTTGCGCTGATAGTCCCGTCGTAGGCTGTCACGGTCGCGCTGGCGGTCGTGACGCTCCCCTACCAGCTGCTGGAATCTGGCGTTCGCGTCCTTCAACCGTTCCTCGTATGTGTCGAGCGTTTCGGCGAGCATGGCGCGTTTGGCGTCCCATGTCTGCTCGCTGTCGGGAAGCCTGCCTTCGACCTGTTCGAATCGTTCGGCTATGGCATGACGTTGCCTGCTCGCCTCGTCGATGTCCTGGCGCACGCGTTGAAGATCCTTGCCGAGCTGCTGCAGACTGCCGCCGTCGATGCCTTGGATACGTTCCTTGACGGCGTCGATTCGCGTGTTGAGCTCGCCGACGCGCTGCATCGCCCGATCGATGGCCTCCTGCGACTCCTTGACCTTGCGCTGCGCGGCCGGCAGACCAGCGCGCACTTCGCTGGCCATGCGCGAGCGCGCCCATGCGGACAGTGTTGCGTTGCCATGTTCGCTGTCGGGGTTGATGGGTTCGTATTCGCGTCGTTCGCTGGTTTGCTTTGCGTATTCGCCGTAGCGTGTCTGGATGTTTTGCAGGATGGCGACGCGGGCCATTTTGTCTTCCATGCTGTGGAAGTTTTCGTTGAACCGGTTGTAGTCGTCGACGGTTTCGTGGGCGAGGCGGATGGATTCGGGTATGTCGAGCACGCCTTGCTTGAAGATGTCGTCGAGTTTTGAGGGGGCGTCCGCCGATTGTATTTTGTGCAGGAGGCGGCAGGCGTCGGCGCTTAGGCCCATGTCCTGCCAGATGGAGGCGTGGAATGCCGCGGCGTTGGTGTGCGTGGTGCATTCCGGATAGGTTTTTTCGAACATGGACCGGGTGAATGGTGTGTTGCGGTACTGGTCCATGAGTCGTGGGTCGATGGTTCGGTTCCAGGTGATGTAGCGGCGGCGTAGTCCGTCTTGTCCGTCTCCGGCGTTCAGGTAGAGGAATTTGCCGCAGGAGAGCAGTCCTCCGTCGGTTTTGTTCACGTAGGTGTCGACGATTGCGCCCCAGATGTTCTGTGGGGTGCCGTCGGCGTCTTTGCCGCGCAGGAAGATCGGCGTTTCGCCGTTTTCGCTATCGCTTACGCCGATCATGCCACGCAGGTAGGTGTAGTCGTTGCGTTCCGAACGTCCGGAGTTCGACGCCTTATTGTAGGGGGTTCCGGATGGTAGAGGAGTGAGATTTGCGCGTCGACGAGTGTGGATTTGCCTGATTCGCTGGCGCCGGCGAGCAGGGTCACCGGCATGGTTTCGTCCATGGATGGGCGGAATTCGTGCCAGCCGCCGTATGAGCCCAGTTGACGATTTGTCGGCTTTGTAGCATCCACTTGTCGGAAACGATCTTCATGCCGTCTGCCATCAGTGTTCCTCCTCGTCGAAACGGTTGTCGTCGGTGTTGAAATCGAATGCGTCTTGTTCTATGTCTTCCATGGGCCTGTCGTCCGGGCCGGCGTTGGTGCGGCCGTCGGCGGATGCGTTCTCGTCCGTGGTTTCGGATCCGAGCCACTGGTCGGCGAGGCCGCGGTCGAGCACCATGGGCACCAGTGGCGTGAGGACGTACATGTCGTCGTCTTCGATCGGCGCGAGATACCCGTAGGTGCGCATGCGTGAGATGATGGACGTGATTTTCTTCGCAGTGCCTTCCTCGTCGTTGCTGGCGGTGAGGAATCCCGCGCCGGTGGCGAGCAATGCGCGGATGTCGTCGAAGCTGATAAGCCAGTCGCATGGTTCGGCGTTCTGGTTTTCGTATTCCAACGCTTTGATGCGTAGCGCGGCAAGCGTGGCGGCCTCCTCGCGGGTGAGGCTCATACGTGTTTTCAACGAACGGATGCATGTCTCCGAGTCGGTGACCGGCGACGCGTACATGATGCGGTATTTCGTGTTGTCGACCAGTCTGAGCATGTCGTTGTTGAGCGAACGTTCCACGACCTCACGGTTCTCGCAGGCGAGGTCATACAGGCTGCCGTCGATGTAGCGTTCGCGTTTGAGCGCGATCGCGGCCATGCGCGCTTCGACGGGCATGTCGCCGGTGTCGCCGTTGAACAGCGCGGTCGAGGCCTGCTGGCTGCCGGCCTCTTCCAATACCGGCTCCCCTTCTGTCAGGATCGTTTCCTCGATGTTGGCTTCGATATCGTCCGTCATGCTTATCTCTCCTCGATGATGTCGTCGAGCGTCGTTTCGGTGGTGAGAATGGGTTTGGTGCGCCATACGCGTTCGCTGCCGTCGATCGATATGCAGCGCCATGTCACGTATGACGAGTCGTCCTGCGTGCGCAGGGCGCTGAGGAAGCCGACCAGTTCGCTTTCCCTCCGTTCGGCTTTCGGCAGCTGGTTGAAGCTTGCCGCGAGGTCCACGAACATGCCGTCCGATGTCGTCACCGGATTGCTGCGGATAAGCCTGATCATGCGCGTCAGCCGTGGCCCGCATATTTCGACCATGTTCTTGAGGTCCGGCGCTTCGATGGTCGCCGCTGGGGCGTCGTTCAGGCTGGATGATGCGGCGCGCGCCATTGATCTGGCCGGACGAGATGGCAATGTCGGGAATTTCGCCTGCCCGGCGTCCGTATGGTAGGGCCGGCTTTGGTCATTGGGATGGGCTTTGGCTTCGGCGCTGGTCTTTGCGAACAGCTGGTTGAGTTTGACGAGCATGGTCCGGTAGCTCGTGTCGGTCTGCTGGCGTACGAGACGGCTGACCGCCTCGTCGGACGTGCGGATCTGCCGGCGCACGTCCTCGATGCCTTCATAGATGCGTTTGAGTTCGGAACGCACCTGGTTGAGCAGCACGCTCGGCTCGCCATCCAAATAAGGATTTCTGGCGATGTCCCGCACCGCGTCGTCGATCTCGCGCCGGCCTTCGTCGGTGACGATGACTTGGAACGCGTCTTCGAAACGACGTCCGCTGTCGGATTCGCGGAACGCGCGTCGGTATTCGTCATGGTATGCGGTGAGGATGCTTTCCACGCTCATGGCGCCGGCCTGCATGCGCCGTCGGAGCGCGTCGCCGTTGTCCCGTTCGGAAAGGGCGAGCTCGCGCAGGTCGATGGGCACTCCTCGCAGAGTGTTGTGAATCACGCCGATGATGTCGCCGACCTGTTCGGACGTGAGCTTTTCCAAGGCCTCGCTATGTTCCAGCTCGTCGATTTCCTTCTGCCGTTCCTCGATGTCCCTCTTCAGCAGGCGGATGCGTTCGCGCGGATCGGCGGTCAACTGCATGCGAGCATGCTCGATTTCCATGATGATGCTGTTGGCCTGCGCGCCGGACAGCGCTTTCGTGGTGTCCTCAAGCCGGTCGAGCGCTTCGATGGCACGGTGCGCTCGCGCTGTGAGACGGTACAGGTAGCGGTGCGAGGCCACATCCATGGAATTGGCGAGCCAGGCGTAGTCGCCTTCCCCTTCGCGGGCGAGGTCAAGCAGGACCGAATGCGCAGCCTCGCGCGCAGTCTGCCCGTCTTTCAGCGTGTAATCGCCGGTTTCGATGAGCCGGTTGAGACTGCGTGCGAACCGTTCTTCGACGATTTCGCGCGGCAGCTCCCCCGTCAGCGGTCGAACGTGGAACGCAACAACGCGACGTACAGCATGGAATTGTTACGCAGCAGCAACCGTAGGACACCGGTTTCGTATACGGGTCGAAGCCGTTCCATCTCCCGTCTGATCTCAGCCAACAATACGCCTTTCCATGTGTTCGATGCCTTGGCGGCAAGTCTCCATTCTAAACGGAAACAAGGAAAAGACGCCGCAGTTACAGTACGAATGCGACGTCTTTTCCTGTCATGGAAGAGGGAACCCGGCCCATCTAATTTCCGGCTAGATGCTCATGCTCATAAGCTGGGCCGCATACTCCTCCACGAGTTCGCTGTCCCGTTCCGTCCACTCGTGGCTGGCGGAATCGTCCGGCACGAAAATAATGTCGCTGTTCTCGTTCATTTGTTTTACCTCCGTCCGTTCCGCTCTCCCCCGGCATCGTTGCCTGTTTTGGCGGAACTTCTCCTAGCCTCTCGCATGGATTATCTCTTTTCAAGAGAACGTTCACATTGTGGTCAAACGTTTTCTCAACAGAGGAGGATTCCAGTTCGGATTTCGGTCGGGATGAATTGAGGATGACGCCCGGATTTGCGGTCGGATATGAAAAAAGCTTCCTTCCGGAAGCTTTTGAATGGAGCGGACAACGGGACTCGAACCCGCGGTCTCAACCTTGGCAAGGTTGCGCTTTACCAACTAAGCTATGTCCGCAAGTTGTTTCCACCGTGGTGGGCAACGAGTAGAAAATATACATGAAGCATGCCAACTCCGCAAATCGCGGCGTGTCGCGCTATTTTCCAACGACTTAAGCCGATGTTATGCCATGGTTCGCGGAGCCGGTGCTAACGATACAACCGGCATTCCGACCGATATCGCCCCTGGTGCGTCCTGTTGCCACATGCCTTGCCGTTCCACCTTTGCGTCCCCGTTGCTTTCTTCGCCTTATGGCAGGCACCCATTATCCAACCGCGGCGGATAAAGCAAATGTCGTTGGGGGCGTAAGCGGTTGACACGGATTGAAAGCGACTAGGCGTCCCACTGACAACGGGCGAGATCGACTCGCAGTCCGGAAGCTCCGGCGTTCGAGTCTTTCATCTTGCCTGACTCGCTTAGTTCGGGCATACCTTTCGGAGAGATGAAGACAACGCCTTCCTCTTCGAGCAGAAGCCGCTGTCTTTCCGGACCGCCGAACGCGAATCCGGGCGCCAACGAGCCGTCTCGGAACACCACACGATGACATGGAATCACACCCGGCTCAGGATTCGAATGCAGGGCATAGCCGACAAAACGCGCGTTGCGTGGCGCTCCGGCCAAAGCCGCAACCTGCCCATAGGTGGCGACTTTACCCTTCGGAATGCGCCGCACCACCTCATAAACACGCCTGCTGAACAATCCCTTCTCCATTCGTTGTCCCATTCCTCAAGAAACTAGTCGAGGATGATGCCGGCGGAGAGCATTTGCTGGCGGGCTGCGATGCCGAGTTCTTCACTGACCGGTTCGGTCAGGTTTTCGATGACATGCACTTCAAGTCCAAGCTTACGGGCGTCCAGCGCGGTTTCCTTGACACAGTGCGATTCGGCCAAGCCAACCACGTCGACGCGTTCGATACCCGCGGATTCCAATGCAACGGCAAGCGTACGCCCTGTAGCCATGTCAGAGGCGACCTGTTCGCGGGAAGGAATCGAATCCGTATTATCCTCGTATCCTTCGAACCCCGAATATGACGGCGAATACTGTCCCTTCTTGAAATGATGCTCTACATGCAGCGCGGCGATCGCTGGATGAAGTTCGGCGCCGGGAGTGCCGGCCTTGCCGTGCACGGGCCACGTATCCACATAGTCGGGTTGCTCCGACCAGTGTGAGCCGGGCTCGATATGCCAATCCTGCGTGGTTGCGATGTATTCGTACTCGCCGCGATGCGCATTCACGTAATCCGCGATACGTTCCGCGACGGCATTGCCACCGGCTACACCCAGTTCGCCGCCTTCGCAAAATGTCGGCTGCACATCCACAATGATCAAAGCTTTCTTCATGTTTGCTCCCTTCCGAATTTGCCTGCTCACCAGAATAATCTGATTGTTACGCTTCCGCGCAATCTATTCCATTTGCGATTGCGTACCACGCGGTGGGATTCACGTGGTTACAGGCGTTCGGTATGATGTTCGATTGGCGTTTGGCCTTATGAAATGATGGGCAGGCCGTTATGTGCGGCACAGCCAGTTTGGAACGACAGTAACGAAAGTGCAGAGGTGTTGAGGCATGGCAATTGAAGCGCAGGAGCTTGAGATTCAGATCGGCGCGCGCACGTTGCTGCATCCCACGAATTTCCACGTCGCCAAGGGCGACAAGATCGGTCTGGTCGGACGTAACGGCGCCGGCAAGACCACGCTCACCCGCGTGATCACCGGCGACATGCTGCCCACCGCCGGCAAAGTGCGTGTATCGGGCAAGCTCGGCTATCTGCCGCAGGACACGCATGCTGCCGATCCGGAACAGACCGCGCTCGACCGCATGATGAGCGCGCGAGACATCGCTTCCATCATCAGTCGTATCCGCAAGGCCGAAAAGGAAATGACCGATCCGGATCCGGACGTCATGACCCGAGCGATGAACCGTTACGACAAGGCCATGCAGGATTTCGAAAAGGCCGGCGGCTATGCGGCTCAGTCCGAAGCGACCGCAATGGCGGCAAGCCTTGGCCTGCCGCAGGAGGTCATGGGCCAGCAATTGGGTACGCTTTCCGGCGGCCAGCGTCGTCGTATCGAATTGGCCCGCATCCTGTTCTCTGACGCGGATACGCTAATCCTTGACGAACCGACCAACCATTTGGACGCCGACTCCATCGAATGGTTGCGCGGATACCTGAAGAAATACGAGGTGGATTCCTGGTCATCTCCCACTCCACCGAACTGTTGGACGAAGTGGTGAACAAGGTATGGCATCTGGATGCGCAGCTCGGACAGATCGACATGTATTCCCTCGGTTGGAAAGCCTACCTGCATCAGCGCGTGGTTGATGAGGAACGTCGCCGTCGCGAACGTGAAGTGGCCGAGAAGAAGGCGGAACGCCTCATGCAGCAGGGTATCCGCCTGCATGCGAAGGCGACCAAGGCCGTGGCCGCGCAGAACATGATGCGTCGTGCGGAGAAACTTCTCGAGAACACGTCCGAGGCACAAAAGCAGGAGAAAGTGGCGGATATCCGGTTCCCGGAGCCGGCTCCGTGCGGTCGCACGCCGATCATGCGAAGGATGTGTCGAAAGCGTATGGTTCGAACATTGTATTCGCCGGCGTGAATCTGGCTATTGACAAGGGCTCGCGTGTGGTGATTTTGGGATACAACGGTGCTGGTAAGACCACCACCCTGCGTCTGCTCGCGCATTTGGAAGAGCCGGACACCGGTTCCGTGGACTACGGTCACGGCTGTAAAATCGGCTATTTCGCGCAGGAACATGACACGCTTGACCTGAATGCCACAGTGTTGGAAAACCTCATTCATGTGGCTCCGGAACTGAATGATACGCAGGCGCGTTCGATTCTCGGCTCGTTCCTGTTTTCCGGGGATGATGCGTTGAAGCCGGCTCGCGTGCTTTCCGGTGGCGAAAAGACCCGCTTGGCGTTGGCGACATTGGTGACGAGCCGTGCGAACGTGCTGCTGCTTGACGAACCGACCAACAATCTTGATCCGGCCTCACGAGATGAGATTCTCAAGGCTATCGCCAAGTATGAGGGTGCCATTGTGCTCGTCACCCACGATGAGGGCGCGGTGCAGGCATTGAACCCGGAACGCGTGCTGCTCATGCCCGACGGCGACGAAGACCTATGGAACGATTCCTATCTGGAATTGGTCGCCGAAGAGTAAGCCGAGTAATTCGAGTTTTATTCGGATTGTATTTATGCCGGACGCGAAAACGTCCGGCTTTTTCTTTCCACATGCGTTTCGAGCACGTTCGGTATTTCCGTATTTGTCTTGTGGTCTGCGAACAATCTGTGATTTGCAAGCGGCCCCGACTCATGAATCGCATCTTGCATGCCCATTGAGGGCTTGAGCCGATTCGTTTGCCAGGAAGTCGCCATTGCGATCGTCCGAACCTTTTCGGATTTCGTTATGCGCCCCCTAGCCTTCCGCGCTCCTGTTGGAACATGACGTGCGGAACAGACCAGAGGGGCCGATGCAGCAACACATCGAACGCATAGCGAAAGGAAGTTCCATGCCACGTAACGGCAAGGAGGGCATTCTCTTCAGTTTCATCATGTCCGCGATCATGATTTATGTGATGGCGGCACTCAATTACGGCGTACGTATCGGTGACGTCGGTGCGGCGGCGTGGAGCTACGCATTGTTCAACTGGCCGTTGGCTACGTGGTCGGCATGATTTGCGATTTGTGCATCTGCACGCCAAGCTCCCGCGCGATTATGAATACATTCTGCGCGGCAACCGACCGTGCGGTATGGAAAGGCATCACGGTCAAATTCCTCATGGTGGTGCTGATGACCGTGTTCATGACCGTATTCGGCGCCATCATGCATTCGGTTTCACATTCGGCGCGTTCACGGGATTCTGGCGCATGTTCCCCTACAATTTCACCATCGCGTTGCCGATTCAGATGCTGATCGTCGCACCATTGTCCGGCAAGATAGTTCACGCCATCGGCGATGCCGCCGGATGGAACAAGTCCGCGCAACAGCATGTTCCCGCTTTGGATGTCAAGACCGTTGCCGATGTGATGCAGCATGACGTTTACACGGTAGCCTCGGATGCCGAGGTACGTGACGCAGTGCGCATGATGTTGGAAAAGAACATCAGCGGCATGCTTATCGTCGATGACGAACGCCACGTGGTCGGCTTCATCTCCGATAGCGACGTACTGTGCCGCTTCGCACAAGACAACGCGCCGGTTTCCGACATTTCCACGCTGGTCACTGGCATGGCCCGCGGCGAATTCCCGGAACTGTCTCACGCAGAACTGCTTGATATGAACGTCATGGTTATTGCCGCAAAGCCGGCCGTCACCGTGCAATCGGATGCCAATATCGCGCAAGTCTGCCAGATGTTCGGCTATCAACAGTACAAGAAAGTGCCGGTGGTTGAACAAGGCAAGCTCGTGGGCGTCGTCAACCGTGGACGCCTCACCCGCCGTTCCTTCGAAGCATGCCTTGGTACTGCCGAATAGCAATTAAATAATAACTAAATACTGCAATAAGTGGAGGGCGCCGAATCTGTCAATCGACGCCCTCCACTGTTTATCTCATTCCTTATTGCAATCAAACCGAATCATGCGCGATATGCGCAAGCCTTCACCGGCTTCGCTTGGTGAGCGGCTCCCAAGGTTCAAGCTCGACCGGCTGATCGGCCAGTATTTCGCGTGTGGTCTCATCGAGATACTCCTTGCGAATGATCAGTTCGGTAACATAACGGTCGAACCAAGCATCGGACGCCACATAATAGCCATCCTGACCATTATCCTTGCCCCAACTGTTCTCCACCTTCCAACGGTTCGGACGCCCGTCAGCATCCAAATTCACGCCAGTCAACGTCATGGCATGATTGCTTGGGCAATCACCATACTCCAATCCCTTGGCCTTGTCGAACGTGAATTTCGTACCGAAAAGCTGGTCAACGCGCACGGTATCGCAATCAAAATAGCCATCGCCACGCAACGAGAACTGCATGCAATCACAAGCGAACCAAATCGGATGACCGTCACTGATCTGGTCCACAGCAGCCTTCTTGAACACGTCAAGAGGCACGTTCGCAAACTCCATATCACCCGCTTCCGCCACATTGGCGGAAAAACGAATACGATACCGCTTGCCAAACGGACGACTCTCCATCGGCACATTGCATAACGTGACCAGATCGTTCACATCCACCGGCACGTACTTCTTATAAAACTCCATCGGAGTGATACCGAATTCACGAATCTGCGGACGCTCATCCTTACCGGTTTTCGCAGCCTTTTCAGACGGCCCCTCCCCCGTGGTTTTCTTCTTGCCGTCATCCTTGTCATCGCTCGTACGCGCAAGAAAATCAAAACGCTCCGGAGGCTCACCCAATGCAATCGCACACATGCGATACACCGTAGCCATATCCGCATTCTTCAACGCACGCAACTCATCCAACGACGTTCCAGCCGCATGACGGTCACGCAAATCGGACGCGAACTCACGTAGCTTCGTATTCAAATACTGCTTGAACGCATCCGAACTCTTCGAATTAGCCGACTCCGGATAAGCACTCTTCGGCACCAAACCATACTTGTTCACCAAATCAGCGAACATCTGCCACCAACCACCATCATCGGCCGGACCATAATTAATCGCCTCGAACACACGACTATCCAACGGCTCATCCAACGTGGCAAGCACATTCTCCAAATACGTGTTCGACTTCTCCATCGTATCCCAGAAAAACAGGTAGGTTTCCGAAAACTCGAAATCCTCCAAATTCCAACGATGCATCAACTCATAACGCAACGTATTAAGCGCCGCAAACATCCAACAACGCCCCGAACTACGCTGATTGGTGATACTCCCCTGCTTCAGCTCGATGGAGAAATCATTCTGCAGCACGCGCTCGCCCTTATAGTCGGTGGCTGCGGCGAGCACACCGGATGATACTGCCGCGTTGGCTGCCACCAGATTGGCGCGGTCAGCGTTGAAGTCTGTGGAATACTGTTTGAGCAGCGCAGGGTCGAGTGCTTTGACGTCACTCATGGTTCATGGTCCTTTCGATATGTTCGATTTCGGATTCTATGTCGCGCAGGCGGCAACGCAGGTCGGATTCCACGTCTACGCCGTCACGTTGCGCTTTGCGGATGATGGCGATGATTTCGTCAGCGTAAGGATGATCGCCATCATGCTGTTCGTCCATTTGACTTGCGCTTGTTGTGAATGCTGTTTCAAGCTGATCGCAATACTGCGATTTGTGTACTCTCGATACGATTTTTGTGGCACGCGGCAATGCGCCTTGCGCATGGGAGATGCCTTCGAGCACAGACTTGCGATGCTTTTCCTTCTGTTTCATCGCTTCCCACAGTTTCAACGTATCTTGCGCATTTTCCGGTGCTGGCGCGGAAGCTCGGTAGCGTCGTCTGATTGGAAGACGTGCGGATGTCGGGTGATGAGCTTGTCGACGAGACGATTGCACACTTCGTCGATGCCGAACGGATCCTGCGCATCCACGGCACACACTTGCGCTTGGAAAACGGATTGCAGCAGCATGTCGCCGAGTTCTTCACGCATGTTGTCGCGATCGTTCGTTTCCACGGCGTCGATGTATTCGTAGGTTTCTTCCAACAGTGGTTTAAGCAGGCTTGTATTGGTCTGCTCGCCGTCCCAAGGGCATCCGCCTGGTTCGTGCAGAATGCGTACGACCTGCTTGACACGGTCCAACGCGCTAGGCGCATCGCGTACAGGGGCAAGTTTCGAACAGTGTTCGAATTCTTCGGGCAACTGATAATCATCATGTGCGGCTTCAGTCATGCCACTGATTCTTCTCGCATGTGCCGACCATGCGATCGTAACCGTTAATGGGCAGATTCCTCCACCCACTGGAGAATTTGGTGCGCTCATGTGCTCGTCAGCGGGAAGAATCTTCCAGTAGCTGGAAGATTCGGGACGTTCACAGTCACCTCAGCGTGCTGGTGATCTGGTCGACGGTTTCGCCGTCTTTGCGTGCGACGGGCTGGAGGATGGTTTCGTCCTCGGATGCGTAGTAGTAGCCTTCGGCGGTGACTTCGGTATCACCGTTCCATGTGTTGTGGGTGGTGCCGTCCACGCCGGCCCAGCGGAGCGTGCTGGTGCCGGTCACGTTCTCGCTGATCGAGCTGCCGTTACGGCTGGTGGTGACCGTGTCCGCCACGTTCTGCGTGTCGCCGGCCTTGGTGGTCGTGCCGGATGCCTTCGTGGCCACGCTCAGCGTGTAGTTCGGCGGGGCGGGCTGGTATTTGTCGAGCACGATCACGACGATGCTGCGGGTCGAGTCGACATGGCGTTCCATGATCTTGTCGACGCTGTTCGACGGATCGTCGCTGAAGCCATCGCCGGTATGGTAGTGCTGAGAGCCTGCATAAAGGTATTCATTTGGCGCGATGTTCTTGTACCAGTTGTCCTTCCATATCTTCGCGTCGTAGACGCGGACCCGTTCCACACGCTGGTGGTGGACCCGTTGCCGGACGCCGCGCCCACGGCCACGACGCGGCAGTCGCCGTCGCTCTCGCCCGGA
>ENA-OQBT01000499-OQBT01000499.1-human-gut-metagenome-genome-assembly--contig:-NODE-499-length-23466-cov-2.775097_pt1 | contig 23466 bp, 25 predicted proteins | sample MGYA00242749_ERZ504557 | MGnify/ENA primary metagenome ERZ504557 (study PRJEB26092, sample SAMD00036243) | human gut metagenome | host: Homo sapiens | study: EMG produced TPA metagenomics assembly of... | reverse complement strand
AATAAAAGAATAACACTGATTCCTCCCCCATATAGTTTAACAGGAGGGGAAGCAATGAAAGTCAGAGCAATTTTGAAATCACTATTATTTGCATATGCATTAACAGGAGTGGCATTACTGCTTTTGGCCCTGGTACTGTTTGCTTTTGATCTGGGAGAAACAGCTGTAGATGCGGGTATTATTATAATTTATGTACTTGCATGTTTCATGGGAGCTTTATGGCCGGCAAAATTGTGCGTAAAGACAAATATCTGTGGGGTGTTATCACAGGTCTGGCTTACTATGTATTACTGTTGACTGTCTCTGTTATGGCAAAAGGCGGCTGGGATATGAGTGCAGCTCATGCAGTTACAACATTTTTTATGTGCACAGGCGGCGGAACACTGGTGGAATGCTGTCGTAAAAAAAAAGCTTTTAAAATGAAAAGATATATGATATACTATGCCAAGAATATAATTACATAAGGAGGATAGAGTTATGGAACATATCAAAACCCTGAATACAAAGAATTTACAGAACACTGTAAAAAAAGGTGGATGTGGCGAGTGCCAGACTTCCTGCCAGTCCGCATGTAAAACTTCCTGTACAGTAGGAAACCAGAGCTGCGAGCAGAAATAAGATCAGCTATGGAGAAATGAGATAAGCAGCGGAACTTTTATTCCGCTGCTTATCTTACGCTTAGAAAGGATTTTAGTAAAATGAGTCTGATTCACCGTTATAAAAGCAATGGCTTTAATATTGTACTGGATATCAACAGTGGATGCATCCATCTGGTAGATGAGGTTACATATGAGGTCCTTCCATATCTGGAAGAGGGCCTTGGCACAGAAGCTATTGCAGAGAAACTGGAAAACAAATATAACAGAGAAGATATTGAGACATCTGTAAGAGAATGTAATAAGCTGAAAGAAGATGGAATGCTTTTTACAAAAGATGTTTATGAGAATGTAATTGAAGAATTTTCAAATAACCGGCAGACCGTTGTAAAAGCATTGTGCCTGCACATTGCTCATGACTGCAATCTGGCCTGCCGTTATTGTTTTGCCGAAGAAGGCGAATATCATGGCAGAAGAGCTCTTATGTCTTATGAAGTCGGCAAAAAAGCTCTTGATTTCCTGATCGCGAACTCCGGTTCCAGGAAAAACCTGGAAGTAGATTTCTTTGGCGGCGAGCCGCTGATGAACTGGCAGGTTGTAAAAGATCTGGTAAAATATGGCAGAGAGCAGGAAAAGCTTCACAATAAGAAATTCCGTTTCACTTTAACAACAAACGGAGTTCTTCTGAATGATGAAGTAATGGAATTCTGCAATAAAGAGATGGGCAACGTTGTACTGAGTGTGGACGGACGTAAGGAAGTACATGATTACATGCGTCCATTCAGAAAAGGTGCAGGAAGCTATGACCTGATCATGCCGAAGTTCCAGAAGTTTGCAGAATCCAGAAATCAGGACAAGTATTATGTAAGAGGTACTTTTACCCACCATAATCTTGATTTCTCCAAGGATGTGCTTCATCTGGCAGATCTTGGATTCAAACAGATTTCTGTAGAGCCTGTAGTTGCGGCTGATACGGAGGAATATGCGATCCGCGAGGAGGATATCCCCCAGATCATGGAAGAGTATGATACTCTTGCAAAAGAAATGATTAAAAGAGAGAAAGAGGGAAAAGGATTTAACTTCTTCCATTTTATGATCGACCTTACAGGTGGCCCTTGTGTATACAAGAGACTGTCAGGCTGCGGTTCAGGAACAGAGTACCTGGCTGTAACACCCTGGGGTGATTTTTACCCATGTCACCAGTTTGTTGGTGAAGAACAGTATCTCATGGGAAATGTAGACGAAGGCATCACAAAGCCGGAAATCCAGAAGGAATTCGGCGGATGCAACGTTTACACAAAGAAAGACTGCAAAGACTGCTTCGCACGTTTCTACTGTAGTGGCGGATGTGCGGCAAATGCATTCCATTTCCAGGGAGATATCAAAGGCAATTATGAAATCGGATGCGAACTCCAGAGAAAACGTGTGGAGTGCGCCATCATGATAAAAGCCGCACTGGCATGTGATTAGTGGGCAGTAATCTGTCTGACTGATACCGCCGTCGGCTGTTATCATAACAGAAAATGGCTGGCAGGCGGATGAACATGACCGCGGACAAAAAATCAAGAAGGGAAAAGAACTATGAAGAAAAGTAAAGGAATCGTAGTGCTGCTTCTGACACTGATCCTGACTGTGTTCTTTTGCTTTACTGCAGCCGTAGGTATCGGTCCTACCGGAACCGGTGCAGCAAAACATATCAACACGGGTCTTGATCTTGCCGGTGGTGTCAGCATTACCTACCAGGCTAAGGAGAGCAATCCGACAAGCGAAGAGATGTCAGATACGATCTACAAGCTTCAGAAGCGTGTAGAGCAGTACAGTACTGAGGCTCAGGTATACCAGGAAGGATCAGACCGTATTACAGTTGAAATTCCTGGTGTTACAGATGCAGATACTATTTTGAATGATCTGGGTAAACCAGGTTCCCTGTATTTCATCACAAAAGAAGATGCTGACGGAAACCAGAACTTTACTACAGGACAGGATGGATATGTTCTCTCCAGAACTATGGATGAGATCAAGGAATCCGGAAGTGTTGTTCTGGAAGGTTCTGATGTAGCAGATGCCCAGGGTGGTGCGATCCAGAATCAGAACACAAGTGCAAAGGAATATGTGGTAAGTCTTACTCTTACTTCTGATGGAGAAAACAGTGGTAAAACAAAATTTGCAGAAGCTACAAAGAATAATGTAGGCAAGCAGATCGCTATCGTCTATGACAATAACATTATCAGTGCTCCGAATGTAAATGAAGAGATTTCCGGCGGAAAAGCACAGATCAGCGGAATGTCTGACCTGGAAGAAGCACAGAACCTTGCTTCTTATATCCGTATCGGTTCTCTGGGACTGGAACTGGAAGAACTTCGTTCCAGTGTTGTAGCTGCACAGCTTGGTGAAGAAGCAATCTCTACAAGTGTTCTTGCAGGTGCGATCGGTCTGATCATCGTTATTATCTTTATGATCATTGCATACCGCGTACCTGGTGTAGTTGCAGGTATCGCACTGATTCTTTATACATCATTAATGCTGATCACGCTGAATGCCTTTGATATTACTCTTACTCTTCCGGGTATTGCGGGTATTATTCTTGGTATCGGTATGGCGGTGGATGCCAATGTTATTATTTATGCCCGAATCAGAGAGGAAATTGGTGCAGGAGTTTCAGTAAGGAATTCTATTAAGTCCGGTTTCAGCAAAGCTTTCTCTGCAATCTTTGATGGAAATATTACAACACTGATCGCAGCCTTTGTGCTGATGTGGCTTGGTTCAGGTACTGTTAAGGGATTTGCTTATACACTTGCCCTTGGTATCGTGATCTCCATGTTTACAGCACTGGTTGTATCCAGACTGATTGTAAATGCACTTTATGCAGTTGGTGTACGTGATCCGAAATTCTACGGATCTGCAAAAGAACGTAAGGCAGTTGATTTCCTTGGAAAGAAGAAAGTATTTTTTGCTATTTCCATTATCCTGATCCTCTGCGGTCCGGCAGCGATGTTTGCTAATTCGCATGCAGGAACAAAGCGTTAAATTACAGCCTTGAGTTCTCAGGCGGTACTTCTACGACTGTTACATTTAATGAAGATAGGGATATTAAGACCATTGATTCTGAAGTAACTCCTGTTGTAGAAGAGGTGACAGGAGATAAAAATGTTCAGCCTACAAAGGTAGTCGGAACAAATCAGGTTGTGATCAAGACACGTTCTCTGAATCAGAGCGAACGTGAAGCTCTGCAGAGTGCACTGGTTGAGAAATTTGGTGTAGATGACAGCACGATTTCCACAGAAAGTATTTCTTCTACAGTAAGTAGTGAAATGCGTCGTGATGCGATCGTAGCCGTTATAGTAGCTACAATCTGTATGCTTCTTTATATCTGGTTCAGATTTAAAGACATCCGTTTTGCAAGCAGTGCGGTATTGGCGCTTCTGCATGATGTTCTGGTTGTACTTGCATTCTATGCTATTGCCAGAGTATCTGTCGGTAATACATTTATTGCCTGCATGCTTACAATCGTAGGTTATTCTATCAATGCTACAATCGTTATTTTTGACCGTATACGTGAGAACCTTCACAGTGGTTCCAGAGAAAAACTGGCAGAAATTGTAAACACAAGTATCACTCAGACTCTTACAAGAAGTATTTATACCTCTTTTACAACTTTTGTTATGGTAGCTGTTCTTTATATCATGGGTGTTTCTTCTATCCGTGAATTTGCAGCACCTCTGATGGTTGGTGTTCTTGTCGGTGCATATTCTTCTGTATGTATTACAGGTGCGTTGTGGTATGTGATGAAAAAGAAATTTGCAGGAAAAGGACAGCCGGCAATTGCTGCAGCTTCCGCATCTGCAAAGTCCTCTTCAAAGCCGAAGAAAGCACGTGATGTATCACAGAAAGATCCGACTCAGCCAAAGAAGAAAAACAGAAAAAGAGTAGCTGAACGTCTGGCTGCCGAAGAAGCAGCTAAAAAACAGCAGAATGATGATGCTGAATAAAACAATAATTGTCTGAAAAACAGGCAGACAGAAATATCCCGGGGTAAAACTCCGGGATATTTTTATGAGGAGAGAAAATATATGGAGAAATGGGTAATAGCAGCAAAAAGAGCAGATTTTAACCAGATCGGTCAACAGTTTCATATTGATCCGGTGATTGCGAGACTGATCAGGAACAGAGATGTGATCGGAGAAGATAAGATAAGAGAGTATCTGTCAGGAACAGTACAAGAGCTTCCTTCTCCCTGGCTGATGAAGGATATGGAAAAAGCTGTAGATATCCTGGAGAAAAAAATATCGCAGAAAGCAAAAGTCCGTATTATTGGTGATTATGATATTGATGGTGTGACCTCTACATACATTTTAATGAAAGGCCTTGCGAGGATCGGAGCAGATGTGGATACTTATATTCCGGACAGAGTTGCAGACGGATATGGGATTCATGCACATCTTATAGAAAGAGCGGAAACGGACCGGATCGATACGATCGTGACCTGTGATAATGGAATTGCTGCGGCTGCTGAAATCCAGATGGCAAAGGATAAGGGAATGACAGTGATTATTACAGATCATCATGAGGTTCCTTACAGGGAGGAAAAGGGAGAACGCCAGATGGTGCTTCCGCCGGCAGATGCGATTTTGAATCCGAAACAATATGATTGTCCATACCCGAATAAAAACCTGTGTGGGGCAGTGGTGGCCTTTAAATATATTGCAGCACTTTACGAGAGATTTGGTGTTCCGGCAGAGGAGCTGGAAGATTATTATGAACTGGCGGCTATTGCAACAGTAGGAGATGTTATGGATCTTCAGGGAGAGAACAGGATTCTGGTAAAAGAAGGGCTGTGCCGTCTGAAAAATACCAAAAATCAAGGATTGCAGGAACTGATCCGAGCAAATTCTCTGGAAGATGCTAAAATCACAGCTTATCATATCGGATTTGTGCTGGGACCATGTATCAATGCCAGTGGCAGACTGGATACAGCTGCCCGTTCTCTTGCACTTCTCAATGCAAAAACAAAGGAAGAAGCAGCAAGGCTTGCCGGAGATCTTACAGCTCTTAATCAGAGCCGAAAAGCTCTCACTGAGAAAGGAAAAGAAGAGGCAATCCGGATTATAGAGACTACAGAGCTGAAAAATGACAGAGTACTGGTAGTTTATCTTCCGGATTGTCATGAAAGTCTTGCCGGTATTATAGCAGGCAGGATCAGGGAAAAATATCACAGGCCGGCCTTTGTATTGACGGGCGGTGAGACAAGTGCAAAAGGAAGCGGAAGATCAATAGAAAGTTACTCTATGTATGAAGAACTGGTAAAATGTGCAGACCTGATGATACAGTTTGGAGGTCATCCGATGGCAGCAGGTCTGTCTATAGAAGAAAAAAATATAGAAGAATTCCGGAGACGCCTCAATGTCAACTGTACGTTGACGGACGAAGAATTGCGTCCTAAGATCGTGATTGATGTGCCGATGCCTGTGTCTTATATTACAAAAGACTGGTAGAACAGATTTCGCTTCTGGAACCCTTTGGAAAAGGGAATACAAAACCGGTCTTTGCGCAGAAAAATCTCAGAGTGCTTGATCACAGTATTATCGGGAAAAATAAAAATGTAGTAAAACTAAAACTTCTCGATCCGCAGGGGATTTCAGTGGAAGGCATTTATTTCGGAGAAGCAGAGGATTTTGTGAACTTTATCAGGGAAAAAGACAGTATTTCTGTTACTTATTATCCGGAGATCAACAGATTCAGGGGACGAGAGAGTCTTCAGATTATTATTCAGAATTACTGTTAATATTACCGCTTGGTTTGTAACCGCCGGTAAGCCTGGAAATACAAATGTCAGGGCTTAACAGTAACTTGATTCTGAAATAAAAAGGTGATATACTATAAAATATTTATGAGCGAACAGCAATATAACACACACTGGAGGAGAAATAAAATGAAGAAAATTGAAGATTATGTATTAAGTATACCGGATTTTCCTGAACCGGGGATTATTTTCAGAGATATTACAAGTGTTCTGCAGGACGCGGATGGCCTGCAGTTGGCAATCGACTCCATGCAGGACTGTCTTAAGGATATAGATGTGGACGTGATTGCAGGAACAGAGTCCAGAGGCTTTATCTTTGGTGTACCGATCGCATATAATCTTCATAAACCATTTGTACCGATTCGTAAAAAAGGTAAACTTCCCCGCGAAACAGTATCTGTAAGTATGATCTGGAATATGGCAGTGCAGAGATTGAAATGCATAAAGATTCCATAAAACCAGGTCAGAAAGTGGTTATCGTTGATGATCTGATCGCAACAGGCGGTACGATCGAAGCAGCGATCAAGCTGGTGGAACAGCTTGGCGGTGAGGTTGTCAAGGTTGTATTTCTCATGGAACTTGCAGGTTTAAAGGGACGCGAAAGACTGAATGGGTATGATGTAGCGTCTGTAATTTGTTATGATGGTAAATAAGCACAGCTGATTGTGCAGGACAGGCAGGTGGGAGCATATGACAGAGATAACAAAAAGTACAGAAGCAAAAAAAGATGAAATGCAGGTTGAAAAAGAGAAGCTGGAATCTGTAAAGAGAGCAGATGCGGCAGTAAAGACCATGCATGATTTTACAAGTCCGGAGGTGCTTTATAAAGAACTGATAAACAGTGTTCTGAAGTATCATCCATCAACAGATATTTCCATGATAGAGAAGGCATATAAGGTTGCAAGTGAAGCTCATGAAGGACAGAAGAGAAAGTCTGGAGAGCCATATATCATTCATCCTTTGTGTGTTGCCATCATTCTGGCAGATCTGGAACTTGACAAAGAAACGATAGTTGCAGGTCTTCTTCATGATGCAGTTGAAGATACCTGGATGACCTATGAGGAAGTTGAGAAGGAATTTGGTTCAGAGGTTGCACTTCTTGTGGATGGTGTTACCAAGCTGGGACAGTTATCTTATTCTGCGGATAAAGTAGAAGTTCAGGCAGAGAACCTCAGAAAGATGTTTCTTGCCATGGCTAAGGATATCAGAGTTATTCTGATCAAGCTTGCAGACCGTCTTCATAATATGCGTACCTTACAGTATATGCGTCCTGAAAAGCAGCAGGAAAAGGCCAGAGAGACCATGGATATTTATGCTCCTATTGCCATGCGTCTGGGTATTTCCAAGATAAAGGTAGAGCTGGATGACCTGTCGCTGAAATACCTTAAGCCGGATGTATATTATGACCTGGTGCATAAGGTTGCCCTGCGTAAAAGCGAGAGAGAACAGTTTGTAGGTGCGATTGTAAAAGAAGTTAAGAAACATATGGATGATGCCAATATTAAGGCGCAGGTGGACGGACGTGTAAAACACTTTTTCAGCATCTACAAGAAGATGGTAAATCAGGATAAGACTATTGATCAGATTTATGATTTATTTGCTGTCCGTATTCTTGTAGATACAGTGAAGGATTGTTATGCTGCCCTTGGTGTGATCCATGAGATGTATAAGCCAATTCCGGGACGGTTTAAAGATTATATTGCCATGCCGAAACCCAATATGTATCAGTCATTGCATACCACATTGATCGGACCCAACGGACAGCCCTTTGAAATCCAGATCCGTACTTATGAAATGCACAGAACTGCAGAATATGGTATCGCTGCACACTGGAAATATAAGGAGTCGTCTGACGGAAAGGCTCCTGTAGGTAAGAGTGAGGAAGAGAAACTGAACTGGCTGCGTCAGATTCTGGAATGGCAGAGAGACATGTCTGATAACAAAGAATTCATGAGTCTTCTGAAGAATGACCTGGATCTTTTTGCGGACAGTGTTTACTGTTTCACTCCACAGGGAGATGTTAAAACACTTCCAAGCGGTTCTACACCGGTGGATTTTGCGTACAGTGTTCACAGTGCAGTCGGAAATAAGATGGTAGGTGCCAGAGTTAACGGTAAGCTGGTTCCGATTGAATATGAGATCAAAAACGGCGACCGTATTGAAATCATTACTTCACAGAATTCTCAGGGACCAAGCCGCGACTGGTTGAAACTGGTTAAGAGTACTCAGGCAAAGAACAAGATTAACCAGTGGTTCAAGAAGGAATTAAAAGAAGATAATATCCTTAAGGGCAAGGAGATGCTTGCGCAGTATGCGCGTGCAAAGGGATTTAAGATCGCAAATTATACAAAAACCCAGTATCTGGAGGCTGTTTTGCGTAAATATGGTTTCAGGGACTGGGATTCAGTACTTGCTGCAATTGGTCATGGCGGATTGAAAGAAGGTCAGGTTTTCAATAAGCTGGTAGAGGCTTATGATAAGGAAAATAAGAAGAATCTGACAGATGAGCAGGTTCTTGAGGCTGCTTCTGAGACACAGGAGAAGCTTCACATTGCCAAGAGCAAGAGTGGAATTGTGGTAAAAGGAATCCATGATGTGGCAGTCCGTTTTTCCAAGTGCTGTAATCCGATCCCGGGTGACGAGATTGTAGGCTTTGTTACAAGAGGACGTGGAATCACAATCCATCGTACAGATTGCGTCAATGTGCTGAATATGTCTGAGACGGACAGGACACGATTGATCGAGGCGGAATGGCAGCAGCCTGATACCAAGGAAAAAGAGAAGTATATGGCTGAGATTCAGGTTTATGCAAATAACCGTACAGGGCTTCTTGTGGATCTTTCTAAAATATTTACAGAACGTAAGATCGACCTGCGAAGTATCAACAGCCGTACAAGCAAGCAGGAGAAGGCAACTATTTCCATGAGTTTTGAGATTGGAAGCAAAGAGGAACTGCGTTCCCTGATCGAGAAGATCCGTCAGGTAGAGAGTGTCATTGACGTAGAGAGAACTACAGGCTGATCATGGAAAATCTGCTGGAACATTATTTTATGGAACTGCTGCAGATTGACAGAAAGGAATAACATGAAGAATTTAGAATTACAGAAATGTATATTAGGACCTGTATATACAAATTGCTATCTCCTTAAGAATAAAGAAACCGGAGAACTGATCATTGTTGATCCCGCAGATTGTCTGGAGAAGATTGAAATGAAGATTTCCCGGATGAATGGAAAACCGGTGGCGATTCTTCTTACCCATGGACATTTTGACCACATTCTGGCTGCACAGGCAGTAAAGGAGAAATATAATATTCCGATTTATGCCTGTCGTCAGGAAGAGGAGATGCTCCGCGAACCTTCGATCAATATGACTGTACATTATGGACAGGGATGTTCTATTGTGCCGGATGTATTTCTGGAGGATCTGGATGTTATCAGACTGGCGGGATTTTCCGTTCAGATGATCCATACACCGGGACATACCAAAGGAAGCTGCTGTTATTATCTGAAAGATGAAGGTGTATTGTTCAGCGGTGATACAGTGTTCTATGGCTCTGTTGGAAGAACGGATTTTCCGGGTGGAAGTACAGCAGAAATTGTGAGAAGTCTCCATAAACTGGTAGATTCGCTTCCTGAAGAGACCGAGGTTTTCCCCGGACATGATGCATCTACCACTATTGGTTATGAAAAGAGGTATAATCCATTTGTGTAAAATAGGCATTCTGTTTAAGAACAGAGATTTTGAACATGATGTTTATGAACTGATCAAAGCGTTTTATCCCGAAGCGGAGATACATACTCTTTATGAAAATGGTGAAGCAGAGTATGACCTCCGCTTCAGTGTGGAACGGGATAATGACAGTTATATCATAAAATACGAAAGGACAGAGAATCTGTCGAAACAGGAAACAGAGCAAAAAGGGGTAATTTCCGCAGACATACTTTCTAAAGAGAATGCAGGCTGTGGAATACAGGATGCTCATGCTCTGAGAAAAGAGAATAAAGATAATATCAAATATGCTCTGTATCAGTTGTTGGTAAAACTGACGGGCAGAACTCTTCCATGGGGAAATCTGACAGGAATACGTCCTGCCAAACTGGCAATGGGAATGATCGAATCCGGAATGAAAAATACGGAAGCAGCCCGGGAGATGCGTGAGAGATATCTGGTGAGTCCGCAGAAAACAGCGCTTGCCATCACTATTGCAAACAGGGAAAGAGAGATTCTGAAGGATATTGACTATGAAAATGGATACAGCCTTTATATTGGAATCCCGTTTTGCCCAAGTATCTGTCTGTATTGTTCCTTCAGCTCCTATCCGCTGAAAGTGTGGGAGAAGAGAACAGATGAATATGTGGAAGCTCTCTGCCGTGAGGTAAGAGAGACTGCTCTTATGATGAAGGGAAGAAAACTGGACACCATCTATATTGGCGGCGGTACCCCGACTACACTGCTTCCACATCAGATCCGTAAGCTCCTGGATACAGTGGGAGAAGCTTTTGGCTATGAAGGACTGGCAGAGTTTACTGTGGAAGCCGGCAGACCGGACAGTATTACACGTGAAAAGCTGATGGCGATCAGGGAGTATCCGGTAACAAGAATTTCCGTAAATCCACAGACTATGAATCAGGAAACCCTGGATATTATCGGCCGCAGACATACTGTGGAGCAGACAAAAGAAGCGTTTCATCTGGCACGAGAGCTGGGATACGATAACATTAACATGGATCTGATCGTAGGACTCCCGGGTGAGGATATTCACATGGTAGAGCGGACTCTTGAACAGGTTCGTGAACTGGCACCGGACAGTATTACCGTACATTCACTGGCAGTGAAACGTGCAGCAAGGCTGAATATTTTTAAAGAGAAATATCAGGAAATGTCTTTTGAGAATAATCAGGAGATTATGGATCTGACCATGAAACTGCGTATGAAATGGGAATGGGTCCTTATTATCTGTACAGACAGAAGAATATGAAGGGAAATTTTGAAAATGTTGGCTATGCAAAGGTTGACAAAGCGGGAATTTACAATATACTGATTATGGAGGAAAAACAGCCTATCATCGCACTGGGGGCAGGCGGTTCTTCCAAGCTGGTCTTTGACCATGGACAGAGAATTGAACGTGTGGAGAATGTAAAAGACGTTTCTAATTATATTTCCCGCATTGATGAGATGATCGAGAGAAAACGGACAGCAATAGCTACCTGGCTGTAGGATGTGGAGGTAACATTTTGGACACAGTACAAAAGACAGCAGCAGGTTCACAGCAGAGAATCCTGGAATTTGACCTTGCTTCTGAACTGCATCATGGAATGCTGGTAAGTAATCTGGCTTATGCGGTTGCAGAGGAGATGGGACTGCCGCATGAACAGTGTTATGAGCTTGCAATAGCAGGAATGCTCCATGATATAGGAAAGCTGAAGCTGACAAGTTATATTAACGGACAGGAGCAGGATCCTCTGGTGATCGAGGAACTGAAGTATGTCCGGATGCATTCTGCATTGGGATATGAGGAACTTAAAGGGCAGGGATATTCGGATTTTGTATTGGAGAGTATCCTGTACCATCATGAGAATTATGATGGTAGTGGATATCCGTCCAATAAAGCAGGTGATGATATACCCATAGGTGCCCGGATACTCAGAGTCTGCGATGTATATGCAGCATTGATCTCTGACAGACATACAGAAGAGGATTTGATATTTCTTCAGTTATGGAGTTGATGATCGATGAAGTAAAAAATTTTGATATGCAGGTTTTTCTTGCGTTTCAGAGAGTGGTTCATAATGGAGACGGGCAGAATTTTTATAAAAGAGGAGGACAACATGGCATTAAAGAAGAAACCGGTAACCGGTATGAAGGACATTTTACCAAAAGAGATGGAAATCCGTAATTATGTGATGAACATGATTCGTGAAACATACGGAACATTTGGCTTTTCATCTATAGAGACACCATGTGTGGAACATATTGAAAATCTTTCCAGTAAACAGGGCGGAGAGAATGAGAAACTTATTTTCAAGATCCTGAAACGTGGGGAGAAACTGAAACTTGCGGAAGCAGAGAAAGAAAGTGATCTGGTTGACTCCGGACTTCGCTACGATCTGACTGTGCCGCTTTCCAGATATTATTCCAACAACGCAAATGAGCTTCCGGCTCCTTTTAAGGCACTTCAGATGGGCAATGTGTGGAGAGCAGACAGACCGCAGAGAGGACGTTTCCGTCAGTTTATGCAGTGTGATATTGATATTCTGGGTGAGCCTACTTATCTGGCTGAGATCGAACTGGTTCTTGCTACCACAACGTTGCTCGGAAAGCTGGATTTCCATAACTTTACGATTCGCATCAACGACAGAAAAATCTTAAAAGCGATGGCGCAGTACAGTGGATTCCCACAGGAAAGCTTTGACACTGTGTTTATCATTCTGGACAAGATGGACAAGATTGGTCTGGAAGGTGTTGCAGAAGAACTGGAGAAGGAAGGATTTGCAAAAGAGAGCATTGATACTTATCTTGGACTTTTCAAAGAGATCACTTCTGACATTGAGGGTGTCCGTTATTGCAAGGAGAAATTAAAAGATGTTCTGGATCCTAAGGTTGCCGAGGATCTTGAGACTATTATTTCTACTGTGGATTCTGTTAAAACAGCAGATTTTAAGATGTCTTTCGATCCGACTTTGGTACGTGGAATGTCTTATTATACAGGACCGATTTTTGAAATCTCTATGGATGAGTTTGGCGGCAGCGTAGGCGGCGGTGGACGCTATGATGAGATGATCGGTAAATTTACAGGAAACAATACATCTGCCTGCGGATTTTCAATTGGATTCGAGAGAATCGTAATGCTTCTTCTTGAGAGAAATTATGAAATCCCGACAAAGAATGGTAAGAAAGCATATCTTATCGAGAAGAATATGCCGGCAGACAAGATGCTGACGATTCTGAAACAGGCTCAGGAAGAGCGTAATGCCGGAACACAGATCAATATTTCTATTATGAAGAAGAATAAGAAATTCCAGAAAGATCAGATGACAGCAGAGGGCTATACAGAGTTTGTAGAATTCTTTAAAGACAGAATGTAATAATTCGTAACTGTTCAGCAACATTGCGAGATAGCAGACTGCCGGATAGTTACAACAATTCTTATAATATAGAAAGCATGAAAAGAGGAAAGAAACATGGCTGAAAGTATGCAGGGACTGCACAGAACATGCCGATGTGCAGAAGTAACAAAGGAAATGATCGGCAAAGAAGTTGTCCTTATGGGATGGGTTCAGAAAGCCCGCGATAAAGGCGGAATTATTTTCGTAGATTTAAGAGACCGTTCCGGTATCATGCAGCTGATTTTTGAGAATGGCAGCATTGATGAAGAAGGTTTTGCAAAAGCAGGTAAGCTGAGAAGTGAATTCGTAATCGCTGTTACCGGTGTGGTAGAAGAAAGAGGCGGCGCTGTTAACAAGAATCTTGCAACAGGTGAAATTGAGCTTCGCGTAAAATCCCTTCGTGTTCTGTCTGAAGCAGAGGTACCTCCGTTCCCAATTGAAGAGAACAGCAAGACAAAAGATGAAATCCGTCTGAAATATCGTTATCTTGACTTAAGAAGACCTGACCTTCAGAAGAATATTATGCTTAAGAGCAAAGTCATGATGATTACAAGACAGTTCTTCGCAAAAGAAGGATTCCTTGAAATTGAAACTCCGATGCTTGGTAAGAGTACACCGGAAGGTGCAAGAGATTATCTGGTACCGTCTCGTGTTCATCCGGGACATTTCTATGGTCTGCCACAGTCTCCGCAGCTGTACAAACAGCTTCTGATGTGCTCTGGTTATGACCGTTATATCCAGATTGCAAGATGTTTCCGTGACGAAGACCTTCGTGCGGACAGACAGCCGGAATTTACCCAGATTGATATGGAACTCTCTTTTGTAGATGTTGATGACGTAATTGATGTAAATGAGAGATTCCTTGCTTATCTGTTCAAGAAAGTACTTGATATTGATGTAAAACTTCCAATCCAGCGTATCACATGGCAGGAAGCTATGGACAGATTTGGTTCTGATAAACCGGATATGCGTTTCGGAATGGAACTTCATGATGTAAGTGATGTAGTTAAAAACTGTGGATTCAGCGTGTTTACTTCTGCGTTGGAAAATGGCGGCAGTGTTCGTGGTATCAATGCAGAAGGACAGGGCGCTATGCCACGTAAGAAAATTGACAAACTGGTTGAGTTTGCCAAAGGTTATGGTGCAAAAGGCCTTGCATACATTGCAATCGCTGAAGATGGCACAAGAAAATCTTCTTTTGCTAAATTCATGACAGATGAAGAGATGGATGCTCTGGTAGCAGCTATGGATGGTAAAGCAGGAGACTTACTTCTGTTTGCAGCAGATAAGAAGAAACTGGTTTATGATGTACTTGGCGCACTTCGTCTGGAACTTGCAAAGCAGATGGATCTTCTTGATAAGAATGAGTATCGTTTCGTATGGGTAACAGAGTTCCCGCTTCTTGAATGGAGTGAAGAAGAGAATCGTTTCACAGCAATGCATCATCCATTTACCATGCTTATGGAAGAGGACCTTCCACTTCTGGATACAGATCCTGGAAAAGTTCGTGCAAAAGCATATGATATCGTATTAAACGGTAATGAAATTGGTGGAGGAAGTGTCAGAATCCATCAGGATGATATTCAGGAGAGAATGTTTGAAGCACTTGGATTCACAAAAGAAGCTGCTCACGAGCAGTTTGGATTCCTTCTGGACGCATTCAAATATGGAGTTCCGCCTCATGCCGGACTGGCATACGGACTTGACCGTCTGGTAATGCTTATGGCGAAAGTTGACAGCATCCGTGACGTAATCGCATTCCCGAAGGTTAAAGATGCTTCCTGTCTGATGACTCAGTCTCCGAGCCGCGTAAGCGAGGAGCAGTTAAAAGAACTGGAACTGGAAGTAAGACCGGAGGAAGTAACTGAATAAGGATGGAGCTTACAATTCAGACGTTTTTGATTGTATGCCCGTTGGTATTCCTTGCAGGATTAGTTGATTCTATCGCAGGCGGGGGTGGTTTGATCTCCCTGCCTGCGTATTTGCTTGCAGGGGTTCCGATGCACAATGCGATAGCAACGAATAAATTATCCTCGGCAACTGGGACAGCGATTTCAACAGCACGTTTATGTAAGAATAAATTTGTAGACTGGGGAGTTGCACTGCCATGTATTTCCATGGCTCTTGTCGGTTCTTTTGCAGGCGCTCATATTGCGCTTCTTGCCAGTGATAAGATATTAAAATGGATGCTGATTCCAGTACTTCCTATTGTTGCGTTTTATGTAATGAAGAAGAAAAATCTGGATGATAACAGCAATGTAGAGATTTCCAGAAAGAAACAGTGGATTTTGTGTGCGGTGTGTTCTCTGGCTGTTGGCTGCTACGATGGCTTTTATGGGCCGGGAACTGGTACGTTTCTGCTTATTTTATATACAGGAGTAGCAAAACTTCCCGTAGCGAAAGCTTCCGGAACTATGAAACTTGCAAATCTTTCTTCTAATATAATGGCATTAGTTGTTTTTTTATTTAGTGGAAAGATTGTCATATATCTTGGACTTGCAGCTTCTGTTTTTTCCATTGCAGGGCATTATGTAGGATCTGGAATGGTAATGAAAAATGGAAATAAAATCGTAAGACCGATTATTCTGATCGTTCTGGTTTTACTGTTTATCAAAATTATAACGGGGATGTAAAAAGAATAAGACAAAGATTAAAAAGACCACCATATCATAGAATGATTCGGGAAAGGAACATTTCTGTGATATGGTGGCCTTTTTAGTTGTTTAACCAAACTGCGAAGCAGTTATTTGGTTATGAGCAAGTAGCGGAAGCGGATTGCGAATATCCGATTGACTAATCGTTAATTGGAACTGCTTTCAGTAGAAGTATTATCATCTGTCTGCTTATCTGTATCGGCAGAAATATTTTCATCCTCAGAATCAGAAGTCTCGAGAGGAGAATCTGTCAAAGTACCGAAAATAGCATTTCCCAAAGTATTTCCCTCATCCTGAAGTTTCCAGGATACCCCATCATTGATTAGAACAAAATCTACATCATTGACGGTAGTAACGGTATTATCATTGATGCTGTTCAGAAGAATTTCGAAAGATTTCTCGTATCGTTTCTGGGAGCCATCGATAACTGCGTCAGCAGAAGCCAGATATTTATCAAGCTTTTCCTGATAATCAGCCAGGATCGAATCACTGTCAAAGGTTGTAATTTCAGTTGTAACAGTGGCATTGTATCCATTTCACTGCTGGATTTAATGACATAATTAAAATTTTTATGAATCTGTTCGGCAAGTGCTGAGGCAATGGAATTTTTTGCAGTATCGGATGTATTCATGATATTTACTACACCCAGATAAGATGTCATTTCTTTCAAATCCAGTTTCTGTAGAGTGTCAAGATAGACGGTCAGGGTATCTTCCGGTGAAAGGATATCCGGATCTGCCAGATCAGCTATAAGACCGCCGACAAGGTCATCTTCCAGAGATTGGTACGCTGGATCTTCCATTTTTCCTTTTTATCATTGCCTGTATTGACAAGCTGTATGTTACAGTCTGTCTCAGCTGTATCATAGTCATTTGTGTTTAAAAGATGATTCAGGATCAGATAATGAGCCTCAAGAGATCTGGAAGAATCTTTGATATTTCCTTTTTGTGCCTGGGCTGACTCTGTGATCTGTGTCCGGAGAAGTTCTGCTTTAAAATCTCTGGCAAGAACTTTGGAATCGATTGTGGTCAGTTTGACAGAAACAGTGGCAGAATGATTGGTTGTGCCGACGATGACATCCGAAATTTTGTAATTAAATTTCCGGAAAAAGAGAGAAAAGGTTTTATTGATTTCATCAGTTAAATCAGTATTCTCTGTGGCATCGGGGAACAGCTCTGTATAGGGTATGTATTTTTGCGTAGTTTCTGAATTCGAGATTTTTTAACTGATCCAGTTCATTTCTGACTACACTCTTTACATCTGACTCATTTTTGCGGAAACAGCCGCTGCTTACAGATACAGCAAAAAGAAAAAATAAGACAGAGAAAAGAAGAATCAGGTGTTTGTTTATATTCATACGTGTTCTTTCCTTTCACAGTGCTTTCTGTGCAACTGTTTGACAGTTACTTTTCTGTTTATTTTAACAGATTTTTGTACTGACTGTCAAAAAAGTGAAAAAGGTGAACGAAATTCATAAGAAAAACGTGAAAAAATTGTGAAAAATGTTGCCACTTGATTACAAAGCTTTTATTTTAAGGCAGAATCTGCTATGATAGGAAAGTGAATAATAATGATATAAAAAAGCAGTAGTGTATAATAGATGTTAGCCTGAACAAGGTGACAATATCAAGGAGGCAATTTATGAAGAAACGTATTATTATCGTTTTGGGAATCCTGATTGCAGCAGGTGGTATCGGAACCGGAGTCTGGTATCACTTTAAAGGAAACGGTCAGAGTGGAACCGGTGATTCTATTGTGTATGTGTCAAAAGTAAGTGTGATCACCGGATCTGAAACAACAGCGGTAAATCGGTTTGCCGGTGTGGTAGAACCGCAGAAAACTGTAAACGTAAAAATAGAAAGTGGACGAAAAGTAAAAGAAGTGGAAGTTAAGACCGGAGAAGAGGTAAAGGCCGGACAGCTTCTTTTTGAATATGATCTCAGCAGTATTGAGGATGATCTGAAGCAGGCGCAACTGGATCTGGATAGATTAAAAAATGAACAGATCAGCCTGACAGAACAGATAGCTACGCTGGAAGCGGAGAAGAAAAAAGCAAAGGCCGAAGATCAGTTGTCCTATACCATTGAAATCGAGACTAACAAAATGAATCTCAAGAAGAATGAATATAGTCAGAAGAGTAAACAGTCTGAAATTGATAAACTTCAGAGCGCAACACAGAATACAGAGGTTCGAAGTGAAATAGATGGTGTGATACAGAAAATTGACACTTCCAAAATGACAAGTGACGACGGTGATTCTGTGGATGACAGCAGTGCAATGGACAGTAGCATGTCGTCAGGTGACGGAAGTTCGGACAGTTCTGCATTTATTACAATTCTCAGTACAGGTGCTTACAGAGTAAAAGGTAAAGTTAATGAACAGAACAGGGATTCTATTGTACCCGGAGAGGCAGTGATCATCCGTTCCAGAGTAGACAGCAGTAAAACATGGAAGGAACGATGGGATCCGTAGATGTGAATAATGGAACTTCAGATGACAGCAGTAATGATATGTATATGGGTATGGCAAGTACCAGTTCCGATGATCAGACAACGTCTACTTCTTATCCTTTTTATGTGGAATTGGATTCCTCTGAGAATCTGATGCTTGGACAGCATGTGTACATAGAACGTGACATCGGACAGGATGAGAAAAAAGATGGTCTGTGGCTCAGTGATTACTATATTCTGGACACAGATACCAATGAACCGTATGTATGGGCAGCCAGCGATAAGAACAGACTGGAGAAGCGTTATGTAACACTTGGAGAACATGATGATGATCTTGGAGAATATAAGATTGTTGAGGGCCTTACAAAGAAAGATGCGATTGCATTCCCGACAGCGGCTCTGGAAGAAGGCGAAAAAACAGAGATCGGAGATCTGGCTCAGACAATGAGCGGAGGCGCGGACGGGATTACAGATATGGATGCTGATCATGGAAATATGGATGATGAACAGCCAGATTCCGCAGATGGGGAAGCCTATACAGATCCAGATATGGAAGAGGGTTCTGAAGATGACAGTTCGGATGACTCGATTGATCCAAATGAGGAACTTGTACCAATCGATGAGGCACCTGGTATGAGCGCAGGTGAAGACGTGGAGGGGATCGAATGATACTGGAATTAAAGGGTATATATAAAGAATATCAGCAGGGTAAAATGAAGGTTCCGGTATTAAAAGATGTGAATTTCTCCATGGAAGAAGGAGAATACGTGGCAATTATGGGACCATCCGGTTCGGGAAAACTACTCTGATGAACATTATCGGATGTCTGGACAAGCAGACAGAGGGGACTTTTTTTCTGGATGGAGTGGATATTAAGGCGTGTTCGGAGAATGAAATGTCAGATATCCGGCTGAATAAGATAGGGTTTGTTTTTCAGAGTTTTCATCTTCTCCCTAAGCAGAGTGCTCTGGCAAATGTTGAGATGCCATTAAATTATGCGAGAGTACCTAAGAAGGAGAGAAGAGAACGCGCTCTGAAGGCACTTGACAGAGTGGGCCTGGCGGACAGAGTGATTTTAAGCCAAATCAGCTTTCAGGAGGTCAGATGCAGAGGGTTGCCATTGCCAGGGCGATCGTCAATAACCCGAAACTTCTTCTTGCAGATGAACCTACAGGTGCTCTTGACAGTAAATCCGGTGCGCAGGTTATGGAACTTTTCCAGAGACTGAATGATGAGGGGGTATCTGTATTGATGATCACCCATGATGCGGATATTGCCGCACATGCGAAAAGGGTGGTTACGATCAAAGATGGTATCCTTCAGGAAAAGAGGTGATCTTCATGGGCAAAGTAAAGAAAATCCTCGCAGGAGTGCTTGTGGTGGTAATCGCAGGAAGCGGAATTACAGCGGGATTGATGCAGCTGAAGAAAAACAGCCAGAAAACAGTGGCGGTTACTCCTGTGAGCGGATTACTGCAGGAATTTTATACACCTTCCACCACGCTTGACGGAACCATTACATCCAGTGCAACACAGACAGTAAACGGTGATAAAGACCTGATTATTGATCAGATTTATGTGACAAAGGGAGATGCCGTAAAAAAAGGGGATCCTCTGGTTTCTTTTGATACTACTCTGGTGGAAATGGAACTGAATATAGCAAAGCTGAAAAAACAGAAACTGGAGCAGGATTTAAATAAAGCAGTGAACAGATTGAACAGCCTTCAGAATGGTGGACCTGTAGAGGAAACAGATGCGGGTACAGACGCCGATAACCTGAATTCAAAAACAGGAAAAACTGATAATGATACAGGCGATGATGATATGACACCGGATGATACGTTATCATCCACAGCAGATATGTCCGGCAGTTACCTGGCAACAGCCATGTATCCGTTTTTATTATCTGCTTTTACAGATGGAGATGCAGTGGATAATGCGGGCTCAGACAATTCTTCATCCAAGTCAGATTTACCGGGAGATGATGCTTCAACAGATACCGGAAATACAGGCGGTTCATCAGGTGGAACATCTGCGGATAATGATATTCCGGTATATTCGGATCCCTCAGCGAATGGATTCAGCGACGGAGAGAAGGATGATTTTAATTCAGGAAAAAATGATACACCGGAATTATCACCAACGCCAACGCCAACACTGGATGATCGTACCACATATTTTGATCCTTATTACCGAAAAGGTGATCCGAATATCACTGATGGTGACGAGCCGTTTTATCAGAAACTGGATGCAGATTCTGTTCCGTTTACAGGAAGTGGCACAGAGGACGATCCATATGTATATCTGTGTAGCAGTGCAAAAGAAAAAGTAACAGTAATGGTTCATTCTTTAATAAACTTGCAGGATACAGTCCTGATGGAACCAAAGTTGTTAATCAGGGTGGTTACTGGTACCGTCTGGAATTTCATCAGAATGATACAATAGCGGACTATGATGATCTGAAAACCTCCTGCACAGGTTATTATCTGGTAAACGGAAGTCTTCTGGAGAAACCGGTATATGAATTTGCAGAGGTGGAATTCACACTGGCAGATGCAGATAAATATGATGAGAATCCGGATGATGGAGGAGATGATAATCCTGGTGGGAATGATGAACCTACCGGAACTCCTGTTTCCAGAGCAGATGCCATCAAGTATCAGAAGAGTAAGATTGCCAGCCTTAAGCTGGATCTTCAGGAAAGCGATATCAAGATATCACAGCTGGAAAAGAAAGCGAATAAAAAGCTTATCACTGCAAAACTGGATGGTACGGTTACTTATGTGGGGGATTCCGGAAGCGGTGAGACAACTGACGGTAAGGCTCTGATCAAGATAAAAAGCAGTGATGGTTTTTATGTTGTAGGTTCTGTGAGTGACTGATGCTCGATGATTTTAAAGAAGGCACAAAGCTTAACTGTACAAGTTATACCAGCGGATCTTTTGAGGCAGATGTTATGGATGTTTCGGAATATCCTGTAACCGGAAACAGCTTCTATGGAAGCAGTAATCCAAATGTGTCTTATTATGCATTTACAGCAGTGGTAAGTGACAAGACACTTCAGTTGGAAGATCAGGACTGGGTTACTGTCAATTATGAAGCATCTGCTGCAGAGAACATTATGGTCATTCAGAAAGCTTTTGTCAGAAATGACAATAATAAAAACTATGTGTATAAAGATGATAATGGTATCCTGAAGAAACAGGAGATTTCAGTGGGTGCAGCTGTAGACAGCGGTTACAGTGTGATTGTCAAAGGTGGGCTCAGTGAAGATGATCTGATCGCATTTCCTTATGGAAAAGATGTGAAAGAGGGCGCAAAGACAAAAGAAGTTACTCTGGATCAGATGTATGGATATTAATTGAGAAAGGAGACATTTTATGCTTGAAAATATACGCCTGGCTTTTCAGGGAATATGGTCACATATGATGAGATCCTTCCTGACCATGCTGGGTATCATTATTGGTATTGCATCTATTATTGCAATTGTTTCTACCATCAAGGGAACCAGTGAACAGATTAAGGAAGATCTGATAGGTGCAGGTTCCAATACGGTAAAGATTTATCTGTATGATGGAGATAACCAGTATGATGCGGAATATGGAAATTCTTCAAAAACACCGATTTTGACAGATGATGTAAAAGAAGAAGTAAAAGATTTGGATCATGTTGAGAATGCGACCTTTTATTATAACAGTACCAGCGCATCTATTTATAATAACAATAACAGTCTGGAGGGTGGAAGTGTTTACGGGATTGATGTGAACTATCTGGCTACCTGCGGATATATAATTCAGTCAGGACGGGGATTTGTAAAAGATGACTACAAAAATTACAATAAAGTTGCGCTGATCGATGATAATGCGGCACAGAATCTGTTCCCGTCACAGAACCCAGTAGGGCAGACTGTGGAGATCAATCAGGAACCATATACGATTGTGGGAGTGATCCGGCAGGATGAGAATTATCAGCCGACGATCAACAGTATTGACGAATACTACACTTATTATCAGTCGATTGTAGGAAGTGTAATGATTCCGGACAGCTGCTGGCCGATTTCCTTTAAATTTGATGTTCCTCAGAATGTAATTGTGAAAGCAGACAGCACAGATACCATGAGTTCGGTGGGAAATGCAGCAGCAGATGTGCTGAATAATTTAATTGCAGCCTTAAATACAGACGGAAATACAACCATGAAATACAAAGCCGATAATATTATGGAGCAGGTCAAGAATATGCAGAAACTCAGTGAGAGTACGAATAATCAGCTGATCTGGATTGCAAGTATTTCTCTTCTTGTAGGCGGTATTGGTGTCATGAATATCATGTTGGTTTCTGTTACAGAGCGTACCAAAGAGATTGGATTGAAAAAGGCTATCGGGGCACGTAAGAAGACGATTCTGGGACAGTTTTCTGACAGAGGCTTCCGTACTTACCAGTATTGGCGGTATTATCGGAGTAATAACAGGAATCGGGCTGTCGAAAGTGGTGGGAAAGGTTACCGGTTCGCCTACTGCGATCAGTGTGCCATCAATTGTGATCGCAGTATTGTTTTCTACAGTGATAGGCGTGGTATTTGGACTGCTTCCTTCTGTGAAAGCAGCAAATTTAAATCCTATTGATGCGTTGAGAAGTGAATAAACACTGCACAGATAAAACAGACTTGATGTACAATACCTTTGTATATTGAGTCTGTTTTTCTGTAACATTTTTAGTTACTGTTTACTGGTAATATCTTGCAAAGCGTGTTATTGAAAACGAAGTGAACAATAACCATTTTTCTGTGGATTTTAAACAGAAAAACAATCAAATTTGTATAGATGTCAAGAAATGTGCTAAAATTTGTACAAAAAATAAA